>Ga0187892_10001731_pt1 | contig 47870 bp, 39 predicted proteins | sample MA1701073metaG_FD_139345 | JGI IMG/M metagenome (GOLD analysis project Ga0187892, IMG submission 139345) | Bio-ooze microbial communities from a basaltic lava cave in the Kipuka Kanohina Cave System on the Island of Hawaii, USA - MA170107-3 metaG ...
CGCTGGAGCGGCGAAGCCACGGCGGACCGGTTGCGGCATCTCCGCCGCACCCTCGCGGCGCGGGAAGTGCCGCTCACCCTCGAGCGCGGATCCTGGTCCCTGCGCAGCGCGGTAGGCCACTTCGGAGCGTATCGCGAAGGCATCGGCCCCCTGGTGCGCGAGTTGCGACGCACGTTCGACCCGGCGTCCACGCTCGTCGTGCCGGTCGCCGCGGAAGAATGACGGACGCGGCCCGCGGGGGGTTCGCCGCCCTCGATCCCTGCGTGCATTGCGGGTTCTGCCTGCAGGCCTGTCCGACCTTCCTCGCCACCGGCGACGAAGCCGACGGACCGCGCGGTCGCATCGAGCTGATGCGGGCGCTCGAGCGCGGCGAGCTCGGCGACGATCCGGAGCTCGGGCGACACCTCGATCGCTGCCTCGGCTGTCGCGGGTGCGAGCCGGTGTGCCCCTCCGGCGTCGGCTACGGCGCCGGGTTAGAGGCGGCGCGCGCGCGCCTCACCCGGCAGCGCGGCGTGCCGCTGCTCGCGCGAGTGGCGCTGGCGATCATGACGACTCGCTACCTCTCGAGCGCGTTCTACGCCGCGGCGCGCGGGCTCCGCGCCACCGGGTTGCCGGGCGCCGTGGCCGGCGGCGGCCGGTGGCGATTCGGGATGGGGATGTTGGCGGCGACAAGCCCGGGGAGGGGGGAGTGGGGAGTGGTTCGCGACGGCGCTGACCGTACCGCGGTCTCGAGCCGTCCCGTCCCACTCCCCACTCCCCACTCCCCGGTTTTCTTGTTCCGCGGCTGCGTCATGAACGGCCTCTTCGCCCACGTGCACGATGCCACGGTCCGCACTCTGCGCGTGAACGGGTACGACGTCGTCGAGGCTCCGGAACAGGTCTGCTGCGGCGCGCTGCATGCGCACGCCGGTCTGCAGGACTCCGCGCGCGCGTTGGCGCGCGTCAATGCGAGGGCCTTTGCTGATCGAGGGGATGGCGCGACCGCCCCGATCGTGGTCAACAGCGCCGGGTGCGGCGCCCAGCTCGAAGGCTATGGGCATCTGCTGGGTGATTCGCAGGCGGCCGATTTCGTCGCCCGCATCCGCGACGTGACCGAGCTCCTGGCCGAGCGCGGTCCCGTCACCGGCGGCCCGCTCGGGGACGCTCGAACCGTGGCCTATGACGCGCCCTGTCACCTCGCGCACGCGCAGCGCGTCACGCAACCGCCGCTCACGGTGCTGCGCGCCATTCCGGGGCTCGTCGTGACGGAGACCACGGACTCGGCGCAGTGCTGCGGCAGCGCGGGACTCTATACCCTGCTCGAACCGGCCCTGTCGCGCGAGGTGCTCGCACCCAAGGTCGCGGGATTGCTGCCCACCCGGCCGGACTTCGTCGCGACCGGGAATCCCGGGTGCCTCATGCAGATCGGCGCCGGGCTCCGCGCAGCGGGCAGCACGGTTCCGGTGCGCCATCCGGTCGAGTTGCTCGATGCCTCATACCGCTGCGCAGGGTTCTACGCGTGATCACGACCATGCTGCGAGCGGCGGATGGCGTCGCCCTCGCCCTCCATCGACTGGCCCCTGTCCCGGTAGCAGCCCCGCCCCCCGTGCTGCTCGCCCACGGGGCGTTCACCAGTCACCGGGTGTGGTTGCCGGGCGGCGCCACGGCAGGTCGCGGCATGGCGTCGTTCCTGCAGGCGCGGGGTCACGACGCGTGGCTGCTCGACTGGCGTCATCACGGGGCCAGCGCCCGCGAGCCGGGTCCATTCCGTTGGCACTTCGAAGACCTGATTCGCCACGATGCGCCTGCGGCCCTGGCGGCCGTGCGGCACGACACCGGCCAGGCCGATGTGACCTGGATCGGGCATTCGTTCGGAGGCGCCATCGGGTTAGCCGCGTTGGCGCGAGACTTCGGCTCTGGCCCAAGCGCCGTCGTCACGCTCGGGACGCCCGACCCGGTGACAGGACCGGCCAGGAGCCTGTTCGCCCGCCTGACGGCCGTGTGTTGCCGTCTGCTCGGCCGGTTTCCGGCCCGGGTCATGCGACTCGGCCCCGAAGATGAGGCCGCCCTGGTATTGTCCGACTGGATGATGTGGAACGTCCGGGGTCGCTGGTCGGGGTCCGACGGATTCGACTACCTCGCCGCGCTGATCAACCTGCCGACGCCCCTCCTGTCGATCGCCGGGAGTGCCGACCGCCTGTTCGCACCGCCCGGGTCCTGCCGCAGGCTCGCCGAACGGCTCGGCGGCCCGCGGACGACGTTTGCCGTCGTCGGGCCCGATCTCGACCATCGTGGGCTGCTGCTCGATGCGCGCGCGGACGAGCGTTGCTGGCCGCTCATCGCGGACTGGATCGCGCGACAGGCCGCCTCGACCCGAGTGTCGGCGTGACCGCGACCACGCGTCTGCCGCCCGGCCCGTGGGCTGCGCCGGTCGTCCAGGCATTGCGGGCGGGAGCGCTCGTCGCGCGGGCGGATACCGCGGTGATCGAGCTGAGCGGAGCCGGCGCCGTCAGCTGCGTGCAGGGCCTCCTGACCAACGACATCGAGAAGCCGGGTGACGGCGCATTCGTGTATGGGGCGCTGCTGACCCCCAAGGGCATGATGGTAGTGGATGGATGGGCCGGTCGGCGGGACACGGCGGTCCGGTTCACCACCTCGACCGCCGGGCGCGAGTCCGCGCTCGACATCTTCACGCGGACGGTTCCGCCGCGGCTGGCCCGAAGCGCCGATCGAACGGCCGATTGCGCGGTGCTTCGCCTCGCCGGCGCCCACGCGCTGGCCATCGCGGAAGCGGCACGGTTGCCGGCGCCGGCCGCGCCCGGCCGGGTCATCGCCGTGACGATCGACGCAGTGCCGGGCGAAGTCGCACGCGCCGGGGAACACGCACCCTTCGTCCTTCAGGTCACCGTCCCGCCGGCCGCGATCGGCCGGCTGGCGTCCCGGCTCGTCACCGCGGGCGCGGTGGCGGTCGAGACGCCGGCGCTGGAGCTGGCGCGCATCCTGGCGGGGTGGCCCAAGCTGGGGAGTGAGGTCGATGCGCACACGCTGCCGCAGGAAGTGCGGCTGGACGCGGTCGGCGGCGTGTCCTACACCAAGGGCTGTTATACCGGGCAGGAAACCGTGAGTCGCCTGCACTTCCGCGGTCACACCAATCGCGAGCTGGTGGGACTCGAGTTCGACGCCGAGCCCGGCCCCATGGATCCGATGCCGGCCCTGGCCGAGGACCGGGAGGCGGGCCGCGTTTCGAGCGTCGCCTGGCTGCCCGACGGCGGCACCCTGGCGTCGCCGTCCGGGCGCTGGATCGGCCTGGCCGTGTTGCGACGGGAGTACGGCCCCGGCACGCGAGTGCGCGCGGGCGGGGTCTCGGCGCGCGTCGTGGCGCTCCCGTTCCCGCTGCCGCGGTGGGATCCGGCGTGACGGTCCTGGTGTCCGGCGGGAGCGGGCTCGTCGGCAGCCGCGTCATCCAAGCGTTGCGGGCCCGGCACATAGCCGTGCGGGCCCTGGCACGACCCGCGGCCGCTCCGGTCGTCAGCGCGCTGGGCGCCGTGCCGGTCGTCGGGGATGTCGCCGACCCGGCGACCTGGGCGCGCGGGGTGGCCGGGGGCGTCACGGGGATCGTCCACGCCGCGGCGGTGGTGGATCAACGGGCGGGAAACGCCGCCTATCGCGTCAACGTCACCGGCACCCGATGCGCGATCGAGGCGGCGCGGAGCGCGGGCGTGCGGCTGGTCCACGTCTCCTCCGTCTCCGTCTACGGCGGATCGGGCGATTACCGACCCGGCTACGAGCGGCGGACCGAGGACTACCCGTTCCGGACGCTCCGCGCCGACGACGGATACGCCCGCAGCAAGCGGGAGTCCGAGGAGCTGGTACGACGGGCGGTGGAGGCCGGCGCCATCTCGGGCATAGCGATTCGTCCCAACGTGATTTATGGCGAGCGGGATCGTCAGTTCACCCCGCGCATGGTCCGGGCGGTACGGGGGATCGTCGTTCCGGTCATCGGGCCGGGCACAAACCATCTCTCCTGTGTGTATGCGGGCAACGTGGCCCAGGCGATCGTCGCAGCGCTTGACGCACCCCTCCCGACCGCTCGGGGTGGCGCATTCCCTGCCTACAATGTGGCGACGGATGCCCCGCCGTTGCTGACGATGCGGGAGTTTCTGGCGGCGCTCGCGGACGCCTGCGGCGTGCGCGCCCGTTTCGTGAGGCTCCCGGTGGGAGTCGCGCGGTTCGCTATCGCGCTGTGGTCGGGGCCGCGGCTCGCGCGCACGGCGCTCGCGTTCGTGACCGGCGAGAACCCCTGGGACTCGAGCCGGGCCGGGGCCGAGCTCGGGTGGAAACCGGCCGTGGCGCCGCGCGCAGCGCTGGCCCGGACCGTGGCCTGGATCCGGACGAACGAAGAGCCCGGGATTGATCCCGGGCTCCGTGTATCCTGAGCGCGATCGACCGGAGACGACTAATGCTTGGCCGTGTCCATCATCATCTTGGCGCTGTCGGACATCATCATCTGCGAGGAATCCGACATCATCATCTTGCTGCTATCGGCCATCTCACCGGAGGCCGGCTGCTGCTCGGCCTTTTTGCACGCGCCGACGACGGCCACCAAGGCCAGCGCGAAAACGAGACGCTTCATGCTCTCTCCTTACGATGGTAACGGTTGACGGACCCCGAAACGGCCGCAAAAGGTAGTGTCGCTCGGCTGGGAGTCAAGGTCACATGATTGATCGCCGGAACTTCTTCGAACGCATCGCCGCCAGCGCGGCCGCCTGCGCGACCCCGTGGCGACGGCCCCCGCCGCCCGGCACCGCGGAGCCGGTGATCGTCGCCAGCCCGAGCGCGTTGTACCAGCAACCCGACGGCCGTCGCAATCTCGTGCGGGTGACGGTGTCCGGACTCGCCGCGCCGGCGGCGCGCGCGCGGGTGATCGACCGGCGCGGCGCGCTCGTCGGCAGCGCGGGACTGCTGCCCACCGACGACGGCCGGTCGCTGAAGGGCGAGCTGTGGGTGCCCTTGTCGGAACCCAGCGACATCCGCATCGACCTCGACGTCGGGAAGAACACCGTCGCCCGGCGACGGGTCCGGCTGACGCCGCCGCGGCGCTGGACGCTGTACTGGCTGTCTTCCAACCATACCGACGTTGGGTACACCGATCTCCAGGAGAAGTGTCTCGAGGTCCACCGCCGGAACCTGGACGCCGCCCTCGCCCGGCTCCCGGCGCATCCCGAGTACCGCTGGACGGCCGAGTGCGCCTTGCAAGTGCTCTCATACGTCGAGAATCGGTCGCCGGCGGATGGCGACCGCCTGGTGCAGTCGATCCGCGACGGCACCATCGGCTTCCACGCCCTGTTCGCGAATCTGCTGGTCGGGTTGCTCGATCACGAGTCAGCGGCCCGCATGGTCTGGCCGGCGGGCGTCTTCGCGCGGGAGCGCGGGCTGGGATTCATCACCGCCCAGATCACGGATGTTCCCGGCCAGCCGCTCACGTTTCCGATGGCGCTCGCCGCCAGCGGCATTCGCTATCTGGTGAGCGGCGCCAACCCGGAGCGGGCCCTGCCCTTGTTGCCCAGGTCCGAGGCCCAGGTGCACCGCCTGGCGGGGGAGTGGACGGCGTACCCGCAGCTGTACTGGTGGGAAGGACCCGACGGCAGTCGCGTGCTCCACTGGCGCAGCTACCACTACGGCGACGGGCTCCGGTTCGGATTCGACGTGGGACCGGACGAGATGGGCCGCCGCTTGTCGGATTGGCTGCTGTCCAACCCCGCCTTCCAGTCGCCCGAGTGGCCCTACGACGTCGCGCTGCTGTACGGGGCCCAATGGGACAACGCGCTCATGGACGACGCCATGATCGCGAACATGGAGGACTTCAATCGCCGCTACGCCTATCCGCGCATCGTCCCGGGCCGCGCCGAGGAGCTGCTGCAGACTCTGGAGCGCCGGTACGGCCCCCGCATCCCGGTGCGCCGCGGCGACACCGGCACCTACTGTGAGGATGGCGCGGCTTCGACCGCCCGGGAGCTGGCCGGGTTCCGCGCCGTGCAGCTCGCCGCCCGCGCCGCTGATCTCGCCGCGCTGTGGGACGAGCGTGTGGAGTCCGCCGATGCCGGCCGCCGCGCCCGCATCGCCGCCCGCGCTGACGAGCGCCGCCAGATGTGGCGCGATCTGCTCTTGTTCGGCGAGCATACCTGGGGCGCGGCGGAAAGCGTGCGCGCCCCCTTCGCGCGACAGACCGTCGAACAGTGGGCGTACAAGCGGCGCTACCTGGAGGGAGCGGCGGCGGGCGCCCAGCACCAGCTCATTGAAGCGCTGCTCCGCATCGGACGCGGCACCACCGCCGGCCCGGGCCGCGTCGTCTTCAACGCCGCCAATTGGCGCCGCACGGAGGTGACGCGGGTGCCCGGCGGGGCCGGCACCGCGTTCATCGATAACGGCCAGGCGTGTCCCGCCGTCGATCTGGACGACGGCGACGCGCTGGTGCTGTTCCGTGACGTTCCCGCGCTGGGCTACCTGGCGCTCCAAACCGCGCCGCGGGCGGCGGCGCTCCCGTCCGATGAGCCGGACGCGCTCGAGGCGCGCGCCGGCGGGTTCGCCGTGCGACTCGACCCGGCCACCGGCGCCATCGCCTCCTGGACGGGACCGGACGGCAAGGAGCGGGTGAAGCCGTCACCCTGGACCGGACTCAATCAGTGGCTGCACGTGAGCGGCGGCGATCGCAGCGCGCTGTGGACTACCGCGGACCGGGGCACGCTGGGGACCGTCGCCCAGCTCGATATCGCGACCGCCACCCGGGTCTCGTCCCGGCGCCGCACACTTCCCGGCATCGGGGTCCGCCTCGAAACGACGCGCGCGCTGCGCGGCTGTGGGACGCTCGCGTCCAGCGTCACCCTCTACCACGACCTACCCTGGATCGACGTCGAGAACCGGCTCACCAAGGAGCCCACCCTCGACAAGGAGGCGCTCTACGTCGCGTTTCCGTTCGCGTTCACCGCACCGACCGTGGACGTCGAGGTGCCGCTGGGGCGCATGACCGTAGAACGGGATCAGCAACCCGGCAGCTGCCGGGATTGGTATTGTCACGCGCATTGGGTCTGGATGCACGAGGGCCAGGACGGCGTGGTGTGGAGCGCGCCGGATGCGCCGCTCCTGACCTTGAACGATGTGTTTCGCGGCGTCTGGCGGCGCGCGATCGTGCCGGATGGGACGCTCTTCTCGTACGTGGCGAACAACTACTGGCACACGAACTACGCCGCGCGCCAGGAAGGCGCCTGGATCATGCGCTACCGGCTGTCGCTGCTCGCCCCGGGCGATCCCGCCGAACCGGTGCGTCGCGGGTGGGGCGCGTGCGATCCATTGTACGTCAGCCCTCCCTACCTGAATACCGCCGCCGGCCCGCTCATCACGCGCGACACGGCGCTGCACATCCCCGATCGCGATGTGCTGGTGGTCGGTGCGAAACCGGCGGACGACGGCGAGGGCGCGATCGTCAAGCTGCTCGACGTGCGCGGACTGGCGCGCGCGATCGGCGTGTGGCCCTCGGCGTACCGGTTCCAGCTGGCGCGGCGTGTCAGCCTCGTCGAAATGAACGGCGACGCGCTCCCGGTCGGCGGCGATGGGCGCGCCGGCGTGGAAGTCAAGTCCTGGGGCATCGCCGCCGCGCGGCTCTTTACACCCCGAGAGACGGCGGGTTAACGTCCGGCCATGCTACCCGCGAAACCGGCGACCTTGGGCGAGCTTCGGGACACCGAATGGGCGGCGCCGGCGCGCATCCGCCGGACCGTTTCGGAGGAGCTGCGCGAGAATCTGATCTGCTGGCTCGAAAACGGCACACCGCTGTTTCCCGGAATCCTCGGCTACGAGGACACCGTGATTCCGCAGCTCACCAATGCGATCCTGTCGCGGCACAGCTTCATCCTGCTGGGGCTGCGCGGGCAGGCCAAGAGCCGCATCGTGCGCGCGCTGGTCGACCTGCTGGACGAGGAGATCCCGATCCTGGCCGGCAGCGAGGTGAACGATCACCCCTTCGCGCCGATCTCGAAGTACGGGCGGGAGCTCGTGGCGGAGCACGGCGACGCGGCGCCGATCGCGTGGCTGCCGCGCGACTCGCGGTTCGTGGAGAAGCTCGCGACGCCCGACGTCACCATCGCCGACATCATCGGCGACGTCGACCCCATCAAGGCGGCGCGCGGCGGGCACCTGCTGTCCGATGAGCTGACCATGCACTTCGGCCTGTTGCCGCGGGCCAACCGGGGCATCTTCGCGATCAACGAGCTCCCCGACCTGGCCGGCAAGATCCAGGTCGGCCTGTTCAACATCATGCAGGAAGGCGACGTGCAGCTGAAGGGCTATCCCGTCCGGCTGAACCTGGACGTGGCTCTCGTCTTCACGGCGAACCCGGAGGACTACACGGCGCGGGGCAAGATCATCACGCCGCTCAAGGACCGGATCGGGTCGGAGATCCAGACGCACTACCCGCACACCGTCGAGCTGGGCGCGGCGATCACCGCCCAGGAGGCGTGGGTCACCCGCGACGGCGGCAGCCGGCCGCACCGCATTCCGGACTTCATCGCGGAGCTGGTGGAACGGATCGCCTTCGAGGCGCGAACCGACAAGCGCGTGGACAAGCGCAGCGGCGTGTCGCAGCGGTTGCCGATCAGCGTGCTGGAGAACGTGATGTCCAACGCCGAGCGGCGCGCGCTCGCCACCAGGGAAAAGACCATCGTGCCGCGCGTCTCCGATGTGTACGCGGCGATCCCGGCCGTGACCGGGAAGCTGGAGCTCGAGTACGAAGGCGAGCTCCAGGGCGCCGAGACCGTGGGCAAGGATCTGATCAAGCGGGCCGCTGGCGCGACGTTCGAGGCCCGGGTCGGCGGCGCGAATGTGGACGACATCGTCCACTGGTTCGACGAGGGTGGCGCCCTCAAGATCGGCGCCGACGAGCGCGCCGAGACGCTGCTCAAGGGCTTCAGCGTCGTGCCGGGATTGCTGGATCTCGTGGACCGCGTGGGGCTGGCGGGAAAGAAAGACCCGGCGCACATGGTGGCCGCGTGCGAGCTGGTGCTGGAAGGGTTGGTCGCGGAACGTCGCATCTCTCGCTCCGAGGAGCTGGGATACGTCCGGGCCCGGCCGGAGTCGAAGAGCCCCGGCCATGGGAAGCCCGGTCCGGGACCGAATCTCTTCTCCTAGCGGAGCCCCCATGTCCAAGCTCATCTTCGGCGCCCTGCTGCTATTCGCCGCCTTTGCCCTCCGGTTTGCCCGCACCGCCACGACCGGCGTGGGCAGCGCCCGCGCGGGGACGGTGCTGCGCGGACTGTCGCTCGGATTCACGGCCCTGGGGGTCCTCCTGGTCCTGTTCTCGGTGATGGTGGTGATCGGCCCGGGCGAAGTGGGCGTGCAGCACGCCTTCGGCAGCGTCAGCCAGAAGCCGCTCATGTCCGGGATCCGGTTCGTGCCCCCGTGGTCGTCGGTGGAGCGCTACTCCACCCGCGAAGAGCAATTCCCGCCGTCCGGCGAGCAGGTCGAGGCGATCGCCGCCTTGTCCTCGGAACAGATGGGGATGACGGTGGACGCCAGCGTGCGCTGGCAGATCGATCCGGCGGAGGCGCCGCGCATCTTCACCGAGTTCGGCGGGGAAGAGCAGATCCGCAGCGCGGTGCGCAACGCGGTTCGCAAGGGCGTGCGGGACGGCATGGTCCAGTTCTCGATCAACGACATCGCCCAGCGCACCCGCATCGCGCGCACCATGGAAGAGCAGGTCGACTCGGCGCTCGTCACGCAGCCGCGCGCCGGGGGCGGCCCGTTTCGCATCGCCGCGGTAACCGCGTTCTTCCTGCGCGATCTCCAGCCACCCGCGCAGGTCGTGCAGGCAATCAACAACAAGATCGCCCAGGAGCAGCAGATCGAAACCGAGCGCCACCGCGTGGAAGTGGCCCGCCTGCAGGCGGAGCAGCAGCGCCTGCTGAACCAGACGCTCACGGCCGAGGCCCTGACCAAGCAGTGGATCGAAGTGCTGCACGACATGCGCACCTCGAACAACCTGATCATCTTCGTCCCGACCGAAGGCGGGATGCCGCTGTTGAACATCGGGGATCTGAGAAGGAATCTCCAGCAACAGCGCTAGACGCTGTCGGCCGTCGGGTCTCGGGCTATTGACCACACTGACGGCCGATAGCTGATTGCCGATGGCGCAGTTCTATTTCTCTTATGGCTCCCCCGCTCATCACCATCACCCGGCAGTACGCGTCGGGCGGCTCGCAGGTGGCCGAGCTCGCGGCGCGGGCCCTCGGGTGGACCGTGATCGACAACGAGTTCGTGGAAGAAGTCGCGCGCCGCGCCGGGCTCCCGGCCAGTGAGGTGGCGCAACGGGAAGAGCGCGCCCCGGGGCTGCTCGAGCGCCTGGCGCGGACCCTGGCCGCCGCCTCGCCGGAGCTGTTCATCACCGAGTCCACGGTGTCGGCCGAGCGGGACGAGAAGGCCATTATCCGCGTGACCGAGCGCATCATCCATGAAGCGGCGACGGAGGGTCGCGTGGTGCTGGTGGGTCGCGGTGCGCAGGCGATCCTCGCCGAACGACCCGACGCGCTGCATGTCTACGTCGTGGCGTCCAAGCCCTGGCGGAGGACACTCGCCATCGAGCGGCTCGGCGTCGATGCGGCGAAGGTCGACAAGGAGCTCGAGGACACCGACCGCCACCGCGATCAGTACACCCGGACCTACTACAACCGGACGCGAGGGGATCCGACGAATTACGATCTCGTGGTCAACGCCGAGCGGCTGGGGTTCGAGGGCGCGGCGGCGCTGGTGGTGGCGGAGGCGAAGCGACGCGGGTGGACATGATTCAGGAGCGTCGCAGCTCCGGCACCCGCCACCCGGCCACGGCCACCGCCAGCGCGCACACCAGGGCCCCGACGCCCACCGCCACCGGCGCGCCGAACCGCTCCGCGAACGCCCCCGCCTGGAACGCCCCCAGCGGCGCCATGCCCACGAACACGAACGAGTAGAATCCCATCACCCGGCCGCGCAGGTGGTCGGGGACGAGCGTCTGCAGCATCGTGTTGGTGAGCGCGTTGTTCACGATCATGGCGCACCCGGCGAGCGCCAGCAGGACGAGCGACAACCCGAACGCGCGCGAGAAGGCGAACAGCGACACCAGCACCCCGAACGCGGTCCCCCCGAGCACCATCAACCGGCCCCGCTCCCGGATGCGCCGGCTGTTCACCGCGATCGCCAGCGCTCCCAGCATCGCGCCCACGCCCACCGCCGCGGTGAGCGCCCCGTACCCGGCCGCGCCCACGCGCAGCACGTCGCGCGCGATCACGGGCATCATCACGAGAAACGGGAAGCCGAACACGCTCAGCGTCGCGGTGAGAGCGATGAGGGTTTCGACCCGCCGGTCGCTGCGCAGGAACGCCACGACCTCGCGGAATCCCGCCCATGCCGAACCCGTCGCCGGCCGGGGCCGATCGGGGGCCAGCCGCATCGCGACGAGTCCCCCGATCACGGCGATGTAGCTGACCCCATTCAGGAAGAAGCACGCCGCCACGCCCACCGCCCCGATCAACGCCCCCGCGAGCGCGGGGCCGACGACCCGGGCCGCGTTGAATATCGAGGAGTTGAGCGCGATGGCGTTCATCAGATCTTCCTTGCCCACCAGCTCCACCATGAACGACTGCCGCGTGGGGATGTCGAACGCATTCACGATCCCCAGCGCCGTCGCCAGCACCATCACCTGCCAGACCGTCACCACCTGGGTCCAGACGAGCACCGCCAGGACGAGCGCCTGGACCATGGAGAGCGACTGGGTGAGCACGATGAGCCGGCGCTTGTCCCGGCGGTCGGCCACGACACCCGCGTACAGCGAGAACGCCAGCACGCCGAGCGATCCGAGCCCCGAGACCAGCCCCACGAAGAACGGGGAATTGGTGAGCGTCAACACCAGCCAGCCCATGGCCACCGACTGCATCCAGGTGCCGATCAGCGAGACGCCCTGCCCGAAGAAGAAGAGACGGAAGTTGCGGTGGGTGAGGGCTCCGAGGCCGACGTCGCGCGCCGCTTCCATCATGGCGAGGAAAGTAGCATCTTCGGCCGCATGACCCCGCTCGGATTCGCGAAACTCTATGCGGTCACGACGCCCGTGCTGTTCGCCATCGACCTCGTCTGGCTGGGCGTCGTGGCCAACCGGTTCTACCGCGTCCGGCTCGGCGACCTGATGCGCCCCGACCCGCGCTGGGGCGCAGCGCTCCTGTTCTACCTGCTGTACGTCGCCGCCCTCATCGTCTTCGCCGTGCAGCCGGGATTGGAGCGCGGCTCACTGTGTCGCGCCGCGCTGCTGGGCGCGGGGCTCGGGTTCATCTGTTACGCCACGTACGACCTCACGAACCTGGCGCTCGCCAAGGGATTTCCGACGATCGTGGCGGTCGTCGATATCGCCTGGGGCACGGCATTGAGCGCGGGCGTCGCCGCGGTGGCGTACAAGCTGGCCGAGTGGCTCCTCTAGCCCAAGTGGGATATCCTTCGCTGCCCTGACCGACGATTTCATTTAATGCCGTTGCTCGAAACAGTCCAAAAAGCGCTGGCCGACCGCTATACGATCGAGCGCGAGATCGGCCGCGGCGGCATGGCCACAGTGTACCTGGCCCAGGACCGGAAGCACGACCGTCAGGTCGCCGTCAAAGTCCTGCATCCCGAGCTTTCGGCTTCGCTCGGCTCCGACCGGTTCCTGCGGGAAATCAAGGTGGCCGCCCGGCTCTCCCATCCCCACATCGTATCGCTCCACGACTCCGGTCAGGTCGGCGAGCTCCTGTATTACGTCATGCCGTACATCGAGGGGGAGTCGCTACGGCAGCGCCTCAACCGCGAGAAACAGCTGCCGCTCGATGAGGCCCTCGAGATCGCGCGCCACGTCGCCGGCGCTTTGGGGTACGCGCACAGCACCGGCGTCGTCCACCGCGACATCAAACCCGAGAACGTGATGCTGCATCAGGGCGAGGCCGTGGTGACGGATTTCGGCATTGCGAAGGCGGTCACCTCGGCCGCCGGCCAGAACCTCACCCAGACCGGGTCCACTGTCGGAACTCCCGCGTACATGAGCCCGGAGCAGGCGTCGGGGGACGCGGACGTCGACGGCCGCAGCGACGTCTATAGCCTTGGGTGCGTACTGTTCGAAATGCTGGCCGGCCGCCATCCGTTCGAGGCCACGACCGCGCAGGCGATCCTGGTCAAGCACCTGACGCAGCCGGTGCCATCGCTCCGTGCGGTTCGCGCCGGCCTCCCCGAAGGCCTGGAGCGGACCGTCACCCGGGCGCTCGCCAAGGCGCCGGGCGACCGCTTCGCCACGGCGACGGAGCTCGCCCAAGCGCTGCACACCGGCTCGACACCGCCCGGCGTCTCGACCGTCAGCCAGCCGGCCGCCGCAGTCCGGCCCGCGCCGGCGTCCAAGTCCGTGGCCGTGCTGCCGTTCGTGGACATGAGCCCACAGCGCGACCAAGAGTATTTCTGCGAGGGCATTGCGGAGGAGCTGATCAATGCCCTGATGCGTATCGACGAGTTGCGCGTGGCGTCACGCACCAGCGCCTTTGCGTTCAAGGGCAAGAGCGAAGACATCCGGGGTATCGGTCGCCAGCTCGAGGTCGAGCACGTGCTGGAAGGCAGCGTGCGCAAGGCCGGAAACCGGCTCCGGATCACCGCGCAGCTCCTGAAGGTGGCCGACGGCTATCAGCTCTGGTCCGAGCGCTACGACCGTGAGCTCGAGGACGTGTTCGCCATCCAGGATGAGATCGCCCAGAACATCGCCCGGTCGTTGCGCGTCGTGATGACCGATCACGGCAAGTCGATTGTCAAGCCGCAGACAGCCGATGTCGCCGCCTACGACTACTACCTGCGCGGGCGCGGGTTCTTCCATCAATGGCGCAAGAAGAGCCTGCTCTTCGCCCGCCAGATGTTCACGCGCGCCATCGAGATCGACGCGAACTACGCCCTGGCCTACGCCGGAATCGCCGACTGTTGCTCGTCGCTGTACACCTGGTTCGATGCGAACGAGAGTTATCGCGACGAGGCGGAGCAGACGAGTCTGCGCGCGCTCGAGTTGGATCCCGACCTCGCCGAGGCCCACGAGGCTCGCGGAGTGGCGCTCACGGTCGCCAAACGCTGGGACGAAGCACAGCGCGAGTTCGAGACCGCCATTCGGCTCAGCCCGAAACTCTTCGAAGCGTATTACTTCTACGGGCGACTGTGCTTTCTGCAAGGGAAGCTGGAAGACGCCGGGCGCTGGTTTGCGGAAGCGGCCCGGGTTCGGCCAGAGGATTTTCAGGCGCTTTCCCTCCTGGGGACGATCTACGCGGATCTCGGCCAGGCGCAGGAGGCGAAGACGGCGTTCGAAGCGGCGTATCAGGTGGTCCAGAAACACGTCGAGATGTACCCGGACGATGCACGCGCGTTTTACATGGGCGCGCTGGCGGCCATCGCCCTGAACGGACTCGAGCAGGCGGAGATCTGGGTGAAGCGCGCGCTCGAGATCGACCCCGAAGACCCGCTGATCCTGTACAACGTGGGCTGCGTGTACGCGCGCCTGGGCAAGACCGACCAGGCCTTGGATTGCCTCGAGCAAACCGTCGCTCACGGCGGCACCGGCCATCGCGGCTGGATGCGTAACGATGGAGACCTTGTGTCGTTACGCGGGAACCCCCGATTCGAGGCCATAATCGGCGGTTAGATTCCCGCAGCCATGCGCTCGACGACCTACACCAAGTACCTGCCCGGCCTGGCCGACACGATCAACCTCCAGGGGTTGCTCGATCAGCTCGCCGACTTCCTGCTGCAGTCCGGTTTTGCGGGTGGGCCGTACTCGCATCCCTTCTGGGGCGAGTTCGGCAACGACGAGCCGGACCGCAGCATGGATTCGCTGCGCCAGGCCATCCTCCAGGCGCTCATGGATTCGGGACAGCTGACGCCCGAAATGCTCACGGTGTTGCGCGGCGAATCCACAGGTGATGGCGGACGCGACGCTGAAATCGAAAAACAGCTGGCGGAGCTGCTCGACAAGATCGTGCAGCGGTTGATGGACGAAGGCTACCTCAACGTCTCCGAAGCGCCGAAAATGCCGGGCACCCAGCAGCCGCTCTTCGGCCCGGGCGGCATGGCGCGGGAAGCGGCGCAGCAGGTGCAGTTCTCGCTCACCGAAAAGGGCATCGACTTCCTCGGCTACAAGACCCTGAAACACCTGCTCGGGAGCACCGGGAAATCGAGCTTCGGCGCGCACGACACGGAGCACCTCGCCACCGGGATCGAAGCCGAGGCCGCCAGCAAGCCGTACGAATACGGCGATACGCTGAACCTCGACGTCAACGCCACGCTTTCCTCCGCGATCGAGCGGGAGGGCCTCGGCGTGCCGATCAACCTCGAGTACGAGGACCTGCGCGTGCACCAGGCCGAGTACCGCTCATCCTCGGCCACGGTGCTGATGCTCGATTGCTCGCACTCGATGATTCTGTACGGCGAGGATCGCTTCACCCCGGCCAAGAAGGTGGCCCTCGCGCTCACGCACCTCATCCGGACCCAGTTCCCCGGGGATTCGCTGCGCGTCGTGCTGTTTCACGACACGGCGGAAGAGATTCCGCTGGCGCGCCTGGCGCACGCCCAGGTCGGCCCCTACCACACCAACACCGCCGAGGGGCTGAAGCTCGCCCGCCGCATCCTGCAGGCGCAGCGCAAGGACATGCGGCAGATCATCATGATCACGGACGGCAAGCCGTCGGCGCTCACGCTGCCCGATGGGCGCATCTACGTGAACTCGATGGGCCTCGATCCGCAGATCCTGCAGGCCACCTACCGCGAGGTAGCAGAATGCCGGCGCGGCGGCATCATGATCAACACGTTCATGCTGGCGCGGGACCGGAGTCTCGTGGACTTCGTGAAGACGGTGAGCGCGATCTGTCGCGGCAAGGCCTACTTCACGAACACGATGACGCTGGGGCAGTTCATCCTGATGGACTTCATGAGACGGAAGACGCGCCGGGTTTCCTGACCCGGCCGCACTAGCCCAGCAGCGCGAGCTGCTCCAAGAGCTGCGTTGCGGTTTGCACCCGGTCCTCGGGTTTCTTCGCCAACAGCCGCAGCACGAGGGCCGAGAACGCCGGCGGGACCTCCGGGTTCACCGCGGCCGGCGATGGCGCCTCCTGGGAAAGCAGCTTCGCCACGAGCGAGATGACGCTCGCGGCCTCGAACGGCAGCCGCCCGGTGAGGCACTCGTACAGCACGACGCCCGCGGCGTAGAGATCGCTGCGGGCGTCGACGGCTTCGGCCATGAGCTGTTCGGGCGGCATGTAGGCCGGCGTCCCGACCACCAGCCCGGCTTCGGTCACGGAGGTCGAGCGCTCCGCCAGTCGCGCGACGCCGAAGTCCATCACCTTGAGCACGCCGGCATCGTCCAGCAGCAGGTTCTGCGGCTTGATGTCGCGGTGGATGACGCCGTGCTCCTGGGCCACCGCGAGGGAATGCGCCAGCTGGGTCGCAATCGCGAGCGTCGAGGACACGCCCAGACGCCCGCGCGTGTCGATCAGCTCTCGCACCGTGATCCCTTCGACGTATTCCATGGTCAGGAAATAGACGCCGCCCCATTCGCCGAAATCGTGCGTCCGCACGATGTTCTGGTCGGAGAGCCGGCGCGCGAGCCGGATCTCGTCCTTGAATCGCTCGAGCAGGGTGCGATCGGTCACGAATTCGGGCCGCAGCGTCTTGATCGCGACCTCCTCGTCCAGCTCGATGTCCCTCGCCCGGTACACGGCGCCCATCCCGCCCCGACCCACCTCGGCCCGGATCTCGTAGCGCTGCGCGAACCGCTCCCCGATCCGCAGGTTGCCGCCGTCGACCGAGACACCGAACTCCTTGGAGTCCTTGCGCGCCGAGGCGATCTCGCTGCGCAGATCGCGCACCTGGTCGCGCAACCGCTCCTCGCGGGCCTTCATCTGCAGCACCATGCTGTCGAACACCCGGGCGAGCCGGCCCAGCTCGTCCGCGCGCCGGGCCACGGGGGCGAGCACGCCGGCCCGATAGCTGCCCGCTTCCACGGCGGTCGCCGCCTCGATCACACGACCGACCTCCTGCAGGTATTCCACTTCCTGGTCCCGCAGCCGCTTCTTCTCGAGCGACGCGTTGATCCGGGCCCGGAGCAGCACGGGATCGAACGGCTTATGGAGAAAGTCCTCAGCCCCGTGCTCGATACAGCGCACGATGCCCGGCATCTCGTCGAGCGCCGAGATCATGATTACCGGAATGTCGCGCAGCTTGGGGTCGCCCTTGATGGCTTCCAGGACCGCGAAGCCGTCGAGCTCGGGCATCAACACGTCGAGCAGGACGAGATCGAACGGCCGCTCGCCCAGCAGGGCCAGCGCCCTGCGGCCATGCTCGGCCGTCTCGACCGCGTGCCCCGAGCGTTCGAGCCGGCGTTGCAGCACGTCGCGGTTCTCCGCGCCGTCATCGACGACGAGAATTCGGGCCTGCGGTCCGGTGGCCGCACTCGGCGCGGCCGCGGAGCGGGTGGCCGCGGGCTCCGGGGCGGCTGGCACTCGCGGGGCGTCCTCGGGAATCAGGCGGAGCGCGGCGGTCAGGATCTTCCGCAGATCGGACGTGAAACCGGGATCGGACGCTTCGGCAGCGGGCAGGAGATCGCCGATGGCGCGCACGATGCGGTCGCGGGGCTCGCGCAGGTCCTCGTACAGCCGCGACACCTCGCCGGCTCCCGCTCCCCCTGTTGCTCCGAGTGTCGAGTTGATGCGCTCGAGGGCGTCCCGCGCCCCGGCCAGCGCTCGTTGCAACGCATCCCGACGCGGGACCAGCGTGGGATCCGCCGCGTCCTCGAGCAGCATCTCCGCATACCCGATGACGTGGTTGAGCGGCGTCCGGAGGTTGTGACGCAGCTCGGCGAGCGCCTCGGGCGTGAGCCGGTTGCCCGGCGGGGTGTCGCTCACTTCGGGCCGCCGAGCAGGGCCTCGATCTTGCCGAGCAGGCGCGGCAGCTCGACCGGTTTGGTGTCGTAGTCGTTGCAGCCGGCTTCGAGCGCCTTGTCCCGGTCGCCGGCCATCGCATGCGCGGTCAGTCCGATGATGGGCACCGTCCGCGTCTCGGCAGCGGCCCGCAGCTGCCGCGTCGCCTCCCAGCCATCCAGCTCGGGCAGGCTCATGTCCATGAGGATGAGATCGAATGCGCCGGCGCGCGCCATCTCCACGCCCTGCCGTCCATCCACGGCCATCGTGACGTCATAGCCTTTCCGCTGGAGCCGTCGGGACAGCATGTCGCGGTTCATCTCGTTGTCCTCGACCAGGAGGATTCTCGTCATGGTGCGTCTCCCACGACGGAGGCGGGGAGCCGGATCGTGAAGGTCGATCCCTTCCCCTGTTCACTCAACACGGTCACGTCACCGCCCATCATCTGGCAGAATCGCTTCGTGATCGCGAGGCCGAGTCCCGTGCCGCCGTACTTGCTGGTCGTGGACACGTCCGCCTGCGAGAACGCCTGGAACAGACGATCCATCTGCGCCGAAGTCATTCCGACGCCCTCATCAGCGACGCGATACACGATCGCCGTCCCGCCCAGCGCCTCGTCCGGTTCGCGGGCCACGGTGAGCGTGATGGTCCCACGCGCCGTGAACTTGCTGGCGTTGGACAACAGGTTGAGCAGCATCTGGCGCACCTTGGTGAGATCCGCATGCATGCGGCCCGGTTGCGGCGGCAGGTTCACGACCAGGCGGTTGGCGTTCTTCTCGACCAGCGCACCAGCCGTGGCGACCACGTCGTCCACCAACGAACGGATTTCAAACGTCTCCAGATGCAGCTCCATCTTCCCCGCCTCGATCTTGGACAGATCGAGGATGTCGTTGATCAGCGCCAGCAGGTGATGACCCGCGGTCCGGATCTTGGTCAGATCCTGGGCGAGATCGGTTTGCCCCAATTCCACGATCTCTTCCTGCACCATCTCGCTGTACCCGATGATGGCGTTGAGCGGCGTGCGCAGCTCGTGACTCATGCTGGCCAGGAATTGACTCTTGGCGTTGTTGGCGGCTTCGGCCTCCCGCCGGGCCGCGAGCAGCTCGGAGATATCGTGGTACAGCGCCATCAGGCCGACGGGATCGCCTGCCACGATGACGGGCACCGCCAGGACCTCCACATCCACCAGCGTACCGTCCTTGCGGCGGCGGCGCCCGATGCCGTGCACGGGGCGGGTGAACGCCTGCTGCGTGTACTGCTCCGCTTCGGACCGCGTCGCATCGGTGGCGACCAGGTCATCCAGGTTGCGGCCGATCGCTTCGGATGACGGATACCCGAACAACCGCTCGAACGCGGGATTGCACGACTGGACGCTCTGGGTCTTGTCGAGGGTGACGATCGCGACCGGGCTGTTCTGCACCAGCTCCTCGAAGTACTGCTTCTGGCGTTGCGCCGAGGCGTAGAGGCGGGCGTTCTCGATCGCGATCGCGGCCTGGGGGGCGAACATCGTGAGCAGCCGCAGGTCTTCGGGCCCGAAGATCCGGTGCGGATCGGAGTGCACCGTGGCGATGGCGCCCACCAGGCGCCGGCCGATCAGGAGCGGCGCCGCCATCACGGAGTGCACCGTGACATCGGCGTACTGACCCGAGCGCCCGAGCCATTCGTGGTAGGACGGGATAATGAGAGGCTCCCGCGTGCGGGCCGCGTGCCCCATCGCTCCCTCGCCCAGGCCGAGCCGCGTGCCGGTCGAGTCCTTCCCGATGTTCTGGCTCGCGACGACGACCAGTTGTTTGGGCTGTTCTTCGAAAATCGCCACTTCTCCCCCCGTGACCCCCAACAGCGTCACGGCTCGGTTCAGCACCGCCTGCAGCACGCGCGGCAGCTCGAGGTCGGAGGACAGGTCGGCCATCGTGTCGAGCAGGGCCTTATGCTCGTCCACGCGTTTGCGCTCTTCGTCCAGCAGGCGGGCGCGGCCGATGGCGATGCTCGCCTGGTTGGCGGCGGCCGTGAGGATCTCGAAATCCTCCGCGGTGAACGCATTCGGCTCGCTGCTTTCGACCACGAGGACGCCGATGGTCCGGCCGTCCACCCGCAGCGGCACATCCACCTCGGATCCGCTGGCGAGGCTCGGCAGGTACCCGGCCGCGCGGGTCACGTCGGGCGTATACCGGAGCTGGCCGTCCTGGAGGGCGCGCTCCGACAGGCCTTGGCCCGGGTGCACCCGCCACTGCGCCGGCACGTCGGGCCAGCCGACAGCGTCCTGCAGCACCCGGTCGCCGCTGGCCTCGTCGAGCAGAAATACGCCCAGGAAGTTGTAGCCGAGGGCCTCATCGTGCAGCCCGACGACCATGGACCGGTACACGTCGCGCTCGCTGGTGGCCGCGGCGATCGCGGTCGTGAGCCGGAGCAGCGCCGCCTGGCGATGCGCCGTGTTGTTGCGGCGCCGGCGAGGCGGCTTCACGCGTCGACGGGTCAGGGCTACGTCCGCGCGGCCTCGGACACGGTGCGCGACAGGTTGGCCACGTGATAGACGACCTCGCCGATCCAGCCGGTTCTGAGCTTTCCGCGTGCGACCATCACGGTGAGGCGTCTCATGAACGCGAATATACGTGTCCGCGTGATCGCTGGCTGACGCTGCTGGTTGGCGGCGTATTAGATTCTCTTTCCGTGAGCGAATTCGTCTTTGGCACCAACAACGCCGCCTTCGTACAGGTGATGTACGAGCAGTACCTGCGCGACCCGGCGTCCGTGTCGGAGGAGTGGCGCAGTCTCTTCGACAATGGAAGACTCGCGGAGCTCCCGATCATCGAAACATCACGGGCGGAGGCGCTGGCGACGGAGAGCGGGGAGCGGGGAGCGGTCGATACCGAAGCCCCTGCGCTCCCCGCAGGCCTTACGCCGATTACGGGCCCCTCGGCCCGCCTGGTGCACAACATGACCGACTCGCTGTCGGTGCCGACGGCGACCTCGTTCCGCGACATCCCGGTGGATACGCTGACGGCGCGCCGCGCGGCGCTCAACAGCCAGCTCGCGCCCAGCGGCCGGAAACTCTCCTTCACCCATCTGATCGGCTACGCCATCGTCCAGGCGACGAAGCGGCTGCCCGTGATGGGGCGCTCCCACGTGGACGTGGACGGGAAGCCGCACCGGGTCGACCCCGACGGCATTTCCCTGGGTCTCGCGGTGGACGTGGAGCGCAAGGACGGCTCGCGCGGGCTCGTCGTCCCGGTCGTGAAACGCGCCCACGCCATGGATTTCGCCGCCTTTCACGCGGCCTACGAAGCCCTGGTCGAGAAGGCGCGCGCCAACCGCCTCCTGCCCGACGATTTTGCCGGCGCGACGATGACCCTGACCAATCCCGGCACGATCGGCACGACAGCCTCGGTCGCCCGCCTGATGACAGGCCAGGGATCGATCCTCGCCACCGGCGCGATTCGCGACATCGCGGGCGCCAAGGTCATGACGATCACCAGCACCTACGACCATCGCGTCATCCAGGGGGCCGAGTCGGGAATGTTTCTCCGCAAGCTCGATGCGCTACTCCAAGGGGAGGACGGGCTCTACGAGGGCGTTGCCTCGAGCCTCGGCCTGGAGGGACGGGGGACGGGGGACGAGGGACGAGCGGCCACGGTGACACACCCATCCCCCATCCCCCGTCCCTCGTCCCTCGGCGAATTGAAGTCCGTCGCCGCCGCCATGGGTCTGGTGAAAGCCCACCGCCACTTCGGCCACCTGGCCGCCCGACTCGACCCGCTCGGCTCGGCACCACCGGGAGACCCCGCGCTGGAGACCGAGCCGCTCGGTCTCACCCCGGAGATCATGGCCCGCATCCCGGCCGAGGTGCTGCGCATCTACGTTCCCGGCACGACCCTGGCCGAGGCATATCCACACCTGCACGAGATCTATTGCGGCACCATCGCCTACGAAGTGGAGCACATCGGCAGTCACGAGCAGCGCGTGTGGTTACGCCAGGTGATCGAATCCGGCATGCACCGGAAGCCGCTGTCGCCGGAAGACAAGCAGAAGCTGTTGGCGCGGTTGACGGCCGTCGAAACGCTGGAACGCTTTCTGCACCGGGCCTATCTCGGCCAGAAACGCTTCTCGATCGAAGGCCTCGATGTGGCGGTGCCGATGCTCGACCTCACGATCGAAATGGCCGGAGCGGGCGGAGCCCGCGAAGTCGTGATCGGCATGGCGCACCGCGGTCGGCTGAACGTGCTGGCGCACATCGTGAATCTGCCCTACGAGACCATCTTCGCCGAATTCGAGGGCGGCCGGAACGTCGAAGAGACGTTGACGCCGGCGGGCGGCACGGGGGACGTCAAGTACCACCACGGCGCGGAGGGCTCGTACAAGACGTCGTACGGCAAGACCGTCACGGTCACCCTGTCTCCCAATCCCAGCCACCTCGAGGCGGTGAACCCCGTGGTCGAAGGTCGCGCGCGCGCGGAGCAAACGAGCCGCCGCGGCACCGAAGCGCACCACGACGGCACGGTCGCCGTCCCGGTGCTGATCCACGGCGACGCGGCGTTTCCGGGTCAGGGCGGCGTCGCCGAAACGTTCAATCTGGCGCGCCTGCAGGGCTATGCCACCGGCGGGACGATTCACCTGATCGCGAACAATCAAATCGGATTCACGACCGATCCCCGCGAAGGGCGGTCGACCGACTATTCGAGCGACCTGGCCAAGGGATTCGACGCGCCGATCATTCACGTCAACGCCGACGACCCCGAAGCGAGTCTCGCCGCGGTGCGGCTCGCCATGATGTACCGCGCCAAGTTCCACGGCGACGTCGTCCTCGATCTGGTGGGATATCGGCGCCACGGCCACAACGAAACGGACGAGCCCGCCTACACGCAGCCAGTGATGTACGAGCGGATCCGGCAAACGCCGCCCGTCCGTCACAAGTACGCCGAGCAGCTCGTCCGGGAAGGGGTGATCGACGCGGCGCAGGCCGATGCCGACGTCGCGGCCGCCTCCGCCCGATTGGCCGAGATCCAGCAGGCCCTCAAAGCGAGCCTCGCGACGGGCGGCGGCGAGGAACCCCGCCGGATTTCGATCCAGACAACCCCCGAGCCGGACACCGCGGTGCGCGCCGAGCTGCTCACTACGTTGAACGAGCAGCTGCTGCAGGTCCCGGAAGGCTTCACGGTGAATCCGAAACTGAAGAAACAGCTGGAGCGCCGCCGCGAGACGGTGGGCGCGGCGGGTGAGGGGGGGATCGAATGGGCGCACGCCGAGTCGCTGGCGCTGGCCTCGCTGTTGTGCGAGGGAGTGCCCATCCGGCTCACCGGCCAGGACACCGAGCGCGGCACCTTCAGCCAGCGCCAATTGGTGCTGCACGACGCGGCCAACGGGCGGCGCTACGCCCCGATCCAACACCTGCCCGGCGCCCGCGCCCCGCTCGAGCTGCACAACAGCCCGCTCTCCGAGCTGGCCTGCGTCGGCTTCGAATACGGATATGCCGTCGCGGCCCCCGAAACCCTGGTGCTGTGGGAGGCGCAGTTCGGGGACTTCGCCAACGGCGCCGAGATCATCATCGACCAGTTCATCACGTCGGGGCTCGCCAAATGGGGCCAGACGTCCCGATTGACCCTGCTCCTGCCGCACGGCTACGAGGGCCAGGGGCCGGAGCACTCGAGCGCGCGGGTGGAGCGATTCCTGGCCCTCGGCGCCGAAGGCAATATCCGAGTGGCCAACTGCACGACGCCGGCGCAGTACTTCCACCTGCTGCGCCGCCAGGCGCGCCACAGCGAATTGCGGCCGCTCGTCGTCATGACGCCGAAGAGCCTGCTGCGCCTCCCGGCGGCGACATCACGCCTGGAGGCGCTCACCAGCGGCCGGTTCCAGGCGGTGCTGGACGATGCGGAGACGCGCGACCGGCGCGACGCCATCACCCGCCTGGTGTTGTGCAGCGGCAAGGTCTACTACGATCTCCTCGCGGCTCCGGCCCGCGCCGCGGCGAATCACGTCGCCATCGCCCGCGTGGAATTGCTCTACCCCTTCCCCGCCGTCGACCTCTCGGAGCTCGTGCACAGCTATCCCAGACTCACGGAGCTGTACTGGGTGCAGGAAGAGCCGCGCAACTACGGTGCGCGCAAATTCGTGCTGCCCAAGCTGCGCGATCTCACCCCCGCGGCCATAGCCATCAAGGATGTGTCGCGTCCCGAGCGGGCCAGCCCGGCCGAGGGGTATCCGGCGGCGCACCAGGCCGAGCAGGCGCGCATCGCGCGTGAGGCATTGGCCGGCGGAGGCCAGTGACCGACCAGTTCGCGCTGTTGCGATACATCGTCTTCGGCGGTTTTGCGCTGGCCGTCCTCGTGGCCGTCGGCTCCTGGCTGGTACGGACCCGTCGCGTGTCTCCCTTCGGCGGGCCGGGCAAGCTGCTGCGCCAGCTGACCGACCCCGTGATGAAACCGATCGAGCGCCGCATCGTGCGCCGGGGCGGCACCCCCACCCAGGCGGGATGGTGGCTGGTGATCGGCGTCGCCATCCTCGGCGTCATCGTCGTCTCGCTCGCCCAATGGCTGCTGGGCGCCTGGACCCGTGTCAGCGTCGCCTCCCACGGAGGCGCGCGGGACCTCGCGATACTGGCGGTGACCATCGTGTACGACGTGTTGTTCATCGCCATTCTCGTGCGCGTGATCGGAAGCTGGATCGGCGCATTTCGCTATTCCGGCTGGATGCGCCCCTTCTACTGGTTGACCGACTGGCTGATCAAGCCGATCCAACGCATGATGCCGGCAACCGGGATGTTCGACTTGAGCCCGCTCGTCGCGTTGCTGGTGCTGTGGGTGGCGAAGCAGATCGTGTTCAGTGTGTTGTTCTGAAAGAGCTATCAGCAATCAGCTATCGGCTATCAGCTTGAGGCATTCCGCACTGCATCGCTGCTCTTGAACACGCGAAACAAATAGAAGAGAGACGGAAACAACACTGCGGCACCCACGACGAGTGCCCCGAGGACGAGCCGCAGTGTCGCCCTGGGCGACGCGGATGCCGCAATCGTCAGATCCGGCGGCACGACGTAGGGATACTGACTCCACGCCCAGCCCCAGACGATGAGTGAGACCTGGGCCGCTGCGGCGATGCGGGCCAGCGCGAAGCGCCGTGTCCACAGCGCCGTGAGGGCGGTGACCGCGGCCGCGCCGGTCGCGACGTGGAAGGAGACCGCCCATCGCGACAGCGTGAGTCCGGCTTCCATGCGCGGGGCGCCGGACTGCGCGAGCAACAGGCTGAGGCCGGCCAGGAGAATCACCACCAGGCCCGCCGCCAGCGCCCGGGCGCGAAAGTCCTCGCGCAAGGGACCAGCCGGCACTTCGAGTGTCAGGTACACCGCAGCCAGGAACGCAAAGCAGGCGAGCGTGAACAGTCCAACGCAGACGGTGAAGGGCGTCAACCACGTCGCCACATAGCTCGCGAAGTACCCTTCCCCCTTCCCGCTTCCCCCTTCCCCCAATTGCCCCGAAGCAATCGCCCCCACCGTTACGCCGAGCAGGATGGGGGTGACCAGACTGGCGATCGCGAACACGCGACCCCAGCGCCGCTGCACCACGTCGCGATCGCCGCCGTAGCCGCGGAATGCGAACGCCGACCCCCGCAGCACGATGCCCAGCAACACGCCCGTCAGCGGCAGATTGAGCGTCACCGCGAGACGCGTGAACGCCGCGGGAAAACAGGTGAACAACAGGACCAGGACGAGGATCAGCCAGACGTGGTTCGCCTCCCACACGGGCCCGATGGCGTGGGCGACGAACTCCCGCTGGGCGCCCTTCCGGGGTCCCCGGGCCAGCAGATCCCAGACGCCGCCCCCGAAGTCCGCGCCGCCCAGCAACACGTACGCGTTCAGCGCGATCACCAGGATACCCGCAATCACCACGGCGCTCATCCGAGCGGGCTCCGGTGCTCCCCTGTATGCATCGGACTGCGGATGATCTGACGCGACAGCAGCACCGTGACCACCGCGGCGAGGAACACGTAGATCAGCGTGAACACCCCGGTGCGGAACAGCTGGCCCGGCACCGGCGTCACCGCATCCGCCGTTCGCATGACGCCGTAGATCACCCACGGCTGGCGACCCAGCTCGGTCACGATCCAGCCGGCTTCGATCGCCAGGAACCCCATCGGCGTCCCAATCGCCACGGCCCGGAGAAACCGCCGCCGTTGCTCGAGCGGAGCTTTCTTGCGCAGCAGCCAGACGGCCCACACGCCCACCACGGCCAGGTAGGTCCCGAGGCCGACCATCAGCTGGAACGACCAGTGAATCACCGGCACGTTGGGCCAGTCGGCGCGCGGGATGCTGTCCAACCCGCGCACCACGGCGTTCGGGTCGTTATGGGCGAGCCACGACAGCAGCGAAGGGACTTCAATCCCGAATCGCGTTCGGCGCGCCTCGACGTCCGGCCATCCGCCCAGCGTCATCGGCGCCCGCGCCTGCGTCTCGAACAGCGCCTCCATGGCAGCGAACTTGGCCGGCTGATGCCGCGCGACGTGCGTGGTGAGGTAGTGGCCCGACAGCGGCAGCAGGATGGCGGTCGGGGCGCCCACCAACAGCGCGATCGCCAACGCGTGACGGTGAAACCCGGCGCTGCGCCCGCGCAGGATCAATGCGGCGTGAATTCCAGCGACCCCGAACCCGGTCGCCGCATACGCGGCGAGCGTCATGTGGACGACCTGGGGAATCGTCGCCGGGTTGGCCATGGCCGCGAGCGGCCGCACGTTCACCGCCTGCCCGTCCACGATGTCGAATCCCGTGGGCGTGTTCATCCAGGCATTGGCGATGACCACGAAGATACCCGACAAGGCGCCGCTCAGGGCGACCATGATCCCGGCGCAGCGGTGCGCGCGTTCGGACACGCGCTCCCAGCCGTACAGGTAGATGCCGAGGAAAATCGCTTCGGTAAAGAAGGCGAATCCCTCGAGCGAGAACGGCATCCCGATGATCGGACCGGCGAACCGCATGAACCCCGGCCACAAGAGCCCGAGCTCGAACGACAGCACCGTCCCCGACACGGCGCCCACGGCGAACAGGATCGCCGTGCCGCGCGCCCAGCGCCTGGCGAGATCGAGGTACACCGGCTCACGGGTTCGCTGCCAGCGCTGCTCCGCGACGACCATTAACACCGGCATGGCGATGCCGATGACGGCAAAGACGATGTGGAAGGCGAGCGACATCCCCATCTGAAGGCGGGCAGCCACGAGGTCGCTCATCTCCAAGTCTCAGTTGCCGAGCTGCGTCAGGCGATCCTTGAGCCGCTGCGACGCCGGGAACCGCGCCACCAGGCGCTCGAGGACGGCGCGCGCCGAATCCGGCAGGCCGGCGGCGACATAGGCGTCGACCGTCAGCAGACCCGCGCGCACCTGCAGGCGCTGGTTATCGGCCGGCAGCGTCAGGGCGGCGAGCGCCGCGAGCGCGCCCGGCGCATCGCCGCGATCGCGCAGCAGGGATTCGATGCGCAGCAGCTCGATCGCCGTATCGCCGGGCGCGCGGCGCGCCAGCAGCTCGATCAGCTCGGCGGCGGCAATCGGTTGGTGTCGCGCCCGCTCGACCAGCGCCTGCTGGTACACGCCGGCGACGAACAGCCGGGTGATGTCCGCGGTATCCCCGGTGCGGAGGCCGGGACCACCCGCGTAGGAGTACACGAGCTCACCGCCTTTCTCCCCGGCGACGACCACCGTCGCCCCGCCGAGCAGGCACACGGCCGCCGACGCGACGTGCACCCAGCGCCGGAAGGTGGGCAGCGGAAGCAGGAGCAGGCCCAATAGTTCGAGCCCCGCGATGATCAGCAGCACGGTCCGGGCGCGATGCCCCCAATCCTCGTGCGTCCGCACCGCTGCGGCCACGCCGGGTATCGCTTCGACCGGTTGATGCGCGGCCATCCCCGAGGACACCGCCAGCACGCCGCCGACGGCGCCGAGGAGCAGCAAGGTCGTCGCGGCGGGACTCGCGAAGGAGACTTTGGGGATGAGCGACATCCAGCGCAGCAGGGCCCCGACCAGCGTCAGGGCGACGACGAAATGCACGATTTGCGGGTGGAACGAGGCGAGGCTGGACATGCGCCAAATGTTACTGCGAGTCATCCGGAACCGCTCGCGCACTTTGCTTGCCCCGGCGCACGGGGTACCATCCACGTACCGTGGACCAGTCGAACAGCCCGGGCATCGGAACCGAGCTCCCTGCCGCCACGCTGCTGGCGGTCATTACCTTGGGGCTCGCGCTGCTGTGCGCCTTTCTCCACCATCGCTACCGCAAGCCGTACCTGGCATGGTGGGCAGTGGCCTGGCTGCTGTACTTGATGCGCGTCGCGGCCATCACGGGCTTCCTGGCTTCACGCCATTGGATCTGGTTGTATTGGCACCAGGTGTTGACGGGATGGACCGCGTTGGCGCTCTTGTGGGCCGCGCTGGTCTTCTCCCGACAGCCCAAATGGCGCTGGCGCTACGCGCTCCTGCTCGCCTTCCCGCCCGTCTGGTCCTACGTCGCCGTTTACCGGCTGGACGATTTTCTCCTCGCGTCGGGTCCGGCGGTCTTGTTCCTCAGTCTGGTCACGGTGTGGACCGGTTGGACGTTCTTCCGGTACTACGAGCGAGTGCGAGAAGCAGGCGCGGCTCTCCTTTCTGTCGCCCTGTTCGCCTGGGGCCTGCACCACCTCGATTATCCGTTCCTGCGCGCGCGGGGTGCGTGGAGTCCCTGGGGCTATTACATCGATATCCTGTTCCTCCTCGCCATGGGCGCTGGGATCCTGGTGCTGGTGCAGGATGAGCTCCGCCGCGGTCTCGCGGCGCTGTCCGCGCTGTCCGGCGACATCCAGCCCCCCCCTTCCCCCCAACGCGACGCCAGCCGAGGTCTCGCGACCCTGCTGGCTCGACCCCTCGCCCTCCGAGCGGTGTCCGGCAGCGCCATGATCGCCGCCGTCGAAGCCCCGCTCCGCTATGTGGCGGGCGCCGGGGCGTGCAGCGAATGGGCGGGCGTGAGCGTATCCGCGAACGTTGCACGCGCAGTGTCGGACGCCATCGTGACCGGGCGACCCGCGTTTCTCCGCGACTGGCCCGACTCGAGCCCTGGTTCGTCTCGACGCTTCTCCTATGCGGCGCTGCTCCCAGTCCTCAGTGCCGAGCGCGTGACAGGGGTTCTCGTCCTCGTGGGCGACGCGAGCGACCCCTTCACCGCCCTCGACGAGACGTTTCTGCGGGCGCTGGGCAGCCAGATCGGGGCGGCGTTGGAGAACGCGGATATGGTTCGGCGCTTGACGCAGCTGTCAGCCATGATGGTGGAGCAACAGGAGGCGGAGCGGCGGCGCCTGTCCCTGGAGCTGCATGACGAGACGTCGCAGGTTCTGGCGGCCGTGAAGCTGGAGCTCGGGCTCCTGGCCGAGCGGCTGGACCCCGACCTCGGCCCGCGGGTGGAGCGCGCCGCCCGCCTGATCGACACCGGAATGCGGAGTATCCGCCGGGTCACCGAGCAGCTGCGGCCAGCCCTGCTGGACGACCTTGGCCTCGTGCCGGCGCTGCGCTCGTTAGTGGAGGCGTTCACGGCCCGGACGGGTATCCCTGCCACGCTTGACGTGCCGCGCAGCGTTCCCGCGCTCAGCACACAGGCTGAACTGGCCGTGTTCCGAGCGATGCAGGAAGCGCTCGCGAATATCGCCCGACATGCGGGAGCCACTCGGGTATCCGTGCGGATCGCCAACAGCGTGGGGAGATTGGCACTCGAGATCGCCGACGATGGGCGTGGCCTGCCGACCCGCTACGATCCCGCGCGTGCCGAGCGCGAGGGCCATCTGGGACTCGCCGGCATGCGCGAGCGTGTCACGGCGCTGGGCGGTACGCTCGAACTGACAACGGCACCCGCCGGCGATGGCGTGGTCGTCCGGCTCGCCCTGCCGCTCGAACTGGAAGCGTCGTCATGACCAACCCGATCCGTGTCCTGGTAGTCGACGATCACAGCATCGTGCGCGAGGGGATCCGTCACGTGCTCGAGGGCGCCGAGGGGTTCTGTGTCGTGGCGGAGGCCGCGACCGGTACCGAAGCACTGGAGCGGGCAGTCCGGGAACTGCCGGACGTCGTGCTGCTCGACCTCTCGATGCCGGGCGGCTCCGGCCTCCAGGTGGTGCGTGAGCTGCGCACACGACTGCCGGACACGCGGGTGTTGATTCTCAGTGTACACGATGACCGCGAGTACGTGCTCGAGAGCGTGCGCGTCGGCGCCCACGGCTACCTGCGCAAGGACTCGAGCCCCGCCGACATCCGTCACGCGATTCGCGCCGTGCAGGCGGGCGATGCCTTTTTCAGTCCACAAATCGCTCGGCATCTCGCGGCCGAGCTTCAGGACCAGTCGGCGACCGACCGCCTGGCCGAGCTGACGACGCGCGAGCGCGACGTCCTGCTGCGCGTCGCTCGCGGCCGGACCAATCGGGAGACGGCAGCCGAACTGGGCATCGGCGTCCGCACGGTCGAGACGCACCGCGACAGCCTGATGCGCAAACTCGGCATTCACACCGTCGCCGGCCTCACCCGTTTCGCGATCGAGCACCGGCTGCTGGCGGAACCGCCTCCGTAGCAACCCCTCCGTAGTCTTGCGAATGCCGGTGCGGTCGGAGCGGCGCTAGCGTGGGCGCATGCCGCCGGGCCCCGTTGCCTACCTCCCGCTCGCGACCACGGTCGTGGCGCTGGCGTTCTCCGCCACATTGTTCCGGCGCTTTCACGCCAAAGGCGGGCTCCACCTGCTCTGGTGGGGAATCGGCACGCTCACCTACGCCTTCGGCACCATCACCGAATCGATCACGACGCTGATCGGCTGGCGCGAACCGGTGTTTCGGTTGTGGTACATCACGGGGGCGCTGTTGGGCGGCGCGCCGCTGGCGCAAGGCAGCGTGTATCTGCATTTGCCGGCCCGCACGGCACACCGGATGACTATCGCACTCGTGACGGTCGTTGTGGTCGCCGCGACGTGCGTCTGGCTTGCGCCGATCGATCTCGCGCTGGTGCAAGCGCACCGGCTGACTGGCAGAGTGCTCGAATGGTCGTGGGTCCGGGCGTTCAGTCCTTTCATCAATACCTATGCGTTCATCTTCCTCGCCGGGACGGCCGCCTGGTCGGCCTGGCGATTTCGGACTCGCCGTGAGACCCGGGCGCGGTTCATCGGAAACACGCTGATCGCGCTCGGGGCATTGCTCCCGGGGATCGGCGGCTCCTTCACTCGCTTCGGGCACACTGACGTCCTCTACGTCACCGAGCTCATCGGCATCATCCTGATGTTCGCTGGCTATCGATTCGCGATCCATCAACCGCAAAGGCCCGCCCATGCGTCCATCGTCTCGTCTCCGGTGTAGCACCACGCCACTCGTCGCGCTCGCCGTCGTCCTCCCTGGTGTCGCGTCGGCACAACACGCCGCGGATTCCACGCGGGTCCGGGACACCGTGTTCCTCACCCCGATCGCGGTCACGGCGACCCGCTCTCCCACGGACGTCTTCCTGACGCCGGCGCCGGTCGCCGTATTTGGCCGCGCGGACATCCGCACCAGAGCGCCCAACACGTTGACGGATCTGTTTCGCGGCCAGCCAGGCCTCGACGTCTCCGGCGTGGGGTTAAGTCAAATCCGGCCGGTGATTCGCGGTCAGCTGGGCCAGCGCATCCTGCTCCTGGCCGACGGCGAGCGACTCAACAACTCGCGCCGCCAGCAGGATTTCGGGGAGATTCCCGGATTGGTCGACGTCGCCACGATCGAGCGCGTCGAGGTGGTCCGCGGACCCGCGTCGGTCTTGTACGGCTCCGACGCGATCGGCGGCGTGATCAACGTGATCACGCTGACGCCAGACCGCGCCGGCTTGCACGCGGATATCGGAGTGCGGTACAGCTCGGCCGATGGGCAGCAGCGCCTCTCGGGAACGGTCGACGGTCGCTGGGGTCGCTGGGGCATTCTGTTGGGTGCAGCGGCCCGACGAGCCGACGATTACACGGCCCCGAGTGGTTCTTACGGGGACATTCGGCTCGGAGCACCCACCACCGTGCGCGACACGCGCGGGAAGGACTGGAGCGGACAGGCCTACCTCGGCTACCAGCTGGGTGAAGGTCGGGAAGTGTTCGCCCGCTACGAGCGCTATAGCGCCGACACGGCTGGGTTCGGGCTCGTCGACCCGGCGGCGTATGCTCCCGGTGACCCGACGATCCGCATCCTCTATCCCTGGCAGGTGTTCAGCAAGCTCAGTACGGGCGTCCGTCTATCCCAGCTGCGACTGCCGTTGGCCGACCGCGCCGAAGCGACCGTGTATCGGCAGGAAAACGATCGCCGCCTGGATTTCGGTATCACGATTCCCACCGGTCCTGGATCGAGGATCGATATCGCTCAGATGAATCGCACCGATCTTCTGACCTACGGGCTGCGCGGTGAGCTGTTCAAGCAGCTCGGGGAGCGCGTCGCGTTCACGTACGGCATCGATTACCTGCACGACCGGTCGTCGAATTCCGATTCCAGCACGACCACATTCGTGAACATGGGACCGATCCCGCCTCAGACCAGGACCACGCCGCAGGTGCCCAACGCCACGTACCGCAGCACCGGTGTGTTTGCGCAAGCCGACTGGCAGGCCCTGCCGCGGGTGTCCGTGCTCGCGGGTGCGCGGTATCAGCACGTCAATGCCGCCACGCGGTCGACACCCGGGTACGCGGGGCCCGTGCAGACGTCTACCAATCAGACGGTGGTCGGAGCCGCGAGCGGGGTGGTGCGCGTGAGCGGCGCGGTGAGCATCGTCGGCACCGTGGGCCGCGCCTTCCGCTCACCCAACCTCGTGGAACGCTTCTTCAACGGCCCGACGCCCGAGGGATTCGGCTACCAGTCGCCCAATCCCGATCTCAAGCCCGAAACGAGCTTGAATCTCGACCTCGGTCTCCGGGTGCGAACCCGGCGCGCGTATGCAGAGGCGTTCGTGTTCCAGAACAGTATCCGGGACGGCATCCGGATCGCCCCAACGGGCGATTCCGTGCAAGGCCTTGCGGAATACCGGAATGGCAACGTCGAAAAACTTCGCTTCCGCGGGGTCGAGCTGAACGGCCGGATCCTGCTCACGGCTGGGCTCTCGATCGGGGCCGCGGCGACCTGGCTCGACTCGAAGAACGTGGACTCTCAGAACCCGGTCGGGGATTCCTATTCGAGCGCGTTCCGCGGCACGCTGCGGTACGATCACCCTCGGGACCGTCTGTTTGCCGAATACGAGCTGCGTGGCAACGGCGATCGGAAGGACGCACTCCCGGTCTCCAATCCCGTCGGCGCTACGCTCCCCGGATTCGTGGTGCACTCGGCGCGAGCCGGCGTCGTCATCGCCCGGACCGCTCGCTGGACCCAGCGACTCGGCGTCGGGGTCACGAACCTCGGAAACGCGCTCTACGCGGAATTCCCGAACGTCAGCTTCTTCCGGCCGGAGCCCGGCCGTAGCGTGTTCCTCACATACGCCGTGGCGTTCTGAACTCGTCGGGGCACGGGTGTAGATTCCGGGGCCCGTGCCCCCGACCCTGCGTTCCCTCCTCGACGACCAGCGCGTCCACCTCTTCGATGGCGCGATGGGGACGATGCTGTACGCGAAGGGGTTCTTTCTCAACGTGTGCTACGACGAGCTGGCGCTGAAGCAACCGGCGCTGGTGCGTGAAGTACACGAAGAGTACGTCCGCGCCGGCGCGGAGATCCTCGAGACCAACACGTTCGGCGCGACGTCCGTCAAGCTGGGCGCGCACGGACTGGCCGATCTCACCGAGCGGATCAACCAGGCGGCGGCCGAGCTGGCCCGCACCGCCGCCGGCGACCGGGCCAGCGTCGCCGGGGCGATCGGCCCGCTCGGGCTCCGGCTCGAGCCGTTCGGGTCCACCTCCCGCGACGAGGCCCGCGACCAGTTTCGCCGCCAGGTCAACGGCCTGCTCGCGGGCGGTGTGGACGGGTTCGTGCTCGAAACGTTCAGCGATCTGGAAGAGATCCACGCGGCGCTGCGGGCCGTGCGCGAAGCGTGCGATCTGCCCGTCGTGACCCAGATGACGATCGGCACCGACGGGCTCACCAGCTATGGGACGGCGCCGGAAGACTTCGCCCGCCAGCTGACGGCGTGGGGCGCGGACGTCATCGGGGTCAACTGCTCGGTCGGTCCGGCCGGCATTCTCGACGCCGTCGAGCGGATGGCGAAAGGGACCGACCGGCCGCTCTCGGCCGTCCCCAACGCCGGTCTGCCCAAGGACGTCGGCGATCGCAAGATCTACCTCGCGTCGCCGGAGTACATGGCGAGCTATGCCCGCCGCCTGGTCGAGGCGGGCGCCCGGTTCGTCGGCGGCTGCTGCGGCACGACGCCGGAGCACATCCGCAAGATGCGCGACTACCTGGCGAGCGTCTCGCCTCGGCAGCCGAGTGTGGTCGTTTCGCGCGACGCCGTGGCGGCGACACCGGGCGGAACCGAGGCGGTGCCACTCGCCGAGCGCTCGAGCTGGGGAAAGAAAATCGCCACCGGGAAGTTTGTATCTAGTGTCGAAATCGTTCCGCCGAAGGGCGTCGATCCAACGCCGATGCTGGTGCAGTGCCGCGCCCTGAAAGCCGCGGGCGTCGATGCCGTCAACGTCCCCGACGGGCCGCGCGCGCAGAGTCGTATGGGGGTGCTGCCGTCGGCGCTGCTGATCGAGCGGGACGTCGGACTCGAGACGGTCATTCACTACTGCTGCCGCGACCGCAACCTGCTCGGCATGCTCTCGGACATTCTCGGCGCCGCGGCGGGCGGGCTGCGCAATATCCTCGTAATCACGGGCGATCCCCCCAAGATGGGCCCGTATCCCGACTCGACCGCAGTATTCGACATCGACTCGATCGGGTTGACCAATCTCGTGTACCGGTTGAACCACGGGCTCGATCCGGGCAACAACGCGATCGGTGCGCCCACCAAGTGGGTGATCGGCGTCGGGGTGAATCCCGCCGCGGTCGATCTCGATCGCGAGCTGTCGCGGTTCCATTGGAAGGTCGATGCCGGGGCCGAATTCGCCGTGACGCAACCGGTGTTCGATCCGGCGCAGCTCGATCTCTTCCTGAAGCGGGTCGAGTCGTACCGTATTCCGATCGTGGCCGGGATCTGGCCGCTGGTGTCGTTGCGCAACGCGGAGTTCCTCGCGAACGAGGTGCCGGGCGTGTCGGTGCCCGAGTCCGTATTGTCCCGCATGCGGGTGGCGCAGGAGCAGGGAAAGGCGGCGGCCCTGGCGGAAGGGGTCCGGATCGCGAAGGAGATGCTGGCCGGGGTGCGCCACGCCGTGCAGGGGGTGCAGGTGAGCGCGCCGTTCGGGAAGGTGGAGGTGGCGCTGGAGGTGCTGGGGAAGTCGTGAGGGGACCGGCTCCGCTTGGAGCGAGCGCGCTGTCCGGCTAGGTTCAGAACGGAACGGAGGAGCGTGTAATGATTGTCCGCGTACCCATGATCGCAATCGCCGGCGCGCTCGGTGCGGCAGTGGTCGCCGCGCGTCCGTCCCCGCCCACCACCATGACCGTCTACAAGAGCGCCAGCTGCGGTTGCTGCAACAAGTGGATCGACCACGTGCGGGCCGCGGGCTTCGCCGTGACCGCTTTCGATACGGACGATCTCGCCGGCGTGATGACCAGCATGGGCGTCCCGCGCCCGCTGGGCTCCTGCCACACCGCCAAGGTCGGGAACTATGTGATCGAGGGACACGTGCCCGCCGACCTGGTGAAGAAGCTGCTTACCGATCATGCGGCGATCCTGGGGCTCTCTGTGCCCGGGATGGTGACCGGCTCGCCAGGAATGGAAGGCCCGAACCCGCAGCGTTACGACGTGATCGCCTGGGATCGCACCGGAAAAACCACGGTTTACGCCCGTCGCTGACACCATCGCCGCCACGGGTGCGTAGATTTCAACGCTCACCCGTGACCGCCACCACTCAGACACCGCCTCGCACCACGACGCCCGTCGACGCGGCCGAGCGCCAGCGTCGACTCGACACGATGCGGCGCCGCGCCACCGGCCTGCTCGTCGTCGCCCTGGCCGTGTTCATCGTGGCCAGCCTGTTCGAGCCGGCCCACGCCTGGCTCGGGTACGTCCGCGCTACCGCCGAAGCGTCGCTCGTCGGCGGGCTGGCCGACTGGTTCGCCGTCACCGCGTTGTTCCGGCATCCCCTGGGTATTCCGATTCCCCACACGGCCATCGTCGCGAAGCAAAAGGACCGGATCGGCCGGGTGCTCGGCAATTTCGTGCAGAATCACTTCCTGTCGCGCGAGATCGTGACCGCCGAGCTCAAGGCGATGCGGTTGTCCGAGCGTATCGGCCGCTGGTTGGCGCAGCCGGGGAACAGCGCCCGCCTGGCGCGGCAGCTTGCCGGCGGCGTCGCCCGGACCATCGAAGCCCTCCCCGAGGACGAGGTGCGCGCCCTCATCCAGCGCAGCGCCGTATCGCGCATTCGCAAGACGCCCGTCGCGCCGGTGCTGAGCGACGTGCTTACGCTGGTCACGGCCGACGACCGCCACCAGGAGCTCCTGAACGAGGCCATCGGGATCATCGCCCGCACCATCGAGGAAAACCCGGAAGCGATCCGTGACGGCGTCAAGAGCTCGAGTCCCTGGTGGGTGCCCGGAGTCGTGGATCAGGTCCTCTTCAAGAAAATCCTTCGGTCGGTCACGCAACTGGTGGAAGAGGTCCGCACCGATCCCCAGCACCCGCTGCGGCGGCGCTTCGACCAGGCGCTGAGCGATTTCATCGAGAAATTGAAACATTCTCCTGAAGTCAGCGCCAAAGCCGAAGCCCTGAAGGAGCAGATGCTGGGGCATCCGCTGGTCGAGGACTGGACGGCCTCGTTGTGGGACGCGGCGCGGCGGGCGGCCGTGCGCTACCGCGAGAATCCTGATGGCACCCCGCCGGTCGCGCTCGAGCGGGGCATCCATGCGCTCGGGGAATCGCTGCTCGCGCACCCGGCGCTGGCCGCCGAGCTGGATGGGTTTCTCGTCGAGGCGGTGGCGACCGTCCTCGAGCAACACCGTCACGAAGTCGCCGAGCTGATCACGCACACGGTGAGCGCCTGGGATCCCGAGAGCGCGGTCCAGCGGCTCGAGCTCGCCGTCGGGAGCGACCTGCAGTACATCCGCATCAATGGCACGCTGGTGGGTGGACTCGTCGGACTGGGTATCCACGCCATCTCGACCTGGCTTCGTTAATCACTGGAGGGTTTGTGCGCCTGCTCGCTCTTGTCCGCACCGTGGTGGTCGGTGTGGCGATTCCAGTTTCCCTCGCGGCGCAGTTCGGCCCGCCTCCCTCCGGGTTCACGGTCGAGCATCCGGTGCTGCGCCGGCTCTGGGCGCTGGGGATGGACAGCTCGCACACCCACCGACTGGCGCAGGTGCTGTTCGACTCGCTGGGGCCGCGGCTCACCGCGTCGCCGGGCATGGAAGCCGCGCAACGGTGGCTGGTGCAGACCTATCAGGCATGGGGGGTGGAGGCGCGCACCGAGCGCTATGGGACCTGGCGCGGGTGGCATCGCGGGACCACGCACCTCGATCTCGTGGCACCGCGCGTGCGCAGCCTCGAAGCGATGCTGCTCGCCTGGAGTCCGGGAACGCCCCGGGGAAGGCCGGTGCGCGCGCCCGTCATCGCCCTGCCCGACGTCGCCGACAGTGCGGCGTTCCGGGCCTGGCTGCCGCAGGCGCGAGGGAGATTCGTGCTCGCGTCCTTCCCACAGCCCACGTGCCGTCCGGACGACAGCTGGGAGAAATGGGCCACGCAGCCCAGCGCGGATTCCCTGAAGGCCCGGCGCACCGCGGCGCAGCAGGAGTGGACGCGGCGGCTGGAACGCATCGGGGTGGGCACGGGCCGGCAGGCACAGCAACGCCTCCAGCGTCAGCTCGAAGCGGCGGGTGCCGCGGGCGTCCTGACCAACACCTGGTCACAGGGGTGGGGCGTGGACAAGATCTTCGACGCGAGGACCGACCGCACGCCGGTGCTGGACGTCTCCTGCGAGGACTATGGACTGGTGTATCGGCTCGCCGCGGGCGGGCAGAATCCCGTGGTCGAGCTCAACGCGCAGGCCCAGGCGCTGGGCGAGGTCCCCGTCTTCAACGTCGTGGCGCAGATCCCGGGGAGCGAGCTGCCCCGGCAGTACGTGATGCTGTCCGCCCACTTCGATTCCTGGGACGGGGGGTCGGGTGCGACCGACAACGGCACCGGGACCATCGTCATGCTCGAAGCCATGCGGCTGCTGCGCCTCGCCTATCCGCAACCGCGCCGCACGATTCTCGTCGGCCACTGGAGCGGCGAGGAACAGGGACTGAACGGATCCAGCGCCTTCGTCCACGACCATCCGGCGATCGTGGACAGCCTGCAGGCGCTGTTCAATCAGGACAATGGAACGGGGCGCATCGAATCGATGAGCTCGTCCGGGTTCACGATGGCCGCGGGGACCCTGGCCCGGTATCTGGCCCAGCTCCCCGCCGACCTGACGCGCCACATCAAGTTCAACTTCCCCGGCTCACCGGGCGGCGGCGGAACCGACCACGCCTCCTTCGTGACCTGCGGCGCCCCGGGGTTCGGCCTCGGCTCGGGCGACTGGGATTATGGCCGCTACACCTGGCACACCAATCGGGACACCTACGACAAGGTGTCCTGGGACGATGTGCGCAACAACGCCACGCTGGTCGCGATGCTGGCGTATCTGGCGTCGGAGGATCGGGAGCTCATGCCGCGCGTGCGGCGCGATGTATTCGCTACGCGGGCCAGCGGGCAGCCGGGCGCGTGGCCGGCCTGCCGCGACCCGCAGCGCAGCACGCCGTCGCCTTAGCGCAGCGCGCTCATCCCCTGGATGGCGACCGCGCGGTTGACTCCGCCGGCGAACGTGTTGCGGCGCACGAGGAATTCGCCCGACCGCCCGTCGTCCAGCTTCAACACGTAGCGCTGGCCGGCGGCGAGGCTGGCCAGATGGGTGACGGTGATCGTACCGAACCACTCGTCCACGCCGTGGCGATTCACGACGTCGATGGAGACGTCGACGTCCTGGGCGACGACGCTCCCATCGGCGAGGCAAATCGCGCAGCGGTGAAATGGCATGCGGGAAAGATTGCCCCCGCGCGTCAGCGGGGGAAGGCGTCGGGGAGCCCGCCATCCAGCGTGAGAATGTCGCCGGTCGTATAGCGGAACCGGTCGCTGGCCAGCAGGACGGCGAGCTCGGCCGCCGCCTCGGCGGGGATGAGCGACACCCCCAGCACGGTGCGCTGGCGATAGGCTTCGAGCTGCGCCTCCACCGTCACGCCCCGCTGCCGCGCACGCTCCGCGACAAAGGCCCGGAACAGCGGTGTGTCGACCTGATCCGCATTGATGGCGTTGACGCGGATCCCCTCGCCACCCAGCTCGACCGCCGCGACGCGCAGCGCCTGGAGCAGCGCCGCCTTGCTGCCGCCGTAGGCGACGGCCTCCTTGCCCGGCGCCAGGGCCGCCTTGGAGACGGACGCCACGATCGACCCTCCCAGGCCCTGGCGCCGCAGGATGGCCGCGGCACGGCCCACCGCGAGCACGGCACCGAGGTAGTGTACGTCGAGCTGGCGCTGCAAGTCCTCCCGCCGAACGCCCGTCACGGCGGCGAAGCGCGGCGGAGCGCCGGCCGTGTAGAACAGACAGTCGAGGCCGCCGAACTCGTGCACCGTCCGCTCGAACAGGCGGTCCAGACTCGCGTCGTCGGTGACGTCGACCGCTTCACTCACCGCCCGACCGGCGTTCCCCGCGGCGATATCCTCGGCGACGGCGGCCGCCCCCCGGGCGTCGAGATCGGCGACGACGACATGCGCTCCCTCCTCGGCGAATCGTTTCGCCGCCGCCGCGCCGATCCCGCTCCCCCCGCCGATCACGACCACCACGTGTCGGGGGACGAGCCGCGTCGCTCGCTCCCGCGCCGCCTGCTCGTCGAGCTTGCGCCGCTCGAGCGGCCAGTGCTCGAACTCGAACACGTCGGGCTCCGGGAGGAATCGGAACGCGTCGATCGCTTCCGCGTTGGCGATGGCCTGCAGCACCGCGCGGTAACACGCGTTCGCGATCTCCGCGCTCCGCTTGTCGGCACCGGCGGTGATCATTCCCAGACCGGGCACGAGGATGACCTTGGCCCAATCTTCCAGCGGCGCCGTCCCGCCCGGCGCGTGCCGGGCATGGTAGGCTTCATACGCCGAACGCAGCCGGGCGACCTGGGCGCGAACCTCGGCCGCCATCTGGTCGGGCGCCGCGGCGACATCGATCGGCACCCAGAGGGGCCACGGACCCGCGCGCAGGATGTGCTCGGGCGTTGCCATGCCCCGGGGGACGAGGTCCGCCAGGCGCTCGGACGAGAGGTCCGCCAGAATCTCCGGCGACTCGTCGAAGTGCAGAATCACGCGCCGGCCCGCTCCGAGCGCGCCGCGCACGGCGGGCAACACGACCGCCGCCGCGGTGCGGCGCAGGGCCGCTGCCGGGAGCGGCTTCCGCCGGCCCAACGGCTCGCGCCGCGCGCGGCCGGTGGCGAGATACTCCTCAATCCGGTTCACGACTTCGACCAGGCGGGCGTAGCAGGTGCGCGCGTCGTCCGCCCACACGATGAGCCCGTGGTGCGCGAGGGCGAGTCCGATGGCGGACGAAGGCAAAACGTCGACCTGGCGGCTCATCGCGCGCGCCAACGGGAATCCGGGACGCACGTAGGGGGCCAGCATCACGCGGTCATCGAACAATTCCCGCACCAGTCGCCGCGCGGTCTCGTCGGCGACGTTGGTGAGGCTCATGGTGGCGATGTCGTGGGTGTGGGCGATCACGCGCGCCGGCAGGAGCGCATGCAACGGCGTCTCGACGCTCGGCATCGGGCCGCGCCCCCCCCCGTCGGCCATCGCCCCCGCCATGAATTGCATCATCTCGGCGTCGCTCATCGAATCCCGTGTGCGCAGCTCGGCCAGACTCCGGAGCGAGAGACGGGTAAATCCGGACCGCCCGATGGTGCGCAGATCGGTGCCGCTGCCTTTCACGAGCAGCAGATCACCGACTTTGGCCGATGTGTTGCCGCCGCCTGGTTGCACGAGACGCGGTTCCCGCCCGATCAGCGTGGAGAGATGCACCAGCTGATCCAGCTCGTCGCCGCTCGGGCTCGGGCCCCCGCCCCATCGATCGTCGATCACCGAGGGGAAGATGCGGGGGGACGCCACCGGCCGCGAGCCGCAGCCGGTGGCGTGCGGGTCGGAGGCCTGATAGCCTTCGCGCATGACCCCCTCCCCTGACGCGAAGCCATCGATCAAGCATGCCGACGACGTTGCGACCCAGCCGGTGTCGGCCGGCACCGGGACCACCCGCCAGGTGTTGATCGGTCCCGACGAAGCGCCGCATTTCGCGTTGCGACGGTTCATCATGCAGCCCGGCGGCGGGATGCCGGCCCACACGAATACGGTCGAGCACGAGCAATACGTGCTGCGCGGCCGCGCGCGCGTCGGGATCGGCGACCAGGTCCACGAGGTTCGGGCTGGGGACGTCGTCTTCATTCCGGCCGGGATGCCCCACTGGTACCAGGCCCGGGAGGGCGAGCCGTTCGAATTCCTGTGCGTCGTGCCCAACCTGCCCGACAGGACCGAACTGCTTCCGACGGGGGGCAGGGCGCCGTGACCGCCGCGGCGGACGCTCCGGCCGTCCAGGATTTCTATCCCGACGATTTCTCCCACTGTTACGGGTGCGGCCGGCTGAACCAGGTCGGTCTCCACGTTCGCACGGTCTGGGACGGCGACGCGACGGTGTCGCGCTACACCCCACGGCCCCACGAGATGGCGCTGCCGGGGTTCGTGTACGGCGGCCTGCTCGCCTCGCTCATCGATTGTCACGCGATGGGCACCGCCGCCGCGGCGAGCTTGCGGACGGCGGGCCAGGAGATCGGACAGGCCAGCTCGCCCCGGTTCGTGACCGCCTCGCTGCGCGTCGCTTTCGTGCGACCCACGCCGCTCGGCCCGGAGCTCGTGATTCGCGGAACGGTCCGACACGCGACCGAGCGCAAGGTGGTCGTCGACGCCACGATCTCCGTGGACGGCGCCGTGACCGTACGGGGCGAGGCGGTGGCGGTGCGCCTGCCGGCAACGATGGCCGCCGGGCGTCCATGACGGCGCCCGAGCCTCCGTCCAGCCCGCGCGCGGCGGGTCGCAAGCCGCGCGATGACGAAATCGACGTGTTCGGGCTCACGCATCCGGGGAAGGTCCGCGAAACCAACCAGGACCATTTCCTCATCGCGGCGCTGCGCAAACGCATCGAGGTCCATCTCACGTCACTGCCGGCGAGCGAGACCCTGGCGGGCAACGAGCGGCTGGCGTTTCTGGCCATGGTCGCCGACGGCGTGGGCGGCGGTCCCAGGGGAGAGGAAGCGAGCCGCCTCGCGGCCGAGGCCATCACGCGCTACGTCACCGAAAGCATGCAGTGCTACTACGCGGCGGATTCCTGGGACGACGCGGTATTCCCGCGCTCCCTGGAAGAGGCGGCGCTGCACTGCCACATCGAGCTGACGCGCCTCGCCGAGAGCGATCCCGCACGCCACGGCATGGCCACGACCCTCACGCTGTGGCTCGGCGTGTGGCCGCGCGCCTATCTGCTCCAGGTGGGAGACAGCCGCTGTTACCTGCTGCGCGACGGCCAGCTGACCCAGATCTCGCGCGACCAGACCCTGGCTCAGGAGCTGTTCGACCAGGGGATCTTCACCCGCACCGATGCCCACCAGACGCGCTGGGCCCAGGTGCTCGCCAGCTCCATTGGTGGGCCGGCGTCCGCCCCGGTCGTCACCCGGCTCGACCAGGCGTGGGGCGACGTCGGCCTGCTGTGCAGCGACGGCCTCACCAAACACGTGTCCGATGAACGGATCAAGGAGCGGCTGTCCTCGCTGACGTCGGCGCGGCAGGCGTGCGAAGCGCTGCTGCAGGATGCGTTGGACGACGGCGGTTCGGACAACGTCACGATCCTGGTCGGCCGGTCGGTGCGCAACGACGCGTGGTGAGAAGCCTGCTTTTGCTTGTTCTTGCGGCAACCGCCCGCGCCCGGACGGTCCCGGGCCTGGGCACCGTCTCGTTCCCGACGTCGACCACGGTCCCGGCGGCCCCCTGGCCTACTGGGGCGAAGCGATGACGCACACGCATCCGGTGTGGAACGAGCAGGACCTCGCGAGCGGCAGCCACGGATCGAGAGCGCCGCTACCTCGAGGCCGCGCGGGTGCTCTACGGCGACGGCCCCAAGGCTCGGCGCGACTCGCTCTTTGCGGAGGCGATGCAACGCCTGGTTGCGGACCACCCGCGCGATGACGAGGCGCGACTCCTCTATGCGGTCGCGCTGTTGGGACTGAGCCAAGGCGTGCGCAGCGTGCCGACCTATCAGGAGCTGGTGACGATCTGGCGGAACGCGGATGCCGACCTGCCCGGTCTGGCGCAGGTACGCCGCGCGGGCGGCGCGCCCTGACGCGGCGCTACAACCCCAGCCAGAAGTTCACCTTCAAGAGGAAGATGTTCTCCGCAGGGCCCTGGAACAGCGCATCCGCATCGCTGCTGAAATCGATGGTGCCCCGCGTCAGCGAGGACGCGGCGCTGCGCGTCCACACCAGGTACACGGTGGATCCCGGCCGGTACTCCCAGCGCAGCACGGCATTGCCGCGCAGCGAGCGGAACGTGAAGCTCGGGTTCTCGATCACGAATCGGGCGGCCGGACCCGGCCCGTCCGGGTCGATGAAGTTCGAATCGGGAACGCCCGCGCCGCCGCGCACCAGCGAGTCGGTCCCGATGTCCACGCCGTACACGAGCTTCTGCATGCTGCGCGGCGCCGCGAACTCCCGGTAGCTCGAATACTCGCCGCTCGAGATGAGCGGCTGCACGAACAGCTCGAAAGTCAGGTTGGGCGTGAACGTGACGTTGAGCCGCGTGTTCATCGCAACTTCGCTCTGGCTCAGATGCGAGAAGACGTAGCGCCGGCCATAGAATGCCGTGGCGGTCGAGTCGTCGAACGAGGTCACGAACTGGAACCCGTTCCCGGAGCGGCCGTAGGACGGGCCGAGCGACAGCGAGATATTCGAAGCTGGTCGAATCTGGAGGTTCGCACCAGCGGACCGATCGCAATCCCCTTCTCGATTACAACCAGACCGGACGAAGAAGTCCACGGCGATCCGTTTGCGCCGGTCCGTCGAGATGTTCGTCGAAAAGAAGTCGATCCCCGGACGGCGCAGCACGGGACCGCCGCGGGAGAGCCGGTCTTCCAACAGGTTCGGGCGATGGATCCAGAACCCGTTGATCTCCCAATAATTGAGCGGCTGGATGTAGCCGAACGCCTGCACCTGCCGGTCGGTGAGATCGCCGTCGAAGTTGAACTGCTGCTGTCCGCCCACGATGAAGAACAGCTGGCGATACACCTTGGTCGGCTTCGTCCATTGCCGGAAGACGTTTCCGCCCATCCAGACGTAGTCGGCTCGCGACAGGAAAGAAATGTCGTTGTTCTCGAACCCCGGCGTGCGCATGTTCCCCTGGATTTCCCACAGCCAGTTCCCCTGATCTCGTGAGAACCGCGCATATGCCCCGAGGCCGCGCAACGCGATGGCGGTGGTGTCATAGGCATCGCTCAGGAGCCCATTCGACCCGTTCTTGCGGTCCGGACGCTGGAAGTAACGAGCGCTCGAGCGCTGCAGACGCAGGATGGCGGCCGGATCACCCGTGACACGCGTCCCCGCGACCTGCGCTATCAGCCGGTAGTTGCGCTTGTTGAAGTACATGTCGGTGCCGAACCCCACCGACTCGCTGCGCCGGCTCAACCGGTCACGGAGGAACGGATCATCCATGTCCCGCCATACCGACGTGGCCATGGCGCGGAGCACTGTGGCGCCCTGTCGCAAGTCCTTCGCGACGCGCCCGACGAAATAGTTCGTAAACGGCTCGACCGTGACCTGCGTGCGCGTGCTGTTGGGGAGCTGCACCGGTGCCCGCTCTCGCCGCGTCACGGCATCGAGCACGCCGATCGACCATCCCGACGGCGTCCGTCCGGTCAGCTTTGCAGCACCAAGGATCGTCGTGTTGTCGGGGATGTCGGCGTAGGGACCGGTGGAGTAGGCGTTGTCCGCCACTTGCGGCGAGCGGCCAATGCGCCGCGTGTAGAACAGCGAAAGGTTGGAGACATTCGAACAGAAGAAGCAATTGAAGTTCCCGAATCCGAAATAGCCCGCGCCTTCGACGAAGAATGGCCGTCGTTCGTCGAAAAACGTTTCGAACACCCCCAGGTTCACCACCGCCGGATCGACTTCCACCTGGCCGAAATCGGGATTGACCGTCGCCGCGAGGGTCAGATTCGACGTGAGCAACACCCGCGCATCCACCCCGACGCGGGCATCGACGGAATGCGCCTCCTCGAACGGATTGGTGGGATCGTTTACCGGGATATTGGACGAGCGGCCCACGACGTACGGCAGGATCTCGGCCTTCCCCGGCGCCCGCGTGATCGTGAGTCCCTGGAGATGCCCGAATCGCGGCGGTCCACCCGATTCCGTCAGCCCCCAGAACGACCACTGCGACAGTTCGTTGATGCGGTTGACCTGGCGCCAGATCTGCAGTCCCCAGGTCTGCTCGGCGGCCGTCTGCGGGTAGCGCAGCTGCGAGAACGGAATCCGCAGCTCGGCGGTCCAGCCGAGCGAATCGATTGCGGTCTGAACCTCCCAGACGGGATCCCACGAATCATCCCCGCCGCCCCCCAGGCCGTTGGCGTCGGAGCGGACGCCCGAGGGGTTCACAAGGAAGAAGAGCCGCCCGATGTGATCGTGATAGGTGTCGAAAATCACCTGGAAGTAGTCTGAGTTGATGTCGCCATCGCGACGGACCAGTTGGGTGGTTACGCCGCGTGCGCCCAACGAGTCGAACATGCGGGCGCCGACGTAGATCGCGGCCCCGTCATAGGCGAACCGCACCTCGGTGCGCTGGGTCGCGGGCTGGCCTTCGTTGGGTTGGTTCTGCCGGAAATCGACGGCGGCCGGCGCGCTGCGCCACACCGCTTCGTCGAGCTTGCCGTCGAGGTTGACCGGCTCCTGGAGGGACACCGCCCGCACTTCGGGCCCGGGCGTGGGGTGGATGTTTTGCGCGGCCGCGGGTGCGGCCACGACGAGGAGTGCCGTGACGACGCCGACGAGTCTCGACATGCCGAACCCCGCGGAAGGGTTACCTAATGTGACGCCGGGGCCTCCCGGATGGTTGCGCAGCGATGTCAGAGAACGGTCGGGGTCTCGTTCAGCGATGCAAACGAGCGGACAGCCACGCGGCGATGTCCTCCAGGACCCGGTCGGGAATCCGGGTATCGGCGAGCCCCGGGTATTCGGTGGGCGCGCCGTCCCCATCGGTATGCAGGAAAAGGTGATTCAGGTCGGGGTACACCGTGAGGGTCACGTCCCCATTCCCAGCGCCGCGGAGCGCCGTCGTCAGCGTATCCGCCTGTCCCGCCGACACCTGCCGGTCCAGTGCCCCTTGCAGGACGAGCACCGGCACCCGCACCCGCCGCAGCGTCGGCAGCGGATCGTAGTCGGCAAACCAGCGGGACCAGGCGTTGGTTTGGGAGAATCGCGCCACGGCCTCAGGGACCTTGGCCAGCTCGGCCTGCCGAGCCGAGTCCGAAAGCCCCGGGGCCACGAGGATCGGCCGGCGAAACTGGTCGTCCAGGATGTCCCGGCCACACTTCGCGGGACCCGCCAGGAGCACGATGCCGCCAAGCGTCGAATCGTCGGCCGCGACGATCGGGGCGATCGCGCCTCCCTCGCTGTGACCGACCAGCGCGATGCTCCTCCACTCCACATCCCGCTGTGCGCGGAGCCAGGCGACGGCCTGGCGAATGTCGTCGGCGTAGTCAGCGGTTGTCCCCAGTGGTCCCCCCGACCCTCCCACACCGCGATCATCCAGCCGCAGGACGGCGATGCCCTCCCTCGCCAACCGCTCCGCCAGCTGTCGGAACGGACGATAGTTGCGCAGCAGCGGCCACAGATCTTCGTCCCGCGTCGCCTGGCCCGAGCCGGTGATCGTCACGACGACCGGCACCGGGCGCGGCCCCCCCCCCCCTCGCGACCGGCACTGTGAGCGTACCGGCGAGGGAGAACGTGTCGCCGTGAACCGGCTGGATCGGGACGCGGACCTCGTGCGCGGTATACGGCGCTCCCGGCGGCGCGGCGTAATCCAGCGGCGGGCGCCGGACGCCCGACAACGCCGGCAACGAATCCCGTCCGTTCCACACGTCGGCGCGGACCCGTGAGACGGGGATCTCGATCGTGCCCGGTTCCGTCGCGACGAGCGTGGTCCTGGCTTCGAGCCCGGCGAAGGAGACGATGCCCGAGTCGCCCCGATGCACCACCGTCACGGGAATCGTCGAGTCGCCTCCCATGGGCAGCATGCGAATGACCGTGTCACGCGGGAAGCCTCGCAGCAGCAACGCGACCACCGCCACCGTCTGCGCGGGAATCACCCCCGCCGCCGGACCGGGAATGGCGCGGGTCGTGGTCGCTCCGGTGCGTTTGGAGGTCGACGTCGCCCGCAGCGTGTCACCATCCACGTTCACCGCGTAACTGCCGAGGAGGCTGTCCCCGGCAGCGTCGAAGGCCTCGGCGGCGAAATGGCGGAAGCGCCCAGTCGAATCGAATTCCGTGCGACTGTCCAGTTTCAGGTTGAGAATCGGGACCGTGATCGACAGGCGCACCAGTTCGCGACTGCGCTCGAACCGCTCGCGGCCGACCTCGGTGCTTCCCTGGTACAGGCGGTACAGGCCCGATACGGCGGGCTGCTGAGCCGGCAACAGCGACGGCAGGAAGACCACCGCGGCGGCCAGCCCCAGCAGGCTACGGTTTGCGATGCCCAGCATCCTTCCTCCCGGGGCCCCCCCCCCCCCCCCCCCCCCCCCCCCCCCCCCCCCCCGCCCCCGCACCACACCCCCCCGGGTCGC
>Ga0187892_10001732_pt1 | contig 47866 bp, 47 predicted proteins | sample MA1701073metaG_FD_139345 | JGI IMG/M metagenome (GOLD analysis project Ga0187892, IMG submission 139345) | Bio-ooze microbial communities from a basaltic lava cave in the Kipuka Kanohina Cave System on the Island of Hawaii, USA - MA170107-3 metaG ...
GGCAGCGCGCTGGTTGACCGGGGAGGTGTGACGGCGAATTCTTGCTCTCCGGCGGGGCGGGACGGGGTGTGTTGGCCGGCAGTGTGTAGCGGAGGCTGCGAGCCCGGATGTGTCGCCCAGGAAAGTTTCGCCCAAGGCGGCGAATACTTTCCCGGGGCCCGACAAGAAAACGGCTGATCGTGCGCTCCGGACCGGGGTCCCCAAAAAGTATTCGAGTCTTCGAGAAACTTTTTGGGGTGGTTACATGCGCCGCAGCTCCACACTGCCGGCCAATACACCCCGGCACGACACGCTTCTTGTTCTTGTTCAGCCGTCACACCACACCGGCCAACAGGCCGGTGCGGCGCGCTACTCCTCCGGCGGCTCGACCGGCTTCGGGATCGGCTTGATGCGCACCGTGCGGACCTGGTTGTCGCCGGTCTGCAGGACTTCCACCGCGTAGTCGCGGATTCGCAGGCTGACGCCCGGCTCGGGAATGGTCTCGAGATGCTCGACGATCAGGCCGTTGAGCGTCTTCGGCCCGTCGATCGGCAGCGACCACTTCATCGCGCGGTTCAGCGCTCGCACGCTGGCGCTCGCGTTCACGACGAAACTGCCATCGACATCGGTGTGCACGTCCCGGTGCATCATGGTTGCCGGGTCCGTCGTGAACTCACCGACGATTTCTTCGAGGATGTCCTCGAGGGTCACCAGGCCCTGCACGTCGCCGTACTCGTCCACGACGAGCGCCACGCGGCGTTTCTGTCGCTGGAAGTTCAGGAGTTGCGTGTTGAGCGGCGTGCCTTCGGGCACGAAATACGCCTCGCGGGCCCGTGCCATGCCTTCCACCGCTTCGCGCGTGAGCCGGCCGCGCACGAGCTCTCGCGCGATGCTCTTCATGTGCAGGATGCCGATGATGTTGTCGAGCTCGCCTTCGTAAACAGGCATGCGCGTGTGCTGGCTCTGGCGCAGCTGCAACAGGATCTGGTCCCAGTCGTCGTTGAGATCGATCCCGACCACGTCGCTGCGAGGCACCATGATGTCGTCGACGGTCACTTTCTCCAGGTCGAGCAGGCTGATCAGCATCTGCTGGTGACGCTGGGGCACCATCGCGTCCGCTTCTGCAACCGCCAGCCGCAATTCCTCGACGCCGAGCCGGTGCTGATCGACCTTGTGCTTGGAAACACCGAGCAGGCGCAGGAAACCGTTGGCGAGCTTATTGGCAACCCAGACCAGCGGCATGCTGATGTACACGAGCGGCCAGTAGATGTAAGCCGCCGGCAGCGCCATGCGCTCGGGGCGCAGAGCGGCATAGATCTTCGGCGCCAGCTCGCAGAAGACGACGGTGAGCAGTGCGAGCGCGATCGCCGCAGGCAGGACGAACTGGTCGCCCCAGTGTCGCTGCGCGAGCAGCGTGCCCACCGTGGGCGCGAGCATCGTCGTGATCGTGATCCAGAGGAGGTTGACGCCCAGCCAGCGATCCGGCTGGCGAGTGAGCCGCTCCGTCAGTTGCGCCGCGCGGTCGCCGCTGTTGGCGCGATGCCGGAGCCGGTATCGATTGATCGTCAGCAGGGCCACCTCGGTGCCGGCAAAGAACGCCACGAGCACGAGCAGGATGGCGAGCATGACAACGAGTGTCAGGGTGGATTGGTCGTTCACTGGGCCTCCCTTGGATCGCGGAAAATTGGATCAAGGGGTGCGACACAGTGTCAAGACATGCTCGCTGGCGGCTTGCTAGGCGTTCGACGGCCGGCATGCCACGCCGGACGGCGCCCTCGCGTATCATTCGCGGCTCTTGCCTGGGCTCCAGAGCCGCTGGTATCGCTATCACGGGCCTGTCACGGGCTGTCACGGGAGCGAAAGGATGTTCGACAAGCTGACGGAAAGACTCGGCGGCGCACTGGACGCGCTCCGCGGACGCGGGCGCATTACCGAAGAGAACGTCGCAGACACGCTGCGGCAGGTGCGCATGGCGCTGCTGGAGGCCGATGTCGCGCTGCCGGTCGTGAAGGTGTTCATCGACGCGGTAAAGACGCGCGCGATCGGTGCGGAAGTGATGCGCAGCCTCACTCCCGGCCAAGCGCTCGTGAAGATCATTCACAGCGAGCTGGTTGCGGTAATGGGCTCGCCTTCGGATGGGCTGAATCTGCGTGTCCCCGCACCCGTGGTGGTGTTGCTGGCGGGCCTGCAGGGCGCCGGCAAGACCACGACGGCCGGAAAGCTCGCGCGCTGGCTCGTCGACAGCAACAAGAAACGCGTGCTGCTGGCGAGCGTCGACGTGCATCGGCCGGCGGCCATCTTGCAACTCGAGCGCCTTGCACAGCAGCTCGAAGTCGGGTTCTTCCCGAGCGATGCCTCGCAAAAACCCGAAGCAATTGCGTCCGCAGCGCTCGCTCAAGCGCGCCAGGGTGTCTACGACGCGCTGGTGGTCGACACGGCTGGCCGCCTGCATGTCGACGCGGAAATGATGGCGGAAGTGCAGAGGGTCGATGCAGTACTGCATCCGAACGAGCGCCTGTTTGTCGTCGACAGCATGGCGGGCCAGGATGCGATCAACGCAGCGCGCGCTTTCGGCGACGCGCTCGAGCTGACCGGCATCGTTCTCACGAAAGCGGATGGCGATGCGCGTGGGGGTGCCGCACTGTCGGTTCGGCACGTCACCGGCAAGCCGATCCTGTTCCTGGGCGTCGGTGAGAAAACAGATGCCCTCGAGCTGTTCCAGCCGGAACGCATTGCCTCGCGCATCCTCGGCATGGGCGACGTGCTCGGGCTGGTCGAGAAAGTCGAGCAGCAGGTCGACCGCGAGCAGGCGCAGAAACTCGCGCGCAAGCTCAGCAAGGGCAAGGAATTCGATTTCACGGATCTGCGCGACCAGCTCGGCCAGCTGCAGCAGATGGGTGGCGTGAGCGCACTGCTGGACAAGCTGCCCGCGGAACTGACGCGCGGAAAGCAGATCCCCGCCGAGCAGCTGGACGACCGGCAGCTCCGGCGCCAGATCGCGATCATCAACTCGATGACGCCGCGCGAGCGGCGCCGGCCCAATCTCATCGACGGTTCACGCAAGAGGCGCATCGCGGCCGGATCGGGCATGCAGGTGCAGGACGTCAATCGGCTGCTCAAGCAGTTTTTGCAGATGCAGAAGCAGATGAAGCAGTTTTCGAAGGGCGGCCTCGCGAGAATGCTCCGCGGCATGGGTGGGCGCATGCCGCCTTTTGGCTAGGCCGCGTGGCTACCACTTTGGGCCCGGCCAGGCCCTTTCCGGACCTTGGTCCGTGCCCCTGGAACCGACCCAGGCGGGGGTCCGCCCCACCTGGCGATTTTTTCGCTTCCGAACAGAAGTTTGAGTAGAATCCGCGCCTCTTTTTCCAGGCCCGAGAGTTCCCGATGGTGACGATCCGATTGACGCGGCGGGGCGGCAAGAACCAGCCCTTCTACCACGTCGTGGTAACTGACAAGCGCAAGCGCCAGGGTGGCAGCAGCATCGAGCAGGTGGGGTTCTTCAACCCGCGTGCGACCGGTGGCGAGGCCAAGCTGCGCCTCGACGTGGCTCGGATCGAGTACTGGAAGGGCCAGGGCGCCGAGATCTCGGATCGCGTGCAGTCGCTCGTCCGGGGCTACCGACACCAGGACAGCGCCGCTACGGGTGGACCGGCTGCCGACGCGGGAAAGCAGGCCAGCGCCTGACGCTGCCGCGCGGCCCATGCCGTGAAGCGAGTCGCCCTCGGGCGCATCGTGGGACATTTCGGGGTGCAGGGCTGGCTCAAGGTCGAGTCCTACACCGATCCGGTCGAGGCCATTCTCAATTACCGCCACTGGAATCTGGTGACGCCGGCCGCCGAAGCGCGGCTGGAGATCGGACAGGGGCGGCGGCAAGGCCGGCAGGTGGTCGTGCACTTCGAGGGGTACGACAACCGCGAGGCCTCGGCCCGTTGGGTGGGGGCGACGATCAACGTGGCCCGCGCCGAGCTGCCGGATCTGCAGGAGCGCGAGTACTACCAGGACGACCTGGTCGGCCTGGTCGTGCGAACCCTGGACGGCCGGGTGCTGGGTCGCGTGGAGCACTTCGTGGAGGGTCCGGCTCACGGGCTGATGGTCGTGAGAGACAATGGCCCGGATGGCCCAACGGAACACTGGTTGCCGGCGACACCGCAACACCTGCGGCGCGTGGACCTGCCGAATGGCGTGATCCACGTGGACTGGCAGCCGCTGGAAGACTGAGAGGATTGCGATGGGCGCAAGCCGTGCGCCGCACTTCGAGGTGGTGACGCTGTTCCCGGAGATGATCCGGGAAGCATTGCGTGTCGGCATCACCTCGCGGGCGCTGGCGAGGGGCCTCGTGACTGTCGGGGTGCAGGACCCGCGCGAGTTCGCAACCGACGTGCACCGCACGGTCGATGATCGGCCTTACGGCGGTGGACCGGGCATGGTGATGAAGGTCGATCCGCTGCGGCAGTCGATTCGGGCTGCGAAGCGGCGGGCGCCGCCGGGCAGCCGGGTCGTGTACCTGTCAGCCCAGGGTCGAGTGTTCGACCAGGCGTGCGCGCAGGAGTATTCGCAGCTGCCAGGGCTCGTCCTGGTGGCTGGTCGCTACGAGGGCGTCGATGAGCGCCTGATCGAGCTGGACGTGGACGAGGAGCTGTCGGTTGGCGATTACGTGGTGAGTGGCGGAGAGCTGCCCGCGCTGATCGTGATCGATGCCGTGACCCGGCTGATGCCGGGCGCACTCGGTGACGGGGAATCCGCGCAGCAGGATTCTTTCGTCGGTGGGCTGCTCGACTGGCCGCACTACACGCGGCCCGAGGAAGTCGACGGCCGGCGGGTGCCGGAAGTGCTGCTGGGCGGGAATCACGCCGCGATTCGCCGCTGGCGCCTCAAGCAGGCGCTGGGACGGACGTGGCAACGCAGGCCGGAACTGCTCGAACGCATCGAGCTGACCGGCGAGCAGCGCGAGCTGCTGGAAGAGTTCATCGAAGAAACGCGCAAAGAAGGTCAGGACACGGTGCAGCCATGAACAAGATCATTCAACAACTCGAAAGCGAGCGCATGACGCGCAAGGTCCCGGACTTCGCGCCGGGCGACACGGTGCTGGTGCAGGTCAAGGTCGTCGAAGGCGATCGCGAGCGCACCCAGGCCTACGAGGGGGTGGTGATCGCCAAGCGCAACCGTGGCTTCAACTCCTCCTTCACGGTGCGCAAGGTGTCGCACGGCGAAGGCGTGGAGCGTGTGTTCCAGACGTACAGCCCGTCGATCAGCGACATCCAGGTGAAGCGTCGCGGCAGCGTGCGTCGGGCGAAGCTCTACTACCTGCGCGATCTCTCGGGCAAGGCTGCCCGCATCGAGGAAAAGGTCTGACGGGAGGCCTCCCGGACAGGGTTGGTCCGGCGCGCCGCCCGGGAAGAAACCTCATGGCCTGGCGTTTCGTCGCGTTGGTAGCTGCCGTACTGGCTTTGGTATTGGCCCTGCCAGCGCGGCCGGCCCACGCCGATGACGAGGCCGACGACGAGCTGCTCGACGGGCTCGAGCTTCCGGACGGGTTCCGGATCTCCCTCTACACGAACGACGTTCCCAACGCGTGCCGGACGGTGCGGTGCTCCTGTCGGACGACAAGGCCGGCGTGATATATCGCATCAGCTACGGTGCACAGGGATAGACCATGTCAGTCGGCAGCGCGATCCTCGGTTTCTTCTCGATCCTCTGGCGCGGCCTGGATGCGGTACGCAAGGTCCTGCACCTGGTACTCCTGCTGGGCCTGTTCCTGTTCATCCTCGGCCTCTTCAGCTCGCCGGTGCCGATCATTCCCGCGTCCGGCGCGCTGGTCCTCAACCCGCACGGCCGCATCGTCGAGCAGTTCACCGGCGATCCCCTCGATCGCGCGATCGGGAAGGTGACGGACAGCGCCGAGGTCGAGACGCGGCTGCGCGACATCGTGGACGTGATCCACGCGGCTGCGCGTGACAAGCGCATCAAGCTGATGGTGCTCGACCCGAGCGACATCAGCGGCGGCGGCCTGAGCAAGCTGCAGGAAATCGGCCAGGCGCTGACCGCGTTTCGCAAGTCGGGCAAGAAGATCGTGGCCATGGCCGATTTCTACGACCAGGGTCAGTACTACCTTGCCTCGCACGCGGACGAGGTCTACGTCGATCCGTTCGGCATCGTGTTCGTCGATGGCTTCGAGTACTTCCGCCTGTACTTCAAGGAAGCGCTCGACAAGCTGGCCGTCGAAGTGAACGTCTTCAAGGTCGGCAAGTACAAGAGCTTCACCGAGAGCTACACGCGCAGCGACATGTCGGCGGAAGAACGCGAAGAAAGCCTCGCGTGGCTGAAGGTGCTGTGGTCGGCGTACCAGCAGGACGTACAGAAAGCGCGTGGCCTGCCCGATGGAACGATTGCGAAGTATGCGAACGAAGCCGCGCCGCTCGTGAAGAGTGCCAACGGCGATGCAGCGCGCGTTGCGCTGACCCAGGGCCTCGTCACCGGCCTGAAGTCGCGAGCCAAGGTGGACGAGGAACTGCAGGAAGTCGTCGGCACCGATGAGGACACGCACTCCTTCGTCGCTGTCGATTTCGGGGACTACCTGAGGGTCGTGCGCTCGGAGGAAGTGCTCCGCGGCGATTCTTCGAAGAAGGTGGGCGTCATCGTGGCGTCGGGCGAGATTCTCGATGGCCGGCAGCCTCCCGGCACGATCGGCGGCGACTCGACCTCCGCGGTGATCCGCGATGCGCGCTTTGATGACGAGGTGAAGGCAGTCGTACTGCGCATCGACAGCCCGGGCGGCAGCATGTTTGCCTCCGAGCAGATTTACCGCGAGGTGCAGGCTTTGCGCGCTGCCGGCAAGCCTGTGATCGTCTCCATGAGCAGCACGGCAGCCTCAGGCGGCTACTACATCGCCGCGGCGGCTGACGAGATCTGGGCGTCACCGACGACTATCACGGGATCGATTGGCGTCTTCGCCGCCATTCCCACGTTCCGGGGCACGCTCAACAAGATTGGCGTCAACGTCGACGGCGTCGGCACCACGGAGCTGAGCGGCGAGTTCCGTCTCGACAAGGGCCTGGGTCCGGATGCCCGGGAGATCCTGCAGGCGAGCGTCGAGCACGCGTACCAGGAATTTCTCGCGCGCGTGGCGCAACGCCGCGGCGAGGACGTCGAGATGAGCCTGGAAGAAGTGGACGCGATTGCCCAGGGACGCGTGTGGGCGGCTCCCGACGCGCACCGCGTCGGCCTCGTTGACCAGATTGGGGATCTCGAAGGTGCGGTTCGGGCTGCAGCGAAACGCGCGAAGCTCGGCGATCGCTACCAGATCCGCTACTTCGATCCGGAAATGAGCTGGCAGCAGCTGCTGGCTCTCGAGCTGCGCTCGCGTGCTCGCGCACTGGCGCGCAATATCGGTCTCACCGTCGAGCGCCCGGCACTGCTGCAGAAGATGCTCTCACCGATCGAGCGCGAGCTGCGTCGCTGGGGACGCTTCAACGATCCGCGGGACCTGTATTTCTACTGCTTCTGCGAAGAAGGCAGCTGGAAGTAGGGAAGCGCGCCGCACCGGCCTGTTGGCCGGTGTAGTGTGACGACGGTGAAGAACAAGAAGCGCGTCGCGACGGGGTAATGGACTGACAGCGTGAGAGTTCCGGCGCAATGTCATTTGCGGCACAGCCCTGCCGCAAAATGACATGCGGGACCTCAGTCCGGCCTACAAATTCGTCCATGTGGAAGTCACCCAGGAAAGTTTGCTCGAAGACTCGCAATACTTTCCCGGGGCCCGACTAGAAAATGCAGCACGGCCGGACAGAGGCCTGCACACACGCTGTCAGTCCATCACCCCGCCACGCCACGCTCAAGAACGAGAACCGCGTCACACCGCACCGGCCAACACGCCGGTGCGTCGCGCTACTTCCAGTCGAGGATGATCTTCCCCGCCTTGCCGGTGTTCATTGTTTCGAACGCCGCGCGGTACTCGTCGAAGGGCAGGTGATGCGTGATCACCGGCGTGATGTCCAGCCCGCTCTGCAGCATCGCCGCCATCTTGTACCAGGTCTCGAACATCTCGCGGCCGTAGACGCCTTTGATCACGAGCCCCTTGAAGATCACCTGGTTCCAGTCGATCGCCATTTCCCCCGGTGGGATGCCGAGCATCGCAATGCTTCCGCCGTGGTGCATCGTGCGCAGCATCTCGCGGAATGCCGCGGGATTTCCGGACATCTCGAGGCCGACGTCGAAACCTTCCTGCATCCCCAGTTTCTTCATCGCGTCGTCGATTGAATCGCGCTGTACGTTGAGCGCGAGGCTCGCGCCCATCTGGCGTGCGAGGTCGAGGCGAAAGTCGTTCACGTCGGTGATCACGACGTGGCGCGCGCCGGCGAAGCGCGCGATGGCAGTCGCCATGATGCCGATCGGGCCGGCACCCGTGATGAGCACGTCTTCGCCCACGAGGTTGAACGAGAGCGCCGTGTGGGTCGCGTTGCCCAGCGGATCCAGGATCGACGCGATGTCGTCGCCGATCGCGGCCGGCAACTTGAAGGCGTTCACCGCCGGGATCGAGAGATATTCGGCGAAACAACCGGGGCGGTTCACGCCAACGCCGACGGTGTTTCGACACAGATGGCGACGCCCGGCACGACAGTTGCGGCAGTAACCGCACGTGATATGCCCTTCGCCCGAGACGCGGTCGCCGGGCTTCAGGCCCGCGACCTCGCTGCCGATCTCCACGATCTCGCCGGAGTATTCGTGGCCGACGGCCATCGGCACCGGGATGGTTTTCTGAGCCCATGCGTCCCAGTTGTAGATGTGCAGGTCCGTTCCGCAGATGGCGGTCTTGCGAACCTTGATCAGGACGTCGTTGTGGCCGACGCGCGGTTCCGGGATTTCCTGCAGCCAGATGCCTGGCTCGGCGCGCGCCTTGACGAGTGCTTTCATGCGGACTGGACCTTCTTACTTGATGACGCCGAGCTCGCGACCGACGGCGGCGAATGCCTGGACGGCGCGCTCGAGATCGGCCCGCGAGTGCGCGGCCGACATCTGGGTGCGGATGCGGGCCTTGCCCTGCGGAACGACAGGGAAAGAGAAGCCGACGACGTACACGCCCTGCAGCAGGAGCCGGTCGGCGAAAGTGCTCGCCAGCTTCGCGTCGCCGAGCATGATCGGGATGATCGGATGCTCGCCGGGCACGAGGTTGAAGCCGAGGTCCGCCAGGGCGGCGCGGAAATATCGCGCATTGTCGAACAGCCGCTCACGCAACTCGCCGGTGCCTTCGAGCAGGTCGAGAACGCGCACGACTGCCGCAGCCACGACCGGCGGAATACTGTTCGAGAACAGGTAGGGCCGCGACCGCTGGCGCAGCCACGCGACGATTTCCTTGCGTCCGGACGTGTAGCCGCCGGAGGAGCCGCCGAGTGCCTTTCCGAGCGTGCTGGTCAGGATATCGATGCGGCCCATCACGCCGCAATGCTCGTGCGTGCCGCGACCCTGTGCACCCATGAAACCCGTCGCGTGAGAATCGTCGACCATCACCAGCGCGTCGTGACGGTCCGCGAGATCGCAGATCTCGCGCAATCGCGCCGTCGAGCCGTCCATCGAAAAGACGCCGTCGGTGGCGATCATCCGCGTGCGCGCGTCGCGCGATTCCTGCAAGCGCCGCTCCAGCTCTCCCATGTCGTTGTTGTTGTAGCGGAGCCGGCGCGCCTTGCACAGGCGAATGCCGTCGATGATGCTCGCGTGGTTGAGCGCATCGCTGATAACCGCGTCCTGCTCGTCGAGCAGCGTCTCGAACAAGCCGCCGTTCGCGTCGAAGCACGACGAATACAGGATCGTGTCCTCGGTGCCGAGAAAGGTGCTGAGCCGCTGTTCGAGCTCCTTGTGAATGGTCTGCGTACCGCAGATGAACCGCACCGAGGCCATGCCGTATCCATAGCGGTCGATCGCTCGCCGCGCGGCTTCGCGCACGGCGGGATGATTGGCGAGGCCGAGATAGTTGTTGGCGCAGAGGTTGAGTACGTCGGGGCCGTCCTGTACGCGGACGGCACCTTGTTGGGGCGAAGCGAGCACTCGCTCTGTCTTGTACAGACCCTGCTCGCGCAGTTTCGCTGTCTCGGTCGCGAGGCGCTCCAGGAATTCCTTCGGCACGCGGGATCCTCGAAGAGAGAAGCCGGCATTATATCAACCTAGTCCGGCAACCCGGTCCGGCAACCCATCCCCGCGGGCCCTCCTGCGCCGTTGCGTGGGGCTGCCCGCGCGATACAGTGATCCGGCTATCGACGGGGAGCATGACGTGCGAATCGACAAGTGGCTGTGGTGTGCGCGCTTCTACAAGAGTCGGGCGCAGGCGACGACTGCGGTGTCCGGCGGGAAGGTGCACGTCAACGGTGAGCGCGTGAAGCCGTCTCGTGCACTGGCCATTGGCGACACGCTCACGATCACGCTGGGGCCGCAATCACGTGAAGTCCATGTCCGCGGACTGCCCGAACGCCGTGGGCCAGCGGCTGAAGCACAGCGCGCCTACGAGGAGACGGCCGAGAGCATCGCTCGCCGCGAATATCTGCGGCAGCAACATGCGCTCGCCGCGGCCGCAGCTCCACGCCCACACTCCCGACCCGACAAGCGGGAACGACGACTCCTGCAGCGACTGCATCGTCGCCAGGGCTGATCCGGCGGACGTCCCACGAGCGAGAAACGCCCCGGGGAGGACGTCCCGCTTCCGGGATGCGCGGTGGGGGGAGCGCCGGCTCGTGCGGCGATCACTGCGAATAAAAAATAAATAAAAACAAGTAATTGCGTGCGAGCAAGGCGATTGGCACGACGCGTGCTTTTCCTGCTGAGACCGGCAGGGGGACTCGCTTCGATGGACAAGCCACGCACCGATATCGACAGCCGCAAGCGCCGACGCCGGCTCGCGTGGGGGGCTGGTGCTGCTGCGGTGGCCGTTGGCGGCATAGCGCTCGCGATGCTCGAGCCGATGGCGCCGAGCGTGGACTCCCGCTCGCTCTATATCGATACCGTCCAGCAGGGCGACCTCGTGCGTCGCGTGCGCGGCCCCGGGATCCTGGTTCCGCGCGACCAGCGCTGGATCGCGGCCGCGGCCGAGGGTCGCGTCGAACGTGTTCTCGTTCGGCCCGGCACCGAAGTGAAGATGGACACAGTGCTCGTCGAGCTCGTGAATCCAGAGCTCGAGCAGCTCGCAGAGGAGGCGCGATGGGCTCTCGATGCCGGACGCGCTGAGCATGCATCGCTGCGTGTGCGCCTGGAAAGCGACGTGCTGGACCAGCGCGCTCGAATCGCCGAAGCGCGAGCGGACTACGAGTCCGCGCGTCTGCAGGCCGAGGCGGAAGGGCGTCTCGCCGGACAGAAGATCATCTCCGACCTCCAGCTCGCGCGTTCGCGCCTCACGGCCGAGCAGCTGGGCATACGCCTCGAGATCGAACAGGAGCGGCTCATCAAGCTGCGGTCCTCGGTCGATGCGCAGCTGCAGGCGCAGAACGCTCGCGTCGAGCAGCTGCGACGGTCGTGGCAACGGCAGAAGGAGCAGGCGGAATCGTTGCAGGTGCGTGCGGGGCTCGACGGGGTGCTCCAGGCACTCGCTGTCGATGTCGGTCAGCAGTTGCAGCTCGGCGCCAACATCGCGCGCGTCGCACGTCCCGGTTCGCTGGTCGCGGAACTGCGCATCCCGGAGATCGAGGCGAAGGACCTCGCGATCGGGCTGCCGGTGACCATCGATACGCGCAACGGATTAGCCGCAGGCCGCATCGAACGCGTCGAACCGGCCGTTCAGAACGGCACCGTGAAAGTCGACGTGGCACTCGACGGGGTATTGCCGGCCGGTGCGCGCGCCGACCTGTCCGTCGAAGGCACCGTTGAGATCGAGAAACTCAGCAACGTGATGCACGTGGCGCGGCCGGCCGCCACGCAGCCCGACATCGACACGACGCTGTTCAAGGTCGTGGACTCCGATACCGCGGTGCGTGTCCCGGTAAAGCTGGGCAAGGCCTCCGTCGACCGGATCGTCATTGTCGATGGGCTGAAGACCGGCGACCGCGTGATCGTGTCCGACCTGGCGCAGCACCAGCGGCATGACCGGCTGAGCATCGATTGAGGAGAGGCGCTCCGTGTTAATGATCGCCGCCGGGATCGCCGAGCTCTACTCGAGCGTCCCCGGCGAGCTCTGGGCCTGGGGCGCACTGGCTTTCATCATCTACGAACTCTGCGAGAGAGGAGTCTGAACCGTGTCCGAGGCAAGCCTGATCCGGCTGGATAACGTCACCAAGGTCTTCCACACCGACGAGGTGGAAACGCACGCGCTCGCGGGCGTCGAGCTCAACGTGCGCGCGGGGGAGTTCGTCGCGATCTCGGGTCCCTCGGGCTGCGGCAAATCGACGCTGCTGTCGATCCTGGGCCTGCTCGACACGCCGAGCGGCGGCAGCTACACGCTGGCCGGCGAGTCGGTGGCGAACCTCGACGCCGAGCTTCGCGCGCAGGTGCGCAACCAGAAGATCGGTTTCATTTTCCAGGCCTTCAACCTGATCGGCGATCTCACCGTGTACGAGAACACGGAACTGCCGCTCACCTATCGCGCCGGCATGTCGCCCACGCTGCGCCGCGAAGCCGTCATGCACGCGCTCGAGAGGGTCGGCATGGCGCATCGCCTGAATCATTACCCGTCGCAACTCTCCGGCGGCCAGCAGCAGCGCGTTGCGGTGGCCCGTGCGCTCGTTGGCAAGCCGAAAATCCTTTTGGCTGACGAGCCCACGGGCAACCTCGACTCCAAGAACGGCGATGCCGTGATGGACCTCCTGGCCGAGTTGCACGCCACGGGTTCCACCGTGTGCATGGTCACGCACGACCCGCGTTACGCGGGTTTCGCCGAACGCCAGATCTCGCTGTTCGACGGCCGCATCGTCGACGAGCAGGCACTGCCTCGCCGTCGCGCTGCGCACTAAGGAGCCAGCATGAAGTTCCTGCACGACCTGCGCATCGCGGTGAGATCACTGCGTCGCGCCGCGGGTTTCACGGCCCTGACCACCAGCGTGCTCGGCCTCGGCCTCGCCGTCGTCGTGGTGATGTTCGCAATCATGTACGAAGTGTCGTACGAGCCGCCGCCCCTTCCGAATCCGGAAACGATGGTCGGCATCAAGACCATCAACCGCGCCCGCAACGACATGGACAACGATCTCTTCGGTCACGACTACACCGAGTGGCGTCGTTCGCAGACCGTGTTCGAAGACATGGCGGGCGAGTTTTCCGGTACGGTGATCGTGAGCGGCCAGGGACCCGCCGAGCGCTACACCGGTGGTTTTGTCACAGGAAGTTTCATGCGCCTCATCGGCATTGCGCCGATGATTGGACGCGGCATCGAGCCTCGCGACACGCTGCCCGGCGCTGCGCCGGTCGTGGTGCTCAGCCAGGACCTCTGGCGCACGCGGTTCAACAGCGATCCCACGATCATCGGGCGCTCGCTGCGCGTCATGGGAGAAGTGTCGACGGTCGTCGGCGTGTTGCCTTCGTCCTTCATGTATCCCGCGGGTTCGCAGGTCTGGGTGCCCATGCGCGAGCCGTATGACGCCGAGGCGCGCGGGGAAGGCATGTCCCTCAACACCTATGCGCGCCTCAAGCCGGGAGTGAGCATCGACGAAGCACAGGCTCAGATGAGCGTGCTGGCCGCCCGAACAGCGAAACAGTTCCCGGAGACCAACTCCTCCATCGAGCCGGACGTGATGCCGATTGCACTGGCACCGAGCGGTCGCGAGGACCAGAGGCTGTTCCAGATGATGTTCGGCAGCGTGTTCCTCGTGCTGATTATCGCGTGCGTTAATGTTGCCGGCCTGATGCTGGTGCGGGCAACGGGGCGAACACAGGAGGCCGGCATCCGGCGCGCGCTGGGCGCCGGTCGCTTCAGGCTGATCATGCAGATGATGGCCGAGTCGCTCGTGATCGGAACCCTGGCGGGCCTGATGGGGCTGACGATCGCTGCGGGCGCGCTGGAAGCGCTCGAATTCCTCCTGCCGATGCTGGTGGACGACGGACTGCCACCGTGGTGGGACTTCAGTGTGGACGGACTCGTCGCGGCCTTCGCGATCGTCACCGCTCTCGTGAGCACGATCGTGGCGGGCATCTATCCGGCGCTGCGTGTCTCCGGCCTGGACGTCAACGCCATCCTGCGCGAAGGAACGCGCGATACCGGTCTTTCGACGGGCCGCATCATCCGCGCGCTGGTGGTGGTCGAGATCGCACTGTCCTGCGCGCTCTTGACCTCGGCGGGAATCCTGATCCGCACCGCGGTGTACGCGTCCAGCGGCGACGTGGGCGCCGACGTGCGGCCATTCATGGTCGGCCGGATCGGTCTGCCTGAATCCGTCTACTCCAAGCCGGACCAGGTGCGCTTCATCGACAAGCTCCTGCCCGCTATCAATGCGATTCCGGGTGCCAGTGGTGCAGTCGTCATGACTTCACCGCCGGCTTGGGGCACTGGCATCGATCGGCTCGCGCTGCCGGGGGGGACATACGCCAAGGAGGACGACTACCCCTACGCCCACGTCGTCAGCATGTCGCCCGGCTTCTTCGACGCGTTCCGGGTGCCCCTGCTGCAGGGCCGGGATTTCACGACACTCGATCGCGAGGGCACGCAGCCCGTGGCCATCGTCAACGAATCGCTGGCGTGGAAGTTGTGGCCAAAGGCCAGCGCGCTCGGTCAGCGTCTGCGCCTGCGTCCCAGCAACCCGGAATCGCCGTGGCTGACCGTTGTCGGTGTCAGCCGCAACGTCCTGCACGATGATAATCCGTTCCAGGCCGGGGAGGCCCAGCCCACCGCGTACGTACCTTTGCTGCAGCAGCCGGAGCGCTTCTTCTCCGCTGTCGTGCGTACGAATGCAGCCGATCCGCACGTGCTGGGCGAGGACATCCGACGGGCCGTGACGCGTATCGACTCGGAGATCCCGGTGTACTTCATGCGCACGATCCCGGAGTCCCGGAACCTCGAGTCCGGTGGCCTGCAGATCCTGGGCGGCCTCTTCACCTCGTTCGGCGTGATCACGATCATCCTGACGGCGTGCGGTATCTACGGCGTGCTCGCGTACTCCGTTGCCCAGAGCGCGCGGGAGATTGCCATCCGCCGGGCGCTGGGGGCGCCAGATCGTGGAATCATTCGGGCCATCGCACGGCGATCCGGGTGGCAGCTCGGCCTTGGACTGCTTCTCGGTGTGCTGGTCGCACCGGTCATGGCCGTGGGATTCAGCGATACCGTGGGCGGCAACATGCACGACCCGCGTATCTATACAGCGGTGTTCGTGACGCTCACTCTCGCGATCGTCGCCGCGACGGCGCTGCCATTGAGACGTGCGCTGAGCCTCCAGCCCATCACCGCCCTGCGTCATACCTGATCGATCCGCGGGATGCGCGAACCCTCGCGCATCCCGCGACCTCGCGAAATCACTCGTCCAGCGGCTCTCCCGTCGGTCAAACAGGGGGCAGTGCTACACTTGTCGCCGTCCGGTGCAAGAACTCCGAGCATGCGACCCCGCTTACTCGTCGCCGACGATCAACCCGATGTCCTTACAGCGCTGCGCCTCCTCCTGACGAAGGAGGGCATCGACGTCGTGCTGGCCAGCTCCCCTGCGGGTGCGCTGGCCTCCGCATCGGCCGAGCGGTTCGACGCGGCCCTCATTGACCTCAACTACGCGCGCGACACGACGTCCGGCTCGGAGGGGCTGGACCTGCTCGCGCGACTGCGGCAGCAGGACCCAGCATTGCCCGTGATCGTGATGACCGCCTGGGCGAGCGTCGGGCTCGCCGTCGAAGCCATGAGAGCGGGCGCACGTGATTTCATCGAAAAGCCCTGGGAGAACCGCCGGCTGCTCTCGGTGGTGCGTAACCAGCTCGAGCTCGGGCAGGCGCTGCGGCGCGGACGCAGGCTGGAAGCGGAGAATGCTCTGCTGCGCGGGCCTGACGAACCGTCAGTGATCGCGGAGGCGCCGCAGATGCAGGAGGCGTTTGCCATCGCACGGCGCGTGGCCGCGTCCGATGCGCCCGTGCTGATCACAGGGGAGAACGGAACGGGCAAGAGCCTGCTCGCCCGCATGCTGCACAAGTGGTCGCGGAGAAACGAGCACTCCTTTATTGAAGTGAACATCGGTGCTCTGCCGGAGGGGGTGTTCGAGAGCGAAATGTTCGGGCACGTGCGCGGTGCTTTCACGGATGCCCGCCAGGAACGCACCGGTCGATTCGAGCTGGCTGATGGCGGCACGCTGTTCCTCGACGAGATCGGCAACCTGCCGCCCGCTCAGCAGGCCAAGCTGCTGCGTGTCCTGGAGAGCGGTGAGTTCGAAGCCGTCGGCGCATCGCGAACGCGCAGGGTGGACGTGCGCGTGATCGCGGCCACGAATGCAAATCTCGACCAGCTGGTGCAGGAAGGGCGTTTTCGCCAGGACCTTCTTTTCCGCATCAACACCGTCGAGCTGCGCGTGCCGTCCTTGCGCGATCGCGGGGCAGACGTCATACCGCTGGCGAGCGCTGCATTGGCCAATGCCAGCCGGAGATACGGTCGTGAAGTGCACGCATTCTCTCCGCAAGCGAGCCGTGCGCTGCAGCAGTACAAGTGGCCAGGCAATGTTCGTGAGCTGCGCAACGTGATCGAGAGGGCGGTGCTCCTGGCGAGTGGCGACGTCATCGAGACGGCTGACCTGCGGCTGCAGCAGTCCGACTCAGCGCCTCCGTCTCTCGAGTCCATGAGTCTCGAAGATGCGGAGCGAGCCCTGATCCGCTCAGCCTTGCGGCGGCACGAGGGAAGTGCTGCGGCCGCCGCACAGGCGCTGGGCCTCTCGCGCAGCGCCATGTACCGGCGCATGGAAAAGCTCGGGATCCGCACGGATGGTTGAACAGTCTGCGCGCGCGGCGCGCTCCATGCGCCCGTTCGAGCGGCGCATCACCTGGTTGACGATCGCGCTGGCGACCCTGGCGCTCGGTTTCGGAACCGTGCTGCTGTGGAGATTCGAAGTCCCCCTGGTGCTGCGCGTCTGCCTGTTCCTGGTGCTGGCGCTCATCGTTGGCAGTCTCGGCGCGTTGCTCTATGAATCCATCACACAACCGTTGCGAGGTCTCGCGAATGTCGTCGAGGCCTATCGCAGCGGCGATTACACGGTGCGTGGCCGCCGCGCGGCATCGAGCGATGCGTTGGGAGAATTGGTCAACGAGGTGAACAGCCTCGGCTCCACCTTGCATGAGCAGCGGCTGCGAACGCTCGAGGCCACTGCACTCCTCGAGAAGCTCGTCGAGTCCATCGATGTCGCCGTGCTCGCGTTCGATGGCTCGCACAGGCTCAGCCTCCTGAATCCCGCCGCGCGACGCCTGCTCGGGCTCGATCCGCAGCGCCTGTATGCGGGCGCGACAGCAGAGGACCTTGCCATCGAAGAACTCCTGGCCGAGGAGGGCACATCGCGTGTGGCGACGACTGTTGCGGGACGTTCCGGCCGGTGGCAGGTCACGCACGGTACGTTCCGCGAAGCGGGCGTGGCGCAGCACCTGCTGGTGATTGCCGACGTCCGGGTCGCGCTGCGCGACGAAGAGCGCGCTGCGTGGCAGCGACTCATTCGCGTCATCGGACACGAAGTGAACAACTCGCTGACGCCGATTCGATCGCTCTCGGAGACGCTGTTGAGCCTGCTGACCGAAATCTTGCCCCAGGGACCGGCACGCGCCGACGCGGTGACCGCGCTGGAAGTCATCGGCGAGCGCACCGATGCCCTGGGCCGCTTTCTGGGCCAGTACAGCCGGCTCGCTCGCTTGCCGCCACCCAAGCCGCGCTGGGTGTCGATGTCACCGCTCCTGCGGCGGATCCTCGCCCTGGATAGCGCACATGCGATCGAGTTGCAGGTGGAGCCGGGGCTCGAAGGTCGCGTGGACGAGGACCAGTTCGAGCAGGCGCTCATCAATCTCGTCAAGAACGCCACCGAGGCGCAGCAGGGACGCACCGGACGCATCCGGATCGTGGCTCGCAACGACGATGCCATGCTGACCGTTGCCGTCACGGACGAGGGGCCTGGCCTTGCCAACACGGACAACCTGTTCGTGCCGTTCTTCACGACCAAGCCCGGTGGCAGCGGTGTGGGGCTGGTGCTGTCGCGGCAAATCGCCGAGGGACACGGGGGAACGCTGGCTCTCGAGAACCGCAGCGACGCCCAGGGAGCAGTTGCAACATTACAGATTCCGGGCGCGGCGCGTTCGCTCTAGAACCCGCGCGGCGGGCGCGTGACACCGGACACAGCACTTTCGCGGCCGCGGCCGTAGTCTCGCCCGGACGGTCACAACACCGTGCAGAGACGACAAGAAGAACGAAAGAATATGACAAGCAAGGCCGCGGATGGCGCTCTCTATTCCCTGCTGGACGATTCCCTGCCGGACGCGGGCTCCAGCGGTGCCGCGCGAGCGCACGACTGGGAAACGCACGCCCTGGAACGGGTGTCGGCTCACGTACGCGAGCTGGTCAGCCAGTTCGATGGCAGCGGCGGACGAGGCACCCGCAACTGGGAATCGCAGGCGGTGGAACGGCTGGCGCGCTACTTGCGAACCGGGTCGCGCTGAGAAACCATCGCGGGGGTGGCGCACCCCTTCTTCAACAAGCCGACGCGGCTTTTCGTCGCGCTGAGTGCTTTTTTCCTCGCCAACGCGCTGATCGCCGAGTTCATCGGCATCAAGATCTTCGCGCTCGAGCCGACGCTCGGCGTGCCCACCCTGGACTGGAACCTGTTCGGCCAGTCGGGGAGCCTGAGTTTCACCGCCGGCGTGCTCTTCTGGCCGGTGGTGTTCGTGATGACCGATGTCATCAACGAGTACTTCGGGGTGCGCGGCATGCGTTTCATTTCATGGCTGGCGGTTGCACTGATTGCCTACGCGTTCCTCGCGGCGTACGCAGCGATGGAACTCGTACCGGCGCAGTGGTGGATCGCGGTCAATGAGTCCCGCGGCGTGCCGGACATGCAGGCGGCGTATGCCGCCGTCTTCGGGCAAGGGCTGTGGACGATCGCCGGCTCGATCGTCGCGTTCCTGATCGGGCAGCTGATCGACGTCAAGGTGTTCCACCGCATCCGTCGAGCGACCGGCGAACGCTGGGTCTGGTTACGTGCGACCGGGTCGACTGCCATCTCGCAACTCGTCGACAGTTTCGTCGTGCTCTACATCGCGTTCGTGCTTGGCCCGCAGCATTGGCCCACGGGGCTGTTTCTCGCGGTGGGCACGGTCAACTATGCGTACAAGATGACACTCGCGATCGCGATGATCCCGGTGATCTATGCGGCTCGCCGTGCCATCCAGGCGTACCTGGGACGCGATGTGGCGGTCGCGATGCGAGCCCAATCCGCCGCCTGAGTACGCCTAGTGCAGCAACCCGGCCATCCGACGCCGGGATTGCTTCACCCGGTCGTCGGCCTCGCCGAGCAGCGAGAAGGCCTGCAGGAGACTGCGACGGCCGAGGTCGTCCTCGAACTTGCGATCCTTCTGCATGATGCCAAGCAGGAGGTCGAGCGCGCGTTGCGCATTGCCGTTGAGCACCTCGTGCGCGGCGAGACTGTGGACGTCGGTGAGGATCCCGTCGCCGCCGTCCACGCGCCGTCGCAGGGCGTCGACTTCTCGAGCGGGAGGCGCGTGTTTCAGGAAGTGCAGGCGCGCGCGAATCGGTTCGGCCAGCCGATTCGAACTCTCGCCCGGAGGCAGTGCCGACAGCAGATCCTCGGTGGCCGCCACGTTGCCCTGGCGCGCCATGGCCTCGGCCAGGTCGATGCGCGCCGCGCTGTTGTCAGGGTCTCTCTCGATCAGCGGACGCAGGATCGCCGCCGCTCGCACGGCATCCCCGGATTGCAGCAGGTCGTGAGCCCGCTCGAGCTCGGGATCCGTCGGCTTTGGCAAGTGCTTCTCGATGATGGCCTTGATGCGTGCCACGGGATGCACGCCGACAAAACCATCGACCGGCTTGCCGTCCTTGAACAAGCGGACATCCGGGATGCTGCGGATGCCGAACCGGGCGGATAGCTCCGGGTTCGCGTCGACGTCTACGCGAGCCAGGTGCACCCTGCCGCCGTAGTGCTGCACCAGTTGCTCCAGTATCGGGGTCAGTGCCCGGCAAGGTCCGCACCAGGCCGCCCAGAAGTCCACCGCGACGAGGGCGGAACGGGATCGTTCCAGTACGTCGGCTGCAAATCGCTCTGAGTTGGTGTCGAAGATGTAGGGACCGGCGGCAGCGGTGCTTGCGGAGTTCATGGTCGCAGAATGGGTCTCCAGCGCAGGAGTTCAACAGTATAGAGGCCATGCCGGCGCGCGAAGCACGCACCAAACGCTCAGCGTAACCGCCCGATCGGCGCGGTAACATGCGCGGATGCCACGCCCCGTAACGCCCGCGCTCGCCGCCGACGTGATCATCGAAATGGTGGACCGCCCCGGGCGGCCGATTGTCCTGATCGAGCGCCGCTTCGAACCGCTGGGGTGGGCCATCCCCGGTGGGTTCGTGGACGTCGGAGAAACCGTCGAGCAGGGAGCCATTCGCGAAGCGCTGGAGGAAACCAGCCTGGCTGTAGTCCTGGGACCGCTGTTCGGCTGCTACTCGGACCCGGCACGCGACCCGCGAGGCCACACGGTGAGCGTCGTCTTCGTGGGTTCCGCGCGCGGCGAGCCGCGGGCCCGAGATGACGCTCGCGCCGTGACGGTGGTGGACCCGGCGACGCCTCCACCGCTGGCTTTCGATCACGCAAGAATCCTTGCGGACTTCTGCCGGTGGCGCGCGGCCGGGCGTCCGGGGCGATGACCCGGGGGTGACCCAGGGATGGCCCGGGATGGCCCAGCATGGCTGATAGAATGTCGCCCCTTATCATCCAAGCCGGTTTCCATGTCCGCACACCCGTCGCCCACGCCGTCCGCCACCCCGGTTTCCTTCATCGAGCCGGCCGGTACGCCGCTCATGACCAGCGTAGGCGCCTCCATCGATGGCGCCTACCTGGCTGACGAAACGGAATGCGTGCGTGAGCTCCTCGCACAGGCAAGGCTGGATTCCGCTGCTTCGGCGAAGATCACTGCACTCGCGGTCGAGCTGGTGGATGCCGTGCGCCGCAATCGCACGCGCAAGAACGGACTCGACGCGTTCCTGAAGCAATACGACCTCGCGTCACGCGAAGGCGTCATCCTGATGTGCCTGGCCGAAGCGCTGCTGCGGATCCCCGATGCCGATACGGCGGATCGCCTGATTGCGGACAAGATAGCGGCCGGACGCTGGGACGAGTACCTCGGCTCCAGCGACTCGCTCTTCGTGAACGCGTCGACGTGGGGCCTGATGCTGACCGGCCGCATCGTCAGCCCCGATCCCGAGGCCATCAGGAATCCGATGGCGTTCCTGTCGAGGCTGGTGACGCGCCTCGGCGAACCGGTCGTGCGCGCGGCGTTGCGCCAGGCCATGAAGATCATGGGTCACCAGTTCGTCATGGGCCGCACGATCGAAGAGGCGCTCGAGCGGTCGCGCGAAGGTGATAACCGGCGTTACCGCTATTCCTACGACATGCTGGGCGAAGCGGCGATGGCGGACGCCGACGCGCTTCGCTACCTCAAAGCTTATTCCGAAGCGATCGCGAGCATCGGCGCGGGGCGCGAGAGCGACAGCGACGCGGATGCACCCAGTATCTCGGTCAAGCTCTCGGCGCTGTTTCCGCGATACGAATTCGCACAACGCGAGCGCGTGCTCGCCGAGCTGACACCGCGTCTCCTGCAGCTGGTGGCCGAAGCGCGCGCGGCACGTGTCGCGCTGACTGTCGACGCCGAAGAAGCGGAGCGCCTGGTCATTTCGCTGGAGCTGATCGAGCGCGTCCTCGGTTCGTCGGTGACCGCCGGCTGGAGTGGATTCGGACTGGCCGTGCAGGCGTACCAGAAGCGCGCGCCGGCGGTGCTGCGCTGGCTCATCGAGCGGGCCAAGGCGGGTGGACGACGTATCAACGTGCGGCTGGTCAAGGGTGCGTACTGGGACAGCGAGATCAAGCGCGCGCAGGAGCGGGGACTTCCGGGCTATCCGGTGTACACGCGCAAGGCGAACACCGATGTCTCGTATCTCGCGTGTGCGCGCCTGCTGATCGACGCGGGCGACGAGATCTATCCGCAGTTCGCGACCCACAACGCGCACACGGCCGCCAGCATCCTGGTGATGGCGGGTGAGCACGGCCGCGAGTTTGAATTCCAGCGCCTGCACGGCATGGGCGAAGAGTTGTACGCCGAGCTCGCAGGGCCGGAGAAGCGGGGAGTTGCCTGTCGCGTGTATGCGCCCGTCGGCGCTCACGAAGATCTCCTGCCGTATCTCGTGCGCCGCCTGCTCGAGAACGGAGCGAACACCTCTTTCGTCAATCGTATCGTCGATGAGCGCCTGCCCGCCGCCGATATCGCAGCGGACCCGGTTGCGCAGGTGGAAGCGTTTCCGGGCATTCCGCATCCCCGAATTCCACTGCCACGCGACCTGTATGGCAGCGAACGCATCAACTCGGCCGGCGTGAATTTCCCGGACGCGCGGGAGCGCATCGCACTCGCGGACGCATGCAAGCCGGCGCTCGCAACGTTCTGGCGCGCCCGGCCGCTGGTGGCCGGAGACGCGCTGGAAGGCACCGAGCGCACCGTGACAAACCCGGCGAACCGTGCAGAGGCGGTGGGTACCGTGATGTCGGCCGACGAAGCGGTGGTGAAGCGCGCGATCGCCAGTGCGGAGTCGGCTCAGACTCGCTGGGACGACCTGGGCGGTGTGAAGCGTGCTGCCATCCTGGAACGCGCGTCGCAATTGTTCGAGCAGCATCGAGGTGAGCTGGTTGCGCTTGCCGTGCGTGAAGGCGGCAAGTCGATTCCCGACGCCGTGTCGGAGCTGCGCGAAGCGGTCGATTTCCTGCGCTACTACGGGGCGCTGGCCAGAAAGGATTTCGCTGCCTCGCGGGCTTTACCGGGGCCGACCGGCGAGAGCAACGAGCTGCGGCTCGCAGGTCGTGGCGTGTTCGGGTGCATCAGCCCCTGGAACTTTCCGCTCGCAATTTTCACGGGCCAGGTCGCCGCGGGGCTGGCTGCGGGAAATTCCGTGCTGGCCAAGCCGGCGGAGCAGACCGTGCTGATCGCCTACCGCGCCGTGCAGTTGCTGCACCAGGCCGGTGTGCCGCCCGACGTGCTGCATTTCGTGCCCGGCAGGGGTTCCGTGATCGGGAATGCGATGACCAGCGATCCGCGCGTCGCGGGTATCGCGTTCACGGGCTCGACGGAAACGGGCCGGCACATCAATCGCACGCTCGCGAGCCGGCAGGAAGGGCCGCTGCCGGTGCTCATCGCGGAAACCGGTGGGCAGAACGCAATGATCGTCGACAGCTCTGCACTGCCGGAGCAAGTCGTCGCGGACGCGGTGCAGAGTGCCTTCAACAGCGCCGGGCAGCGTTGTTCAGCGCTGCGCGTGCTGTTTCTGCAGGAAGAGATTGCCGATCGCGTGTTGCGGCTGCTGGCGGGCTACATGGATGAGCTCGCGCTGGGCGACCCCGCGCTGCTCGCCACTGACGTCGGACCGGTCATCGACGAGGGTGCGCGCCAGTCACTCGAGGAACATGCGCAGAAGATCGTGCAGGGCGCTCGTTGGTCGCACCGCGTCAAGCGCAGGTCGTGGCACGACCAGGGCTCCTTCGTCGCACCACTCGCAGTCGAGATCGACAGCCTGGCGCGGCTCGAGGGTGAGGTCTTCGGACCCATCCTCCATGTGATCCGTTATCCGGCGGCTGGCGTGGACAAGGTCATCGAGTCCATCAACGCCACCGGTTTCGGCCTGACGCTCGGCGTGCACACGCGTATCGACTCGTTCGCGCACGAACTTGCGCAACGCCTGAAAGTCGGCAACGTCTACGTGAATCGCAACATGATTGGCGCCGTGGTCGGCGTGCAGCCCTTCGGCGGGCGCGGCCTGTCGGGCACGGGTCCGAAGGCGGGTGGACCCTACTATCTGCATCGCTTTGCGACGGAGCAGACACTGACGATCAATACGGCCGCGGTCGGTGGGAACACGACTCTGCTGTCGCTGGCCGCTGACAGCGCGGGCACGTGATGAGCCTCAGCGTTTTCGACATCTTCAAGATCGGCATCGGCCCTTCGAGCTCACACACCCTGGGGCCGATGAATGCCGCGAGGCGGTTCGTCGAGTTGCTGCGGGAGCGCGACCTGCTTGCGAAGACCGCGCAGGTGTCCGTGCAGCTCTACGGCTCACTTGCGCTCACGGGTCGCGGCCACTGCACGGATCGGGCAGTACTTCTCGGGCTGGAAGGCAATCGACCCGAGGAGATCGAGCCCGACAGCATCGATTCCACGCTCGAGCGGATTCGCAGCAGCGGTCGCGTGCGGCTGCTCGGCGAGCACGAAGTCGCGTTCGACGACGCGCTCAACCTGCTTTTCCATCGCGACCAGGTCTTGCCGGGTCATTCCAACGGCATGCGCTTCACGGCCCACGACGCGAACGATCAACCGTTGCTGCGTGAAGAGTTCTACTCAATCGGCGGCGGTTTCATCGTGCGTGCGGGCGAGGAGCCGGCCGCTGCGGGTTCGACGGCAGCAAAGCCAGTGCCTCATCCGTTCTCCACTGCGGGCGACCTGCTCGCGCGTGCCCGCGAGCAGGGCCTGGAGCTCTTCGAGCTCGTGCTCGCCAACGAACGCGTGTGGCGCAGCGATGAAGAGATCCGCGCCGGGCTGCTGCGCATCTGGAAGGTGATGCAGGACTGCGTGTCGCGCGGTTTCCAGGCGCAGGGCCTGCTGCCCGGAGTCCTGAAGGTGCGGCGTCGCGCGCCCAAGCTTCATCGCATGCTGACGAGCGGACCGAGCGCCGTGGGCGGTCTCGACGTGATGGACTGGGTGAACGTCTTCGCGCTGGCGGTCAACGAAGAGAATGCTGCGGGCGGCAAGGTCGTCACGGCGCCCACCAACGGCGCGGCCGGCATCGTGCCCGCCGTGCTTCACTACTACCGGCGCTTCGAACCCGGCGCGGACGACGACGGCGTCATTCGTTTCCTGCTCACCGCGGGAGCGATCGGCATGCTCTACAAGCAGAACGCGTCGATTTCCGGCGCCGAGATGGGATGCCAGGGCGAAGTGGGTGTGGCCTGCTCCATGGCGGCCGCGGGACTGGTTGCCGCGCTGCACGGCACCAACGAACAGATCGAGAATGCCGCCGAGATCGGCATGGAGCACAACCTGGGGCTCACCTGCGATCCGATCGCGGGCCTGGTGCAGATTCCCTGCATCGAGCGCAATGCGATGGGCTCCGTGAAAGCGATCAACGCCGCGCGGCTGGCACTACGCGGAGACGGGAGTCACAAGGTAACGCTCGACCAGGTGATTTCCACCATGCGACAGACAGGCAAGGACATGTCGTCGATCTACAAGGAAACGTCGCAAGGCGGTCTCGCCGTCAACGTGCCCGAGTGCTGAGCCTCAGCCGCTGCCCGGCGGCGATTCGAGTTGCATACGCACCGGCTCATCCGAGCCAATCACGACCCAGTCCGGCGCGTCGAACTCGAGTTGCAGTACCGCTGCCGTCGCGAGATCGCCGATCGGTTGCAGCGCCACACGACGCGCGAGCTCACTGATGCCGGGGTTGTGTCCCACGATCACTACGTCGCCGTCGGCCAGTGCGTGGATGACGTCGAGCAATATGTCGGGCGTGGCGAGATAGAGCCGGGACTGCAACTCGATGCGCGGAGGGTCGTCTTCCCACGCCTGGGCGAAGAGGGCAGCGGTATGCGATGCCCGCGCGGCGGAACTGGAAAGAACGAGGTCCGGGCGCGGCGTCCGGCTGGCGACACGCTGCGCCATCTCCTTGGCTTCGGTGATGCCCTCCGGAGACAACACGCGGTCGAAATCGATCACGCTGTCGCGAGCGGCGACAGCCCTGGCGTGGCGGACAAGGGTCAGCCGGCGCATGAGGGCCCTACATCATGCCGGTCTGCAGACGGGCGGCTTCGCTCATCATCGACTGGTTCCACGGTGGGTCGAACACGAGATCCACGTTCGCTTCGCGCACCGTGGGCACGCGCTCGATTTTCTCCTTTATATCCTGCACCAGGATCTCACCCATGCCGCAGCCGGGCGCCGTGAGCGTCATGCGCACGGAGATCGTGTGCGTGCCATCGTCGTTGCGCGCGATGTCGCACTCGTACACGAGCCCGAGATCGACGATGTTGATCGGTATTTCCGGGTCGTAGCAGGTTCGCATCTGGTCCCACACCACGCGGCGCAAGTCCTCCTGGGTGGCATTGGACGGAAGCTCGGGCGCTTTCGAAACTTCCTTGCCGATCGCGTCCGCATCCTCACCGGCGATCCGGAACAGGTTGCCTTCCAGGTAGATCGTGAAGCTGCCGCCGAGTGCCTGGGTGATGTAGCCGGCCTGTCCGGTGCGCAGGGTCACGTTCGCGCCCGCAGGAATGACCACGGCGGGAACGTCGCGCTGGATCACAACCGGTTCGTTCTCGTAGGCGCGCATGCCCGCTACTCGGTGCTGACGGGCTGCGACTGGTTGGCGAGTGCAGCGTTCAGGGCATGCCAGCACAGGCTGGCGCACTTCACGCGAACGGGAAACTCGCGCACACCCGACAGAGCGGCGAGCTTGCCGAGCTCCATGCCCGGCGTGAAATCGTGACGGGTCAGGAGGTCGTGCACTTCCTCGAACAGGCGCTTCGCTTCCGCTTGCGTGCGTCCTTTCAGGGCCTCGGTCATGAGTGACGCGGAGGCCACTGAAATGGCGCAGCCCTTGCCTTCGAAGCGCAAGTCGGTGAGGCGATCGCCCGAGAGATTGATGTAGAGATCGAGGCGGTCGCCGCAAAGCGGGTTGACGCCCTCGGCGTGTGCATCGGCCGGTTGCAGCCGGCCGAAGTTTCGCGGATTGCGGTTGTGATCGACGATCACGTCACGATACAGGTCGCGCAGGTCCATCAGGCAAACACCTCGCGCGTGCGGCGCACGGCCGCGACCAGGCGCTCGACCTCTGCATGCGTGTTGTAGAAGCAGAAGCTGGCACGCGCAGTGGCCGGGACCTGGAAGAAGTCCATGACCGGCATGGCGCAGTGATGACCGGTGCGGATCGCGATGCCTTCCGCATCGAGAATGGTACCGAGATCGTGTGCATGCACACCGTCGAGCACGAACGCCACCAGTGCGGACTTTTCGCGCGCCGTGCCGATCAGCCGCACGCCTGGGACGGCCGCCAGCGCACGCGAGGCGTGCTCCAGCAATGCGTGTTCGTACGCCGCAGCGGCTTCCAGGCCGAGACCCGAGCCAAGACCTTCAAGATAGTCGACGGCCGCGCCGAGGCCGACGACCCCCGCGATGTTCGGCGTGCCGGCTTCAAACTTGTGCGGCAGCGCGTTGTACGTGGTCTTCTCGAACGACACGGTGAGGATCATGTCGCCGCCGCCTTGCCAGGGCGGCATCGAGTCCAGGAGGCCTTCACGTCCGTAGAGCACGCCGATACCCGTGGGCGCGTACATCTTGTGGCCGGAGAACGCGTAGAAGTCGCAATCCAGCGCCTGTACGTCGACGCGCATGTGCGGCACCGCCTGCGCACCGTCGAGCAACACGACTGCGTCGCGAAAGCGCGCCAGGGCGATCATCCTGGCAACGGGCAGGACTGTGCCGAGACTGTTGGAGACATGCGCAATCGCTACGATGCGCGTGCGGGGAGACAACAGGCGCTCGTAGGCAGCGAGGTCGACCTCACCACGCTCGTCGATCGGTGCCACTTTCAGCACCGCTCCGGTCTGCTCGCACAGCAACTGCCACGGCACGATATTCGCGTGGTGCTCGAGCCACGTGATGAGAATCTCGTCGCCAGGCGCAAGGCGAGGGCGGCCGTAGCTCTGCGCCACCAGGTTGATCGCCTCGGTCGTGCCGCGTACGAACACGATCTCGCGTGTGGACGCGGCATTGATGAAGCGCCGCACCTTATCGCGCGCTCCCTCGTACGCATCGGTTGCGCGCTGGCTGAGCGTGTGCACGCCACGGTGCACATTGGCATGTGTCTCGGCGTAGTAGCGCAGTTCCGCATCTATCACCGACTGGGGTCGCTGCGCGGAGGCGGCATTGTCCAGGTAGGCCAACGGCTGTCCGTTGACTTGCACGCGCAGGATCGGGAAATCCCGCCGCACGCGTTCGACGTCGAAAGCCGGAGCAGCTGGCTGCGCCTGTACGTTCATAGGAACTCCCGGATCGCCGGCGCATCCGGCAGCGTGGCGGCCATTCGTTGCTCCAGGTGCCGCCGCACGGCATCGATGCCCATACGCGCGACCACGTCGTCGAGGAACGCGAAGATCAGCAGCCCGCGCGCGGTCGCGGCATCGATCCCGCGGCTGAGGAGATAGAACAGCATGTCTTCATCCAGCGTGCCGGTGGTGGAACCATGGCTGCACTTCACGTCGTCCGTGTAGATCTCGAGTTGCGGGCGCGCATCGATCTCCGCGCCGGGGGCGAGGAGCAGGCCGCGGCTCGATTGGCTGGAATCGCTGCCTGGCGCGCCGGCATGCACATGCACGCGGCCATTGAACACGCAACGGCCACCCGGGCCGGCTGCCGCGCGGAAGCGCTCGACGCTGCGCGTGGACGGCGCGCAATGATTCAGAACCGAGTGCGCATCCGCGTAATCGCTGTTGAGCGCGAGCGCCAGGCTGTTCAGCTCGATGGCCGCGCCACGCTCAGCCAGCTTGACCTGCAGGCTGGCGCGAGCGAGCTGTCCGCCCATCAGCACCCGATGGTGAACCAGCCGACTGTCGCTGAGCTGCTCCACGTACGTCCCGTGCAAAGCAAGGTCATGAGCAGATGGATCGATCAAAAGGTAGTGCTCGAGTACCGCGCCCGGACGCAGCAGGATGTTCGTGACGCCGTTCGACATCGCTTGCCCGGAGGAGCGGCCGATGTGCTGCTCGATGAGTTGCACGTGCGCGCCGCTCTCGACTTCGATGAGCACGCGAGGGTGACGGGACCGTCCCTCGACGTACGTGATGAACTGCAGCTGCAGCGGCGCCGGCGTGGCTCCCGCCGCCACGTGCACGCGGACGCCCTCGCTCAGGAACGCTTCGTTGAGCAGCGCGAGACGGTCTTCGGCCCGATCGCCGGGTGCGGGAATGCGTTCGAGCAAGGCCGCCGGGTTGGCGCTCAGCTCATCGGGAAGCATCGAGAGCTGCACGTCGTCGATCGTGGCGGGCTCGTCGGAGAGCGCCGGCTGAAAGCGACCATCGAGGAACGTGAGACGACGGGCCGCCGGGATCGCCAGTGCGCCGGACTCGATCGATTCGCGCAGCGCCGCGTCGGGACGCTCGTCGACGCGAGCCGGCTCGAATTGCTTTTGCTCGAGCAGCCGGATGGGTGCGTACTTCCAGGCTTCATCGCGCTGCGAAGGCAGACCGAGTTGCATGAGCTGCGCCAGCGCCCGCGTTCTGCGTGCCTGCCACGATGAGCCGCCGGGCAACGTCGGCCCGAGCCGCGCATGCGCGTCGGCGAAGCCGAGCAACGAGGCGGGTTGCACGACCGCGTTCACGCCGCGCTCGCTCCCGAGCGCAGCCAGTCGTAACCGCGCTGCTCGAGCTCGAGGGCCAGCGTGCGGTCACCTGATTTCACGATGCGGCCGCCCGCGAGTACATGCACCCGATCGGGCACGACGTGTTCCAGCAGTCGCTGGTAGTGCGTCACGACGAGGATGGCGCGGTCCTCGCGACGCAGGCTCTCGATGCCCGAGGCCACGACCTTGAGGGCGTCGATGTCGAGTCCGGAATCGGTTTCGTCGAGGATCGCGAGACGCGGCTCCAGCACCAGCATCTGCAGGATCTCGTTGCGCTTCTTCTCGCCGCCGGAGAAGCCTTCGTTGACGCCGCGGCTGAGAAAGCTCTCGGGCATCTCCATCAGCTTCATCTTTTCGCGCACCAGGGCGAGAAACTCGAACGCGTCCACTTCCGGCTCGCCACGGACCCGGCGGCGCGCGTTCAAGGCGGCCTTGAGCAGGTAGACGTTGTTGACGCCGGGGATCTCGACCGGGTACTGGAACCCCAGGAACACGCCGGCGCGTGCACGTTCTTCCGCCGGCATCGCGAGCAGGTCTCTTCCTTCGTACGTGACGCTGCCGCTCTCCACGACATAGTCGCTGCGGCCGGCAAGCACCTGCGCGAGCGTGCTCTTGCCCGAGCCGTTCGGGCCCATGAGAGCGTGCACGTCGCCGGCGGGCACTTCCAGCGAAAGGCCCCGCAGGATCTTGCGGTCCCCAATCGATACCTGCAGGTCGTCGATCTTCAGCATCGTGTTTCTGCGCCTCTCTCAGCCCACCGCGCCTTCGAGGCTGACGCTGAGCAGGTTCTGCGCTTCCACCGCGAACTCCATCGGCAGTTCCCCGAAGACCGACTTGCAGAAGCCGTTCACGATCATGTTCACCGCGTCTTCCTCGCTCAGTCCGCGCTGCAGGCAGTAGAAGAGCTGGTCGTCGCCGATGCGCGAAGTCGTGGCCTCGTGCTCGGCGGTCGCGGTCGGGTTCTTCACTTCGACGTACGGGAACGTGTGCGCGCCGCAGTTGCTGCCCATCAGCAGCGAATCGCATTGCGTGAAATTCCGGGCCGAATGGGCACCGGGCAGCATGCGCACCAGTCCGCGATACGTGTTCTGGCCGTGACCGGCGGAGATTCCCTTCGAGACGATGGTGCTGCGCGTATCGCGGCCGATGTGGATCATCTTGGTCCCGGTGTCGGCCTGCTGGAAGTTGTTCGCGACCGCCACCGAGTAGAACTCGCCGACCGAGCCGGCTCCCTGCAGGATGCAGCTGGGATACTTCCAGGTGATCGCGGAACCCGTTTCGACCTGGGTCCAGGAGATGCGCGAGCGCGCGCCGCGGCAGGCGCCGCGCTTGGTCACGAAGTTGTAGATACCACCGCGACCCTGTTCGTCACCGGGATACCAGTTCTGCACGGTCGCGTACTTGATCTGCGCTTCTTCCAGGGCGACCAGTTCCACGACGGCTGCGTGCAGCTGGTTCTCGTCACGCTGAGGAGCGGTGCAATTGTGGACTGCGAAACCTTTCACAAGGTACGAGTGCGGTTCAGCCGCCGTCTCGAAGTTATAAACGTAGCCCTCGTAGGCCTGACGCTGTGTCCGCTTGACGGGCACGAGGAAGTATCCGTCTCGGCGAATGGCTCGTCGACTGCGGGTGTTCTCGGCATGAAACAGGACGTAGCGCTTGCGGTGACGTATCACACGTCCATCCTTCATGCGCTCGTCAAAGGCCTCGCGCGTGTTGATGTAAGCGAAGATGCCCTGGCGGGTGAGCATCTCCTGGAGCTGGAACGCAAGGGTTCTCGAGACCGTTGCAGCCCGCACGCGAGTCAGGCTTCCCTCCTGGCTTCGGCTGCCGTCACCCAGGTAGTAGGAGTCTGTGGCTAGCTTTTGCCGCGCCGGTGGCAAGTCCATGACCGCTTTGCTGAAGCGTTTCCCGTGTGCGTACTTCCCGCCGTGCCGCTCCATGGCGGCATGGAGTTCTGCGGAATAGACGACCAGATAGATGCCATGTTTTTTCCTGTCGTGCGTGCGCGAGGGCCGCTTGCCGATGCATCGCTCGACGAGATCGCTGATCTCGTCGGCGAGGTGCGGCTCATGATCCCCCAGCGACCATTCGACGGCATCGCAGCCGTTGAACTGAGTGACACATCCTTCGGCCACGTAGAAGCCGAGCAGGCGGAGGAAATCATCGGAGAGCGTCGCGTCGTCGCGCTCCACCTGGTTGATCGGGAATACCAGCAGGTCTCCCGGTGCCAACTCGCCCGCGGGGACATACTCGGGCTGCGTGATCGCCAGCCGTTTCGCGCAGATATCTGGCCAGCGTCCCTTGCCGCGTACCGAACGGCGCACGCGATCCCGCTGAATGGCGAGTACGGGATGCTCGGGTGTGACGTGGAAGCGGTTCCCGGGGCTGCGTGGCGTGATTTCCACCAGGTCTCCCCGGTATCCGCGTCGCATGATCTTCGCGACTTCGGTCTCCTCGCCCAACTCGTTGAGTACGACGTCGTGCAAAGCCACATCGCGGATGCAGCGCATGTCGTCACCGGAGGAAACTTCTTCCCACGCAGGCAGACAACCCTCGAGATAGCTTACATAGGCGCCTTCGTCCGCAATGATCAGCGTGCGTTCGAACTGCCCCGTCTTCGCTGCGTTGATGCGGAAGTAGGTGGACAGTTCCATCGGGCACCGCACTCCCTTCGGGACGTACACGAAGGAGCCATCCGAGAACACGGCGGAATTCAGCGTGGCGAAGAAGTTGTCGGTGTACGGGACCACGGACCCGAGATAGCGCTCTACCAGCTCCGGATGCTGCTGCACAGCTTCGGAGAAGGGGAGGAAAATCACGCCGGCCTGACGAAGACGCTCCTTGAAAGTCGTCGCAACCGACACGCTGTCGAACACGGCATCGACCGCGACACCCGCGAGGCGCGCACGCTCGTGCAGAGGGATGCCAAGCTTCGCGTAGGTCTCGAGCAGCTTCGGATCGACTTCCTCGATGCTCTTGGGGCCGTCCGCGCGACTGCGCGGGGCGGAGTAATACGAGATCGCCTGGTAGTCGATCGGGTTGTAACGAACGTGGGCCCACGTGGGTTCGCCCATGCGCGTCCAGTGGCGAAACGCCTTCAACCGCCAGTCGAGCAGGAATTGCGGCTCGCGTTTCTTCGCCGAGATCAGGCGGATGACGTCCTCGTCCAGCCCGGGCGCGACAGTGTCGGACTCGATGTCCGTGACGAAGCCATGCCGGTACTTCTGTCCGACCAGCGCTTCGAGATCCGTGGATTTGCCTGTCATCGTTGCAACCGTGCCGTGCCGCGCAGGTCGGCGGCGAGATCGGGCACCGGCAGCGCGCCGGGCTCGAGACCCGCAAGCTGCGCCAGCGTGATGTCGCCGAGCGAGCGACGAATGGCTGCGCTGATGCGCTGCCACGACCGCCCGACGCGACAGACATGCTCGATTCCGCAATGGCTGTCCTTGCCGCTGCACTCGGTGATCGCCACCGGTCCTTCGAGCGCGTCGAGGATCGCCGCCGCCGTGATCGCCTCGGGCGGTCGCGTGAGCCGGTATCCACCGTGAGCGCCGCGCGTGGATGTCACGAGCCCTGCTCGGTGGAGCTCCTTGAGGAGCTTGCTGACGGTGGGCAACGCGAGCCCGGTGTGTTCCGCGACTTCGACGGCCGTGTGCAGTTGCCGCGGCGAAGCGCAAAGGTCTGCCAGGATCACCGTAGCGTAGTCGGTCAGCTTGCTGATACGCAGCATGGCACGGACCCCAAAATTAATGTGGACTATTTTAGTCCTGTTAGCACGGCCCTGGCGAACAATTTCACCCCGGACGGTGCGCAACGTGTCGCTGCTTGCCCCGCAACAGGGCAACCGCCCCATCGCCCAAAGCCCCGTTGTCTCTGGTATTCTTCCGGCCCTTTCGGGGGCCCGGACCGGGCTCACCGCAAGCAAATTATCTGTCAGATGGGCCCTGTCACATGGGCTGTGTCGAATGGGCGGTGGAGGCAGTATGGCGAACGACCTGGAAAGCATCGCGCGCGCAATGGTGGCCGACGGCAAAGGCATCCTCGCCGCGGACGAATCGGGCGGCACGATCAAGAAGCGCTTCGACAAGATCAGGATCGAGTCGAGCGAGGAGAACCGCCGCGCCTATCGCGAACTGCTGTTCACGACGCCCGGTGCATCCGACTACATCAGTGGCGTGATCCTGTACGACGAGACCATGCGCCAGAAGACGAAGGAGGGTGTGCCGTTCCCGGAGTACCTGAGCCGCAACGGCATGATTCCGGGTATCAAGGTCGACAACGGCGCCAAGCCGCTGGCGAAGTTCTCCAGGGAGACCCTCACGGAAGGTCTCGACGGCCTGCGTGAGCGCCTCGTCGAGTACGGCAAGCTCGGCGCGAAGTTCGCCAAGTGGCGCGCCGTGATCGACATCGGCCCCGGCTTTCCGACGCAGTTTTGCATCGACGCGAATGCGCATGCGCTCGCGCGCTACGCCGCCCTGTGCCAGGAGGCCAGCATAGTTCCCATCGTCGAGCCTGAAGTGCTGATGGACGGCGACCACTCGATCGAACGCTGTGAAGAAGTGACGGATACCACGCTGCAGTCCGTGTTCGACCAGCTGTTCGCACACCGCATCGCGCTCGAAGGCATGATTCTCAAGCCGAACATGGTCATCTCGGGCAAGAAGGCGCAGCAGCGCGCGAGCGCCGAGGAAGTGGCGCGCGCGACGGTGCGGTGCCTGAAGCGGCACGTGCCTCCTGCGGTGCCTGGCATTGCGTTCCTTTCTGGCGGTCAGAGCCCCGAGGAAGCGACAGAGCACCTCAGTCTCATGAACCAGCTGGGGCCGCTCCCCTGGCAGCTTTCCTTCAGCTACGGCCGTGCTCTGCAGGAGACGGCTCTCGACGCGTGGAAGGGTGTGCAGACGAACTTCTCCGCCGGGCAGAAGGCGTTCTTCAAGCGTGCGAAGCTCAACGGTCTCGCGCGCTCGGGCCGCTACAACGCCGGGCTTGAGAACGCGGCCTGAGCAGCCGCCGAAACGTTTCGCCCACCTGATGTCCGCACGCGGCTCCGCTGCAGCCGCCGCCCAAGATGGCGCGGCCGACGATGCACTCGTCGAGATCCGCGATCTCACCTACTCGGTGGGGTCGCGCAAGATCTTTGACGGTCTCAACATCCGCATTCGCCGCAATCGCATCACGGCCATCATGGGCCCGAGCGGCACGGGCAAGACCACGTTGCTGCGCCTGATCACCGGCCAGATCACGCCGGACAGCGGCTCCGTGGTCGTCGAAGGACGCGAGGTCACGAAGTTCTCACGCCGCGAGAAGCTCGAGATGCGCAAGCGGATGGGCATGCTGTTCCAGAACGGCGCACTGCTCACCGACATCAACGTGTTCGAGAACGTCGCCTTTCCGCTGCGCGAGCACACGAATCTCCCCGAGCGGCTGATCCGCTACATCGTGCTCCTCAAGCTCGAGGCGGTCGGCCTGCGGGGCGCGTACAGGCTGTTTCCATCGGAGCTTTCCGGTGGCATGGCCCGCCGTGTGGCGCTGGCGCGAGCCATCGTCATGGATCCGGCCATGCTGTTCTACGACGAGCCGTTCGTCGGGCTCGATCCCATTTCGATGGGCGTGGTGCTGCGGTTGATTCGCCAGATGAACGACGCGCTCGGCATCACCAGCATCGTCGTCTCGCACGACGTCGATGAAATCGGCAAGGTGGCCGACGAAGCCTACCTGCTGTCCGAGGGCCGCGTGGCTGCCGCGGGAACTCCGCGCGAGCTTGCGGCCAGCACGGAGGAAGCGGTGAAACAGTTCATGGGCGGTCTCGCGGACGGCCCCGTGCCGTTCCACTATCCCGCTCCGGAACTGGTGGCGCAGCTCATGGAGAGGAACAAGAAATGACCGCCGTGTTGACGGATCTGTGGGCGTCGCTGCGCCGGGGCCTCGAAACGCTCGGCTCGATGGCCATGTTCCTCGGCCGCCTGCTGGCCTACACGCCGGGCGCTTTCCTGCGCTTCCCGCTGATCGTGCAGCAGGTGTTCAACGCCGGCGCACTGTCGCTCATCATCATCATGCTGTGCGGTCTCTTCATTGGTATGGTGCTCGGCCTGCTCGGTGTCGATCTCCTGCAACGCGTCGGCTCCGAGGATGCACTGGGAGCCGGTGCGGCACTCAGTCTGGTGAAGGAACTGGGTCCTGTCACGACCTCGCTCCTGTTCGCCGGGCGTGCCGGCACGGCGCTCGCCTCCGAAATCGGCCTGATGCGCGCCACGGACCAGCTGTCGGCGATGGAGATGATGGCCGTGGATCCGGTGCGCCGAGTGTGCGTGCCACGCTTCCTGGGCGGCGTGATCTCGATGCCGCTGCTGGCCGTCATCTTCAGTGCCATCGGGATTTACGGCACGCAGCTGATCGGCGTGCAGGTCATGGGCGTCGACGCCGGCTCCTTCTGGTCGCAGATGCGTGCCGCGGTCGAGCTGGACGACGTCATGGAAGGCGTGATCAAGAGCTGCGCGTTCGGCGTGTCCTGCAGCCTGATCGCCGTCTACGAGGGTTTCAACTCCATGCCGACGGCCGAAGGCGTCGGACGCGCGACGACGCGCACCGTGGTGATCTCCGCGGTCGCCACGCTGGTCCTGGACTACATACTCACCGCGGTCATGCTGTGAAGACGATGAAGGAGTGCGCATGCGCCAGTCACGCGCCACCGAACTGAGCACGGGACTCTTCGTCCTGCTCGGGTTCGCGGCCCTGTTCTTTCTCACCACGCAGGTCACGAACCGGGGCATTCGCTTCGGCGACGACGGCTACCGCCTCGCTGCGCAGTTCACCAATATTGGTGGGCTCAAGGTCGGTGCGCCGGTCGCGATGGCCGGCGTGCGCATCGGTCGTGTCGAGAACATCGAGTTCGACAAGCAGAGCTTCATGGCGGACGTGAAGCTGCGCATCGATGCGAAGTACAACACGATCCCGGAGGACAGTTTCGCCAACATCAACACCTCGGGGCTGCTGGGCGGCCAGTACATCGGTATCGAGCCGGGTCCGTCCGAAACTTATCTGAAGGATGGGGATCAGATCAGCAACACCCAGCCGGCCATCGTCCTCGAAAGTCTCATCAGTAAGTTCCTGTTCAGCATGGGTGGCAGAGATAGGGACACGGACGGCGCGGCTTCAGACGAGTCCACCCCCGAATCCGCGAAATAGGAGCCCCGGCAATGAAACTGACCTCGCTTCTCGCAGCAGTGTGCCTGCTTTCGGCGCCGGTGGCGTTCGCACAGCAACCGGCGCAGCAGCCGGCCGCGGCGAAGCCTGCACAGGCAGGCGCGACGGCGGACCAGGGCCGCGCCAATGCGGCCAAGCCGCCGCCCACTACGCCAGGCACCCAGCAGCTGGGCCCGCGGGAGCTGATCGAGCGCGGCGCGCAGAAGATGCTCAAGGAGCTGGATGCCAACCGGGTCGCGTACAAGAAGGATCCCAAGCTCGTCGGCAAACTCGTCGACGAAGTGCTGCTGCCGGATTTCGATACGCAGTACGCCGCGCGCCAGGTGCTCGGCCGTCACTGGCGTAACGCAACGCCGCAGCAACGGGAGCGGTTCATCCAGGCTTTCTACGACGCGCTGGTGGAGAACTACGGCGCCGCGCTGCTGGAATTCACGGGCGACAAACTGGAAATCCTGCCGTTCCGGGGCGACCTGGCCGCGGAGAAGGCCAGCGTCAAGACGATCGTCAGGACCAGCAACGGTACGCGCGTGCCGGTGAACTACACGATGCGCAAGACGCCACAAGGCTGGAAAGCCTGGGACGTGGTGATCGAGGGCATCAGCTACGTGAACAACTTCCGCAACGATTTCGGCGCGGAGATCGACCAGAAGGGTCTCGAAGCGGTGATCACCCGGCTCGAGCGCGAAGGCCCGCCCAAGGTGAAGAAGGCCGCTTGAAGAACACCCGCAAGCCTGGTGCCCATTTCAAGTTCGACGTGCTCGGCGAGGGCCGCTTTGCCCTCGCCGGGTGCTTCGGCTTCCCGACGGTTGCCGCGATCCTCGGTCTCAGCAAGACGTACTTCGAGAAGGAACCCGTGATCCGCCTCGACCTGTCCGGCGTCACGCAGTCGGACAGTGCGGGACTCGCGCTGCTGCTCGAATGGACCAATTGGGCGTTGCACTACCAGCGCGAGATTCATTTCCTCGAGATCCCGAAGCAGATTCTCGATATCGCCCGCATCAGCGAGGTGGAAGGCCTGCTGCATTCGGCTGAGCGAACCCGCGCGAACGCGCGAACCGCAACCGCCTGAGTCGCTGTGGCCGTCCGGGCCACGTGCTTTACCCAGTTCAACGAACCGGGACGGTGGATCAGCCGGGAGGTGGCTGGTCGTCGGCCCCGGATTTCTCTTCCTCGCCTTCGGGTTTCTTGTCCTCGCCTGCGGGCGGCGTGGCAGCGGGTTCGCTGCCGGGCGCTGCCCCAGCGGATTCGTCGGGCGGCAGCTCCTCGTCCTCCATCGGGAATTCCTCGATGGGCTCTTCGTCGGGCACGTCGCCGTCGCGCACCTGGAACTCGCGCCGCTTCAGCCAGGAGTCGCGGACGAACGCGTATTCGTCGTAAGCACGCCCGAGCACGCTGTCCAGGCTGAGAAGGCCAGCACGGGTATCGAGCACATTCAGTACGACGAGGCCCACGACGAAGCCATCCTCGTCGAGGAACTCCACTTCGTCCTCGAGCAGTTCCACCATCGACAACTGCGCATCGACGTAGCGCGTGGGAGTGTCGCGGAGCGTCGAGGGTCCCATGAGCGGCAGGACCAGGTAGGGACCCGAGGGCACGCCCCACTTCCCCAGCGTCTGCCCGAAATCCTCGTCGTTCTTCGAGAGGCCGACCGTGCTGGCAGGATCCAGCAGCCCGCCCACTCCGAGCGTCGTATTCAGTACCAGCCGCCCGGTGTCCTTCAGGCCATCGACGAACTTGCCCTGCAGCAGGTCGTTGACGATGACGGTGGGGTAGCCAAGGTTGTCCAGGAAATTGCTGACACCGGTGCGGATGAACTGCGGCACATGATCACGGTAGGCCGTGGCAACCGGCTTGAGCACAGCGCGGTCGAGGGCACTGTTGAACTTGTACGTGGCGCGATTCACGCGCTCGAACGGGTCCTGGGGATGCGCCTTGTCGGCGGGTACGCTGGCGCAGCCACCCAGCAGCGCCAGCACGACCAGCGCGGCTGTCCGGACGAGGGAATGCGATTCTTTCACGACGAACCTGCGGCGAAGCAAAAACGCGCGGATTCTACCAGTGTTTGCCTGCAGGTCGGGTGACTAGCGGGTGCGTTGCGTCCCTGTCCCGGGCCGTTGCTGGCCGGTTCGCTCGCGGCGCACTTCATCGGGAAGCCGGTTCTTCGGGACGTACTCGCGGACCTCGGCGAGCCGTGCCTCGTAGCGCGCCCGTTGCACGTCGCTGATTTGCGGCACGGCGAGCGCGAGTTGCAACTGGTTGATCGCCAGCACCAGGTCGCCGCTGAGGATGTGGTATTCGGCCATGTACGAATAGGCGTCCGCCACGTCCCCCGCCGTGTTGGCGGCCAGCGCAATGAAACGCGCCTGGTTGGGAGTGGGCGGCACGTTGTTGAACAGGTCGAGCAGGATCTCGTGGGCCCGGCGTGCCTGGCCGGCACGCAGCAGGGACTCGGCGTAACGCACCGTCACCGGCACATTGCGCGGGAACAACTCGAGCGCGCGCGCGAAGGTCTGGAGCGATTCGCGTTGCTGGCCGGCCTGCATCTGCGCCTGTCCAAGGGCCGAGCGGTATTGCATGACGCTCGGATACTTCTGCGTCAGTCGCATGAGAATCGGGACGGCTTCGGCCGGCGCGTCGGCGGCCATGAGGCTGAGCGCGCGACCATAATCGTGGCTCTCGTCCTGCTTCCTGATCGTGGAAACCAGGTTCGAGTACCAGGCGCTCGCGTTCGTGCCCTGCGGCGCGGAGAGCACGCGCAGGCGTTCGCGCGCGAGGCGGTAGCTCAGCGTTTCCGGCTCGACCTTCACATCCCTCATCTGGCGCGCGCGGTCGCGCGATTCCGCGATACGGCTTCCGGACAGCGGGTGTGTCTGCAGGAACTCGGGCACGCTGCTGCCGGCAAGGCCGGCCTGCCGTCCCATGGTCTCGAAGAACGATGGCACGCCATTGGGATCGAAACCGGCCGCCGCCAGCGTGCCGATCCCGATGCGATCCGCCTCGTATTCGTTGGAGCGCGTGAAGTTGATCTGCTGCTGCGCCGAGATGCCCTGCGCCGCGGCGATCGCGCCCTGCATCACGTCGGGACTCGCACCGGTTGTCGCACCGAGGATGATGGCTGCGAGCAATGCCGCCGTGGTCACTATGTTGGTGCGCTTGCTCGCCATCAGGCGTCGCGCGATGTGACGCTGCGTGACGTGTGCGATTTCATGAGCCAGCACGCCGGCCAGCTCGCTCTCGTTCGCGGTAGCCAGCAGCAGCCCCGCGTTCACGCCGATGAAACCGCCGGGCAGCGCAAACGCGTTGAGGCGCGGGTCCTTGACGACGAAGAACTGGAAGTGCTGGCTGCCGTCGTGCGCCTGGCTCGCGAGCCGCGCGCCGACCGTCTCGATGTACTCGGTGACCTCCGGGTCCTCCTCGATCTGCCCGGCATCGCGCAGGCCTTTCACGATCATCAGGCCGATGCGGAACTCGTCCTCGGGAGTGAGGCTCTCGTTGGCCGGCGTCCCGATGTCCGGCAGCTGCTCGCTCGCCTGTCCCCATGCGACATTGCCGGCAACGAAGAGGGCGAGCGCAAGAAGCGCGCCGGCCAGTGTTGCGACGAAGGAACTGGAGCGCATGCGGTGACCGGTCGGTTCGAGTGGTGCCTGTTCGACCGTGCCGGGCCCCGGTCGTTCTGGACTGGTGGGTTGCGGGCGGGCGTTCAGAGGATATCCGAAGCGTAGTCCGCGAGGCGCGAGCGCTCACCCCGCATCAGTGTGACATGTCCCGAGTACTTCCAGCCATTGAAGCGATTCACCACGTAGGTCAGGCCGGAGGTCGTTTCCGTCAGGTATGGCGTGTCGATCTGCGCGATGTTGCCGAGGCAGATCAGCTTCGTGCCCGGGCCCGCGCGCGTGACCACTGCTTTCATCTGCTTGGGCGTCAGGTTCTGCGCCTCGTCCAGGATCAGGAAGCGATTCAGGAAGGTGCGCCCGCGCATGAAATTCAGCGAGCGGATCTTGATGCGGTTGCGCAGCAGGTCATTGGTCGCGGCGCGACCCCAGTTGCCCCCTTCCTGGCTCTGCGTGAGCACTTCGAGGTTGTCCATCAGCGCGCCCATCCAGGGCTCCATCTTTTCCTCTTCCGTGCCCGGCAGGAAGCCGATGTCCTCGCCGAGCGGGATGGTCACGCGCGTCATGATGATCTCGTTGTAGCGGTTGGTCTCAAGCGTCTGCGTCAGGCCGGCAGCGAGGGTGAGCAGCGTCTTGCCCGTGCCGGCGGGGCCGAGGATGGTCACGAAGTCGATCTCGGTATCCATCAGCAGGTTGAGCGCGAAGTTCTGTTCGCGGTTGCGCGCCGTGATGCCCCAGATGTTGTGCCGGTCGCTGCGGTAATCGCGCGTCAGCTCGAGCACCGCGCTCTCCGGGCTCCATTCGCGCACGATCGCCTCGATTCCTTCCTCGCGGCTCTCGTAGACGAACTGGTTGGCATGCCATTGCTGCGCGGCCGGCCCGCGGATGCGATAGAACGTGCGGCTGCCCTGCTGCCAGGACTCGATGTCGCGCCCGTTCTGGTCCCAGAAATCGGTCGCGAGCGCCTGCATGCCCGAGGACAGCAGGTCCGCGTCCTCTATGGTCTTGTCGCTGTAATAGTCCTCTGCGTGGACCCCGACAATGGCAGCCTTGATTCTCAGGTTGATGTCTTTCGACACCAGCGTGACGCGCGCGTCGGGAAATTCGCGCTGCAGCGCCACCGTGTTGGCGAGGATCGCGTTGTCTGCGCCATGACCCGGCAGCGTATCGGGCAGCCCGGAATCGTGCTGGCGCGTCTGGAAGAAGAGGCGGCCGCTGCTCGGACGCTTGCCGTGGTTGCCGCTCTTGCCGCTGGGCAGCTCGAGACCGCGGTCGATCTGTTCCTTGGTCGCGCTGTGCATCAGCTCGTCGAGGAAGCGGCTCACCTGCCGCACGTTGCGCGCCGATTCCGACAAGCCTTTCTTTCCGGCGTCGAGCTCCTCGAGCACGATCATCGGGATGTAGATGTCGTGCTCCTCGAAGCGGAAGATCGCGGCGGGGTCGTGCATCAACACGTTGGTGTCGAGCACGAAGATGCGTCGTTGGAGTTCAGTCATGCGCGTTGCAGTTCCCGAGCCGCCTGCAGCACCGCGGCGGCATGTCCGTCGACTTTGACCTTGCGCCATTCGCCGCGCAGCTTTCCCTGGGCGTCGATCAGGAACGTGCTGCGCTCGACGCCCATGAACTTGCGCCCGTAGAGGCTCTTTTCGCGCCAGACGCCGAACAGTTCGCACACGCGCTTTTCCTCGTCGCTCAGCAGCGCGAACGGCAAGCCCATCCTGGCGCGGAATTTCTCGTGCGAGGCGATGGAATCCGGCGAGATCCCTAGCACCTGCGTCTTCGCCTGCGCGAATGACGGGTGCAGGTCGCGAAAACCTTCGCCCTCGCGCGTGCACCCGGGCGTGTTGTCGCGCGGATAGAAGTAGAGCACGACGTTCTTCCCGCGGGCGCCCTTGAGCGACCACGAGTCACCGCCGGTGGCGGGCAGCGTGAAATCCGGCGCGGCCCTGCCAAGGGCCGGCGTGGTAGCAGCGTTCTTCACATTTTCACCGGTTCGAGAATGGCGTCGAGGTTGAGGTTGTCACAGAAATCCATGAACTCCTCGCGCAGGGCCGAGAGGTGGATGCGTCCCGGCACGTTGACGATCATCTGCACCGAGAACATGGGCGCGCCGGTGTGCGCGGCCGCGTAGCTGCGCGTGGAAAGCTCGGCGATGTCGATCCCGCGCGCGGAAAAAAAGCCCGACAGGTTGGACACGATGCCCGTCTGGTCGAGGCAGACCACGTCGACGGAGTAGGGCAGCATGTCGCTGCGGGCGGCTTTTTGCTCCGTGCGCTTGATGTGGACGCTCAGCGCGCCCGTGTCGGTGAGCTTCTTCAGCTCCGTTTCCAGGCGTGCGAGGGAGTGCCAGTTGCCCGAAACGAGCACCAGCATCGCAAATTCCGAGCCAAGCGCGGTCATGCGGCTCTCGCTGATGCTGCCGCCGCAGTCGGCCACGATGCGGGTCAGGTCGTGGACCATGCCAGTGCGGTCGCTGCCGATGGCCGAAATCGCCAGGTGTTGTTTCAAGGTAGGGCCTGAAGGAGGGTAGGCCGCAGTCTACCGGCATCAGTGGGGGCTGAGAATCACCCGAGGAGCCGCTGCACGCCACCTGCGGAGGCGCTTGCGGGCCAGTCGGGCCAATAACCTGCGCCGGACCTTTGCTTGCGCCTGCGGACCTGCGACACGTACGATCTTTGGTTTCCGGGCCGCTTTCCGGCCGGTGTGGGGCATCGTCTTGTCTCTGCCTTCTGGTCTGCGTTCTCTGGCTCGCTTCAGCGGAAGCATCGTCGCGATCGTCACGCCCATGACTGTCGACGGCGAGATCGATTTCGCCGCCTGGGAGACGCTGCTGCGCTTCCACGCCGAGCACTCCACCGATGGTGTGGTCGTTGGCGGTACCACGGGCGAATCGCCGACCGTCAGTGCGGCCGAGATGGTCGCGCTCACGCGCGCCGCGGTGCGCGTGCTCCGAGGGCGCATTCCAGTGATCGCCGGCGCCAGCAGTCCCTCGACGGCGATCGCCGTGGAACGAGCACGCGAGCTCTCGCAGCTCGGCATCGACGGACTGCTGGCAGTCACGCCGTACTACAACAAGCCGCCGCAGCGTGGCCTGGTCGAACACTTCCGCCAGATCGCAGCGGCAGCCAGCGTACCGGTGATCGTCTACAACGTGCCCTCACGAACGGCGGTGGATCTGCTGCCCGCAACGGTCGCCGAGCTCGCAGGCGTGCCGAAGATCGTGGGTATCAAGGAAGCGACCGGCAACGTGGAACGGGCGCGCGCGATTCGCGCGCTGTGCCCGCCATCGTTCGTCATCCTGAGCGGCGACGACGCGACGGCAGTGGACCTGATGGAAGCCGGTGCCACGGGCGTCATCTCCGTGACCGCAAACGTCGCGCCGCGGCTGATGCACGAGGTGTGCGCGGCGTGCGCCCGGGGCGAACTGCCGCGAGCGCGCGAGCTCGACGCGCGGCTGCGGGGGCTGCACCAGAATTTGTTCGTGGAGGCGAACCCGATCCCGGTAAAATGGGCGCTGCACCGAATGGCGCTCATCCCTCCCGGACTGCGCCTGCCGCTCGTCCCATTGGAACGGCGGCACGAGGCAATTGTCCATGCCAGCCTGCAACAGGCCGGCGTGCTGGATCACTGAAGGAGCCCCAGTGGGGAGTCAACGGGTGAAGCGAGTCCTCTTCCTGACGCTGTGCGGCGCCCTGCTGGGCGGCTGCGGCACTTTCTCAACCTGTCCGAGCCCGCCACAGGAGCTCGTGGAGGCCGCCGAGGCGCCGCCCATCAGCGTGCCTCTCGGCCTGGAAACGCCTGATACCGCGGACGCCTTGAAGATCCCGGAACTGGCCGAGCCGGAGCGGCCCCGCAAGGAGGAGGAGGGTTGCCTGGATGCGCCTCCGTCCTACTTCCCGGACCGCCGTCCGGGTGCCGAGCGCGAGAATCCGCCCGGGTAAAGGCGACCTTGTTCGCACGTGATCCGGCGGGTACCCTGCGCCCCGCCTTGAGGAGAGGTGGCCGAGCGGTCGAAGGCGCTGGACTGGAATTCCAGTAGTACCCTCAAAGGTACTCGTGGGTTCGAATCCCACCCTCTCCGGAGCCCACCCAACGAAGTTTGGCCCAAAGCTGCCAATACTTCGTTGGGGCCCGGGAAACACGGGCGGCTCCGACGCAGGCTTTCTTTGGACGGGCCCCGGGAAAGTATTCGAGTCTTCGAGAAACTTTCCCGGGTGTCGCTTTATGGTGGCCCGCACTGGCGCCTCCGCGACGATCCGCCGTGAACCCCGCCAGGCCCGGAAGGGAGCAACGGTAGCGGCACCGATCGGGTGCCGGAGGAGTGCTGGTGCGGGCTGCCGCCATGAGAGCGGCGCCACCGGGATCGACTTTCGAGAACGCCGTAAATCCGTCCCTGGAGGCTGCGGGCTCGCCGTCCTGGCTCGCACGCTCTCGAAAGCCGATGCCCGGTGTCGCCAGAGGTACGTTAGAGTTCCGTGATGAGTTACGTCGTCCTCGCCCGCAAGTGGCGGCCAAGACAGTTCAGCGAGCTGGTGGGACAGGAGCACGTACTGCGTGCCCTCGCCAACGCGCTCGATTCCGGCCGCGTGCACCATGCGTTCCTGTTCACCGGCACGCGGGGCGTGGGCAAGACCACTATCGCCCGCATCCTGGCGAAATCGCTCAACTGCGAAACCGGTGTCAGCTCGCGCCCGTGCGGCAAGTGCTCCGCTTGCCGCGAAATCGACGAGGGCCGTTTCGTCGACCTCATCGAAGTCGACGCCGCCTCGCGCACCAGGGTCGACGACACGCGCGAGCTTCTCGACAACGTTCAGTACGCGCCGGCCCGGGGCCGCTACAAGGTGTACCTCATCGACGAGGTGCACATGCTGTCGAACCATTCCTTCAACGCGCTGCTGAAGACGCTGGAAGAACCGCCGCCGCACGTGAAGTTCCTGCTGGCGACCACTGATCCGCAGAAGCTGCCCGTCACGGTTCTCTCGCGCTGCCTGCAGTTCAATCTCAAGCGACTGCCCGCGGCCATGATCCGCTCGCGGCTCGACGAGATCGTGCGTGCCGAGAACCTTTCTTTCGAACCGGCTGCCCTGGAGCTGCTGGCCCGAGCGGCGGACGGCAGTCTTCGCGACGCACTCAGCCTGCTCGATCAGCTGATCGCCTTCGGTGGCGGCAGGCTTGGCGAACAGGACGCACGCGCGATGCTGGGCACGATCGATCGCGCACACACCATCCGACTGGTGGAACTGATCGCCGCACAGGACGCGCGCGGGCTGCTTGAAGAAGTGGCGGCGCAGGCGGAATTCGCACCCGACTTCGCAGCAGCACTCGACGAACTGGCCGGGTTGCTGCAGAAAGCCGCCCTGCGGCAGGCGTTGCCGACCTATGACGCGGGCGAGCTGTTTTCGAGCGAGACGCTGGATGCCCTCGCGGGCCGCATCAGTGCAGAAGATCTGCAGCTGTACTACCAGATCGCGATCGTCGGCCGGCGCGATCTCGATCTCGCACCGGATCCGCGGGGCGGTTTCGAGATGGTGCTGTTGCGCATGCTGGCGTTCCGGCCGTCGAGCGCAGCTCGCAGTCAGGACAACAGCGCAGCTCGCAGTCAGGACAACAGCGCAGCTCGCATCCAGGACAGCAACGCTGCGCGGCCAGCGGCACAACCGTCGCGTGCAAAGTCCGCTGCGCCGGCGGCGCCGGCAGCAACGCCACCACCTGCCGATTTCACGGCCGAGAACTGGCCCGGCATCGTCAGCGCGCTGGACGTGCAGGGCGCCACCCGCCAGCTGGCGTCCAATTGCCTGCCACTCGAGCGCAGCGGCGGGGTACTGCGGCTGCTGCTGGATCAACGCGGCGCGCACTATCGCACCCGTCAGACCGAGGACCTGCTCGCTGCCGCCCTCGGGCGGCTGGCGGGCGGCGAACTGCGGTTGCAGATCGAGGTCGGTGAATCGGCAGCCGACACTCCGGCGCGCCAACAGGTACGCGCGAACGACGAACGATTGCAGAACGCACGCCGGGAACTGGAGAACGATCCGACGGTGCGCGCGCTGCAGGAAAAATTCGGTGCCACTGTGGTGCCGGACAGCGTCAAGCCCCTGAACTGATCGTGGAGGTCCGATGAAGCCCGGTTTGGGTAACCTGATGCGGCAGGCGCAGCAGATGCAGGAAAGCATGCAGAAGGCGCAAGCCGAGCTCGCCAACGTGGAAGTCACGGGTGAGTCCGGCGGTGGCATGGTGAAGGTCACCATGAATGGCAAGCACGAAGTGCGTGCCGTGCGCATCGATCCCAAGATGATGGGTGACGACAAGGACATGCTGGAAGACCTGATGGCGGCGGCGGTCAACGATGCCGTGCACAAGGTCGAGGCACGCGTGCAGGAGAAGATGTCGGGCCTGATGGCCGGGATGCAGCTGCCGCCCGGTTTCAAGATGCCGTTCTGATTCCGTCGCATGAAGTACTCGCCAGCCCTTGCGCGCCTCGTCGACGCTCTGCGTTGCTTGCCCGGCGTCGGCCCAAAAAGTGCGCAACGCATGGCTTTTCATCTCCTCGAGCGCGATCGCGAGGGCGGCCGTGAGCTCGCGGGTGCGGTGTCCACAGCACTGACGAGCGTCGGTCACTGCCGACGCTGCCGCATGCTCACCGAAGAGGAGCTTTGCTCCATCTGTGCGTCCGCGCAGCGCGATGCGAGTCTTCTCTGCGTGGTGGAGTCACCGGCCGACGTGATCGCGGTCGAGCAGTCGGGCGGATTCCGCGGACACTACTTCGTTCTCATGGGGCATCTTTCGCCGCTCGATGGTATCGGGCCCGAGCAGCTCGGCATGGCGGAGCTGGAACGACTGCTCACGGAAGGCGCTCTGCGCGAAGTCATCCTCGCGACGAACCCCACTGTCGAAGGCGACGCGACGGCGCATTACATCGGCGACATGGCCTCGCGCCGCGGCGTGCGCGCAACGCGTATCGCACACGGCGTTCCAGTGGGCGGCGAGCTGGAGTTCGTAGACGGTGGCACGCTCGCGCACGCGCTGGCAGGCCGCCAATCGATGGGGTAAGCGCGCCACACTGCCATGTTGGCCGGTGCGGTGTGGCGGCGAAAGAAGAACAAGAAGCGTGTCGTGCCGAGGTGTATTGGCCGGCAGTGTGGAGCTGCGGCGCATGCACGAGTTCCGAAGCGGAACTCGTGCGCGAGCTGCGGCCCGGGCGGACGCTCCGCCGATGTTTGCTTATCGAATCCTCGCCGTCCCCTGGGCGTATCGTCTGCGCCCGGGCTCGCAGCCTCCGCTACACACTGCCGGCCAACACACCCCGTCCCGGCACGCTGAGGCGCAAGAAGTTCGCCGCCGTCACCTTCCCAGCCAACTTACGCGGTGTCGGCCCGCAATGGGGACGCGATGTTCAAAGACACCGCTCTTCCACATCGCGCCCCCTTGCGAGTCGCCACCGCGTGAGTGGGCCGGAGAGGGGTGACGGCGGGTCTTGTTCCAGAGCGTGGCGTGGCGGGGTGATGGACTGACAGCGTGTGTGCAGGCC
>Ga0187892_10001733_pt1 | contig 47855 bp, 31 predicted proteins | sample MA1701073metaG_FD_139345 | JGI IMG/M metagenome (GOLD analysis project Ga0187892, IMG submission 139345) | Bio-ooze microbial communities from a basaltic lava cave in the Kipuka Kanohina Cave System on the Island of Hawaii, USA - MA170107-3 metaG ...
CAACAAAAAGTTTTCAAAGAACAACGCAGTCAAAACCAAAAGAATCAGATACAGTTTGCACACACATCTCTCTTGCTGAATTAAAGGCAATAAAAGATATTTGCAATATACGAATGACAGTTCGAGGGTAATTTAACATTGTCAAGTAAAAACTCACGCGGATAAGTTTCTGTGTGAGTTTTTGATCCGCGTGCACAGTCGATTTATTATCCAATTTTGAGGCTTTCTTTATGGACAAACGATTCTTGCAAATCATTTTTCGCCGCCATTTTTTCCAAAGCTTTGTTGTTTTGTTCTTGAGTCTGATTTGTGTTTCAAATTTTTTCAGCGAACCTGCCTTTTCCAAAACCGGCAGCATGAAATTTGGCTCGTGGAAAACCGTTCTCACTTCCAAAGACGAGCCCGGCGAGCCGCTGATCGTTTCGGGAACGGTTTTTGCGCCGGACGGCAAAACGCCGGCGCCGGGCATTACGGTTTATGTTTATCACACCGACGCCGAAGGTTATTATCGCAAAGGCGCAAACAGCTCTGATAACCCGAGAATCAAAGGTACGATGATCACGAACAGCGAAGGCAAATACGAATTCCGCACCATCAAGCCCGCGCCCTATCCCGGCGGCGGGGCGGCGGCGCACATTCATTACGTGCTCTCCGGCAAAGGCTATTCCGAGCAACGCGACGAAGTCATGTTCGAGGGCGATCCCTATCTCACGCCGCGAGTCCGAAGCGCGAGCAGCGTGCGGCCGTTGACGCGCGACAAAGATGGGGTGTGGCGATGTGTTTATGATATTAAGTTGAAGCAAAAATAATGGCTATGCGCAAACTTATTTTTATTTTCGTGTTTGTTGTCGCTGCGGTTCAGAGTTGTCATGCTCAACCGCCGGCGCCCTCGCAAACCCCTCTTTTCACGCCCGCGCCAAGCTCGCGATTCGCCGTCGGGATTCGGCCGGTGGACGTTGCCGTCGGTGAGATAAATGGAGACGGCAAGCTCGACATTCTCACGGCTAATGCGGGAAGCAACGACGTGACCGTATTGCTCGGCAATGGCAAAGGCGATTTTACGGCGGCGCCCAACTCACCGATCGCGGCTGGCGCTGCGCCGCATCTCATCGCCCTTGCTGATCTTAATCGGGACAACAAACTTGACTTCGCCCTCACTGGCCACGATAGCTACAATTTGATGGTCTGGCTTGGCAACGGCGGCGGCAGTTTCACGCCTGCGCCTGACTCACCGTTCACTGCCCTCAATGAATCGCCGCCTCACAATCATGGACTTGTCCTCGGTGACGTCAATAACGACGGTAGCCTCGATCTTGCCACCAGCAATCATGGGCATCACAACGTGTCGGTTTTGTTGGGCAATGGCCAAGGCCGTTTCACTCGCAGCCGGCTCGCCTTTTCCAGTTGGCCGGGGGCCATATCCTCTGGCCGCAGCGGATTTCAATCGGGACAACAAGCTTGATCTCGTTACACCGAATGTGGGGAGTAATAACATAACGCTGCTGCTGGGCGATGGCAACGGGAGCTTCACTGCCGCCGGGTCGCCGTATCCGGTGCTCAACCGCCCCTATAATCTCGCGATTGGCGAAATAAATGGCGATGCCAACCCCGACCTTGTCATCACGCATGATGACATTAACAATATGACGATTTTGTTGGGAGATGGTAACGGAGGATTTCGGCGTGCGCCCAACTCACCTTATAATCTCGGGCGTCGTAGTTACAAAGTCATTATTGTTGACGTCAACAATGATGCTAAGAACGATTTGATTGTCAGCCATCCTCTCAGCAGCAGAAATGTCACCGTGCTGTTGAATGATGGCAGCGGCAGTTTTACAGCCGCGCCCGGTTCGCCATTTTCTGCCGGAAGTGAACCAAATGGACTGGCTATCGGTGATCTGAATGGCGATGGCAAACTCGACATTGTCACCGCGAATTTCGCCAGCAATAATGTCACCATCTTGCTGGGCAATTGAACCGTATCAGACTGTTGCAAGAATGTGCTTGTAAATTTTCACCGGCGGCATTAAATTGGTTTGGTTAAATCCAAACGAAAAGATGCCCGATTATCCCAAGCTTGTCGCCGCCAATGCGGCCGGTGAAATTTTTGAGATCCCCGATTTCCGCGCTGCCGGGCGCAGCGGCCGCGACATGTACCCGCTCGACCCCGCCGTCTTGATTCCCCTGCCGGAGCACAGCCGGCTTTATTTTTTGCCGCAACGCGCGCCGGTTGGATATCCTCGACACGATCACGCGCTGCGCCGTCTTGATGAACACACGGCGGTCGCCGCGTTTTTGCCGCCGGGCTATACGATTTTTTCCGTCGCCGCGTATCATCGCCAACCCGCTGCGCCGCTGCTACCGATTTACGCCTACAGCGCCGTGTGCTGGTATCGCGGGCAGTTTCACGTTCCGGCGCTGCGCGTCGATGACGACGTCAAACACGATCCGGCGCAATTTTCTTGGCGCAAAATAAAAAAGCTAGTCGAACAACGCCGCCGGCAATTTCCCGCGAACCGGCTCATCGCCCATCACGGCGTCAACTGCGCTTTGCGTTACGGTTGTCCGAATGCGCAGAATTTATTTTTAAATCGCTGGGAGGCCCCGATTGCGGTTTCCGCCGCGTGCAACGCCGCTTGCGTCGGCTGCATCTCCGAGCAGCCGGCTGATACCGTTCAATCACCGCATGATCGTCTTGGTTTTGTGCCCTCGGTTGAAGAAATTGTTGAAGTCGCCGTGCCGCACCTCCACAGCGCGCCGGCCGCGATCATCAGCTTCGGCCAGGGCTGCGAAGGCGAGCCGCTTTTGCAAGGCGCATTGATCGCAACGGCCATCAAAAAAATCCGCCAGCACACGAGCCGCGGCACGATTCATCTCAACACCAACGGCAGCCGCCCGGCAACGATTGCGCGTCTGATTGACGCGGGCCTCGACAGCCTTCGCGTTTCGCTGAATAGCCTGCGCGAGCCGATTTACACGGCGTATTATCAACCGCGCGGCTATGGTTTTGCCGAGGTGCTCGAAAGCATCCGACTGGCGCGGCAACGCGGCGTGTGGACGGCGATCAATTATCTTTCTTTTCCCGGCGTCACCGATGATCAAGACGAGTTTGCCTCGCTCTCGCGGTTGATTGAATTCTCGGACTTGAACATGATTCAATGGCGCAATTTGAACATCGACCCGGATTGGTATGCCGATAGCATCGCTTTGCTTGAATCAACTCAAACACTCGGCATGCCGGCTTTGCTGCAAATGATTCGGGAAAAATTCCCGAAGGTTCGTTTTGGTTATTTTAATCCGGCGGTAAATGAGGGGCAGTAAGTCTTGCCCAATGTCACTAACTTTTTAAAAAAGGCATGACAGAAAAATGGAAGACAGAAAAATGTTTATAGCTTTTTGGTGTCTAACTGGTATTTTTTGATAAAACCCAATACCCATATTTCTGCCCTACATTTTTCTGTCTTTGCTCCTGAATAGCTGTGCTCAAAATCGTTTTGCCTTTACACGCAGGACTTGCAATCTCACTGTTTTTTCACTATCTTAGAACAAGACGTTTTCCCGGCTTTTGCCGAGGGTTTCAGCATCGAAACATGTTTCCAGCCGGCGAAATCGTCGAATAAACCTCCTCGTGTTGTGAGTTTGAATTGGCAAAATAGGATTTTCCATGCGTCAATACACCTATCACTGGTTGGATGTTTTTACGTCGGAGCCGTTTGGCGGCAATCCGCTCGCGGTTTTTCCGGAGGCGGCGGGTTTGACCGATGCGGAAATGCAGAACATCGCCCGCGAACTGAATCTTTCCGAAACGACGTTCGTGCTGCCCAGCGATCAACCGCCGGCGCAGTATCGCGTCAGAATTTTTACCCCGATCAACGAATTGCCGTTGGCCGGGCATCCGGTCGTCGGCACGCATTTTTTGCTGGCCTCGCTCGGGCGTTATCAACTCCAGGCGCCGCTCACGCGCATTCATCAGGAAGTCGGCGTCGGGATTTTGCCGGTCGATCTGCTGTGCCCGGACCGCCGCATCGAGCGCGTGCGCATGACGCAAGCCCCGCCCAAATTTCTCGCGCTGGCGCCGGACTTGGGCGACTTGGCGGCGGCGTTGGGATTGGCGGCGGGCGATCTGCTCGGCGAATCGGCGTGGCCGCAGGTTGTCTCTACCGGCGTGCCGCAACTGATGGTGCCGGTGCGCGATCTGAACGTGCTGCGAAAAATTGCGCCGAATCTTCCGGCGTTGCGTTCGCTGTGTGACGAGATTAAAACGGAAATGACGTATGTTTTCGCGCTGGAGAGTTTTGATCCGGCGGCGCGCACGCACGGCCGTTTTGTGAGCGGGCATTATCATTTTGAAGATCCCGTCACCGGCAGCGCTGCCGGCGCCATGGCGGCCTATTTGGTTCATTATGGTTTGATTTCGAGCAACGGCGATGCCCCGGTCGAATGGATTCACGAGCAAGGCCATTTCATGCAGCGCCCCGGCCGCGTCTATATCTCGGTTCACGGCCAAAAAGGCAGCGTACACACCGTGCAAGTTGCCGGCGATGCGGTGATCATGGGGAAGGGCGAGATTTATTTGGAATAATGATATGGCATGGACGGAAGAGCAGATTGACGAGCTCATCGCAAATGTTCGGCGTGACTTTGCTTTGGAAAGAGCGAAACCGGAGTTTTGGCTTAAGCTTCACAATCGAGGCATTTCCCGTCACCTCGCTGAGAACGTGATCAATAAAAAAAGTTATATTGTCGGATATGATCATCTTGGTTCAACAATTGGTTTCCTGAACCCCCAAAACAATGTTTTTGTTGCATGGAAATCGGATTATCCTACCGAACTGAAAACTTGCTTTATCGCCGACGGCGGTTTAGATTATTTGAAACGCCAATATGATTTTGAAATTATTTGGATACCAAACTGAAAATGGAAAAAGTCATTATAAAAAAATCGGCCAAGCAAAGAGCAACCGAATTGCTTGATTGGGTGGCCTCCTTTTTGCCAACAGCAATTCCCTTGTCGGCTGAACAGGCTATTTTAGATGATAGTGGCGATGTAAATGCTCTATTGTGGCATCGCAGTGAATTGGAAAATATTTTGCAAAAAACACCATCAGTTTTGACAGCGTCTCAAAAGCAACGGTTGGCAGCTCTCGATAAGCAGATTCGGCAAGCAGCTTTGTTGATTGTTGGCGCAGAAAAGGGGGAATTAAGACGTTTTCGTCAAGGTCATTACGACCGCTCGCATTGGTGGTGGTATTTGGATGACCATCTTCACGAAGAAACGCTTGCCAGAACCCAAACCGGCTCCGGAAAGGAATATCGTTTTGCGGAAACAACGGGCGCGTTGTTGAAAGTGGCGGAATCCACAAATAAATATCAAAGAAAACAGCCAAAGGCTAAAACAGAAAATAAGAAAGATGAGCGCTAAAAATCATGCCTATTCGTTTTTTTGCGATTCTCAGCTTATTCGTCATAATCCAGCCCGCCTCCGCCGAGAAACGATGGTCGATCCAAAGCGTCGACATCGTCGCGCGAGTTGATTCGGCGGGTTACATGATGATTGAAGAAAAACGGGCGTATAAATTCCACGGTAAATTCAGCTACGCCTACTACGATTTGGCGCTTGACGGCTTGCTCGACGTCGATTACATTCAAGTGCTCGAAGACGGCGAGCCGTATCAATTGAGCGACGAAAGAACGCCCGGCACTTTTCTCATCGAACGCGACAGCAAGAAAATTCATCTCCGCTGGCAGTTTCGCGGCGAGGCCCGGCATGTTTCCGGCGACATTCGCGAATTTACGTTGCGCTTTCGCGTTTTGGGCGCCGTGCGCGTGCATCGTGACGTGGCGGAATTGTACTACAAATTTGTCGGAGCCGGCTGGGATCGCGCCAGCGAAAAAGTGCGCGTCACGATTCAACTGCCCCAAGAAATTCACCGCGACGAATTGCGCGCCTGGGCGCACGGGCCGCTGCACGGCAACCTCGTGCTGCAATCCGGCAATTTAGTTGAAATGTCAATCGACCATCTCCCGCGCCGGCAGTTTTGGGAAGGGCGGGTGATTTTTCCGGCGCATTATGTTTCCGCCGCAGCGCCGGCTTTGCGTGATGATCGCAACGCCGCGCCTGCGATCTTGGCGCAAGAAACGCATTGGGCTGAAGAGGCCAATCGTCAGCGCGAAGAAGCTGTCGCGCACCGCCAATGGCAGGAAGCCAATCGCGCCCAGTACTTTTCGTGGCTCTGGCTCGGCTTGGCCGCCGGGATTTTGTTTTTTCTTTATATGTATCAGCGTTTTGGCCGCAGCTTGCGGAATCCGGAAAAGCGGATAAACTCCGAGCCGCCGGCCGAGATGCCGCCGGCCCTCGCCAATTACACCTGGCATTCGCATCACTTGAACGGCGGCGCGCTGCTGGCCACCCTGTTCGATTTGGCGCGGCGCAATTTTTTGCGCGTGCAGCAGAAATCCGAAACCGCCAAAAACTGGCTGGGATTTTCCTCAACCAAACAAGAAGTCGCGATCATTTTTGATGAAGAGAAAATCCGTTTCAGCGCCGGCGAATTGCTGCCTTACGAGCGTGAGCTTCTCGAATTTTTGCAAACCGATTTGGCGCAAAATCGCGGCCAGCTCGGTTTGGAAGAAATCAAGAAACAAGCCCGAAAATTTCACCGGTTCTTTAGCCGCTGGAAAAAAGCCGTGGCCCAACAAGCCGGCAAGCCGAAATTGTACGAGGCCGCTTCGGTGCGCGCCAGTGTCATCACTTTTTCAGCTTGGCTGATCTTGACCGCGGCGAATGTGTTCGCGATTCGCGCCATGGGCGACGCCGCTATTCCCTTTGCGATTGTCTCGCTTGGCCTCGCGCCGTTTTCTTTTTTCATTTTGCGTTACACCTCGGAAAACGCCAAGAAGCGGGATCGCTTGCAGGCCTTCCGCGATTATCTCAAACGTTTTCCGAAAACCCCGAAGCAGCACGGCGCAACTTGGCAGCAGGTGGATCAGCTTTTGATTTACGCCGTCGCCTTGGGTTTCACCGGCGCTCAGACCAAACCGCTCCTTCAGGCGCTTGAACGCGAGCGCGGCGATGCCGTGTTTCCCTGGTTTCTTTATACCGGCAGCAGTTCGACAACCGGCTTCAGTTCGACGATCGCCTCGATGGTTGATGCAGTCGGCTCGACGATGAGCTCGGCGAGCGGCGCGGGTGGCGGCGCCTCTGCCGGCGGGGGAGGAGGCGCGGGCGGTTCCGGCGGTGGCGCGGGTTGAGCGCTGTTCCTTTAATCGAATTTTTTAATTTTCAAATTGAGATCATTGTCCCGCAATGGCTGTGGGCTTATTCATGACGACGAAACAGAAATTTTTTTATTTCGCCAATTCGGCGCTGGTCATCGGAGCCGCGCTCGTCGGCTACGTTTTGTATGCCAGCCTGCAACACACCATGACGTGGACCAAGCTGGCGTTGTTTTGGCTTGGCTGCGGCGCCATCGCGTTTTTTTTGGGCTATCATTTGTATGCCCGCATGCCCGAAACCTATACAGGCGTAGCTTGGCAGGGCCGGCGGCTTCGTCATTATAGCCTGCTTCATCGCGCCACCTGCGCGTTGTTGTCGATCATCGGCCTCTTTGCCGCGGCGGGGTTCAGTTATCGAACCTGGCAGACCTGGCAGTTGCCGGCGTTGTACTGGTCGCCGGTCGGCGTGGAGAAAACCGCGCCCGATCATTTTGCCGTTCGTCTCGCTGTTGGCAATCAGCGTTACCATCGCGCGATTGCCGTGCAGGAAATTCAGCTCCTCGCTTTGAGCAACGCGCAATCAAACGGCAAATCGGTTCGAGTTCGTTTGCAACTTGACTCGCTCGAGCTGTCGCTGCAAAAAGAGCCGCATCATCCGCCTCGTTTTAGCTTGAATCCGGCTTTTTTAGTTCCCCCGATTGAACGGCGTGAATTGCAGTTGGATTTTCAGGCCGGCGAAGCGCCCGCGGTTTTTCAAGTGAAAGCGCTTTACCGGGAGGAAGGCGGCGCAGTTTCTCATGCGCAAATGTTGGCGCCGTTTATTTTGCTCGAAGCTGATGAAGCCGCGTTCATCGAGTTCGCCGAGCTTGCCGCGCGCGCGCGCCAGCCTTCGCACACCGGCCAGGATCGTTTCATTCATGCGCTGGGTCGCAGCCGCCACCCGCTGGCGCTCGGAACGTTGCTGGAATTGTTGCAGGTGCCGGATATGCGCATTCAAAATTTGGTTTGCGAAGCGCTAGCCATGCTCGGAGATTCGCGCGCCGCGCCGGCTCTCATCGACTTGGCAAAAAAGTCAAAAAATCCCCAAGCCTATCGCGCGCTTGGTGAATTGCCGGGCAAGGCCTCGGTTGATTTTTTGATCGAGGTTTTGGAAAACGAAAAGGAAGCTTTCTTGCGCGCGGAAGCGGCGGAGGCCCTGGGCCGCCTCGCGGTTCTGGCGCATGATAAGGTCGGGCGGGCGATTCCCGTCCTGATTTCCGCGCTGCGTTACGGCAAAAGCGAAGATACGCTGGTGCAGCGCGAAGTTATTTTGGCTCTGGCGCGAATCAGCGATTCCTTGGCCGTGCCGGTTATTTTGGAGTATGCCGATCGTCGCCATTCCGGCCAGGCGTTGCGCAATCTGCTGGACGCCACCTCGATTTTGGGCGACGAATGGCTGATGCCCTTGCTCGGAAAATGGATACAGGACTGGCGCGGCTACAATCTCGATCTCGACGACTTGCAATTGGTGTTGAATTATTTGGTGGTGACCAAGCACCGCGACATGTTGGCGATTTTGATTGAAACGCTCGAAAGCGAAATCAGCGCCGAGGCCCAGGCCATGATCGTCTACGCGCTCTTTCAATTGACCGGCAATGATTTTGGGGAACTGCGGCATCCCGTGCTCAACCTCGCCACCGAAAAATCCAACCGCCAAATTCTCAGCCGCTGGCAACGATGGTGGAAACAGGCGCAGCGGGATTCGTTGTTTCGGGAGCAGATCAAGCCGGTTGGGTGAACTTGTCGCTGGTAGCTGGTTGCTTGTGGCTTGTTTCTTGTGGGTGGCTGACTCGACGAGAATAAAACCAGTTTTTAAAAGTTACAGCAAAATTTTTAATAGAATAAAAAACACGTCTGAAAACGATAATGGATAAAACAACCCCGATGAGCATAGCCAGCAACCAGCAACCAGCAACGAGCAACCAGCATCCAGCATCCTTTCTCGAACATCTTCGCAACCATCTCCTCGTCGGCGACGGCGCGATGGGGACGATGATTTACGCTCAGGGCATTCCGCTGGCGCAAAGTTTTGACGAGCTGAATCTCTCGCAACCGAGCATCATTCAGAACATTCATCGCGCTTACGTCGAAGCCGGCGCGCAAGCGCTGGAAACCAACAGCTTCACGGCCAATCGCCACAAGCTGTCGCGTTTCGGTTTGGAAAATCACGTGATCGAAATCAATCAGGCTGCGGTTCGTCTGGCGCGCGAGGCTGCCGCCGGCAAAGCGTATGTGCTGGCCTCGGTGGGGCCGGTGCGAGATCGCGAGAGCGACGAGATCGAAGCGAGCGTCATGCGCAACGCTTTCGCGGAACAGATTACAGCGTTGGCGGAGGCCGGGCCGGACGCGATTATCCTCGAAACGTTCAACCGGGTGAACGAGCTTGAGATGGCGGTGATCGAAGCGCGCCGGGTAACGGATTTGCCGATCATCGCGCAAGTCGTTGCGGACGAGGAAGGGTATACCCGCGACAGCCCGACAGGCGTAGCCCAACACATTACCACAGCCTTTCGCCGCCTGCGCGACTTGGGCGCTCATGTCGTGGGCATCAATTGCGCCAAAGGGCCGACCGGCATTCTGCACGCCTTGCGCGAAGTTTCATTGGACGACGGCCTCTTGCTGTCGGCTTTTCCCAATGCCGGTTTGCCGGCGTTTATCGAGGGCCGCTACATTTATCTTTCCACGCCGGAATATTTTGCCGAAAGCGCGCTGAAATTGCGCGAGCAGGGCGTGCGTTTGATCGGCGGCTGTTGCGGCACCACGCCGGAGCACATTCGCGCCATGGCCGAAGCGCTGGGAGGACTCGAACCGGTTCGGCAAAAACAAACCGTCGCGCATTTGCCGCCGGCCTTGCCGCAGGTTCCGGCGATGGTCGAGCCGGAATTTTTGAAAAATGTCAAAAAGCGCCCGACGATCATCGTCGAGCTTGATCCCCCGCGCGATTTGGATCACGAAAGCATCATGCGCGGCGCAGTAGAGCTAAAACGCGCCGGCATCGACGCGCTCACCATGGCCGACAGCTCGCTCGGCATCACGCGCATGAGCAACATGGCGCTCGGCTATCTCGTCAAACAAAAAACCGGCCTGCCGCTGATCATTCATCTTTCCTGCCGCGACCGCAATCTCATCGGTTTGCAATCGGAGTTGATGGGCCTCTACGCGCTCGGCATGGACACGGTGCTGGCGCTCACCGGCGATCCGGCTAAATTCGGCGACCAGCCCGGCGCGACCTCGGTTTACGATCTCAACTCCTTCAATTTGATTGCGATGATCAGGAAAATGAATCAAGGCCTCGCTTTTTCAGGCCGGACGATGAAACAGGCGAGCCGCTTCACCGTCGGCGTTGCGTTCAATCCGAACGTCGATCGCCTCGAAACTCAGGTCAATCGTTTGCGTAAGAAAGTTCAGCTTGGCGCGGATTTCGTGATGACGCAGCCGATTTTCGATTGGCGCAAAGCGCGCGAAATTTATCAGGCCACACGCGAGTTCGACATCCCGATTTTTGTCGGCATCATGCCGTTGGCCAGCGGCCGCAACGCCGATTTTCTCCACAACGAAGTGCCGGGCATCGAGATTCCGCTGAAAGTGCGCGAGCGGATGTACCGCTTCGACGGCGAACGCGCCCGCCGTGAAGGCGTCACCATCGCCGCCGAGATTCTGGAAAGCGTGCTGGATGATTTCAACGGCGTTTATCTGATCACGCCATTCGTGCGCTACGAAATGATTCTCGATCTCGTGGAAAAATGCCGCGCCCTGAGCCTGCGCCCGGCAACGAAGCGCACAAAAGAAACGTAGAATTAAATACTTTGCAACGAAAAGGGAACCGCAACAAAAACTTTTTTCGTTGCGGTTCCCTTTTTGTTGCAATTAACTCGAAAATGAGAATGTAATCTTAAAGCGGTTTCTGCTCCGGAGAATCTATGGAAAAAGGGTATACGTCACGCCGTTTGTTGGTTGCGGTTTTTTCGATCATTGGTTTAGCGCTCGGCGCCTATTTGATGCCGCAGGTCAATCCCTATTTTGCCAGCCGGCCTCAGCTTACCCGCGGCGAAGCCCGCAGCGTCGTCGATGCCTGCCTCAAACAGCAAGGTTTCGACGTGAGCGGCTTTTTTCATGACGCCATTTTTATTTATGATCATTCCGGCCTGGATTATTTGATGGGCACATTCGGCGTCAAGCCGGTGATCGATATCGGGCGCGACGACCGGCTGCCGCTCTCTTACTGGCAATTTAATTTTTATCGTAATGTGCCGAAAGATCAGCAGCAGGAAATTTTTCTGGTTCGGGTCTCACCGGCTGGAAAACTCGTCGGTTTCATTCACGTCTTGCCGGATTCTGCGGCCGGCGACACGCTCAGCTCCGAAGCGGCCTTGCAATTGGCGCAGCGCACAGTGCAAAAGTGGCCGGATATTCAGGCCCGCGATTTTAAGTTGGAGCAATCATCCAGCACCCAAAAAGTCAAGCGCACGGATCACAAGCTGATCTTCGCGCGAACCGGCGCCGCGCTCGGCGCCGGCGCCGAAGTGCTGGAAGTTCAGATTGCCGGCACGGAGCTGGCGAGCGTCGTGCGTTATTTTCGCGACCCGCAGGATTTCGTCACCGCCTCGGGCGTGGTCGGTCCGACCAGTCTCCTCATCAATACCATCTCGGTGGCGGTTTATGTGGTTCTGCTTTTTGCCTCGCTGGTCATGTTTCTGCGCAAATATCACGAAGGCGAGATTGGCGTGCGCACTGGTTTGTGGCTGGGCGGCATCATTTTTTTCACCCTGCTGCTTTATACGATCAACATTTGGGATCGCATCGGCTACGGCACCGGCTTTGGTCCGATCAGCCCGTTGTATTCCAAGCTCATCGCCACGGCTTTGCAAGTTCTGTTCGGCTACACCTTCATGGCCCTGCTGGTGCTCGGCGCCTGGACCGTCGGCGAGCAATTTTTGCGAATGGATCGACCCAAGCTGCTCGCCGGCGTCGATAGCGTCTTCAACCGCCGCTGGATCACCCAAAATATCGGCCGCGAATTGCCGGTGGGCATCGCCTACGGCCTGATGGTTTTCGGCGCGATGCAACTGGTGATTTATTCGATCATTCATCAGCTTGGCGCCTTGCCGCGTTTGAGCTACAACAGCATCAGCGCCTTTGAAGGCTATCTGCCGTTCATTGGCATTGTGGTCTCGCTGCTGGTGACAGTGCTCTTTGATGAGCTGGTTTTTCGCCTATTTCTCATTTCATCTCTCCGCCGTTTGCTGAAATCATCCGTCCTGGCCATTCTCATCGCCAGCGTGTTATACGGATTTTTTCTAGTCTTCTTCAGCGACACCTACGGTTTTCGCCCCGTCCCGTTGACGTTGATTCCCTCGATTTTGCTCGGCTTGGCGCAAGGGTTCATTTTTTGGCGCTACGGCTTGCTGGCGGCGATGGCTTCCGGCGGCGTGTTTGCCGCACTCAATCAAATCGGCCCCTTGCTCGGCAGTGTCGAGCCATATTTCATCGGCTCGGGCATCGCCGGCATCGCGTTGTTGCTCGGTCTGCTCACCGTCGGTTGGATCGGCGCGCAGCGCGGCGAGAAGTTTGATTTCAAACCGGAAAACGAGCCGGCGCACATTCGCCGCATCAAAGAGCGCGTGCGCATGCAAAAAGAGCTGGAGATCGCGCGCCGGGTGCAATTGCATTTGCTGCCCAAAGAGCAGCCGAAGATCGCCGGCTTCGACATTGCCGGCGCCTGTTTGCCTGCGCTCGAAGTCGGCGGCGATTATTTTGATTTCGTCGACATGCGCGACGGCAAGCTCGGCATCGCCGTCGGCGACGTTTCCGGCAAAGGCGTGCCCGCGGCGATTTACATGACCTTGACCAAAGGTATTTTGCAATCGCATGCCGAGGAGAATCCCTCGCCCAAGCAGGTGTTGAGCAAAGTCAATCACCTCATGTATCGCACTATCGAGCGCAGTTGGTACGTGAGCATGTTTTACGCCGTGCTCGACAGCCAGCGCCGCGTGCTGAAATTCGCGCGCGCCGGCCACAACCCGGCCATCGTTTTCAGCAGCGGCCAAAGCGAAACCCGGCTGCTGCAAACCGCCGGCATCGGTTTGGGCCTGGAAAAGGGCGATATTTTCACCAAGACATTGGTTGAAGGCGAGCTGCAGCTTTCCCCCGGCGACACGCTGGTTTTTTACACCGACGGCTTCACCGAAGCGATGAACCGCGATCTCGAAGAATTTGGCTCGGATCGTTTTCTCGATTTGCTGCACCGGCGCAACAACGGCTCCGCCGCGCAACTGGTGCAATATGCCTTTGAAGAAGTCCGAAAATTCGCCGGCGAGCACCCGCAGCACGATGACATGACGATGGTGGTGTTGAAGGCGTATTGAGCAAGCTGGAAACTGAAACCCTGGAAACTGAAAACATCATTGCAAAATTGGAATTTTATATTATATTTATGAGTGAGTTTTAGCGGTAAAGATGTTTTCAAGTATTGATTGTGTAAGTGGCGCAGTTTTTTAAACGAGTTTATCAGCCATGTCTGCAAGAGATTTATATCATGATGCCGTTATCAATGCGCTGACAAAGGATGGTTGGAAAATTACTGATGATCCACTGGCGCTATCTTATGGCGGAAAAGATCTTTATGTCGATCTTGGCGCTGAACGCTCTCCCATTGCAGCAGAAAGAAACGGACAGAAAATAGCCGTTGAAATTAAGAGCTTTTTAAGTCCTTCCGTCATACGGGATTTAGAAGAAGCAGTTGGGAAATATGATGTTTATCGCAGCGTCCTTTTGGAAATAGAGCCGAATCGGATGCTCTACCTAGCCGTGCCTCGACGTGTTTATGAAAGTTTACTTATCGAACCATTTGGTCAGTTGATCATCAATAGGGTTCAGCTTCGTTTAATCATTTTTGATGAGCAGCAAGAAAGGATCGTCAAATGGATGCCTTAACGCGTTATCGTGACATTGTGCGCAAACTAATTTACGAGTATGCGAACTATAAACCCTCGCATGGCGAGATCAAAACCGAGGCCGTTATCGACTCCGAAAAAGATCATTACGAAGTGATGCATATCGGCTGGGATGGTGTGCGCCGGGTTCATGGCTCGGTCGTGCATATCGATATCATTGATGGCAAGATTTGGATTCAATACGATGGGACGACCCGGTCCGTCGCGGAACAACTGCTCGCTGCCGGCATTCCCCGTGATGCCATCGTCCTGGGTTTCCATCCCTCCAATGTGCGCCAATTTACTGATTTTGCGGTAGCATAATGGAAGGATTGCGGCCATAATGGTTGAAAGGGATCACGCGGGACATGAATTACCTCGATTTCGAGCTCGAAATCGGCCTCGGCGCGGGGCGTGAGTATCCCGTCGCCGTGCTGCACTCGCCCGCCGGCGAGGCGCGGGCCACCATGCGTTTTCCGTTTGACGAGCTGGCGCTGGAAAATCGCCTGAAAGATTTGCAGATCGCGCTGCTGCGCTCCGGCGGGAAGCGCCGCAATAAGACTTTGCCGGAAGAGCAAGCCGTGCAGGATTTTGGCCGCGCCCTCTTTGACGCGCTCTTTGCCGGCGAAGTGCGCAGCCGCTACGACATGAGCCAGCGCGAAGCCACGCAAAAAGACATGGGGCTTCGCCTCAAGCTCCGCATTCAATCGCCGGCGCTGGCGGCCCTGCCCTGGGAATTTTTGTACGACCCGCGCCAGGCCGAATATGTTTGCCTCTCCCGCAACACCCCGATTGTCCGTTATGTGGAAATACCGCAACCCCTCCAGCCTTTGACGGTCACGCCGCCGCTGCGCATTCTCGGCATGGCGGTAAGCCCTCACGATCCTTATTTGCCCCAGCTCGATTTGCAGCGCGAAAAGCAGCGGGTTCAAAACGCCACCCAACATCTGCGTGACGCCGGCCTAATCGAGTTGACCTGGCTGCCAGGCCAAACCTGGCGCGATTTGCAAAAAACCATGCGCGCCGGCCCCTGGCACATTTTTCATTTCATCGGCCACGGCGGGTTTGACAAACATACCGACGAAGGCTTGATTTACCTGGCCGACGAAGCCGGGGCGAGCGAACGTTTGACCGCCACTAATTTGGGGCGCTTGCTGGCCGATCATCGTTCGCTGCGTTTGGTGTTGTTGAACGCCTGCGAAGGCGGCCGCGGCAGCGAGCGCGATCTTTTTTCCAGCGCCGCTGCGATTTTGGTGCGCCGCGGCATTCCGGCAGTCCTGGCGATGCAACACGAGATTACCGACCGCGCCGCCATTGAGTTCAGCCGCGCGTTTTACGACGCTTTGGCCGAGGGCATGCCGATTGATGCGACGGTCGTGGAAGCGCGCAAAGCCGTGAGCCTGGCCGTGACCAACACGATTGAATGGGGCACGCCGGTTCTGTACATGCGCTCGCCGGATGGGCAAATCTTCAACCTGCCGCCGATAAGAGACAAGAAACCGCCAGCGGATTTTGAAGCGCGCCAGCGCAAGGTTTTAGAATTCGATCTTGCGCCCGCGAAAGAAACTGAAGAGCCTTCCCGGACGAAAATTGCCAAACTTTTACACGAGGCCGAACAAGCCGCGGCCAACGAAAACTGGCATGTGACGATTGAAAAAGCGCAGGAGATTCTCACCTTACAGCCGGCTCACGAGGAAGCCAAAGTCATTTTAAGCTCGGCGCGCGCGGAGCAGGAATTGGCAGCGCTGTATGCCGAAGGCCGCGAGCATTTCAGCGCCAAACAATGGACACAGGCGCTCGACTGTTTCCGCCGTTTACAAAAGCTCAGTGCGCATTACAAAGATGTTGACACACTCGTGAAGTCTGCCGAACGCGAATGGCAAAGAGAGCAGGAAGCGCGGAAACCCAAGCCGCCGCCGGTTGTCGATGCGCACAAGCCGCCCGTACCTGAAAAAACCACGACGTCTGCGTCTCAGCCTCGAGCAGCTCGGCGTCTTCTCGTTCCCGCCGCGGCTATCATCGGGGTTGTGTTGTTGATTTATATCCTATCTAATAAAAAGGATGAACCGCAAACGGAGATTGCGCCGGAAATAGTGCTCATTCCCGGCGGCTCTTTTATGATGGGCAGCAATGACGGCGCTGACGACGAAAAGCCGGCACATCAAGTTTATGTCGATGACTTTTATTTGGACAAATATGAAGTGACGGTGGCACGATACGCCCGGTTTCTCCAGGCGAATCCGTCCCAACGCCAGCCGGATAATTGGAACGAACAATCGCAGCATATCAACCATCCGGTCGTCTATGTAAGCTGGGAAGATGCCACCGCCTTTTGCGCGTGGTTGAGCAAACAGGGAGTAAAGCGGGTGCGTTTGCCAACTGAAGCCGAATGGGAGTATGCGGCGCGCGGTGGGTTGCAGGATAAAACATATCCGTGGGGCGATGAAATCAGCCACGAACAGGCTAACTATTATGGCACGACAGGAAAGGATCGATGGAATTGGACTTCGCCAGTAGGAAGTTTCCCAGCGAATGATTATGGTCTTTACGATATGGCCGGCAATGTTTGGGAGTGGTGCAGCAGCTTGTACAAACCTTATCCTTACAAACGTGAAGACGGTCGAGAAAACTTTTCGGCATCCGAACCTCGGGTGTTGCGCGGCGGGTCGTGGGTCAATAATCCACAGTATGTGCGCTGCGCCCTCCGCGACAACGACGGGCCGGCGAACCGCGTCAATGGTGTTGGTTTTCGTTGTGCCCAGGACGTTCGTTAATCTTTGAGCTCTTTTTACCCTTTTTACGCTTTTACCCCGCGAAGCGGGGTCGAAAATTTTTTAACGACCGCGGCTAAGTTCGACTTGGGCAGCAAGCTTTTCAAATTTTGGAACATGTCTTTGCCCAGTCGAACTTCATTTACGCCCCGCCCTTTCTTTAATCTCCACCATCATCTCATCCACCGCCGTGCTGCACGCCGTGCCTTTGCCGTCATCGACCTTCAGGCGAACGACGTAGCGTCCCGGTTTGACGAAATAATGAAAGGCCTTGGCCCCAGGCTCGGTCGTGCCGTCGCCAAAATCCCAGGAGTAGGTGAGCGGATCGCCGTCGGGGTCGGAGGATTGGGCGCCGTCGAAGAAAATCGCATCGTGCGCGCCGCCGACAAAGCCTTCGCGATCCGGGCCTGCCCTGCCAACGGCTCTAGGCAGGCCAGGGCCGGCGTTGGCAACCGGCGCCGAGTTGACGATGACAACCAGCGTGTCCGAGTGCGCCGCGCAGCTCGTGGCGGTTTGATCGAACACCGTCAAGCGAACGCGATAGGCGCCGGCTTTTTGATAAACGTGCCGGACTATTTTTCCTTCTTTCTCGCTGCCATCGCCCAAATTCCATTTGTAGGTTTTGATCTGCCCATCGGGATCGACCGAAGCCGAAGCATCGAACGTCGTCTCCGCGCCGGGGCACATCACGCGATCTTCGCCGGCAACCGCAACCGGCGGCTGATTGACGAGAAGCTTGGCGGTGAAATCGGCTTTGCTGTTGGAAGTCGCCGTGCCGTCGTCAACCGTGAGCGTGACGTGATAAAGCCCCGACTTGTTATAAACATGCGTCACACGCGCGCCTTCGCCAGAACTGCCGTCGGTCGTACGACCGTCGCCGAAATCCCACGCGTAGCGGGCGATCTTGCCGTCGGCATCGGTCGAGTTTTCGCCGCTAAATGAAACTTGCTCGCCAACGCAAGCCTGCGGTTTCGCCGCGATCATCGCTTTCGGCGCGGCATTCACCGTCACGAACGCAGTGTCCACCGCCGAATTGTTCGCGAGATCGGTATCGTCGGTGACGCGCAAAATCACCGGAAAGCGGCCGCTTTTTTGAAAGCGCTGCCGAACCTGCGGCCCGCTCGCGGTTTGCCCGTCGCCAAAATTCCAGTGAAACGCCGTGATCGAGCCATCGGCATCTTTTGAGGCTGAACCGTCGAACGACACCGTTTGGTTCACGCCGACAAGCTGATCGCTGCCGGCATTCGCCGCCGGCGCGGCGTTGATGATGATGATGCGCTGCGCCGTCGCCGTATTGCACGACGTTTCCGCCGCGGTTTTGATCGTGAGCAAGACGGTGAATTTTCCGGCGCGGTCGTAGGCATGCGTCGCCGTCTTGCCGCTGCCGGCCGTTCCATCGCCGAAATTCCATTCGTAGGCGGTGATTGCCGCGCTTTGACTGGCGGAAGTTGACGCGTCAAATGCAATCGCCTGCCGAAGCGGCGCGGCAGCCGGGCCGGTGAATTGCGCCACCGGCGCTTCGTGCACCGTCACGATGAGATCGTCGGTGTCGGTGTTGTCGCAGTCGCCGACTTGATCGCCGGTGACGGTGAGCACGACGCGATAGGTTCCGGCCAGCGTGTACGCTTTGATCGGCGTCGCGCCGCCGCCGGTGGTGCCGTCGCCGAAATCCCAAAAATAATTGTTGACCACGCCGTCGAAATCCCGCGATTTCGTGCCGTCGAATTGAAATTGCGTGTTGGCGCAGACGTTGAAATCCGGCCCGGCCTCGGCGACCGGCGACTCGACGACGCGAATGATTTTCGTGTCGGTCGCGGTGTTGCAGGGCAGTCCCGAATCATCCGTCACCGTGAGCTTGACCTGATAAACGCCGGCGGTTTTGTAAATTTTGGTCGGGTTCAATCCCTCGGCGCTGTTGCCCTGGCCGGGCAGGCCGTCGCCGAAATCCCAATTGTATTTCAGCAAGCCGCCTTCGGGGTCGCGCGAAGCGGCGGCGCTGAACAGCACGACTTCGTTGGCGCAGACGATTCGATTTTCACCCGCGTTCGCCACCGGCGGCTGATTGATTTTGACCGTGATCGAAGTGGAGTGCCGCGAGTTCGTCAAGCCGAGGCCGTCGTCGACGGTGAGAACGACCGGATAGGCGCCGCCTTTGACAAATTGATGCACGGCTTTGACGCCGGAATCCGGCGGCGTGCCGTCGCCGAAATTCCAGTAATAGGAGAGGGGATTGCCGTCGGGATCGGAGGAGGCCGAGGCGTCGAACGCCAGCGTGTTTTCACAGGCAAAAATATCCTTGCCGGCCTTGGCAATCGGCGGATTGTTGATGCGAATGAAAATCGTGTCGCGCGCCACAGCGTTGGCGGCGCCGCTGTTGTCCTTCACCGTGAGCGTGGCGCTGTAAACGCCGGGCGCAGAAAACGCACGAGTGGTTTGCGCCGCCTCGGCGCGGGCCTTGCCGTCGCTGAAATCCCAACGCTGTGAAATAATTTTGCCGTCCAAATCATACGAGCCTTTGCCGTCAAATGAAATTTTTTGATTCGGCGCGGCGATGACGTGATTTCCCGCCTTCGCCACCGGCGGCGCGTTGACCGTGATGATCGCCTCGTCGAAATCAACCGCGTTCGGCTGGCCGGTATTATCGTGGACCGTCAAGCGCGCCGTATAAATGCCGGGCTTGGCGTAACGATGCGTCACGCTTTTCCCCTCGCCGCTGGCACCCTGGCCGGGCAGGCCGTCGCCGAAATCCCACGTGTAGCGCGCGACTTGGCCGTCGGGATCGAAAGATTTGCCGGCGTTCAAGCTGATTTCCTGATTGATGGCGGCGGTTTGATCCGGGCCGGCGTCGGCAATCGGTTTTTCATTCACCACAACTTTGATTTCACTTGCAGCTTTATTATTTTTGGTCTTGGTGTCATCTGTTACCGTGAGTTTGACATTATAGGTTCCGGTTTTGCTGTAAACGTGCGCCGGCGTCGCGCCGTCGCCGCTCGCGCCGTCGCCGAAATTCCATTCGTAGCGTGTAATCCTGCCATCGACATCTTTTGAAGCCATTCCGTCGAATTTAACTTCGCTGGCGGTGACGAGCTGATTTTCACCGGCGTTGGCAATCGGCTGGGCGTTGACCGTGACCAGCATCGTATCGCTCACCGTATCAGAGTCGGTGCCGGAATTGTCTTTCACCGTGAGCGTCACTTTATATTTGCCGGGCGTGGCGTAACTGTGCGAAGCGCGCGCGCTTGAGGCGCTGCTGCCGTCGCCAAAATCCCAGCGGTAGCTGATGATTTGGCCGTCTTGATCGGAGGAGCCGCCGCCGTCAAAATTGAGCGCCTCGTCTTTGGCAATCAAGGCATCATTGCCGGCGCGGGCCACCGGCGGGTGATTGATGACGACAGTGAGCTGATCGGAAGCCGTGCTGTTGCGGACATTGGCATTATCTCGAATCGTCAACGTCGCGGTGTATTTGCCGGGTTTGCTGTAACGATGCTGCGCGATCTTTCCGGTTGCTTTCTCGCCATCGCCGAAATCCCAGGTATAACTCGAAATTTCGCCGTCGGCGTCGCTGCTGCCGCTGCCGTCAAAACGAATTTCTTTTCCAACCGAACTGACGACATTGGCGCCGGCTTCGGCTTGCGGCGCGGCGTTGATCCAAACTCTCAGCTCATCCGTGCTGAAATTGCACGGGCTGTCGGAATTATCTTCGACGCGCAGCGACACGCGATAGGTTCCGGGAGCCGCATAAAGATGGGAGGTGGTCACGCCCTCCGCGCTTTTGTTGTTGCCGAAATCCCAGATGTAACGCTGCAACGTGCCATCCTGATCCGAAGAGGCCGAGCCATCGAATCTGACGCCATCGCCGAGGGCGGCCACGACGTCGGCGCCGGCTGCGGCCTGCGGCGGCTTGTTGACGACAACGGAAAAGCGCTCGACCGAGCTGTTGCCGACTTGGCCGGAATTATCCGTGACGATCAATTGCGCCTCGTAGCGTTTTTGTTCGGCGTAGCGATGCGCGATGCGGCTGCCCTGGGCTTTTTCGCCGTCGCCAAATTCCCAAAAGTATTCGAGCACATCGCCGTCGACATCGGTCGAGCCTTTGGCGTCAAACACGATGGAGTAACAATCCGACAGCGCCAGAATTTTTTTCTGAATCACCGGCCGGCGGTTCGGCTTGCCGAGCAGAATCGGCAGCTCGATGGCCAAAGCCTTGCCGGCCTCATCAGTGACGTAGAACGTGGCGTCGTTCGGCGTTTCGCCGCCCTGGCCGAAGCTGATCGCGCCCAGGCGGCCGCTTTCCAGTTTCTCCAGCGCGACTTGATTCTTGACCCATTCACCCTGGCCTGACGACGTCATCAGCACATTGGAGCGCAGCGCCGTTTCAAAAGACACAGCCGCGCCGGCGAGGTCGAAATTATAAACCACGACGCGCGGCAAATTTTCCGGAATGAAAAATTTCACGCTGGCGAACGGATCTTCCTTGCGCAGGCGGATGGTGGGCGCGTAGGTGAAAATCCTGGCGCCATCGGGCATTTTATTTTGGCCGTCACTTTGACTCAGCCGCACGTCGAAGACATTCGCATCGTTGCCTTTCACGCCGTGCACGACGAGCTTGAAATAATAAGCGCCGCCGGTTTTCTCGCCGGCGTTGGGCAGAAAGCGCGCGAACGTGTGCCATTCATTATCGCGCAGCGCATTCTCGCCGATCGTTTCATTTTTTATTAAAACGCCGGCGTTCAAATCCTGCGGATTCGGAAACGGACTTTGCGCGGTTGCGCTTGAATAAGCGCCGGCCCCGCCGTACAGCGCAAAACGGGTTTGCGTGTCCCAATTGCCGCCCAGCGCCAGATCGTGATCGTTGCCGCAGTCCATATCGAAAATGCGAAGATACAGACTGTCGGTGGCGCTTTCGGGAATTTGCAGGAAAATGATTTGCTTGAAATCATCGTCGCCCTCGTAAGCCGGCGCGGCCGAGCCGTAGGTGACCATCGGAACATTAGCCTGGGCGAAAAGCAAAATCGGCAAAAATAGAACCCCGATGGCGAGAAAAGTGAGCAGGCGATTCATTTTTTCCTCTTCAAATTCAGTGGGATTTTAATTCTGTGGGCGACAAAATTTACAAATCAATTTATTTGATATTCCTTTTGGTTGCCATAATAATCCTCCAACACCACCGATTTCAACTTGACACCCTCCGGCGCGTCTGAGGGAAGCGTCACCGTCTCTTCGTAGGTTTGCGAGGCCGGATTGAATTTCAGATAACCCGAATAACTGAAGCTGCCGCTTTGCAAAAGGAATTTTGCCGTGCGTTTCAGCGCCGAGGCGTCTTGCGCCTTGACTTCGATTTGCAGCAATTTCGCGGCGGCCGAGGTTTGCGGCGTGATTTGATGCCGCAATAGTTTCGGCGGCTCGCGATCCAACAGCACGCGCTTTTCCAGCGTGGTCACGTTGCCGGCAAAATCCTGAGCGGTAATTTGAATGAGATTCAAGCCGGGCTTGAGTTGAAGCGCGGCGGCAAAGCGATCGTTGGCAAATTTGATTTCCACGCCGTTGATCTGCAAGCTCGTCGCCTCGAGAACCGCGCCGGCGAAGCGCAAGGTGTCCGAGGCGGTCACCGCCGGCAAATCCGCCTCCAGCTTGATCTGCGGCGGGAGGTTGTCGACTTCGACCATGAAAGTGTCTTTCGCCGAGTAACCCGCCGGTGTCGTCGCGGACAAACTGAAACGTTCTTTGCCGCTCAAATTCCGAAGGGTGAATTGAAAATAACCGGCGTCGTCGGCAAACGTGCGCAGGCTCGACAAAGCCGAAAAGCGCAGCAGCGTGATGGCGGCGCGCGGCTTGCTCGCGCTGCTCAAAGTAAGTTCCGAAGCCGGCACGACAAAATGTTTCGGGCGAAGCGCTTTCAACGCGCTGCTGTAGCTGATGCCGACGCGCGAATCGGCGACGTAGGTAAGGTTGCGGTGAATGCGGCTCACGTTGCCCGCACGATCCCGGGCTTCTAAAATAATTTCATTGGCGCCGTCTTTGAGCAAGCTCTCGCTCTCGAAAAGGCCATTTGCTGTGACTGGCACAGCCTTGCCGTTGAGCGACAAGATGGCGCCTTTTTCAGTCGTGCCGGTGACGCGCGCAAAACTCTCGCGCACGATCACGCCGTCTTCCGGCGTGGTCAATTGCAGAAACGGCGCGGTTGCATCCCGCGTGACGTTGAAAAAACCGCGCTCGCTAAATCGGCTGGGCAAACCGTTGCCGTCAATCGCCGCGACGCGCCAATAATAGCTGCCCTCGCCGGGGAGTTCGGCCTTAAACGAATTGCTTGGAATTACATTCGAGTTGATGATCACGTTGGTAAATGATTTATCGCGCGAAACCTCCAGCCAATAATGAGCCGCGTTGGCAACGGCGTTCCAACTGAAGGCAATTTCCGCGTCGAAAAGTGTGCTGTTAATTTCAGGCGAAACCAAAGAGGGGCTTGGGAGCAGCGTGGTCGGGGCTGTGGGCTTTTGATTCGCTTGCACCAGCGCCCCTTGATTTTCTCCCACCACCACCGTCGCGCCCTGCGAGGTCAGCTCGATTTCGCCTTCGTAGTTCGCCACTTTTGTCGCCTGCTCGTCCTTTTGCACCCAAAAGTTTTTGGAGTGGACTTTCGTCGTCACGCCGGGAATGTTGAACTCGAAATTTTTCTTTTTCTGGTTGCTCGCCAACAGCGCGAAAGCATTGCCGGTCACCAGACTCACGCTCGATTCCTTTTTCTTCGCCAGCAAATCGGCGCGCATTTTTTGAATCACCGCCTGCGAATTTTCGTTGAGGCGAATGCGGCTGTCGTCGTGAAATGTGATTTCAGCCAACGAGCTGGAGAGCGTGCGCACGGTTTCGTTTTCGATCAATTTGGCTTTGAGCGGCGCTTCCTTCCAAACCGGCTCGGCGGGCTTGCGGCGTTCGACCGTGCCCTTGCGGTCGGTCAGCTCGGCCTCGCCGGTGGTGTTGCGCTTCGCCAGCGTTTCCCGGCCGGCATTTTCCGCTTTGATTTTTGCGGCTCTGGCCAGCGCGATGCTCTTTTGCCACTCGCCGTTTTTGCGCTGCGCCACCGCCTGGTCGTAAAGCGCAATCGCCGGGGCGATACTGTCGGCGGCAAAAACTTTCGCGCCTGCCTCCGTCGCGTTTTGAATGGCCTGCAACGCGCCTTGCAATTGTTGCTGGGAAAGCTGCACGAGATCGGAGGAAATATTCAGCGTCATGCCGGGTTTGATCTCAGCGGCGGATTGCAAGCCGCTGCTCTTCAAAATTTCCGTCCACAGATCGGCGTCGCCGAGATATTTCTGCGCCAAATCACGAATGCTCTCGCCGCCTTGAATCGTGACCATCAAAGCCTTGGAAGCCTGGGCGAAAATTTTTGTCGCGCCGATTAAAAAAGGAGAGAGGAGGATGGCGAAGAAAATAAATTTCATGCCCGACCGGCGAGACGCCCACCGAATTGGAAATCCCGCTGAATTAAAAACAAAAAAATTCAGGAGGCTTTTGTAGTTGAGGTTCATGGAGACTTTGTCTTTTACAAGTTTGATTTCCGTGGGATTTCTTTCTCTGTGGGCGCAAAACCGGTTCATCATAAATTCTTCGGCAACCGCATGATAAACTCGGTGTATTGCCCTTCCTCGGTTTCAACTTTCAGCTCGCCCTTGTGCATTTGGGTGATAATTTCATAACTGATCGACAGCCCCAAGCCGGTGCCGGTGCCGGTCGGCTTGGTGGAAAAAAACGGATTGAAAATTTTGTCGCGAACGTGCGCCGGAATGCCGGTGCCGTTGTCGCGGATGCGGATCTCGATTTTATCGCCCAGGTCGGCCGTCGCCAGCGAAACCGTCGGATCATACGCCGCGCCGTTTTTTTTCTGCTTTTCGCGCGTGGCATAAAAGCCGTTGTTGCAAATGTTGATGATCACGCGGCTGATCGCCTGCGGGTTGATTTTGACGGGAGCGAGATTCGGCGCCAGATTTTTTTCGATCCGGATGTTGAAAATCGGATCCTGCGCCCTCATGCCGTGATAGGCCAGGTTGACAAAATCTTCCACCATTTTGTTCACGTCGGCTTCCTGCATTTCGCCGGCGTCGCCGCGCGAATGCTCCAACATGCCCTTGATAATCCCGTCGGCGCGTTTTCCATGCTCGGCGATCTTCGTGGCGTTCAGTTGGATGTCGCCGAGAATTTCCGTGATGTTGCCCGAAACTTTTTCATCAAATTTGTCAATATGCTGAAGAACTTCACCTTTAAGCTCCTCGGCCAAATCAACCGTGAGCACTGCAAAGTTGTTGACGAAATTCAGCGGGTTTTTTATTTCGTGCGCGATGCCGGCGGTGAGCGCGCCCAGCGAAGCCAGCTTTTCCTGCACGATCAATTGGCTTTGCGTTTGCTTCAATTGCGCCAGCGTCGTTTCTAGCGTCGTGTTCTTTTCCTTCAATTCCAGCGTGCGCGTCTCCACCTTCTCTTCGAGAGTTTTGCTGTATTCTTCCAGCTCGTTTTTCTGCGCGGCGATCTGGGCAAAATTTTCCTTTAACGATTGGCTCATGTGCGTCAACGATTTCGCCAACACGCCGATTTCATCTTTCGCGCCGTAAGCCACCTGCACGTCAAAATTTCCCGAGGCGATTTGATCCGCAGCCTGGCTGATTTTGATGATCGGCCGGCTGATCTGCCGCGAAAAAACCGCCACGCCGAGAATCGCCAGCGCCAAACCGAGCAGCAGCCAGTACAGCAGCGTTTGCCGCATTTTGGCCACGGCGAGATAAGCCTTGCCCTCCGGAATTTCCGCGATCACCGCCCAGGGCAATTGCAGCGGAAAATCGTACGCGCCCAGCATCTGCTCGCCGTCGACGGTTCGAAAACTGGTCACGGCTTGCAGACGAGAATTGGATTTGAGCAGGGCCGTGGCATCTTCCACGACTTTCTGCGCCTGCCAGTTTTCCGGCGGCGCGCTGAAAATTTCCGTGCCCGCTTCGTCCACCAAAAAAATGCGTCCCTGTTTGTTGAACGCATGCTTGCGGAGATGTTGGCGCAGATTCTCCAGCGTAATGCGCGCCGCCAGCAGCCCCGCCGGCGCGCCGGTAATTTCCACCGGAATGATCATGGTCATCAGCCAGGTGTCCAGTTGCGGCAGGTAAATCGGCGCGCTGATTTTGTTCTCCCGTTTCTTGAGTTCATTGATTTCAGCGGCGGGAACATCCAAAATTTTTGAGGCGTCGAGAGAAATTTCTTCGAGGCGGTTTTTGAAAGTTTTTTTGAAGGTTTGCACCGCCTTGCCGTATTCGCCGGGCTTCACCTCGAAGTAAAGCGTCAAGGCCACGATGTCTTCGATGTTGTCGATGCCGGCGGAAAGAAACGTGACCTTCTCGTTCGCGCCGAGAATGTCGCTTTCGACGCCGCTTTTGATCAGCAGCAGCGGCGACAGCCAGTTGTTGCCGTACAAGCGGTTGATGTACTCGGCCAGTTCGCCGGTGGTGACGCTCAGCTCGTGATTGCGATTGCTTTTCAATTCATCCTGCGTGATCGTGATCATGTTGAGGCTGGCAATCGCGATCGGCAGCAAAGCAAAAAGCACCGCAAACAGGAAGAGTTTCAGCCGCCACGAGATGTTGAGCATGTTCAGCGCCTTAGTTGGTTTCGATGATTCAGGATATATAAAAACATCCTAAAAGTCAAGGCGCATCGTCAAATTATTTCAACTATTTGCTCTCCATCGCCTCAACCCCTTCCCAATCCTCCGGCACGCCCTGCACCATGAATTGCGCCGAGCGCTCGAGATAGAGCCGCGCGGTTTTGTCGCCGGCGTTGGCGTCGAGAACTTTCTTAAAACACACCGCCGCATTGGTAAAATCCTTCTCGAAATAACGGTGCAAGCCGTCCTCGAAATCCGCTTTGGTTTTGAGCTTCAGCGCGATGGTTTCTTCCGCCTCGCCGTTGTAAATCTCGAACACCGACACTGACTCCTTTTTGCCTTTCACCTGCGCCTTGCCGAGAAAACGCGTGTGGTATTTCTTCGTCTCCGGCAGGCGCGATAATGTTTGCTCGCTGATGACGATGGACACGCCGTAAAGCTTGCTCAAGCCCTCGATGCGATTCGCCAGATTGACCGCGTCCGCAAAAATATCGCCCTGCATGCGCTGTTCTTCGCCGATGATGCCGAGACGCAAAGTGCCGGAATGCAGGCCGATGCCGACTTGGATCGGCGCGCGCCCTTTCTGCCGGCGCTCGGCATTGTATCCGGCGATCCGCTGCAGCGTGGCAATCGCGGTGCTCAGCGCGTCTTCGGCCTGGCGCGGGAACAGCGCCATGACGCCGTCGCCGGTGTAGCGGTCGATGAAGCCGTGATGATCGCGGATCACCGGACTCACGCGCTGCAAATAGCCGTTGATGAAACTGAAATTCTCCTCCGGCGTCATTTTTTCCGAAAGCGTGGTAAAGCCGCGGATATCCGAGCAAAAAATCGTCATCTCCATCTGCACGTTGTCACCGAGCTTCACGTCGATGATGCTCTCCTTGTTGAGAAAATGGAGAAACTCGCGCGGCACGAAGCGGCCAAAGGCGGTGTTGATCTTGAGCAGATTCAAATGCGTCTTGATGCGCGCCAACAATTCGTCTTTGGAAAACGGCTTGGCGAGATAGTCGTTGGCGCCGGAGCTTAAGCCTTGCAGCAAATCCTGGATTTGATCTTTGGCGGTGACCATGATGATCGGCAATTCCGCCGGCAGATATTTTTGACGTAAACGTTGGCAGACTTCGTAGCCGGACATGCGCGGCATCATGATGTCCAGCAAAACCAGATCGAATCTTTTGCTCTCAATGGCTTTGAGGGCTTCTTCGCCGCTGAAAGCCTGGATAAAGCCGTAATGCGCCAGCGACAGATGATTCGCCAAAACTTGCTGATTGACCGGCTCATCGTCCACGACGAGAATCGTGAACTCTACGTCACTTGCGCTTTGCACGTCGCCCTCGCTTGCGGGCGGTGTTTCGATCTGCCGAACTTTGGAGAGCCCGGACTTTGCAGCCTCGGCCACCGCCTTGGGCTGGTGTTGAGAAATCGGCAGCGTAAATGTGAACGTCGAGCCTTTCCCCAGCTCGGATTCCACCCAAATTTTTCCGCCGTGCAGCTCGACCAGTTGTTTGGTGATGGCCAGGCCCAGGCCGGCGCCGCCATAGGCGCGCGCCATCGACGCATCCACCTGCTCGAAGGATTGAAAGATCGACTCCAATTTGTCCGGGGGAATGCCGATACCGGTGTCGGAAACCGAGACTTCGACCACGAAGTTTTGCTGCTTCGCGCTAACGCTGACCGAGCCGGAGTCCGTGAACTTGACGGCATTGCCGATGAGGTTGTACAAGATTTGCTGGAGGCGGTTCTCATCGCCAACCACCGGCGAAATGTCCGGCGGCATTTCATTTTTCAACGTCACATTTTTGCCCCGCAGCAAGGCCTCACTGAATTTCAACACCAAATCCGCCAGCACCCGTAGATCGACGGGTTTTTTCTGCAACTGCAAATCATGGCGTTTGAGCTTTGAGAAGTCGAGAATGTCGTTGACCAAACTGGCGAGGCGCTTGCTGCTGGCCACGATCATCGCCAGATCGGCGTTGGCTTTTTCGGGCAGCTTTCCGGCCACACCGTCGAGCAGCGATTCGGCCAGGCCGATGACGCCATTCAACGGCGTGCGCAGCTCGTGAGAGGTATTCGCCAAGAACTCATCCTTGAGCTTGTCGATTTTGCGCAATTGTTCGGTGACCAGGCGCTCCTGTTCCAGCTTCTTGCGCTCACGCTCCAACGCTTCCTGCTGAAGCTGCGAGGTTTTGATGATCTGGCCTGATTGCGAGGCGATGATCGTCAGCAGCCTTAAATCATTCTCGCTGAAGTGCCCGCTCCCCAGCTTATTCGTGACCAGCAGCAGGCCGAGCATTTTGCCCTTGAATTTGATGGGAATGCACACCAGCGACTTGATTTCGGCAGATTCGTCCGAGCCGGTTTTGAACCGCTCGTCGCGTGCCAAATCATCGATTTTGAGCGGTTTCTGATGCGATAAAACCCAGCCGGTGATCATGGTCCCGGCTTTATAACTGAAGAGACGGCTGTGCTGGATTTGTTGATGGATCAACGTCTTGAGCGGCGTTGACTCCAAGTTCGTCACCAGCAAAATCGAGCCTTGTTCCGCGCCGACGGCCTTGATGGATTTGGCAATAATCGTCTCGAGGGTTTTGTTCACCTCCAGTGAATTGCTGGCCTCGATCGCCAGCTCGTTGAGCAGGGTCAAATCCTGAACGGCGGACTCCAAGCGGCCGATTTTCTCCTCGAAATCGCGGATTTGGGAGGCGCTGAGGTTGGCCGCTGTTGACTGTTTTCGATCAAGTCTTGGCATGGTCAAATCTCAAAAGCTTGAGACAAGTTTTTAGCGCAATCTGCTTTGCTTGGTGACAAAAAATTAAATCATTTTGTCACCAAATTATTTTGTCATCTTACAAGCCTGAATAGTTATTCTGCTTTTTAATATAGAGATTAAGTCGCGCGGCACTTGCCTACTTGCCCCTTGCTCACTTGCTCTCCATCGCTTCAACGCCCTCCCAATCTTCGGCAACACCTTCCACCACAAACCGCGCGGCTCGACGCAAATAAATCTCAGCGGTTTTGTCCTCGACATGAACATTCAAAACGTTCTTGAAGCACACCACGGCTTGCGCAAATTCTCTCGCAAAATATCGCTTTAAACCCTCCTCAAAATCCGCTTTCGTCTTCAACTTCAACTCGATAATCGCCTCCGCATCGCCATCGTAAACTTCATACAGCGCGATCGGCACGTCCTTGCCCTTCACCTGCACCTTCCCGAGAAAGCGCGTGTGATACTTGTCGCGGTTCACGAGCTTGTCGAGTGAGATTTCGCTCACCACGATGGAGGCGCCGTAAAACTTGCACAAACCTTCGATGCGATTCGTGAGATTGACGGCGTCCGAGAAAATATCGCCCTGCATGCGCTCTCTCTCACCGACGATGCCGAGCATCAACTTTCCGGTGTGTATGCCCACGCCGATATTGATCGCCGGTTCGTTACGTTTTACTCTTTCCGCATTAAATTCCTGCAACTGCTTCAGCGTCGCAATCGAATTGTTCACCGCATCTTCAGCCTGGCGTGGGAACAGCGCCATGATCGCATCGCCGGTGTAGCGATCGACGAAGCCGTGATACTCCCGCACCGTGGGGCTGGCGATGCTGAAATATTCGTTGATAAAGGCAAAATTCTCCGCCGGCGTCATCTTCTCGGAAATGGTGGTGAAGCCGCGAATGTCGGAGACGAAAATCGTCACTTCCATTTGGGTGTGATCGCCGAGTTTCACTTCCACCGCGCTTTCTTTTTCGAGATAGCGCAGAAACTCGCGCGGCACGAAGCGGCCAAAGGCGGTGTTGATCTTGAGCAGATTCAAATGCGTCTTGATGCGCGCCAGCAGCTCGTCTTTGGAGAACGGCTTGGCAAGATAATCGTTCGCGCCGGAGCTTAAGCCTTCGATCAAATCCTGCACTTGATCCTTGGCCGTGACCATAATCACCGGCAATTCCGCCGGCAGATATTTTTGACGTAAACGTTGGCAGACTTCGTAGCCGGACATTTTTGGCATCATCACGTCGAGCAAAACCAAATCGAATCTGCTTTTGTCAATTGCCCGCAGCGCTTCTTCGCCGTTGTAGGCTTGGCTGAAACGATATTTACCGAGCGTGAGATGATTCGCCAGCACTTGTTGATTGACCGGCTCGTCATCGACGATCAAAATGTGAAACGCGCCATCCGGACTGCTTTGCTCCAGCGCCTGCATTTCCGAAGCAATGCCTTCCACTTGCCGGACGCGCGCTAGGTCGATGATCTGGCCGGTGAGAGGAATATAGGCCTGCTCCGTTTTTGCGGGTTTCCCTTTTGAAACCGGCAATGTGAAAGTGAAAGTAGAACCTTTGCCAACTTCGGATTCTACCCAAATTTTCCCACCGTGCAGTTCAACGAGACTTTTGGTGATCGCCAGGCCCAAACCGGTGCCGCCGTATTCGCGCGAAATCGACGCATCGACTTGCTCGAATGATTTGAAAATGTCCTGCTGCTTGTCTTTGGAAATGCCGATGCCGGTATCCGAAATCGCAACTTCAAACATGCCATCTTTCCCTGCTGCTGCCACTGCTACTGTGCCACTTTCGGTGAACTTGATGGCGTTGCCCACGAGATTGTGCAGAATCTGCTGCAAGCGGTTCTCGTCGCCTTCGACCGGTGGCAGATCCGGTGATATCTCATTTTTCAAAATGAGCTTTTTGCCCGTCAACAGCGGCTCGCTGAATTTCAGCACCAATTCGACTAACACGCGCATGTCAATCGGCTTCTTTTGGATGGCGAGATGCTGGGTTTTGAGCTTGGAGAAATCAAGAATGTCGTTGACGAGACTGGCGAGGCGCTTGCCGCTGGCGATGATCATGCCCAAGTTAAGGCGCATTCTTTCGGGAAGTTTGACACTCGGATCACCGACCGAAGATTCTGCCAAGCCGATGATGCCTTGCAGCGGCGTGCGCAGCTCGTGCGAAGTGTTGGCGAGAAAATCATCTTTGAGCTTATCGACCTGCCGCAATCGCTCGTTGACCTTGCGTTCGCGCGCCAACTCTTTTGCTTGCGCCGCGGTTTTGTAGCGAATGTAGCCGAACACCGCGCCGGCAAACATGAGCACATAAAACCCATACGCCCACCAGGTTTTCCACCACGGCGGGGTGATGGTGATTTTCAGCGAAGTGCCTTCCTCATTCCAAACGCCGTCGTTGTTGGAGCCTTTCACGCGCAGGGTGTATGTGCCAGGGTCGAGATTGGTAAATGTGACATCGCGTTTGGTGCCAAGATGAATCCAGTTGTCGTTGAAACCTTCGAGTTTGTAGGCATATTGATTCTTTAACGTGTTGCGATAGCTCAGCGCGGCAAACTCGAACGCGAGAATATTGTCTTTATAAGAGAGTGTGACGTGTTCCCTTGCCGCAATGCCTTTTTCAATGATTGGTTTTCCCTCGGCCTCATCGGTGTTGTAGCGTTTAAAAGAACTGATAGCTATTGGCGGATTGTAAGGGTTGTCTTTAATACTGTCCGGATGAAACGCATTGAAACCATTGATACCGCCAAAAAACATCTCGCCGCTGCGACTTTTATGGTAGGCGCCACCATTAAACTCATAGCTTTGCAAACCGTCGTGTACATCGTAATTCTTAAAAGTCTCCGTTTTGGGATCAAAACGAGATAAGCCTTTATTGGTGCTTAACCACAAACGGCCTTGATCATCGTCTAATATACCATAAATCGTGTTATTGGGAAGACCATCTTTCTCAGTATAATTTAAGAATTGTTCGCTTTTGCGGTCAAATTTGTTCAGTCCCTCGTCTGTTCCGATCCAAAGTGTGCCAAAAGAATCTTCATTGATTGCAAAGACGGAATTGCCACTAAGACTGTGGGAATCTGTCGGATCATGGAGAAAACGAGTAAATTGCTCAGTAGCGCGATCAAATTTATTCAGCCCCCCAGTTGTTCCAATCCAAAGTGTTCCAGAGTGGTCTTCAGAAACTGTATGAATATAATTTTCACTGAGACTGTGGGGATTTTTCGGATCGCGAATAAATCGGATAAATTGCTTTTTCTCATAATCAAATCGCTTGAGTCCGCGCCAAGTTCCAAGCCAAAGCACGCCGGAATGGTCGATGTAATTTGATCTGATAATATTGTCATACCGGTTGTTTGGATTTTGGGGGTCATAGACAAAGCGGGTGAAATGCTCGGTGTTGCGATCAAAGCGATTAAGTCCGCCACCTCCTGTTCCAATCCAAAGTATGTTCCGTGATGTGGGATCTTCACAGATTGAAAAGATAGTATTATCACTAAGGCTATGGGAAATCTTTGGGTCTGTGGCAAAATGGGTGAATTGCTCTTTCTTACGATCAAAGCGATTGAGTCCACCATCAGCAGTTCCAATCCAAAGTGTACCGGCGTGATCTTCATAGATTGATCGGACAATACTTCCGTTAAGACTGTTAGGATTCTGCGGGTCCTGGACATAATGGGCGAATCTCTTTTGGCCGCGATCGAATTTATTGATTCCCCCTGCACCTGTTCCGAGCCAGAGCACACCCGAGCGATCTTCATAGATTGACAGAACGCTGTTGTTACTTAGACTATGTGCATTCGTCGGGTCGTTGACAAAACGGATGAAGTGTTCTTTTTCGCGATCAAATTTGTGGAGCCCGCCACCCGTTCCAATCCAAAGCGTGCCCAAGCGGTCTTCATAGATTGATGGGACAAAATTGCTGCCAAGACGGTTGGGGTTCTTCGGGTCGTACACAAAATGGGTAAATTGCTCGGTGGCAGGATCAAAGCGATAGAGTCCACCACTCTCAATCCCAATCCAGAGCAAGCCGGTGTGATCTTCACGGAGTGAAATGACATCATTGTGACTCATGCCGTGAAGATCCTTTGGATCATGAATAACGCGGGTAAATTGTTCCTTCTCACGATCAAACCTATGCAGTCCTCCAGCCGTTCCAATCCAAAGCGTATTACGCGAAGTGGAATCTTCGCAAATTGCCTGTACCCAATCTTCGTTGTGAGGTTTATCTGGGTGATTCAAAAACCTGGTAAATAGCTCCTTCTCGCGATCGAAGCGATTAAGCCCGCGTCTCGTTCCAATCCAAATTGTGCCTGCACGGTCTTCGTAAATCTCCCAAACCAGGTTATCACTGAGACTGTAGGGATTTGGGGGGTCGTTAATAAAACGCGTAAACCGCTCCGTGTTGCGCTCAAAGCGATTAAGCCCCCCAGCACGAGTTCCAATCCAAAGCGTACCGGAACGGTCTTCATAGATTGACGTGATGAAATTATTCGATAATGAATTTGAATCCTGCACATCGTGTTTATAAACGATAAAGCGATAGCCGTCATATTTATTCAGCCCGTCCTGCGTACCAAACCACATGAACCCTTGATGGTCTTGCAGGATGCAAGACACCGTACTTTGCGAGAGCCCCTGCTCCAGTCCGAGGCGCTCAAATTTGATCCCGCGAGCGGGATTTTGGGCGAGGAGAAATGCCGGCGGGTTTAGCGCGGCCAGAGCGAGCAGGCCGAGCCGCATCATTTTGCGCCACATGTTGTGCTCCTTTCCCAATGGATAGAAATCCAATAATAAAAAATTTTGTTTGCGATTGAAGTTTTGATAAGTTAAATTATCATCAAGATGAAGAAAAAACAAGGGATAAATTCGCGAGATAAACGATGAACGTGCAAACCGTTGAAACGATGGATTGGCCCGACGCCGTAGAACACTCAGACTCCGAAGCGGTGGCTGCCAAAATCGATACTGCAACGGCAAAACGCCTGGCCAATCGCTTCATTCTTGAAAACCTGCCCGACCGCTTCTGTGCCGGTACGCCGCGGTTTTTGCAATTCCCGCTGCGCTCGGTTTGGATTGTTCCGGTGGTGCTTTCCTATCCACGCCTCGGCCCGGTCGGCCAAGCCGGCATAGCCGCGGTCGACACTGAAACCGGTTCCGTCGTGGGTTGGACGCCGCTGGATGAAATGAAGAAAGCCGCCGAAACCATCTATGCCAGAAAAAGAGCCGATATCGAAGCCGCTTTTTCACAGGCAGCAAACGCCTGATTCATGTGCTGTGGCTTGTTTGCGCTCGGTTTTGCACTTCTACGGTCATGTCGCAGACGAAGCTTCTTTGCGTGAAATGTGCGCCACCACTTCGTCGGGAACATTGTCGGATGATCTGGTTAAGTGTGCTCGTGCGTTGGGTTTTAAGGCGCAGAAAGAGTATGCCAACCTGGAAATGCTGCAACAACACCTCGCCGCAAACCGCTTCCCAATTCTTTATATCAATTTACTCTTCATTGATGGTATAGATTCAGTACATGCCGTGATTGCCACTGAGTTACAAGACCAATTCCTTCGCGTTATCGATCCGCTTGAAGGGGAACGCTCTTTTCCTTTGCCCGCCTTCGAGTCATCCTGGCTGATGCTGAATAATCTCGTGATCGTTGTTTGGAAATCTCCGGATTAAGCTGTTCGTTTTGCAATCATACGCTTTACACGAATTAAATGGACCATGTTTAAGCGTAAATTTGTGCGGCACTTGCAGAATTACATAGATTGAACTTTGCGAGAATCCCTGCTCCAGTGAGAGATGCTCAAATTTGATCCCGCCAGCGGGATTTTGGGCGAGGAGAACTGCCGGCGGGTTTAGCGCGGCCAGAGCGAGCAGGCTGAGCCGCAGCATTTGGCGCCATGACTGTAGGCACTGCCGGAAAGCGATAAGGGTGGGTTGCATGGGTGATTTCCCTCGCGTCGTGAAGAAATGAGTTAAATAACATTCGTTATCAACGGTTGTGATGAAGAAAAAATGTTTGAGCTAAAAATGGCGGGCTCTTATTCCTCCTCTGCATTTCTAGGATGATTGCCGTTAGCTAACCAATACCTTCGCAGCGCGAGCATCTGCGAGCGATTCATCTTCAGGGCTTCTGTTGTCGCTCGGCCTGTTGGCGTCAAGCCCAAAACGTGCGCCCCATCATCGCTCCAGGCAAAATGTTCAGACCAGTGATCGAGTATGGGATGAAACAATGGCGTCTCAGCGCCGGTAGTCGGGTCAACCACGTATGTTTTCGTCGCCTTGTGCCGATTGCAACTCGGGCAACACAGGCAAAGATTGCTCAGTGAGGCTTTTCCACCTCGTAATCGTGGCACGATGTGATCGACTTCGAAGGTGACGCCCATGAGCTTTTCTTCGCTGCGACAAAAAGCGCACCGGCCACGCGCTGCCGCAAGCACGCTGCGGCGCAAGCTTGCCGGAATACGCGGTGAACTCAAATCGCCGGCTCCCTCGTGCGCTTGGATTTGAGCAACGTGTATTGGGCTTTGGCTTTAAGGATCGCAAGGCGATCGCTTTCCTCCAAAATTTTATCCAATTCCTCGCTCTCGCGCTTGCGCAACGCCGTCGTTTTGCTTTTGCGCAAGAGTGCGCTTAAGCGCCGCTGCCGGCCTGGCGCCAAAATGGCATCAGCCAACGTCTTCAATTCACCAATGCTCAGGCCCGACAAAGTCTCCAAAGGAGGTTCCTTGAGCTTGCGACGGCTCATCTCAAGGAGCAGGATAACGCGTGTGTTTCGCCGTTCTTTAAGGATTTGTTGAATATCCCTCGGAATCATCAATTCGCCTTTTTCGGAGGTTTGAAGATTGACTTCATAAGCTTGCATGATTAAAGCTCCTTATGAAACTTGTTTCATTGGGTGAGATTTACACGTGCAAAGAAAGATACTGAATTTCTTATCGACAATCAACTTTTTTCAATCATTTCTTGCAGGATTCATCACTGTGTTTTGAGAAAGCCCCTGCTCCAGTCCGAGGCGCTCAAATTTGATCCCGCGAGCGGGATTTTGGGCGAGGAGAAGTGCTGGCGGGTTTAGCGCGGCCAGCGCGATCAGGCCGAGTCGCAGTAGCTTGCGCCACATTTTGTGCTCTTTGAAAATCTTTAGGCGTAAATTTCTGCGGCACTTGCAACTTGCCCTTTGCAACTTGCTCACTTGCTCTCCACCGTCTCAACCCCTTCCCAGTCCTCCGGCACACCCTGCACCATGAATTGCGCCGATCTTTCCAGATAGAGCCGCGCCGTTTTATCAGCCGAATTGACCTTGAGCACTTTATTGAAGCAAACCGAGGCCTCGGTAAATTCTTTCGTAAAATAGTGATGCAGCCCTTCCTCAAAATCCGCTTTCGTCTTCAGCTTCAATTCGATGATCGCCGCCGCATCGCCGTCATAAACTTCATACAGCGAGATCGGCACATCCTTGCCCTTCACTTGCACCTTGCCGAGAAAGCGCGTGTGATACTTGTCGCGGTCCACGAGCTTGTCGAGTGAGATTTCACTCACCACGATGGAAGCGCCGTAAAATTTGCACAAGCCTTCGATGCGATTCGTCAAGTTCACGGCGTCCGAGAAAATATCGCCCTGCGTGCGCTCTTTTTCGCCGACGATGCCGAGCATCAAGTTGCCCGTGTGCAATCCGACCCCAATTTGAATTGGCGGCTCGTTACGTTTTACGCGTTCCGCATTAAACCCCTGCAATTTTTTCAATGTCACAATCGAATTATTCACCGCATCTTCAGCTTGGCGGGGGAAAATTGCCATGATCGCATCGCCGGTGTAGCGGTCGACGAAACCGTGATGCTCGCGCACCGTCGGGCTGGCGATGTTGAAGTATTCGTTGATGAAAGCAAAATTTTCCGCCGGCGTCATCTTCTCGGAAATCGTAGTGAAGCCGCGAATATCCGAAACAAAAATCGTCACTTCCATTTGCGTGTGATCGCCGAGCTTCACTTCGACGACGCTTTCTTTTTGCAAGTAGTGGAGAAACTCACGCGGCACAAAGCGGCCAAAAGCCTTGTTGATTTTCAGCAGATTCAAATGCGTTTTGAGGCGCGCCAGCAGCTCGTCTTTGTAAAACGGCTTGGCGATGTAATCATTCGCGCCGGAGGACAGGCCCTCCAGCAAATCCGAGACTTGATCTTTGGCGGTGACCATGATCACCGGCAATTCCGCCGGCAGATATTTTTGGCGTAGGCGCTGGCAGACTTCGTACCCGGACATCCGCGGCATCATGATGTCCAGCAAAACCAGATCGAATTTCTTGCCTTCAAGCGCTTTGAGCGCTTCTTCGCCATTAAAGGCTTGGGTAAATTCATAATTGGCCAGCGTGAGATGATTGGCCAAAACTTGCTGATTGATCGGCTCATCGTCCACAACGAGAATCCTAAATTCGCCGTTACTTGCAACTTGCCCCGATTTTCCTTCAATAAATTTTAAATCTAAAGTCGGGGCAACTTGCCGAACTCTCGCGACCTCGGACTTCAAGACCTCGGACGAAACGACTTCAGTTGCTTCGGACTTTGGCAGGGTAAACGTAAACGTCGAGCCTTTGCCGACTTCGGATTCGACCGAAATTTCGCCGCCGTGCAGCTCCACCAACTGTTTGGTAATCGCCAGGCCCAAACCGGTGCCGCTGTATTCGCGGGCAATCGAGGCATCGGCCTGCTCAAAGGATTGAAAGATGCGGTCGAATTTATCTTTGGGAATGCCGATGCCAGTGTCGGCAATCGCAATCGCCACCATGCCGTTCTTTTCCCGCGCTGAAACCGCGACCGAACCGGCGTGCGTGAATTTGACAGCGTTGCCGATCAAATTGTGCATGATTTGCTGCAAGCGGTTTTCATCGCCTTCAACCGGCGGCGTGTTGGGGGCGATGTCGTTTTTCAGCAGCAGAATTTTTTTGCCCAGCAGCGGCTCGTTGAATTTCAACACCAGATCGGTGAGCACCCGCATGTCGATGGGCCTTTTTTGAATCTGCAAATCCTGCCGCTTAAGCTTGGAAAAATCGAGAATGTCGTTGACCAGGCTGGCAAGGCGCCGGCCGGAGGCGATGATCATGGCGAGATTGCCGCGTGTTGTTTCGAAAAATTTCTCGCCGGGCGCGTCGAGCAGGGATTCCGCCAAACCGATGATGCCGTTCAGCGGCGTGCGCAGCTCGTGAGAGGTGTTGGCGAGAAAATCATCCTTGAGCTTGTCGATTTGCCGCAGGCGTTCGTTGATCTCCCGTTCTCGCGCCAACTCCTGCTGCTGAAGCGCCAACAGTTGCTCGCGGTCTTTCACGGCTTGTTTTAATGCCGCCGCCTCGCGAATGGTTTTGGCAAGGGTGATTTCGAGGTCTTGAAAATCGATGGGCTTGGTGACGAAATCAAAAGCGCCGCGGTTCATCGCTGTTCGAATATTCTGCATATCGCCGTAGGCGGAAATGATCACGGCTTTGAGGAGGGGATATTCGCTGAGTTTGCTCAACAGCGTCAGGCCGTCCATCCCCGGCATGTTGATGTCCGTGAAGACGCAGTCGATCTCTTTCTCCGCCTGCAGCTTTTCCAGCGCCTCCGCGCCGTCCTTGGCGAAAACAAAAAGCAACTCCTTTTGCTGAATTTGTTTTCGGAATGCCTGGCGAATCAGCAGTGGAACGTCGGGATCATCGTCAACCACCAAGATGTGGGTCGGCATGTTGGCCTCCGTTTTTTATCCTGAGTGTAATCCCATTTTGCGGCGCAACGTCGAAAATGCGGCCTCGGCGCGCAAGCTGTCGAAGCGCGGCTCGACGTTGAGAAAAACCAGCCAGCCGTTGTGCTCGTCGAAAGCTTTTTCCAGCCACTCGAACGCCTGCTCTTTCTCACCCAAGCCGGCATGAACGAGAGCGAGGTCGCAGGCCGAAACGTATTTTTGCGTCGCGAGCTGTTTTAATTCCGTCAGGATTTGGCGCGCCATTTCTGGCTTTCCGGCGAGCGCGTAAGCATGGCCCAGCGCGGCGAGGCTCAGCGCGCGCCGGTTGGAGAGCGCCACGGCTTTTTCGATTTCGGCAATCGCCTGCTCGTGCAGGCCTTTTTGCGAATACGCCTGGCCGAGGAGATCGCGGGCAAAAAGAAAGTTCGCGTCCATCTCCAAAGTTTTTTGCAGCGCGGCAATCGCCTGATCATACTGCCGCGCAAAATAAAATTGCCAGCCGATGCCGGCTTTTAAAACCAGCGCAAGCGGATCGAGTTCCAGGGCTTTTTTGATTTCAGCCAAAGCCAGATCGAACTGGCCGGTGGGCAGCAAATACCACAGCGCATACCAGTAATGCGCCGTGGAATGATTCGGATTCAGCGCCAGCGCCCGCTTGAATTCTTTTTCAGATTCCTGCCAATCCCGATCGTAAATGGCGCGGAGGCATCCCAACGAAACGTGAGCTTCCGCCAGGGTTTCGTCAATGGCGAGCGCTTGCTCGGCCGCGGCTTTGGCTTGCGGTATCGCCGCGCCGGGCGGGAGAGAGCCTTGAAACCCGAGCAGCGCGAAACCGTCGGCGAGTCCGGCGTACGCCAGCGCGTACGTCGGGTCGAGCGCAATCGCCTGCCGGCAATACGCCACGCCTTTTTGCAAATCATCTTCAGTGCGCTTGTTCAAATGAAACCGCGCTTGCAAATACAAATTGTAGGCCTCGAGATTTGCCGTGTAATGTTTGAAAAGGCCGGTCTTTTGCTCGCCGGTTAATTGCATTTTCAGCTTGCCGACAATCGCGCCGGCAATTTCGTCCTGAATGGCAAACACGTCATCCATCTCGCGGTCGTATTTCTCTGACCAAAGCTGAAAGCCATCCTGCACGTTGATGAGCTGCGCAGTGATGCGCAGGTGATTCCCCGCCTTCCGCAGGCTGCCTTCGAGGGCGTAGGTGACATTGAGCTGCTCACCGATGGTGCGGATGTCAAGCGACTTGCCTTTGAAGACGAACGCCGAGGTTCGCGACACCACGCGCCAGCCCTCGATCTTCGCCAGCGCGTCGATCAGCTCTTCGGTGATGCCGTCGCAAAAATATTCCTGATCCTTTTGCGGGCTCAAATCCGCCAACGGCAGCACGACGATGGCGGGGACGGCCTTTTCTGCCAACGGCGCGCCAAGCTGCGGGCCGAGATTTTTAAGATCGTGAATCAAGCTTTCCATCTGCTGATAGCGCTTGCCGGGATCTTTTTGCAGCGCTTTGTCGATCAACGCGGCTAATTTTGCCGGCGCGTCCGGCCGCAGCTCACCAAGCGGCGCCGGTTTTTCATTTTGAATCGCATAAAACACCGCGTCCTCGTAATAGCCTTTGAACGGCAGCTCGCCGGCAAGCATCTCGTAAAGCATCACGCCGAATGACCAAACATCGGTGCGATGATCGACCTCCTCGCCGCGCGCTTGCTCCGGCGACATGAAAGCCGCCGTGCCGGCGGTCAGGCCGAGTTTCGCGCTGCCGTGAGCCATTTGCGCCAATCCGAAATCCATGATTTTCGCCTGGCCTTTGGCCGTGATCATGATGTTGGCGGGTTTGATATCCCGATGCGTGATTTTTTTCTCGTGCGCGGCTTGCAGGCCCTGTGCAATTTGCAGCGCCAGATCGAGCGCTTCGTCGATGGGCAGCGGGCCAGCCGCAATCTTCTGGCGCAGATCGAGGCCGTCGATGTATTCCATGACGATGAACAACTCGTCATTGACTTCCTCAATCGCATAAATGGTGGCGATATTCGGATGATTCAGCGCCGCCGCGGCCTGGGCTTCGATCATGAAACGTTCGCGATCCGCATTGTGCAGCGAAACCTCCGGCGACAGGAACTTAATGGCGACTTCGCGCTTGAGGCGGGTATCTTCGGCTTTGTAGACCACGCCCATGCCGCCCTGACCCAAGTGCTGCAAAATTTTATAATGCGAAATCGTTTGGTTGATCATGAATGTGACTTTGATTCAACAAGCTTTTCGATTTTTCGTAAGAATTTAGCCGTTTGAAGTTTTCGCCCACTGAATTGGCTGCGCCCGTAGGGAAATCCCACTGAATTAAATTCAAAAAGCTTAATTTCTGTGGGCTGCGCCTGTAAGGATTTCTATTTCTGTGGGCGACTTTTTTTAGTCGGGCTTCTTATAGCTAAACTTTTGCGATTTTTCTAATTTTGGGCTTTGCGTTTAATGCGCTGGCCCGAAGAAAACCGCGTTCATCAACAGCAGATTCGTGCCATCGAAGAACGCCCGCGTGTTCGGATCTTCGGCAAAGGCCACGACGTGGCCGGCGCCGAGATTTTGGTGCATCAAATATGCCTTGTTCGCCAATTGCTTTTTGGACTCGTCCCAGATGAAACCGCTCAACACCAGCTTATCTTCCGGCATGTACAAACCGACGTTCGCGCCTTTATCGAGCTTCAGCGGGGTAAAAATGTTGCGGCTGTTGACCAGCACATTCGCATCGCCGTCGTAGCCGAACGCCAGCCAATGCTCGGTGTCCAACTTTACCCGCACGATGGTGCCGGGCGTTTCGATGGGCAACTCTTTTTCCGGCTGAATTTCTTTTTCCACATCAAACGGCTTGGTCAGGTCCGGCTTCGTTTCTTCTTTTTTATCCGGTTTATCTTTTTTCTCATCCTTGTCGGGCTTGCCGCCTTTCAGCTCGCGGGTCGTTCCCAGCAAGCCGACTTTTTCTCCGGTCAGCCATTGCGTCGCGTTGCCGTAGGTAATCAACGTGCCGCCTTTGCGAATCCAATCTTTAATCGAATTGCCCTCGCCAAGCGCGCGGTCGTAGCTGCCGAAAGCGTCCGGCAAAATCAGCGCGTTGTATTTCGACAAATCCGCGTTGCCCAATTGCTCGGCGTGCATGATCGTCACCGGGTAGCCATACGCCTGCTCGAGCAAATATCTCGTCCAGCCCGCCGACAAGGAGGAGGTCGGCGTGTTGTAAGCCAGCACGATTTTCGGCTTCTCCAAAAATTGCACGTTGCCGCTGCCAAAATTCACGCCCTCGTCAACCCACGAATCGTTGGTCGAAATTATCTCGATATTTTCCGCTTTCACGATTTCGCCGAGCGTTTCAAAAAGATAATCCGGATTGTCTTTCACCTTGACGATCAGCGTGCCGCGCGGATATTTGCGGCCGTTCAAAGTGAAGGCGATGTCCGTGCTGAAAACGCGAATGTTTTTGCGATGCAATTCCGCCAGCGCTTTTGCCGCGGCGTTCGTGCCCCACGGAATCAAATAAGCAAGCTGCGCTTTGCCGCCTTGAATCGCCCCGCTCAATGGGGAAACTTCTGCGCCGAGCGTGGAAAAATTCCCCAATGAAGCCTCATGGCTGCGATAGCATTCGACGTCGTACAAAAGTGGCAGCGACCAGCCAGTGACATCGTAAAACTGCACGTCGAGCCGCTTTTTCTCGCGGCGGAGTTGTTCCTGGAGAAATCTATCGTCCATCGGCGTATGTTTATCCAACAGCGTTTTCGCCAGCCGCTTGGACGGTTGCGCCAGCGAGACGATAAACGTTCCCGCCGGAAAACTTTTGGATTGAATGCCGCTGCCGTAATAATCTTCGACGCGGCGGTTCGTAAATGTTGCCGCCGCTTTTTTGACTTCGATCCCTTGCTGCCGCAATAAATTCGCCAGCTTGGCGGCGCGATTGGGATCATTCCCTGGCGCGATGATGAACTCTTTGATCTCGCTGGTTCGGCCTTCTTCAATCGCGGAGCGGCGGTACTCGTAAAAATAACGCAGCATTTCGGCGCGATTGCGGGCCGTGGTCTCGGCGGTCGACAGCGATGCAATAAAATGATGCTGCACCGTCTCGCGGTAATGCATCGTGGTTTCATCATTGCGTTTCACGATCAACCCGCGCGCCGAGGCTTGTTCGTAGGTCATGCCGATCGCACCGTGAAACATCGGCCAGCCTTCGCCATAGCCGGGATAGAACGAGTCAAAAACCTCGCGGGTGAAATAATCGAACTTCATGCGGTCGAACCATTTCGCGTTGTTGCGCCCGTATTTTTCCAGCATCTTGATTTGCGCCGGCGGCATTTCGGGATTCAGCGGCTCAGCCGGCGGGGCGAAATAATACGTCGAGTTCGAGCCCATCTCGTGCAGATCGACGAAGGCTTGCGGATACCATTCGAGAAACGCCTTCACCCGGCCGCGGGTTTCCGGCTGCGTCATCGCAAACCAGTCGCGGTTCATGTCGAAAAGATAATGATTGCTCCGCCCGCTCGGCCAAGTCTCGCGATGCTCGGCCGCCTGCTGATCCGCGTCCGGCCAGCGCCCGGTGGTTTGGCGGAAGTACGTGATGAAACGATCGCGACCATCGGGATTTTGCATCGGATCGAGAATGACGACGCTGTTTTGCAACACCAGCCGCGCCAGCGAGTCGTTTTGCGCCGCCACCAGATGATACGCCGTGAGCAGCGCCGCGTCGGTGCTGGAAATTTCATTGCCGTGCACGCCGTACGCCAGCCAGGTGATCGACGGCAGCGAGGCTACGCCCGTAGGGGCGATCAATCGATCCGCCTCCGCCGCAGAAATTTGCCGCGGATCCGCCAGCTTTTGCATGCCGGCTTTGATCTCGTCGAGACGCGCCAGATTCTGTTCCGAGGCCACGATCATGTAATAAAGCGTCCGGCCTTCCCAGGTTTCGGCGTATTTCACCAGCCGCACATTTTTAGACACTTCCGCCAGCCGGTGAATGTATTTTTCAACTTCGTGGTGCATGGTAATTTTCTCGCCCCACTTGTGCCCAACGACTTGTTCCAAGGTGGGGATCGCAGAATCATACTCAGCTTTCGGGTAAAACTGAAATTCCTGCGCGAACGTCAGATTCGCGAAGAGAAGCAAAGACAGGATGGGGAGGTGGAATCTGGCTTTCATGGAAAGGCGTCTCCTTGTTTCTGGGTTCGTTGTATTATTATAATGAGATGGCCAATTGATCGCGTAAAAGATGCACAAGTTTTTTGGGAAAGTCAAGCGCAGGCTTGACTTTTCTGAGAAAAATGTTTAGCTTTGTTCATGACCGTGAGGCTCATTGTTCCATATCATCAGCAGAACCGAGATTTCACCTGCGGCCCTGCGTGTTTGCGCATGGTGCTCGAGTACTGGAATGTTCAGCAAGATGAAGTTTTGTTGAGCATGTTGTGCAAAACGACAATAGCTGGAACCGGCCTGGCGGAAATTGCCGAAGCCGCCCAGAAATTAGGATTTGCCGCTGAATGGAAACGAAACGCAAAAGTTCACGATTTAACCACTTCGTTGAAAAAAGGTCTTCCTATTATGACAATGGTGGATGCGCGGCTTTTGCACGATATTGAATTACCGGTTCCAGTTGGGCACATGATCGTTATATTCGCGATTGACACAAATACGATTTTTTATCACGATCCAGAAGCCGGTGCAGAGCAGAGTGTTTCTCGCCCAATATTTATTCAGGCGTGGGAAAACTTAAGAAAAGGCATGGTGATAATATGGCGATAAAGAAAGAGATAAAAAAAGCGCGTGAGGCAGTTACAGATTATCTGATTGTCTATATCGGAGAGAAAGCGGTGTCGGGAACGCCGCATTATGACAAAGCGAAAAAAGTTTGGACGGTACCGATACTTTGTTATACGACGCGCGGTATTTTTCTTGGCGGAAAAATTGAGCTTGACGAAAAACTGGAAATCATCTACGCGCCATCGAAAAGCGAATTTACTCGCGTTGTCGAACAACAATTGAAACGCTTGCCCGCCATTGTTTTTGCGGATGAAGATGAACTCGTATCCAAAGGATTTGAAGTTGCAAAAATTGGCTAATCGGAAATCACGGGCGTTCTGCAAGTAACGGGGGCGGGCAAAAGAGATTTGCGTCGGGAATACCACAATTATTTCGAGGGAAAATATTTTTAATTTTCGACAGCCGGTTCATCTTACCTTTTTCCGCATCTCTTCCACAACGCGCTCAATCCCTTCCGCCACATTCCGCCACGCCGAATCTTTGTCCGGCCATTTCTTCACGGCTTTGCCATCTTTGGGCAGCGCCTGCAATTTTGCAAACGGCGCAATGCGCCAATTGCAATCACGCACGATCACGGCAATGACGCGCGCCTCGCCTTTATCGTGGCGTTCCAGCGCCTGCTTCATTTCGATCTCGTAGCAGTAATCCGAAGCAATGAAATCAGCACTGATGAGCAGCATAATAATGTCAGCGCGTTCCAGATTCTCATCGATCTTCCGCTTCCATTCGTCGCCGGCTTCGATCTTGCGGTCGTGCCACGTTTCAATCATGCCTTGCCGCTGCAGCAGCTTAAGATGGGTTTCCAGCTCATTGCGCAGGCTTTCGTCTTTGTGAGAGTAGCTGTAGAACAAGCGCGTCGTCCTTTCCTTCATTTCTCTCATTTCAATTTTTCGCTCGCGTTGGCGTGTGCCTTCGAGATCGACGCCGTTGAGCAACTCCTGCACGTCCAATTCGATTTCATCATCGCCGACAATTTCGGTAAAACGGCGTGTGCCTTTTTGCTCGCGCACCAAAAGTTTTTGGTAGGGAATCGTCACTTCGGGATGGCCCGGCAGCGGCACCATCTCTTGCGGCTGCAGATGGCGAATATCGCGATGAATGCGCTCGAAGTCGGAACGGATAATCGCCAGCAAGCGGCGGCGCCCAGCAGCAGGGCCGTCAACCGCAATGAACACTTTCTTTTCAGACACATCGGCTTTGACCAGCGCGCGGATGGTTTCAAACTTCAAAATCACTCCGGTGCGCCAGCGCGGCAGGCCCTCACTCAACACGTGCGTGCGCACGATAAAACGCGGCAGCAAGCCCTCCGGCAAAACGGGATAATGATATTCAAAATTCAGGCAGGACAATGGCGAGAATGATTTCGTATCTCCCGGCTCCTGCTTGTCGAGCAATTCCGGAATCAAATATTGCGTATCGTCATCGGGAAAATTAAAACAGATTTCGAACTTCTTCATCAAATCAAACAGAAAGCGATGCATGTTGGCTGGATACTTTTTGCCGTCAAGAATCAATGGGACGTCCTTCAAATGAATCACGCCTTTTTGCTCCGCCAGCTTTTCCGCGTTCAGAATTTTATAAATGCCGTTGGTGACCCAGTGCGGATTCAGCACGTGGGTGTCCTGCAGACGCGGATCATCTTTGTAATTCAAAACAATGCCAAGGCGGTGCAAATAGAAGGCGAGGCTCTCCTGCGCCGCGGCCTCGGTTTCGCCGTTTTTTGCGCAGATTTTTCTGTATTCTTCAAAACTGAGATAATTCTTTTTCATCGCCGCGAGCCGATCTTTGATGCTGAACCAGCTCGCCGGAAAGGCATCGCGCAAATGTTCCAGCCGGTCGGTTTCGGCCTCGATGATTTTGCGCAGCTCGGCAATGCCGGTTCCATCTTCGCAATCGGTTTTGACAAATTCGCGAATTGGATATTTCTGCTGCAGGGCGCGACGATTGAGATCAAAGGGATGCTCTTTGATCTTGTTCAACACCACGATCACCGGCGAGCCGCCGCCGAAACTTTCGATGTGCTTGAGCCAATATTCTGCGTCCGCCTCTTCGGCGCCCTCGCGGCCGTTGACCACCAGCAGATACAAGCTGCGCTCCGTGAGAAAGAACTGATGCGTGGCGTGCATAATCTCCTGCCCGCCAAAATCCCAAATGTTCAGCCGCACCTCTTCGGTATGATTGAGGCGCAGCGGCCACTCGGTAATCTGAATGCCCTCGGTTTTCTTTTCGCTTTTATTGAAACGATTGTGCAGCAGGCGATTGACCAGTGAAGTTTTGCCCACGGCACCGCGGCCCACGAGAATGAGTTTGGCTTCGTTCAATGGTTTCCTTTCACCTCGAACGCGGAAATAGTATTGGAGAATTTCGTTGGGTTTGGCGGGTTGCGTCTTTCTGTTCCAAACATCATTAGAAGTTGGTCCGAGGATTTCGGCTGGTATAGCCAGTGCATCATTACCATGCAGGAAGAGTCGCTCAAGTGACTTGAGATGGCGTAGCGATTCTGGCAGCGCCCAGAGTTTGTTATCGGAAAGATCAAGTCTCTGAAGCAGTATTAACTGACCGAGCGACTCCGGCAACGCCATTAGTTGGTTGTTAAAGAGATAAAGCTCCTGAAGTTGCGTTAACTGGCCGAACCACTTCGGCAATGCTGTGAGTTTGTTCTTATTGAGATTAAGTCGTCGAAGCTGTGTCAATTGGCTGAGTGACTCCGGCAGCACTGTGAGTTGATTGTTAAAAAAATAAAGCTCTTGAAGCCTCGCTAACTGGCCAAACGACTTCGGCAGCATCGCAAGTTGGTTATTGCGGAGATCAAGCACCCGAAGCTGTGTCAACTGGCTGAGCGATTCGGGCAACGCCGTAAGGTGGTTGTTATCCTGAATTATTCACAAAAACTGAAAAAAGTCCGAGGAATTTTCTCGCTAATGTATTATATTATAAGCATCTAATGATTAAAACAAAGGAGAAAATTCCAATGAACTCAGTTGTGACGACA
>Ga0187892_10001734_pt1 | contig 47851 bp, 34 predicted proteins | sample MA1701073metaG_FD_139345 | JGI IMG/M metagenome (GOLD analysis project Ga0187892, IMG submission 139345) | Bio-ooze microbial communities from a basaltic lava cave in the Kipuka Kanohina Cave System on the Island of Hawaii, USA - MA170107-3 metaG ...
TCCACATGACGCATGACTCGGGGCCGTTATGGTTGGCTACACCTTTAACGTGTGACTCTTTCATTCACTACAACCTGCCGGTTTATCCCGGCGCACTGAGGCGGTGGCTCCGCCCCGCCGTAAGGTCGTTCGATTAGATTCTGGGCTACGCCCCGGTGTGCGCGCCTCTGCCAAGTGCGAGCCGAATCCGGGAAAAGGGCGAAGCCCTAAATCAAGATTAAAGCTCCGTACGGCGGGGCGAAGCCACCGCCTCACATCAGGCGGCAAAGCCGTATCGCAAGCGGCTTATGACTTTTGAGACAAGCCGTTGAAAGACAAGTCTGGGAGATCAGAAAAGGTAACTGGTCGCTTTCGCAGATTTCGAACTCAATCGCTAGAAAGCAAGTACCGTTTTGCCTACAGTGTCCAGCGTAACTGAAAAACCGGTCATCACTATCCGCGATATCGAACTTATCTCGGAGATGAAAGAGGTCGAAGCCCTCCAGAAGGATGTCTGGGCGTGTGCCGAGCGCGACATCGTTCCCTTCACCATCCTTGTTGCCACGCGGCAGCTTGGTGCGATCCTACTCGGAGCGTTTGACGGGCCGTCGCTCGTAGGCTTCGCTTACAGTTTCGTCGGGTGTGAAGACGGGCGTTTGGTGCACCATTCACACATGCTTGCGGTCAGGCCCACGTATCGCAACGTCAACCTCGGTTACAAGCTCAAGTTAGCGCAGCGGGATCGAGCTCTTGCGCAAGGAATCACCCGGATGACATGGACATTCGACCCACTTCAAAGTCTGAACGCGCATTTCAACTTTGCAAAGCTCGGAGTCGTCGCGGACACTTACAAGATCAACTTCTACGGTGAAGCGACATCAAGCTTCTTGCACCAGATCGGTAACGGTACCGATCGGCTCTGGGTTACCTGGCCGCTGGACAGCAGCCGCGTATGTGAGCGACTACAAACTAAAGACCAGAGTAGAACCTCGAACCTTGACCTCGACCGCCTTTCATGTCTCGTCCAGGTTGGCCCAAACAACGTGCCTCAGAGGGGTCATTCATCGGAAGTAGCCGGTGAGAACGTTGTCTCGGTAGAGATCCCAGCAGACATTAATGTGTTGCAACGTGAGAGTCCGGAACTGGCGGTTAGGTGGCGAGAAGCAACGCGGTGGGCCTTCACAGAGGCGATATCTTCTGGATATCAGATCGATGAATTCTGCGGTTCATCGAGGAACGACCAGGCGGTTGGAGTCTACCTCCTCAGCTACGGGAAGAAAACTACTGCTTGAAACGAAGCCTCGGCGACGAAATGAAGGTTTACTGCCTGTCAGTCCTATCCTGCGGCAAGCTGTACGTCACCTTGCCGGTCTCGTCTAAAAACTCGAGTTTGGGCAAGCCCGCCGCATCAACCGAAAGCTTTATCCGAGGCTTGCCCTTCGTGTCGGAGAGCCGAACCACCGCCGCCTGCTCGCGATCTCTCCCCACCATGACTCGTTCCGCAGCGCCGCCAGCCAGTTCTCTGAGCTTTTGCATTGCCGCATTCTTCTCCGGCCCCTCTTTCATTTTCTCTATCTCGCCAAGCTTTTCAATCACCGGCCCCAACGAAGTCTCCGGCCTATCCCAAACTCGCAGGCCCGCGGAATACTGCCCGTTGCTTTCCCCGTACTGGATGGCGACGGTCTGATCCTGCCGGAACCTATCGAAGGCCAGCAGCGCGCTGGCGTTTCCCTTGCCGTCTTTCTGATCGCCACTAAAACTCAAGCCACCGGCCTCATCGCCCTTCTCGTTGAAGAAAAGCATTCCCGGCGGCCTCTTCCGCGACAGCATCTTTCCGTCAATCACGCCTGGATGCTGGCGCTCGGCGTTGGAAATGACCATCTTTAGCTTGCCGTCTTTCTCGACGATGTTGATGCGCTCCACATCTATCTCTTCAAACTTCTGATTGCGAGTTTGTATTGTGAAAGCGGTGAGAACGAACACCGCGCAAAAGAATGTGGCGACGACCGCGTATGCCTTTAAGAATCGAACTTCTTTTTCTAGTTTGGATTCCATCGAATAGTCTCCGTTGATGTCGAAAGTGCAAGTGGCCGACGTGTTGTCTTCTCGAAACCTACCCAACACTTCAAACCGGGTAATACCCTCTTCGGCTCCTTACGAGCAGGTTCCGCAGTTCACGCGGTGCGCTTGAAGGCGAAGTGACTTTAACCTTCAGCGCGCGCAACTTTTTGTCCGCCTTTGAAGACGCAGGTTTACAGGTGATCCTGTATTGTTGTCGCAGTTCACCAGCCAACAGTTCTGCGGCCGCGACTAGGTCTAAATTGTTCTTTGGGTAGAACGTTCCCCCGCCTGTGACTGAAGACAATTCATCAAGAATCGCACTCGCGCCAATCCCTAAGGCGTCGGCTTGCCTGATCGCATGCTCATCATGAGTCGCGATACCGTAAACAAGTGTGTCCGCATTCATCAGCAGGCGCCGCAGCTCCTGATAGCTCCGGCGAGAGCGACTATCCGAACCATCGCTGATTACAAGCAAAACGCGTTTTGAGTGCTCACCCTTGTGTAACTTCTCGACAGCCATGAAACAAGCGTCGTATAAAGCCGCTTCACGTTCCGTCTTTAAGTTGTCAAGTGGCCTTAACAGCGCGTCATGGTCACGAGTCCAGTCGACCAAAACCTGCGGTTCTTTTGGAACGTGGATAAGGAAATAGGTATTCGAGCTGTTACTTAACTTAACGAACCGCTCGAGCGCTTGCCTGAGAGTTTTCGACGTTGCGACGCCTCGACGGCTGTATTCACCCTCCACCTGCGATTTATCGTAAACAATGCCGATGCTCATCGGCTCATCACCAAAACTAAAAGACGTTATGTCCAGAGGGGTCTTACCTTCAAAGACTGAGAAATCGCTACGGCTCAATCCGCCGATTAAAGCTCCCTGCTTGTTGGTCACCGTGACAGTTAGCGTAATCGAGTCGTCGCCTGATTGCTGAACGAGAATAGCCGCAGATGTTTTCGGGAGTTGGACACTTGCGCAGAGGGTTGCGACGCCCGATTGAGCAGCGAAGCAAAGCAAGAAAAGATAAAGAATTGGTGTTCGCATTCTTGTCAGAACCGCCTGCGTGAGCGGGCGCGTCTCTAGCGTTGCCAAAACTCGCCCGCTCACGCAGGCAGTTCTGACTTTAATATTCCGACCACGCTCGGCTATCGCCCGCTGGCGTGTTCCGCTTAACCTGCTCGGCCATGTCGCGCATCATGTCGGCGAAGTTCTTCTCGTGCCACGAGTGGCCTTTCAAAGGACGCCCATATGCAAAAGTAGCGTCGCTCTTCGGATTAGTCGCCTTCTTCGTGAATTCTTCAAACAGATAGACGGCGAGATTCAGATAAAAATTATCCATGTCGCCGGAGATGAAGTGCAGCTTGCCCGCGATCTTTGGCCCCAACGTTGCCCAGTTTTTTTCGGCGTAGTGACGAAGGTCATAACCGTTTTCGCGCATGTACAACGCAACTTCGCGGTCGATCTTTCCCGTGCGCTTGTCCCAGAGCGGTCGTGGATATCCGTCAGCGCCGACAGGGCCGTAAATCGCTTCCCAGGCACCGAATTGAAAACCGCCTCGCCCTTTGCTTCCCAACACCGCTTCGAAATGACTCACCTGCTTGACGGTTAGATTTACCTGTCCCTCGACCGAGCGTCGCATGGGCCGGTCCGCCGGGATCCATGAGCGGCCGGGGGCGCTGAAAGCATTCTCGTCCTCATAAACGTTAACCATCAGGTAGCGCCGGAAATCGATCGGGTCAGGGTTGAATACCCATGCACCGCCGAAGAAATCGGGGTGCTTTAACTGAAGGCCCAACGAGCCCCACCCGCCAGTTGAGGCTCCTGCAAGTATCCGGGCATACGGTTTGGCGATAGCGCGGAATTGTTTTTCGACGTAGGGGATCAGCTCCTGGATAATGGCGTCGCCATAAGGCCCATTGTTGGCTGAGTTAACACTGTACCCGTCGGGAAAAAACGGGCTGGGCTCGACGAAGGTAACCGCCAAAAAGCGCGGGAATTTATCCGACGTCCATTCCTGAAAGAACTCGTACCCGGGCTGGACGTTGGATGACGCTCTCAAGCCTTGTTGCGATTTCGCGCTTTCCGGGTCTTCATTGAAATAAAAGGCGGGGCTGCCGAGATACCCTTGAGCGTAAACAACCGGGTACCGAACGTCTGGGTGCTTGTCGTAACCTTTCGGCAGAATGACAGTCGCGCCGAGATAGACCGGTACGCCCCAGAATTTGCTCAGGACATCACTCTTGATCTGAACGCGCTTTATCCATTTGGTCTCTTTCGGCGCTTCGGCGGACGGAATCACCTTATTGAGCACGAGGCTCACCTTGTATGCCACGCCCGGGTCGAGACGGACTTTCTTCACATCGCTGTAAAGATTGCCGGGCGAGACGTTGAAGAATCGCCCGCGCATATCCCAATGCACCCAGAGAGTGCGCCCGTCACTGCGCCGGCACTCCGTGTAGAGGTTGAGCATCGCCTGAACGTAGTAATCACCCGCGGGCAGTTGCGCGAGACTTTCAACCGGATGCCCGAACGTTGTTTGATCTACTACGACGGCTTGCCCCGGTTGGAGGCCTTCGGCATCCGCTCCGAAAATCGGTGTTGTGTTTGGTCCTATTTGAAAGCGCGGCTCCGGGGCGTCTGATCGGGCGATGATGAGTATTACCCTTCCGGTAATCGGGCCGGACCCGACGGTCTTGTCGAAAGAGATTTCGAACCGCCCGTCTGCCAGCGCCACTGTGCAGACCAGAGCCTGAAAGAGAACGGCTATGGCTAGGGAAAGAAGTTTCCTCATTATTGTTCTATTTCGTGTTGGTTAGTGTGATTTAGTGGATCGTCTTTACTGCCTCAAAAAAAACGATCCACTAAAACACGAACCAACATGAACTTGGCGCCGCCATTCAAGGGAAATGCTTCTCACCTTTGGCTAACAGATGATCTGTTCCTCACCGGAAATGGTGGGCGTTTCGGTTGTTGCGTTGGGTTCTTTTTCAGCTCTTCCATCACCCACTGAATCGCCCTTTCGAGTTGCGGGTCGTGGCCATTGATTACTTCAGCCGGTGTCTGTTCGACTTCGATGTCTGGCGGCACGCCGACATTCTCGACTACCCAGCCATCCTCGGTCCAGATCGCCAGATTGGGCGCCGTAACGCCACCGCCATCCATCAAAACAGGAAAGCCGAGCGTGCCGACTAATCCGCCCCAAGTGCGTTTGCCGATAAGTTTACCGATTTGAAACTTGCGCCACATCCACGGTAGAAAGTCGCCGCCCGAGCCCGCCGTCTCATCAATCAACATTACCTTCGGACCCTGGATCGATGCGGCAGGAGTTTTTAGGTCAGCTCCGTAGCGCATGGCCCAGTACGCGCCAAGGGGCCGGCGCAGAATGTCGATGGGATAGTCGGCAAGCTGACCGCCGCCATTGAACCGTTCGTCAACGATGATCGCTTCCTTATACGATTGGGGATAGAAATAGCGCTTAAAGTAAGCGTGGCCGGCGGTACTCGTGTTGGGAACGTAGACATAAGCGACGCGGCCTCCAGTCGCTTCGTCAACTTTGCGGAGATTGCCCTCAACCCAATCGCGATTCCGCAGTGCGCCCTCGTTGGCAATTGGCACGACCTGCAACGTGCGCGCGCCGGTGCCATCAGGATTCGGACCCACAGTGATCTCAATGATCTTGCCCGAAGTATTCTCGAACAGGCTGTACAGATTTGTGGGTGGTCGCAGATCCTGACCCCGCACCGCAATCAGGTACTCGCCGGCTTTCACGTCCACTCCCGGTTCAGTAAGCGGCGAGCGCAGTTCGGGGTTCCAATTCAGTCCGCCGTAAACTTTTTTGAAGCGGTAACGGCCGTTCTCAATCGCGTAATCAGCGCCCAGCAGTCCACCCGGCACGCTCGTTGGTTGGTATCGCGAATCGCCGCCGCCTACTCGATGATGGCCTACGGCCAACTCGCTGCCCAGCCATTGCAACACCCGGTTCAGATCGCCGCGCGTAGTAACGTGCGGCAGGAACTGTTCGTATTTCCGCTGCATTGCTTTCCAGTCAACGCCGTGCATGTTCGGCGCATAGAAATAATCGCGGTTGATGCGCCAGGCTTCGTTGAAGATCTGGCTCCATTCAGCGCGCGGGTCGATGCGCACTTCAATATCTTCCACGCTTATCTTGCCCGTTCCCGGTTGTGGCTTCGGAGTGACCGCGACGACTGACCATGCCTCCCGGCTTCTGAAAAGGATCTTCTTCCTATCGGCCGAGACGAGATAATCAGACACTCCCGGCATGAAGACTTCATCCCTGCGTTTGGTTAAATCGTATTGATGAAGTACGGCTCGCTCAGGCCCGCCCGGGGTCGGATTGTCATCGCCTTCGATATAGTAGAACTGACCGGCAGTGCCCGCTTGCAGGTTGCGATAATTTCGAGGCGGCAACGCAATCGACAGGACGCGGTTGTTGATCCCAGAGAAATCTATTGAAAAAGTTTCCGGCGTCTTCGACGCGGGCGGCTCTTTGGGCTTTTCTTCTTTTTGAACGCCCGTCTCTTCGTCGCTTTCCTTGGCCAACGGGTTTGGCAGATTCTTGCGTAGCACAGCCAGGTATAGCGACTTGGTAAGTCGCATGTCGGCATTAGACATCGCGAACCAATCCTTGACGGGCCCGGCGTCGGTCGAGCCAAAAAAGTAGAGATACTTGCCGCTCTCATCAAAAACCGGCTCGGTGACTTCGCTTAACCCGTCGGTAATTGGGAACGATTTTTCCTGGTCGATCGAGTAGGCATAGACAGTCTGAATATACGCCTTGGTGTTGAGGGTATAGGCGAGCCACTTGGAATCAGGCGACCAGACGTGATGAATCGTCCTGGCGCGCGTTGGTCCATACAGGTATTCCGATCCGATCTTCTTCGTCGCGCCGGTTTTTAAATCGAGCCAATACAAACTCCATGAATTGTCAGTGTAGGAAATCTTCTGGTTATCAGGCGACCACACCGGATCTTCATAGAAGCCGGCGCCCGCGAGTTTGATCTTGCGCACCTCCCCTTTTCCGTCCTGACTACGAACATGCAACTCGTACTCTCCGGTTTCATCAGAAAAGTAGGCGATAGACTTGCCGTCTGGTGACCAGGCAGGAGAACGCTCGTGAACGCCAACGGAGTTCGTGAGGTTGCGAACGTCACCTTTCTCGGCCGGAACGGTGACGATCTCGCCCCGGAATTCGAAAGCGGCGCGTGCTCCCGACGGAGAAAAAGAAGCGCGGCGAACGTAACGAGCTCCTTTTACAAACCGCGGCCGCGTCTCCACGAGATCCGCCGCCACACCAACTGTCAGCTTCGCGGTGCGACCGGACTTCAGATCAAACGTGTGCAGGTAACCGGCTTGCTCGTAAACGATAGCGTTATCGCTCGCCGAAGCAGACAGGACGGGGAAGTCTTTGTAATCGGTAAGTTGTTTGACAGTCTTCGATTTCAGGTTGTAGGAAAATAGATTGAATTCCCCATTTCGATCTGAGCGAAAATAAATTGTGTCGCCAACCCACATCGGGCCGGCGTCGTTGGCACGGTTTTCCGGCTGCGGAAGTTTTTCGCTGGAGTTATCACTGAGGTTAAAGAACCAGATTGTTGAGTTGGTCCCGCCGCGATAATGCTTCCACTCGTTGAACGCCTCGTAGATCGGGTTGTAAGCCAGCCTCGATCCATCCGGCGAATATGTCGCGCTGGAAGCGTTGGGCAGCCTGAGAGGTTCTTCGACTCCGCCCTTCACGGCGACGGTAAAGAGTTGCGTGTAGCGGCCGGTGAACACGGCTCGCGGCGAGGTAAACAGCACGGCAGATCCATCAGGCGTAAATTCCTGGACGACATCCGGGCCAGGATGCCAGGTCAGGCGCGTGGGCACGCCGCCGCTGACCGGCATAACGTAGACGTCCGTGTTTCCGTCGTATTGAGCAGTGAAGGCTACCAGCGACCCGTCGGGCGAAAAGGCGGGATTCGATTGCACTCCTTCATCTGCTGTCAGCCTGCGCACATTCTTGCCGTCAATGCCGGCGGCCCACAAATCCCCGGCGTAAACGAATGCGACGTGAGTCTTGCTGATCGCCGGTTGCGCCATCAGCCGCGTGTCGTTGATGTCGAGGCCTTGAGCCTGCACGGCGAGCTGCAAGCCCAGCGAGATTGATGAAACAAGCAAAGCTTGAATAAACGAATGCCGAGTTTTGGATCTTAGTGTTTGCATTACCGCTCCTGAAGGAAATCGATTCCTATTGTTCACTTAGCTGGGAAAAGCTTTGAAACACTTCAATCATCCGCCTGGAAACAATCTCCTCTTGCCCGCGCTCCAACATGAATGGCGTCAAACAAAGTCCGAGACCGACCTTCAGCCACAACTCGACGCGCGGACGCCCTTCGCGCAGACGACTAAGAAAGTCTTCATGGCTGAATCCTCTACCAGTCTGATCCCAATCAACAGTCAAATAGGGGACGTTGCCGCCATTCTCAGGACCTATCCGCCTGACTGTGATTCCGGATATGCGACTGAGAACCGCTTCCCAATCCGCCACGATGGCGCTCCAACTCCTCCAATCACCGGAGTGATCGCGCTTAAGATAGTCTTCGATTGCTGTCAGCAGGCCGATAATCTCCTCCTTGCCAGCTTTGCATGCGCGCCCGATCGAATCTGAGTTTGGAGAACTATTGAGAAGGGCGGCGTGAACTAAATCTTTTCGGCCGAGGAGCAAACCGGTGCTCTGAGGTCCCCGCAGCGCCTTGCCACCGCTAAAGGCAACTAGATCAAAGCCCATGTCAGTGTACTTGCGCAGATTGCCCGCAGGCGGGACGTCCGCGGCGGCATCCAAAAGATTAGGAATCCCTCGTTTCTTGCCGGCCGCGATCCATTCTTCCATCCCAATTCGGCCTGTCTTATTCGCATAGACGAGAAAGTGCATCATGGCGGTTCTCCGGGAAAAGGCCCCCTCAAGTTCGTCTCGGGTCTCTACTTCCACGAAACGAATTCCCACGTTGCGAATTGCATGGTCGAAGTCATGGCGATGACTGCGTTGGACGATCACTTCATTCGGCAGGTCCGTCGTATCAGGTATTCGCAGAATTGACTCCGGGTCTCCTTTGGTTACGCAAGCGGCCGTTCCCAGCAGGAGCGCAGCTGCTGCACCAGAAGTCACCAGTGCAGCTTCCACGCCGATTTGTTTCGCGATGAGCTTGCCTGCGGCTTGATGCAGTTCTTCGATGTTAACGTAGTGCCGGCTGGCTTCTTCCATCGCTTCTTTGACAGCTTTCGTCATCAACGAGCCCCCGAGAATCGTGAGTATGCCGGCCGCATTAATCAGAGGTTGGACGCCGATCCGCTCATATACGTGTGCATCCCTATGGTGCTTCTTTGCGTCGCTAACCGATTCGGAAACCAATGGCATTGTTGAGGTCATGTCCATCCTTACCGCCGACGAGAGTCAGAAAAGCTGGCGGCGATTCAGGCAGCCGATTGTCATCTTTGTTTCAATCAGTATCACCGCGCCTAGAGACTTTGTGAAAACTCATTTGGAAAACCGCAGGCTCATTCGGAGATTCTTGACTCCGTAGGAGTGAGATGTTTATAGACCGGGACACAATAAAATCGCTACGCCGTTCGGAGGGGCGGATGGATACTAGATGAGTACCTGCCAATGCTATAAACATCTAACCCCTACGGGGTTAAGACCCCGAGGTCCTCTACGCGTATGCAGCCAAAGTGAGCGCTTCCACAGAAAAGCCGTCGCTCCAAAGAGTTTTCACACAGTCTCGTAGCGAATGGTCGTACGGCCAGAGATGCGCATCGCTCACCCACCCGCTACCCGCAGTGGCAGTGACCTCGTAGGACCGAAACGCCGGTCTGCTGGCCAGCATGAACTACTTCCGAATAGGCTTGCCTTCGACGTCAAGAATAATGATCTCGCCGAGGTTTAGTTCGCGCAGCCCGGGGCCGATCTTCGAGTGGTCGCCCACGAGTAGAAGCGTTGCGTTTCCAGGCACGGCATATTTTTGAGCGGCCTGATTGACTGCCGCGAGCGTCGCGCGCTGGGTCTCGTCCGTGAAACGCTGCAACTCTGTTACCGGCAAACCGAGCGCCCATAGAGTTGCGATCTGTTGAACGAGTTGGCCCATCGTCTCGAATTCCTGCGCGTAGCCGCGCACACGGTTGGCCTTGGCGTTTGAAAGTTCCATCTCCGTGATCGGTTTCTGGCCGGAAATGTTCTTCAGCTCACTGACAAACTCGACGATCGATTCTTTGGTTTTGTTCGTCTGCACGCCGCCAGAAGCGACCCACGCACTGGCCTTAGTGTAGAAGGCGGGGAAGGAGTAGACCCCATAAGAGTAGCCCTTGTTTTCGCGCAGGTTGAGATTGAGCCGGGTCTGGAAACCACCGCCCCACACGGCGTCGGCGAGATTGAAGGCGTAGTAATCTTCGGCGCTGCGTGAAGGAGCTGACAGCAGTTGGGCAACCACTGTCTGCGCGGCATCTTGCCGATCGACGAGAAAGACCTGGCCGGCGCCGATGGGTTGCGGCGCGGGAATCGTCACCGACGGCGGCGCGCCGCCCGACCACGATCCGAAATGCTGCTTGGCGAGTTCTGTCGCTTCGGCCAGCGTGATGTCGCCGGCGAAGATCAGGGCCGAGCCTCCGGGCTTCCAGTAAGTTTCGTGAAAGCGCGCGAGGTCCGCGCTCGTGACGCGCGTGACCGTTCCCGGCAGCCCTGTTCGCGGCCGACCGTAAGGGTGATTGGCGCCGAAGAGGAGCATGTCGCCTATGCGCGCTGATAACGCGTTCGGGTTGTTGGCCTGCTGCGCGAGATTGTCGAGATGTATTTTCTTTTCGCGAGCCACCTCGCTTTCCGGAAAAACGGAATTGCGTACGACGTCGGCGAAGATCGAGAAGGCCGCGGCAAGATTGGGCTTGAGCACCTGAAGCGAGAGATTAGACGTTTCACGTCCGGCTGAGCCAGAGAGCGACGTGCCCAGATCGCCCAACGCGTTTTCTATTTCAAGGGCGTTTTTCGTCCTGGTCCCCATGTCGATGGTCATCACCGTCAGGTGCGCCACTCCTTCTTTGCCGGCCGGGTCGGCGACCGCGCCGGCTCTGGTCGCAAGCGTAACGGCTACCTTCGGCAGCTCCTTCCGCTCGACGACGAAGACCTGCATCCCATTTTCGAGTTTTGCGGTTTCGACTTTGGGCGCGATGAAAGCTTTGTCGACGCCGATGGACGGCTGCTGCGAGCGGTCGAGAGCCACCTGTGATTCACGGCCTGAGTTTTCGGGATGAAATCGAACTAAGAGCCGGTTGCGAGTGTTGAGCCACATGCCAACAGCATCGCGCACGCCGTTGGCGCTGGCGTTGCGATAACGCGCGAGATCTTCCTCGAACTTACCCGGATCGCCGAAGTATGTGTTGTACTGGGCCAGCCGGTCGGCCTTGCCGCCGAAACCGCCGATGCGTTCCAGGCCTGAGATGAAGCCGTACTCAATCTTCGTCCTGACACGGTTGAGTTCCTCAGCGGTCGGGCCGGTCGTCGCCAGACGCGCGATTTCATCCGTGATGGTTTGCTCGATCTGCGCCAGCTTCACACCCGGACGGGCAGTGGCGACGACGGCGAAGAGACCCGAAATCTCGTTCGCGTTTTGAAACGAAGAGACATTCGAAGCCAACTGACGGTCGTAAACGAGAACCTTCTGGAGGCGTGATGACAGGCCATCTGTGAGAATAGCGGATGCGATCTGTAACTCGGCATCGTGGGCCTCGAAGGTGGGTGAAGAGGGCCAGGCCACATAGACGCGCTCCAGCGGCACGCGGTCATTCACTTCGACGATCCTCTCGCCGTCAAGTTGCGGGACCCAACGCGCCGGCCGGTCCAGGGCCGGGCCGGAAGGGATTCCGGCAAAGTATTTTTCGACGAGACGCTTGGCCTCGGTCTTGTCGAAGTCGCCGGTTATGACGAGCGAAAGATTGTTCGGCGTGTAATAGGTTTTGAAAAATCCCCTCACGTCGTCGAGCGAGGCGGCCGTCAAGTCTTCGTGGCTGCCGATGACGCTCCACGAGTACGGATGTCCCTTTGGATGAAGATTTTCCACGAGTAGTGTGAAGGCCCGCCCATAGGGCTGATTCTCGAGACCCTGCCGCCGCTCGTTTTTCACTACATCACGCTGGTTGTCGAGCTTCTCTTTGGTCAGAGCGTCTGGCAGCGTAGCCAGACGATCCGCCTCAAGCCAAAGAATGTATTCAAGATTAGCGGACGGGACGGTGGCGAAGTAGTTGGTGCGGTCGTTGTTGGTGGTGCCGTTGACGCCTCCTGTGAAAAGGTTGGCGCCCGCCTTTTCGACGTAAGAGATGTATTCGCCGGGAGCGTTCTTCGATCCCTGAAACATCATGTGCTCGAAGAGGTGGGCAAACCCCGTGCGCCCCGCTTGCTCGTTCTTCGAGCCGACGTGGAACCACTGGTTGACGTGGACGACCGGCAGCTTGCGATCGACATGCAGAATTACCTGAAGCCCGTTAGGTAATGTGTACTTCTCAAACTCGACTTTCGGTACGGCTGTCGAGGTCACCGCGCCCTGTCTCGCTGAGGCTTGCGCTCCCGCGGTGGTCTGCGCCGCAACGGTGGGGACCACAGCAAGGACTATCAGCAGTGGCAGAATGAGATTGAGCAAGCCAACTCGCAATGATGTTTTCATGGTCGTGATTAGTCTCCTGCTGTAAAGAATCAGCATTCGGAAATTCGCAGGTTGGGAAGGGCGGTTTACCCCCGCTAATATTCGGAGCCATTCATCCTGGAATCACTTCTTCATTGTTGAGTGGCGGCGAATCTTGAGCGGGGGTAAACCGCCCTTCCCAACCTGCGAAGTTTTGTCGCTTGAGTGTGTTATCTGTGATCGATTTCTATTTTTTCACAGCCTCTAGTGTTCTGTATGTCACGGACGGGTGGCGATTGACTTCGGCATCTCTACAGTCCTGACGTCAACGCTAATTTCCTTAAGTCTCAGCGCGACCTCCGGCGTCATGTCCTCCTGATAACGCCCTCCCAGATACTTGGCTAGAAACTTCTCAGATGCCGCAAACATCGCCATGCTGTTGACAGGCCGCGAGAAGCCGTGCCCTTCGTCGGGCGCGACGATGTATTCAACCGGAAAGCCGCGCTCGCGCAAAGCCACGACGATTTGGTCGGATTCGGCCTTTTTCACGCGCGGGTCGTTCGCTCCCTGGAGGACAAGCAGCGGAGTCTTGATCTTGTTCGCGGAATTCAGAGGCGATTGACGTTCGAGTTGCGCGCGTCCTTCCGGCGTACTGAGGTCTCCCATGCGCTTGTTGAACAACATGCGTATCGACTCCCAGTAAGGCGGGATTGAGTTCATGAGCGTAATCAAGTTTGATGGGCCGACGATAGAAACTGCCACAGCATAAAGATCGGGGGTAAAGGTCACTCCGGCCAGTGTCGCATAGCCGCCGTAAGAGCCGCCCATGATGCCGACACGCTTGGGGTCCGCGATGCCTTGGGAGACAAGATATTTGACGCCCCAGGTGAGATCGTCTTGCATCTTCTGACCCCACTCGTTGTTGCCCGCGTTAATGAAACGCTTACCGTAACCGGTCGACCCTCGGAAGTTCGGTGAGAGAACGGCGTACCCACGGTTGGCGAAGAACTGCGCAAAAGAGTTATATCCCCAGAAGTCGCGCGCCCACGGGCCGCCGTGCGGATAGACTATGAGGGGCAGATTCTTTGCCGACACGCCTTTCGGTAAAGTGAGATAGGCGGGAACTTCCATTCCATCCGAGGACTTGTAACGGATCGGTTTCATTTCCGCCAGCGCTTCGCGCGGGAGCTTTTCGCGGACGCGGTACTGCGGAGTCAGCTTCTTGGTATTGCGGTCGAAGAGATACACCTCGCCGGGTTCCGTATCGCCGGTAGCAGAGATTAACCAGAGGCGCTCGTCCTTTGTGGAAGAGTTGAAATTGACCTGTTTGCCAGGAAGTTTCTTTTGCAACAGCTTGTAGTCCGAGTCGTATTCTTTGTTCTTCCAGTAAAGGCGTCGCTTTTCGTCAACGTAAATGGTAGCGAGTAGTTCATCCGTCAGATCGGAAAAGGACGCACCCGAAAAATCAACGCGCTTGAGCGGATCGGATTCGACTAGTTCCTCTTTGCCGGTCGCGGGATCAAAGAGAGCCAGGCTGATTAAGTCTGCGCTGTCGCCCTTGTTGGTGATCAGGTAAACACGCTGGTTGGCTTTGTCAAAGCGCAACGCGCTGCACGTTTCGAAGACATTGCAGCTATAGACCTTGGTGAACCCTTGGTCGTCAACGCGAAGTATTTCGGTGTCGCCATTAGGAGCCGCGCGTGTAGCGAGTCGCAGTTGGCCCTTATTGTCGAAAACCCATCCAGTGATGCGCTCCGTGTTTTGTCGCAGAAGCGTGCGTTCCCCCGTGGATATCTTGACTCGGTAAAGATCGTGCCACGCCGCTTCACGGTCGTTGAGCCCGACGTAGATCGTATCGGGCTCAGCGCGCGGAACGTTGTAGATGAAGGCGCGAGCATTCTTTGCGTCCGTCAGGTTGCGCGATGGCGGCACATCCTGACCGGCGGGTAGCTGGTCCGAAGGGTTGACCGCGTAAACATTGAAGTTCTCGTTTCCACCCTGATCCTGCGTGAAGAGAATGTAACGGCCGTCGCGACTCCAGAAGTAGTTTGGTATCGGACGTTTCGTGTCATTAGTGACGGGCTTGGCCGAGTTGAACGGCTCTGCCGCGCGCTTGACCCAGATGTTGCGCGTCCCGTTGTAGGGTTTGATGAAAGCAATGAATTGACCGTCCGGCGAAATCTGCGCGGCCGCGATTTCGGGGTCGCCGAAAAACTCCTGTCGATCAATCAACGGGGGGAGCGAGCCCGTTTGTGCCTGCGCTAGCCGCATCGTCGTCATCACGAGAGCCAAAGCGAGGGCGAAGAGCAAGTAGGTGAACAAATGATCTGTACGGGAGAAAGCCCGACGAGTGATTTCAGAGTCCGACGGCGTATTTCTCATTTCTGCTTACCTTTCGTTATGGATTGCCAATGTGGACAGCCTAAGAGCGGATTTCTCTACGAGCGTGACCAACGCGGAGTTGCCACATGCGTTTAGTAAACAATCTCCCCGTCGATCAGCATTTTCTCTACCTTGAATGTAATTAGAACCCGAGACTCCTTTTGGTCGCGAATTTTGGGATGAGGGAATTCCAACTGGAGGGTTTTATCTTGAGCGCGCACAAGCGGATGGCCTTCAATTGTGCGGGGAAAGACGAACTGAAACTCCCGGCTGCCTCCCTGCGCCACCGCGTAGGCCGAGAGCGGCATCTTCTCTCCTCCAGGCAGAATCAGGAATACAAAGTTTTTCAGCGCCTCCGTCGTCTGGCCCTGCCAGTGTCGGGCCAACTCACGCTCGTCAATCTGCACGTTCGAACTGTAAGACACGTAGAGAATCAGGGTATCCGGAAACTTCTTCGTCAGGAAAGCTTCCGCATTCTTGTCAAAAGTCTGCTTCTGATCGGGCGTCATGTCGTCGTACTTCGCGTTGATTTGACTGAGCCGCACGATGGCTTGCCTGATCGGCAGGACGGACCGGAATTGGACTTGGTATTTAAGCTCCGGCCGGGCTTGGCGGGCGCGCCCCGTGTCTTCTCTCGCAAGCGGTTCTGGCGAACGTGCGCTCTCTATGTTCTCCAAAGGGTTAGTCCCTGCGCGCGGCTGACCCGGCGATTGAAGCGGCTGGATAATGGTCTGGCTCAACGTGTGGCTTTGTGCCCAGGGGGATTTGCCCAAAAGCTTGCGGCATTCCTCCTCCGACCACTTTTGATACGGCTTCTTTTCCCAGAACTCCTGGCTGTGAGCCTCCGCTGCGGATAAGAGCGTCAACAACAACGTCAAGAGGACACTCTTTTTCTTCATACGCTTCTTCATCGAAACCTGTTCGTCACTGAAGTATGTCAGTACCGCCTAAGGCAGCGGGCGGGCATGTTATATCGCCACCACCCTACCGCTGTCGCAGGCGGTACCGACCAAGACGGGCGCGGTTTGGCCTGGAGGAGTCCGCTGCGCCCGACGCAACATTGGGCAACTAGAACTCGAACCTGCCACCCAGCTGAATCCTCCTTTGACTGTTCAGCAGGGTCGAAGTTACGACGCCAAACGTGGCCTGGTTAAAGAGGTTTAGGCTAGGGTTGGTGAAGTTCACCCTGTTGAAAACATTGAAGAAATCACCCGTTATGATAAACCTCACGCGCTCCCCAAATCTCGTCTCCTTACCGACCGAGAAGTCGAGATTCCACCTGGGAAATCCTCTTAGCACTCCCCGTCCCGATCGGCGATCCGAGTCAAGGTTGATCTTACGGAAACTGTTGAATACTGCCGCCGGATCGGCGAACAGGTTTAACCCAGTGCCGCGCGTAGCTGGATTGCCGCTGGTACCGATGCCGCCGGAACCGGTGACTCCGGTATGGAGGCTGTTCCCAACGTTCGGAGCAGTGAGGGGTATGGCGCCGACTGGGGCGCCAAAGATCGCGCCGGACCCGAAAACCTGGAAGCCCTGCACCACGGTCAGCGGCACGCCGCTCGACGCTGTATAGATGCCTGACAGATACCAACCGCCGATCAGTTTATCGGCTAAGTTGCCGGTGCTGAAACGACGACCTTTGCCAAACGGTAGGTCGTATACGAAGTTGGCGTTAAGAATGTGAGTCCGGTCGAAGTCCGATGGAGCGTAGTCCAGATCCGGGTCGAAGCTGCTCGAAAGCTGGGTCACAAAGTTCTGGATACCGCCGACCTGGTCAAGCGACTTCGAATATGTGTAGTTGACGTCAAAGGTGTAGCCGCTAGACAAGCGCTTATGCAGAGTCACAAACCCCGCGTTGTAGCTCGACTTTCCGATGCTCGTGCGCATGAACAGATCTAGCGACTGCTGATTGTTGTGCGCGCGAGGCGCGAAAAAGTCTATAAAGAGGTTCCATAAACTATTTAGGTTGCCGTCAATGAAGGAACTCCCCTGGTTTGCCGCAAGGAACGCGGTCGCCGCGGCGCCAAGTGCCGGAATCTGGTTCGTGAACCATGGTTGTGCAGTAACATTGGCGGCGGTTGTTCCCGTTCGCAACTGCCTCGCCACCGCGTCAAACGCTTGGGCGAACGTCTGGCCTGACGCAGGGTCCTTATGGAAGTAGGGCGTCGAGTTGAGGTTCAGGTTCTGGAACAGATTGCGTGCATACCTGCCCAGATACCCCACCTCGAGAAGCATATTTCCCGGAAGCTCCCGCTGGATGGTGAAGTCGATCGCGTGATTGTATGGATCCTTGATATTGGGATCCAGGCTGAACGAGAGGGTCTCGCCGAACGGCTTCGCGGGCACAACGGGTGATGTGACCGCCGTGTTTGCCGGGACGGGAATCTGCCCGTCTACTCCAACACGGAATGGCTGGCCGGCGGCGTTGAGCGGTGCTCTGAAACTGAGTGTCTGGGCAAATCCAACTCCTAGCATCGGAACGACAACACTTGAAACGGTATTCAGGCGGTCGTAAAGCAGCCCGTAACCGCCGCGAACTACGGTCTTCCGCTCTCCAAAGAGACTCCCCATTAGTCCGCTGCCGAACGATGGCTGCCAGGCGAGGGAGAGGCGGGGCGAGAAATTCTTGCGATTGATCTTGAACACATCCTTGCCCGCCGCCTTGACCGGCACGTAAGCAATGTCGGGGTTAAAGATCTGGCCATTCTCCGCCGCCACCCGCTTCTGGCGCATGTAATCCACCGGATCGATCAGCTCAAGGGTATCTTTGTAGGCCAAAAGGGTTTGGCGATCCAATTCGTCCTTGGGCGGTGTGTGCCATTGGTATTGGATCCCGTAAGAGAGAGTGAGCGACGGTTTCATCCGCCACGTGTCGGCGAAATAGAATTCCCAGTGCCGAAGCTTGGCGTTATTGATGAGCGGCGTACCGATGGGGTTTGGCCCCAGGTTGGCGTCACGCGTTCCCAAGTAGCCGACGTTGTCCACAATGCCCAGCAGCGAGCTGTACAACTGATTGTATCGGGACGCATCCGTAGGCAGCAGGCAATTTGTTGTAACGGCGGCGCTGCACGCGATTGGGCGTTGGGTGGCTGGAATCACCACGGCACCGGTGGAGTTGCCGACCGCCGCGACCGGCGTGCTGAGGGAACCGATAACCTTGTCGTTCCTGAGGTGGAACGTCTCGATCGCGCGCAGGGTGCCTCCGAACTGAAAAGTGTGCGACCCCTTAGTCCACGTGGCGTTATCCACATACTGCGTGGTGCCGCCACCCAGGCTCTGCCTGCGGGCGCGCTGCGCGTCGACATCGATCGCCTCGTCAGTGCCGGCAACGTCGACAGCCACATTAAACCCTGCGATTGTGCTCGGATCGATGACGCTCAGGACGAAATTGTCAAAGGCGTGCCCCACGCGGGCCTCATTGACAAAATTGGACCGGATGGTTCCGATGACGCCGACCGTGAAATTCTTCGGCCGCTCATTGAACAGACCGCCCGGCTTTAGGTCTACGATGTTGGCCTGGCCCGCGGTCGAATTGATCAAGCGGTATAGCGAACCCCGCGCCTCTACCGACCAGCTGGAATTGATCCGGTGGTCGAGCCTGAGTACGCCAAAGTCATCCTTTAGAGTGGTAGGAATATTAGCGATGAATCCGCCGGTGTTAAGACCGCCGTCTCCTAGTGATAGATCGTTTGGTAACGGCAGCGTCTTGAGATAGGTTGTGATCCGCGGATTAGAGCCGAGCGCGCGCGGGTCGAATGACAGTGGGTTGAAAGTATTCACGACGCCAGAAGCGTCTCGGAATCTCAACAGGCCGTCGCGAAAGCTTTGGGTCGGAACGATGCGGGTGACCTGGGTCGAACCGGGTACCCGGCGGCCTTCATAGTTAAAGAAGAAGAACGTGTGGTCTTTCCAGATCGGCCCTCCCACAGTCGTCCCGAATCGGTTGTCTTTCGCCTCAGCTCGTTTAAGACCCAGCCGGTTATTACTCCACGAATTCGCATTGAGATTATCGTTCTGATGGTACCAATATGCGGAACCGTGAAAGTCGTTGCCGCCGCGTTTGGTCACCAGCGTCACCTGCGCTCCCCCTGAACGTCCAAAGCTGGCGTTCGGGTTGGCCACTGTGACGCGAAACTCCTCGACCGATTCCGCCGGGATGGGCACTACCGTATCGGCGGCCCCTCTGAAGCCCACCTGGTCGGAAACGTCCAGGCCGTCGAGGCTGTAAGTATTTTGGTCGGCACGTGAGCCCGCGACCTCCCCGCCCGGGCTGACCGCTGGCTGCAAAATGATCAACCCGGTCGCCCGGCGATTAGTAGTCGGCAGCCGCTCCAGCTGACGTTGGTCTATGGTATTGCCGACTGTCGCATCGTCTGTTTTCAACAGAACTTCTCCGGTCGCCGATACCGTGACTGTTTCGCTCACGCTGCCGGGCTCCAGCGATGCGTCTTGAATGGTCGCATTGGCGACGTCCGCCTTGACATCCGAGAATACGGCGGTACGGAACCCCTGCACAGTGATCGTGATGTCGTAAGTGCCCGGGTCAATATTGGCGAAGGCGTATCGGCCTTCTTCGTTGGTGGTGACGGTCCGTTCCGCTTTGGTTGTTCTATCGGCGAGCTTGACGTTGGCCCCGGCCACAGCGGCGCCGTTGGCGTCCGTCACCAAGCCAGATATTCTCGCGGTAGCCGCGGTTTGCCCGAAAACATTCGCGGGCAACAAACACGCGACCGAAATCAGAATAAGGGAGCCAAGAATCTTCAGGAAGCGATGGGCTTTCATATTTCCTCCATTTGCAGAGTGTTGGATCGGGTCTTGCCGCGAATGATTTGTTGCCTCGAGAGTGCGAGAGCCGTCACACACGTTTCACAAACAATTGAGCTAGAGTTAGCTTGGGCCAGTTAAACTTTTGACTTTGGCTTTTAAGCCATTTCGAACTGCCCGAAGTAGCCATCGGTTGCCTTCAAGCGAAAGCGGTAACGGCTAACGGGCTCAAGGGGGGATGCTCTCAGTTGCCCACGCAGATCTTTGGATGCAGATCCATATCTTTGAATGAACATCCATATACCGCAACTGCTGCAAAGTGTCAATAAGCGTTCCAGATGCTGCATGGAGTCTGTCTTAACGAGTGGCAATCTTTCGCGCGGCGCAACGCCTTTCCGTTCTTAAACAGCGTGTTCTGTAGATGTTATCCCGTCAATGAGCGGCCCATAAGTCTCGGAGCGCAGCCCAAAAACTCAGTCAAACTCTCTAACCGTGCTGTCCGTTTGCGAACTAGATATTTCCGCTTTACTCAAGCGTCGTGCCGCTCAAGCTTAGGATGGAAGATCGGTCGAAAAGCCAAACGCCGAAGCTAGTTGTTTCTCGCTCGCGCCCAACTCGCGTGTTTACAGTACATGGTTTTCGGATTCGCTATCGTAATTTTGGAAGAAGGTAGTAGGTTTTTGCGATCCTTGACTTATCCCTTGACTTATCCAATGCCACGCACTTGCTTTATTATCCTACCTAACAACCTCTTAAAGTTTCGGTTGAATCGTTCTGGCCAAAAGACAATGATCAAGTGGTTCATCGACAAAGAGAGCAAGGTGCCTTTGTACCTTCAGTTGAAGGAACTGATCCGGTACTACATTTCAACGGGCGCCATCGAGAGTAACCAACGGATGCCGACTGTAAAGAACCTCGCCAAGCAACTTGAGATTAATTTCGAGACGATTCGAAAGGCTTATAAGGAGCTTGAAAAAGAGGGCCTGGTAACGACCAAACGAGGGAGGGGAACCTTTGCTATTAACCACTCGAACTTAGTCGGGCAAACGAATTCTCAGTCAACACTTGAGTTGCGGCCCCTGAATGCTCTGAAGGACCCGCTGAAGCGACTTCTTCAGCGGGGATTCCCGCTGGAAGAAGTCAGAATCATGATTGATCAAGCGCTTAATGAGGTGTCATACGAAGCTTCGGGACAGCTGGTGGTCTTTACGGAGTGCAATGTTTCTCAGATTGACGAAATCTCAACTCTGCTCAGAAGCTATTTGAATGTAAATGTTGAGCCGCTGTTGTTAAGGGATCTGAGAAAGGGGATAGAAAGAATTTCCAAGGGGAACGGGGAGCTGCTCGCCGTAATAACCACCGGATTCCATATGAAGGAAGTCCGGAATTCCCTCATGGGTTTGCCCGTCAGAATCGACTTCCTCATTACAAACATGTCTTTGGAAACAAGGCAGGCACTTGCTGCCCTGGATAAGACCGTGCGCTATGGCTTCGTCTGCCGGGATCAAGAATCTATTAGCTTCTATAAAGATATGCTTCAAGAAGAATTGGGTCTGAACTCACCTATTGAGTGCTGTATTTTAGAAGCGGAAGCCAAACTACGATCTCTATTTGAGTCAGTAGATATTCTCCTGGTCTCGCCTCCTGTTTACGAGGATATAAGGAGATTGGCGCCTTCCGATTTGCGAATCTTCAATGTCTTTGGCCGAGTCGATCCGATGTCCCTGATGGTGATCAAGGAACGTCTGCTGGGAGGAAATTAGTTTTCATGATGTTGTTTTCATCATTGACATAGAAGGACGCGATCACGTATAAGCCCAGTTGTTTAGAGTGTGAGCAGCAAGTTAATGAGCTACAGCAGAACACATCATAGTCACCATTCGCACCATCATGCCAACCATCATTGGCATCAGGGCGGCGCGTTGGCGGTTGTGATCAAGAGGCTCGAAACTAAGAGAGAATAGCAAAACTCACAACCAGGATCTTCCGAGAACCCGCTGCCAAACATGAGGTTGGCCGCGGGTTTCTTGTTTTCTAAATATGTCTGAGCCACTTTCAAAAATTCCAAATGGCCTGCGGTACTGCTGGGGTCAAGAGGCGCTCCTGAGACGGAGGATCGAAGAAACCGCCATGTCGGTACTGGACGGTTGGTCCTATGAAGAAATCATCACACCGACGGTGGACTATTACTCGCTCTTCGAGCGCGGCATGGGACCCTCGGAATCTCAGCGCGCGTTCAGGTTCACGGATACCGACGGACGTCTCCTGGCAATCAGGCCCGACGTCACCTCAGGAATTGCCCGCGCGGCGGCCACTCTTCTTGCCAAGCGCCAGCGGCCTTTGCGTCTCTGCTACGCCGCGCCGGTTTTCCGCCAGCGGGGGCAATCACACGCCGAATGGCGAAGAGAGTCAAAGCAGATCGGCTGTGAACTGGTGGGCCAGAGCGGCACGGCAGCCGATATGGAGGTGTTGGCTATCGCTTCTGAAGTTCTCCAACGCTTGGGCCTCGATCGTGGTCACGTGATCACGCTCAATGACGTCGGGGTTTTTAATGGCGTCGGCGAAAGTCTCGGGGTCGATTCCGTTGCCCGCGACGAGTTGCGACAACTTGTAGACCGGCGCGATGTGGCTGACCTTGAGAGATCTCTTACTTCATACGCATCCGCAAACGAGAGCCGCGCTTTCTCTCAACTCGTTCGGCTTTCAGGCAAGCATGAAACTCTCGACAACGCTCGCCGCGTTATCACGAACGCGCGGTCTAGCTCTGCGCTCGATCGTCTCGAGAGTTTGTGGCGAATCATCCAGTCACTGGCCCTTTCGGATCACTTCGAGATTGATCTCGGCGATGTATCAAGGCTCGACTACTATACCGGGCTCACTTTTAAGATCTACGTCGAGGGCGCCGGAGCGCGAGTCGGAAGCGGCGGACGTTACGACAACCTGACAGCTAATTTTGGTAAGGCAGAGCCGGCAGTTGGGTTTGTGCTGGATCTTGACGCGCTGGCCGACTTGCTCCTGTTGCGTGACGGACTACCGCTGACGGCGCAATCGGAAGGAAAAGCGCAGGCCGTTATGAACCGTGACGCAACTGCCCTCTTCCGCGAAGCTCTCGAGAGGCGTGCTCAAGGCGAGCGCGTGGTCATTGATCTTGCGAGGTGATGCGGTGACCCAATTGACCATTGCGATTGGCAAGGGACGGCTTCAGAGAGGGGCTCTCAAGCTATTGGCGAACGTATATGACGCGAGTGAGGCTCTCTCATCGCGTCGTCTAGCACTGGAGGATGAGTCCGGGCGCTTTCGCTTCATCTTTGTGAAGCCAATGGACGTTCCAGTCTATGTTGAGCACGGTATTGCCGACTGCGGCATTGTCGGGCGCGACGTGCTGCTGGAGTCGGAGCCAGATCTTTTGCAGCCGCTCACCCTCGACATTGGTCGCTGTCGCATCGTGGTTGCCGCGCGAGCGGATATGCCACCCAACGGTTACACAATGTTGAGAGTGGCCACCAAGTATCCGAACATTGCCGCCCGGCATTTCGCAGCGCGAGGCCAGCCGGTTGAGGTGATCGAGCTCTCAGGATCCGTTGAGCTGGCGCCCGTTTTAGGGCTTGCTGACTGCATCGTGGACCTGGTGGAAACCGGGAGAACGCTGAGCGACAACGGTCTTTGCGTTGTTGAAGTCATTGCAGAATCAACAGGGCGTCTGGTTGTGAACCGGGGGAGCTATCAATTGAAAGCGAAAGCAGTTGAAACTCTCATTGCTGCACTACAGGCAACAATATGCGAAGGAGCTTGAAGCGTGATTGAAGTAATCTCAAGCAGAGCCACGGACCGACTCGTGGCCACGCTTGACCGCATTCGCAGCCGCAATGTTGCCTTCGATACGGAGTTAATGAGCGAAGTGTCGGCCATCATAGATGAGGTGCGCACCCGAGGAGATGCAGCGCTCATTGATTACGCGGCGCGATTTGACGGCTGCGTCCTACGACCCGCGGAGCTCCGAGTGGGTGAGGAAATGTTGCGCCGGACCGCCGTGCAGGTAGATGCCTGCGTACTCGCAGCGCTGCGCGAAGCCATCGGCAATGTGCGCACTTTCCATGAGCGTGAGCGCCAGCAATCGTGGGAGCTCGATGCTCCAGATGGAGTGCGTCTGGGCCAGCGCATTACTGCGATCGAGCGAGCCGGCTTGTATGTCCCCGGGGGCGCGGCCAGCTATCCCTCTTCGGTCGTGATGAACATCGTGCCGGCACAGGTAGCCGGCGTGGACCGCATCATTGTGGCCACGCCACCAGGCACGCTGCAAGAGAACCCGGCAGTAGCGGCGGCGCTGGTGGAGCTTGATGTGACGGAGATTTACGCCGTGGGCGGCGCCCAGGCGATCGCGGCGCTCGCCTACGGCACAGAGACGGTTCCGCGGGTGGATAAGATAACGGGACCAGGAAACCGTTACGTTGCCGCCGCGAAGAAACAGGTCTTCGGCGTCGTCGGGATCGATTCGATAGCCGGGCCAAGTGAAGTGGTAATCGTTGCAGACGACACGGCCCGCGCCTCCTATGTGGCCAGCGATCTTTTGGCTCAGGCCGAACACAGTGAAGACGCTTCCTCAGTTTTAGTAACGACCAGCGAGCAATTCGCGAAGAATGTGGCCGACGAGGTCTCGCGCCAAACGAAATCCTTGCTGCGTCGAACGGTAGTTGAGAAGTCTCTCGCGCAATATGGCGCCATTTTCGTCGTCGCCGATCTCGACGAGGCGTGTGCAATTGTCAACGAACTCGCGCCGGAACATCTGGAGATTGTCACGCGCGACGATGAAGCCGTGGCAGCGCGCGTTCGCCATGCAGGCGCGATATTCCTCGGTTCGTACACTCCAGAAGTCGTTGGCGACTACTTCGCCGGGCCCAATCATGTATTGCCGACTGCCGGCGCAGCGCGATTCGCTTCAGCGCTGGGTGTTTACGATTTCGTGAAGCGCACCAGCGTGCTGCGTTATTCGCGTGCAGAGTTGCAACGTTCTGCTGAGCAGATTGCCAGGTTAGCGAGGGCAGAAGGATTAGACGCCCACGCGCGATCAGTTTCGATCAGGTTGGACTAGTTGGTGCGTAATGATGGGAAACTCGCTGGACAGAGTCAGCCCTAAAGTGCGTGCGCTGCGGGTGTATACGCTTTCGCCGCAGCACCGCGCGTCCGTGAAGATCAATCAGAACGAAAATCCGTGGGACGCTCCGGCGCGCATCAAGGAAGAGACGCTGCGCAGGCTCAGCACGCGCAGGTGGTCTCGATATCCGGACTTCGTGCCGGCGAGTTTGCACGAACGGCTCGCGGATTTCAGTCACTGGAAGCCGAACGGCATTGTTGCTGGGAACGGATCGAACGAGTTGATTCAAGCGCTGTTGATGGTAACGGTTGGTCCAGGAAGTCGGGTGCTAATCTCCGAACCGACATTTGCGCTCTACCGGCAAATCAGTACCGTGCTTGGTGGCGAGGTCCTCAGTGTTCCGCTTGCGAAGGAGTTGAGCTATGACGTCCCGACACTCCAAAAAGCAGTCAATGATTCCCAGCCGGAGGTGACAATCATTTGCTCGCCAAACAATCCGACGGGCTGCGTGCTGAGCGATGACGATCTGCGCGCCCTGCTCAACTCAACGGCAGGGTTGATTGTGGTTGACGAGGCTTATCATGAATTTGCCGAGCATTCAGTCGTTCGGCTTTTGAGCGACCATGAAAACCTTGTCGTTCTGCGAACCTTCTCGAAAGCGATGGCAATAGCGGCGTTGCGCGTGGGTTATCTGTTGGCGGCGCCTGAACTGACGCGTGAGATCGGTAAGGCCGTGCTTCCTTACAACCTGAACGTCATGTCGCAAACTGCCGCCGAAGTTGCCGTCGAGATGTACGAGGAAGAGTTGCGCCCGCTGGTGCGAAGGATCATCGCCGAGCGTGAACGTTTGTACGGCGAGTTGAGCAGGATCAAGGACCTCAGGCCGGCGCGATCGCGCGGAAACTTCATGCTGGTGCGCTCGCCACTCAGGCCAAATCAAGTCTTTGCTGAGTTGCACAAGAAAGACATTCTGGTTCGAGATGTCAGCAGTTATCCGATGCTGAGCGACTATTTCCGCTTGAGTGTGGGCAGGCCGGAGGAGAATGAACTCTTGTTAAGCGCGCTCCGTGAGATCTCTGCGTAATCGATACGTGGAAACCCTGGTGCAACATTGACTAGGTATCAATGAAGACGAACAGAAAACCCGGAATCCGTGTGGCCCAAGTCCAGCGCAGAACCAAAGAGACTGACGTGCGTGTCAAGCTTTACCTCGAGGGCGATGGTCGTGCGCGTATCAGCACCGGTCTGCCTTTTCTTGATCACATGCTAGAGCTGTTTGCGAAGCATGGGTTGTTCGATCTCGAGGTTGGATGCAAAGGCGACCTCGAAGTTGACGATCATCATTCAATCGAAGACATTGCGATCGCCCTGGGACAAGCGCTCGCCCAGGCGCTTGGCGACAAAGCAGGCATCAAGCGCTATGGCGAGGCGGTCGTGCCGATGGACGAAGCTTTGTGTCGCTCAGTGGTCGATCTCTCCGGGCGTTTCTATCTGGTTTACGAAGTACAGACGCGACGTCAGAAGATCGGAAACTTTTCCATTGAACTGGCTGAGCACTTCTGGCGATCGTTTGCGGAAACAGCGAAGTTAAATTTGCATATCGACTGCTTGCGCGGCCGCAACACGCACCACATCCTCGAAAGCACTTTCAAAGCTACCGCGCGCGCGTTGCGCCAGGCCGTCGAGCGCGACTCGCGAATTACCGGTGTATTGAGCACCAAGGGAGTTCTCTAGAGATCGGGCCGCAAGTTGGCATTATTGATTACGGAGTCGGCAATCTGCGTTCGGTCGAGAAGGCCTTTGCGTGGACCGGTTGCGATGCGATTGTAAGTTCGGATGAAAACGTGCTGCGCAAAGCAGAGCGTTTGGTCCTTCCCGGAGTTGGGGCATTCGGCGCCTGCATGAAGGCCCTCAGCGAACGCGGCTTTGACCAGCTTGTGCGCGAGCGGGTCGCCGCAGGAACTCCATTGCTCGGAGTCTGCGTTGGCATGCAGATGCTGTTCGAAGAATCAGAAGAGTTTGGCATGACCCCGGGCTTGAAGCTTCTGCACGGCCGCGTTCGTCGTTTCTCAGACGAGCTGCTGGTACCGCAAGTTGGATGGAATCAGATCCGGCAGCGAGTCGCGCATCCTTTGCTTGAGGGAATTGAGGACACTGCATTTTTCTATTTCGTGCACTCCTATTATTGCGAACCGGCGGAAGGCGAAGTGGTCCTTGGCGAGACTGACTTTGGTATACGTTACGCCTCCGTGGTCGCGCGCGAGAATCTGTGCGGCGTGCAATTTCATCCGGAAAAGAGTCAGGCCGCGGGACTGCGGCTGCTCACGAACTTTGCAACGGGCGCATTTTGATAGTTAACAATCCATGTTAGCGAAACGAATCATACCGTGTCTCGATGTAGATCAGGGCCGTACAGTGAAAGGCATTCGTTTCATCGCGCTGGTTGATGCCGGCAATCCGGTTGAGCAGGCCAAACGGTACGAGGCCGAGGGCGCGGACGAGCTGACGTTTCTGGACATCACTGCGTCTTCCGGCAGGCGTGACATTGTTGCCGACCTCGTCCAGAGGGTGGCCGATGAGATCTTTATTCCTTTCACGGTTGGCGGAGGATTGCGGTCTCTGGATGATATGTGCGCGGTGCTGCGCTCAGGCGCCGACAAGGTCTCGCTGAACACCGCGGCCATCGAACAGCCGGAGATAATCAGCGAAAGCGCGCAGACCTTCGGATCCCAATGCGTGGTTGTGGCCGTGGATGCAAGGCGGCGCAACGCCGGCATTGCGAGCGAAGGCTGGGAGGTCTTCACGCATGGCGGACGACGCCCCGTCGGGCTTGATGCGTTGGAGTGGGCCGCCCGGGCTGAGAAACTCGGCGCCGGCGAGATTCTCTTAACCAGCATGGACCGCGATGGCACGAAGGATGGTTACGACATCGAGTTGACTCGCGCGATTTCTGACAGCGTCCGAATTCCGGTCATTGCTTCGGGGGGCGCGGGAAAGCTCGAGCACTTCTACGAAGCCTTAACTACGGGCGGCGCCAGCGCGGTGCTGGCCGCGTCACTATTTCACTTCGGCCAGTACAAGATTGCGGACGTGAAAAATTATTTGCGCGGTCGAGGAGTGGTGGTGAGATGAAGACTCCGATTGCGGACATCAAGCTTGACGACTCGGGTCTCGTTCCGGCCGTTGTCCAGGACGCCAACACTCAGCAAGTTTTGATGCTCGCTTACATGAGCGTCGAGAGCCTCGAAAGAACTCTTGCAACTCATGAGACATGGTTCTGGTCTCGTTCTCGCTCGAGTTTGTGGCACAAGGGTGAGACCTCCGGCAATAAACAGCGAGTCGTAGATGTCACTCTGGACTGCGATCATGACGCGCTCAGGGTTCTGGTAGTTCCCGAAGGTCCGGCCTGTCACACTGGCGCTCAATCGTGTTTTCACAACGAACTGCAAGTGGCTTCGCAGGAAGGTTCCGGGAACGAAAGTGGGCAAGCCGATCTGGGCGATATGCTCAGCCGCCTTTTTTCCTCTATCGAGTCGAGATACCGCAAAAGACCGGCAGGCTCCTACACGACATATCTATTCGATCAAGGACTGGACAAGATTCTTAAGAAAGTGGGAGAAGAATGTGCGGAGACAATCATTGCAGCAAAGAATGAAGACCGTGACGCTCTGGTCAAAGAATCCTCTGACCTCCTTTATCATCTGCTCGTGCTCTTTGTAGAACGTGGCCTAACGTTGGACGCGGTACGCGATGAATTGCTAGGCCGCAGCCGGAATGCGGGCGAATCAGAAAGGCTGTAGAGGATCGATGTTAGTAATTCCCGCGATTGACCTCCATCAGGGCAAGTGCGTCCGCCTCACGCAGGGGCGCAAAGACGCGGCGACTGTCTACGACGGTGATCCGGTCAACGTCGCGAAAGCCTTTGAGGCATCGGGCGCCAGGATGCTGCACATTGTCGATCTGGACGGCGCCTTTGCTGAGACGAACCTGCGTAATCGCGAAGTGTTAGGTGAAATCATCCGCGCCATCGACATTCCTATACAATTTGGCGGGGGCCTACGCGCCATTAAGGACGTCGGGCTGGTTATCGAGTTGGGTGTTGCCAGAGCGGTGATCGGCACGGTGGCTGTTGAATCCCCGGGGCTACTGATGAAAATGTTGGATCTATTTGGCAGCAAACATATTGCTGTAGGTATCGATGCCCTAAACGGAAAAGTAATGACGCGCGGCTGGGAGAGTCAAGGATCGATCAGCGCTCTAACCCTCGCGCGCAGAGTCGTCGCCTTAGGCGTTGGGCGAGTTGTTTATACAGATATTCAGCGTGACGGGACCTTAACGGGACTTAACATCAATCAGACTTGTATGATTGCCGGCGCTGGTTTGAAAGTTACTGCCTCAGGTGGAATTGCGTCGCTCGCAGATCTGAAAAGCCTCAAAGCTGTAAATAATTGTCATATCGATAGCGTCATCGTCGGTAAAGCTCTTTACGAAGGACGCTTCACGCTCGAAGAAGCAGTGAAACTCGGAGGTGAATGAGAGAATCGGACTCAACGTCCAGCCACTTTACAGTCCCTCTCTACGGATCCCTAGATCAGAATGCTTGCCAGTAAGAGTCGAGCATGGTATACAAGGCCCTGGTTTTTCTTTGACATTGATTGATCGTGGCGATTTCAGGCGAATTGCTCCACGTTAAAAACTGCTAAAGAGCCGCTGAGGATCCCGCAATTCTAGATCCCGCGCACTCTACGGCGCGGGATTTTTCATTTCTCGCTGCCTTTCCAAGTTTTTATTCGCCTTGCAATTGCCACGCAGACTTCTTTAGGAGAACTGCGATGGTAACAACACAAGACCAGACAGCTGCCACCACGGGCCTCGAAACAGACCACAGTTTCGACCCGTCAACCTGTAGGTTCGAGACGCTTGCGCTGCACGCTGGAACGCCGCCTGATCCGACTACAGGCGCGATGCTGACTCCGATATACCAGACCACGACGTATCGCCAGGAGTGCGTCGGCAAAGACAAGGGATTCACTTACAGCCGATCCGGTAATCCGACCGTCTCCGCGCTCGAACGCCGATTAGCCGCCCTCGAAGGCGCGGAGTTCTGTACCGGCTACGCCACGGGACTCGCAGCGACCACGGCGCTGTGTCTGGCGTTGCTGCGCTCAGGTGATCGAGTCGTCGTCTCGCAAGCCGTCTACGGCGGGACGGTGCGACTCTTTCGGCAAGTGCTCGCGTCCTTCGGCGTAGAAGCAGAGTTCATTGACACGTCAGATGAGCGAGCTCTTATCACAGCCCTCGAAAAACCGGCTCGCTTTGTGTTCATCGAAACGCCGGCCAACCCGACCCTGAAACTCACTGACATTGAGGTAGCCGCCGGCCTGGCCAAGCATGTCGGCGCCTTGCTCGTGGTTGATAACACACTACTCACTCCGGCACTCCAGCGCCCTTTCGACCTGGGCGCCGATATTGTTCTGCACTCAACGACGAAATTCATTGAAGGCCATAACGCAACTGTTGGTGGAGCATTGATTACGCGCGATGCGGAGTTGCACGAGCGGCTGGCATTCACGCGCAATGCGATCGGCGCCATCCAATCTCCATTCCCTGCGTGGCTGACGCTACAAGGCGTCAAGACCTTGCCCCTGCGCATGTGGCAACACTCGGATAACGCGCTGCGTGTTGCTCGCTTTCTCGAAAATCATCGTCGAGTCACAAAGATCTTGTATCCCGGACTTGAAACATTCCCGCAGTTTCAGCTTGCGCGGCGTCAACACAAAGCAGGCGGCGCGCTCATCGCTTTCGAGATTGAGGGAGGAGTGGAAGCTGGCATTCGTTTGATGAACTCCGTACGGCTGTGCGCGCTCGCGGAAAATCTCGGGGCAGCAGAGACCCTGATCACACATCCCGCTTCGATGACCCACGCTGACGTCCCACCAGAGCAACGCGCAGCCGCCGGAATCACCGACGGATTGGTGCGGCTCTCGGTAGGACTGGAGAACGTCGAGGACCTGATTGCAGACCTGGACCATGCTCTGGCTCAGACCAAGGGAGGAGGCACGTCAGCGTGAAAAATAACAAGCAGCAACCCGAAATCGTCGTGTTGAAGTTTGGCAGCTCTGTGCTGCGAAGTGAAAAAGATCTGCCGCGGGCGGTCCATGAGATCTATCGAAGATGGCGAGGCGGCGCGCAAGTCCTGGCAGTAGTCTCTGCTTTCGGCAACGCGACGGATGAGCTGCTGAAACGCGCCGAAAGCATCTCGGATCAACCCGAAGCATCGGCACTGGCTGCGTTAGTTGCGACGGGCGAAGCCACCGCCTCAGCGATGCTTTGTCTGGCAACCGGCAAAGCAGGCATGGCGGCTAGAGTGCTCGACCCGGCACAGGCTGGCTTGCGCACCGTAGGCGAAAGACTCGAGGCTGAACTAGTCGCAGTCGACGTCGCCAGACTAAAGGGCGAGCTGCGACGAGCCGTTGTGGTCCTCCCGGGCTTCGTCGGTCGGGGAGAGGGTGGATATACGACGCTTCTGGGTCGAGGCGGCTCGGATTTCTCCGCTTTCTTTATCGCGAACCAACTCGGCGCGCGTTGCGTGCTGCTCAAGGATGTTGATGGTCTCTATACGAGCGACCCAGCCTGCTCTAGTAAACGGCCTACACGCTTTGCACAGATAAGGTACGAGACAGCTCTCCGCGTCGGCAGCCAGGTGGTGCAACCGAAAGCGCTTCGCTTCGCCGCCTCTCGAGGCTTGGGCTTCGAAGTGACAGCCGTTGGCGCCGGCACCAGGACAGTAGTTGGCGGCGCTCACGATCGCGTTGAAACGTCTTCTGAAAGCCAACCGCTTCGCGTAGCCCTGCTCGGTTGCGGCACCGTGGGCGGCGGTGTCTACCAAAGGCTGGCGGCGCTGCCAGAGTTATTCACCGTCACGGGCGTAGGGACCCGTAGTGGGGCGCGCGCCCGCGCGGCGGAAGTACCGGAGCGACTGATCACCTCGGACCTGGAGAACCTTATTGAAGGTCAATGCGATGTCGTCATCGAACTGATGGGCGGCCCAAAGTATGCCGCCGGTCTCACCACAAAGGCCTTGCGTTCAGGTCGTCATGTCATAACGGCTAACAAAGCTCTGATGGCCGGCGAAGGGGAACGATTGCTTTCGCTCGCAGCGGTTTGCGGGGTGAGACTTCGCTACAGCGCAGCCGTTGGCGGGGCTCTGCCCGCGTTGGAAGCGATCGAGCGGGCACGCAATCACGGGGCGATACGATCTTTCTCGGGTGTGCTGAACGCAACCAGTAACTTTGTTCTGGACAGCCTGGCAGAGGGCAAAGATTTGCAGAGCGCCGTCGCGGCCGCGCAGAAAGCCGGGTATGCAGAAGCGAATGCGAGATTGGATTTGGATGGCACTGACGCCACCCAAAAACTTATTTTGCTGGCGCGCCAGGCCTTCGGCATTTCTTTACCTTTCGATGTAGTCACGCGTGAAGGCGTTGACCAGATCGATCCGCTATGCGTGCGCAAGTCGTGTGAACAAGGGCAGAAGATGCGGCTTGTTGCTTCTTGTAGGCTGGGAGCTGAGGGGCTGGAGGCGAGCGTCAAACTGCTCGAGTTGCCGCAATGGCACCCTTTGTCTTCAGCCGCCGGCCTGGAAAACCGCTTACTGATCGAATCGATCGACGGCAGGTCCTATGTAGTATCCGGCACCGGCGCAGGGCGTTGGCCCACGACGGAAGCGGTAATGGCCGATCTGCTGGACATCAGGCGCGAAACGCAACCGGCCGACGTGATCGCGGGGTTCAAAGAGCGGGAGGAGTATGTGGCATGAGAACATCAACCCGCTGCGTACACCTCAGTGCTCAAGATGACATGTACGGCGCGCTCGTGCCGCCGATCTATCAAACGGCTACTTTCCGCCAACCAACTGCCGCGGAGTTCGGCGAGTACGATTACACGCGTACCGGTAACCCGACCCGCACGCTGCTTGAGCGGCAACTCGCGGAACTTGAAGGCGGCGCCCATGCGTGCGCCTTTGCCAGTGGCATGGCAGCACTGACCGCTGTCACAAGGCTCGTAGGAATCAGTGAGGAAATAATCGCCGGTGATGATCTCTATGGCGGCACGGTGCGCCTGCTCGAACACATACTACCCCGACAAGGCATCAAGGTACGGTACGCCGATACCACAGACCTTGCGTCAGTGCGCCACGCTCTAACGCCCCGCACGAAATTGATTCTGATCGAGACGCCGACCAATCCGCTGTTGCGTATCTCGGACATCAAGAGCTTGGCCCAGCTCGCGCAGGAAGCAGGCGTTTTGTTCGCTGTTGACAACTCAATGCTCTCGCCTTGTTTCCAACAGCCGCTGGCGCTTGGCGCTGATCTAGTCATCCACTCGGCCACCAAGTTCCTCTGCGGCCACAGCGACGTGACCGCAGGCGCAGTGGTTACAAACGACGCGGAGTTGTATCGGCGAATAGCTTTCCAGCAGAACGCGGAAGGGGCTGGTCTGAGCCCTTTCGAATCATGGCTATTAGTTCGTGGGATCAAGACACTCGCGCTGCGAGTCGAACGACAGAATGATTCAGCTCAGAAAGTAGCGGAGTATCTGGCCGATCACGCAAACGTACGGCGAGTCTACTATCCGGGACTAACCGATCATCCCGACTATCAAACTCACCGACTACAAGCGAGCGGAAACGGTGCGGTGATCAGTTTTACTGTTGGCGATGCGCAGTTGTCTCAGCGGCTGGTTGAGGGCACGCGGCTTTTTCAGATCGCTGTGAGCTTCGGTTCGGTTGGCTCGGTGATCAGCCTCCCTTGTAAGATGTCGCATGCAAGTATTCCTGCCGCGCTTAGAAATCGCCTCGCGCCGCCGCCCGATCTCGTACGTATTTCGGTTGGGATCGAGGACGTAGATGATCTGATTGACGATCTCGATCAGGCGCTCGCTGCTGCCGTGAAACCAAAACGAGCGAGGACACGGTGCATGGTGGGAGACAGTGAAAGACTATCACGATGATTGTGAGGGCGGGCTCCTGCCATATACCCAATGCTGCACAATTTTAATAAACGCCGCACGTGCTGCATCGCGTCTTGTCTGCCAAACTGCGATTTGCTATCTTCCCACGGGCGGCGTCTTCCGGCGTTTACAAGGTACCCCAACAATTGTTCCGTAGCTGCAGGAACCGACCTTTCACTTGATCGCAATCTGCCGGTCAGTAATCTTGGTAATCGAATGAAGCAAATAATCAACCGAGCCGTGATCCTAACGCTACTGGTTTCCTTGCTGTTGCTACCCTCCCGTGTCGCCAGCGCGCAAGCCGTAATCACCGATGATGAGATCCGGGAGATTCTGCGGGACCGGATCGACGTGGCGAAAAAGAGCGTAGGCATCGTTGTGGGTCTGGTTGACGACAAAGGCATACGCATCGTCAGCTATGGCAAGCCAAACCAAAATAGCGATCAGACGGTCAACGGCGATTCGGTTTTCGAAATTGGTTCGGTCACCAAAGTTTTCACCGCAATTCTGCTGACCGATATGGTCGAACGCGGCGAAGTTAGCTTGAGCGATCCAATCTCCAAGTACCTTCCCGAGTCAGTGAAGACTCCGACTCGAGCCGGAAAACAGATTACCCTACTGGATCTAGCCACGCAGACTTCGGGCCTGCCGCGAATGCCTGGAAATTTCACACCCAAAGACCAGCAGAACCCCTACGCCGATTACTCGGTCGAGCAAATGTATGCGTCCATCTCGGGCCACACTCTCACCCGGGACATCGGAGCAAAGTACGAGTACTCGAATCTCGGCGTCGGCTTGCTGGGTCATATCCTCGAGCTGCGCGCCCGCACGGATTATGAAAACCTCGTACGCACGCGCATCGGTCGGCCACTCAAAATGGACAGCACCGGAATCAAGCTCACGCCCGAGATGCAAGCCCACCTGGCAAAGGGCCACAACTCAGTACGTCTGCCCGTCCCTAACTGGGATCTGCCGACACTGGCCGGCGCGGGAGCGTTGCGCTCAACGGTAAACGACATGCTGAAGTTTGTCGCCGCCAATCTGGGGTTGAAGAAATCGCCACTGCTGGCTGCGATGCAGAAGGCGCATCAATCGCAACAGCAGACGGGCGTTTCGGATCTGGAGATTGGGTTGGGCTGGCATATTCTGAAAAAATTCGACACCGAGATCGTGTGGCACAACGGCGGCACGGCCGGATATCATTCATTCATCGGCTTTGATCAGAAAAGGCTGAAAGGTGTCGTCGTGCTCTCGAACTCGACCAACGACATTGATGATATCGGCCGCCACTTGCTCGAAAGCCAATATCCACTGGCAAAAGTCGAAGCACCGAAGGAACGCAAAGCGATCAAGCTGGCGGCAAAGATTTTCGATGCTTACATCGGGGAATATCAGCTCGCACCGACTTTTGTGATCACCATCAGCCGCGAAGGTGAACAATTTTTCGCCCAGGCAACCGGCCAGGGCAAGTTTGAGCTATTCGCTGAAACTGAGACGGACTTTTTCCTCACCGTGATAGATGCTCAGATTACTTTCGTCAAGGACGACAAAGGACAAGTAACACATCTGGTGTTGCACCAAAATAAAGTCGATCAACAGGCCAAGAAGATTAAGTAGAGGGGTAAAGAAAGACTTCTTTAGAGGTCTGGCTGCCGAACGTGCCGCGAAAACCTCGATGACCACAACATCCACAAGTAGACTTGCGAGAGGCACATCATGAACCAGTCGGATACGACTGAACTGATGGCGATTCACAATCTTCTTGCAAGCCGACAAGATGAGATCCTGGGCTCGATTTGCAAGCTAGTCGAAACTGAGTCGCCCTCTGGAAACTTCGAGGACAGCCGCGCTGTCGTTGACCTTCTTGTCGCGACTGCCGGCACAATCACGGCAATCAATTCCGTCGAAAGAATTCCTGTTCCTGACTATGGCGAACACTTGCGGGTGCGTGCGTTCAACGGGCAGACTGACGATTCAGGTACCACGTTGGTGCTTGGGCACACTGATACAGTTCACCCGCGCGGCACCTTGTCCACGCAGAATGTGCATGCGGAAGCAGGTCGACTATTTGGTCCAGGCATCTTCGATATGAAGGCCTCATGCGTGCTCGCTTTGGAAGCGTTGCGCACTTTGGTAACTCTAAACTTGATTCCAAAACGGCCCGTGGTGTTGCTCTTGACGTGTGATGAAGAAACTGGAAGTCAAACGGGGCGGCAGCTGGTTGAAGAAGAGGCGCGGCGCGCGGCGCAGGCGCTGGTGCTTGAGCCGCCCGCGCCTGGGGGTCAAGTGAAGACTGCGCGCAAAGGTGCGGGTATCTGGAAGGTGACGGCGCACGGGATTGCTTCGCACGCTGGCTTGAATCCGGAAGCTGGCGCGAGCGCTATACTTGAACTCGCACGCCAAACCTACTGGTTTCACTCAATGAGCGATCCCGCCAGCGGCACGAACTTCAATGTTGGAGTGGTACGAGGCGGCACGCGGAGCAATGTGGTCGCGGCCGAGGCGGAGATCGAAATTGACGTCCGCTTCAGTTGCATGAAAGAAGCTCTGCGGGTCGATCAACTGATGAGCAGCTTGCGACCATTTGACGAGCGAGTGCACCTCACGGTTAACGGAGGCATCAATCGTGGCCCGCTCGAGCGGACTGAAGGAGTAGTCAGGCTTTACCAACACGCGCGGGAGATAGCTGCTGGTCTCGGCTTTGAGCTCGGACAGCAAGCGGTTGGAGGAGCATCGGACGGCAACTTTGTCGCTGCGCTTGATGTTCCTGTCCTCGACGGGCTTGGAATAGATGGCGGCGGCGCACATGCTGCCAACGAACACATCTTGATATCCGATGTTGCGCGGCGCGGCGCTCTGATCGCGGGACTGATCGCGTCCCTATAGTACTTCTCGAGTGTCCGACAAACTTCAGTTTGTCGTGACGCAACGACACCGAGAATCTAACTGACGCAAAACTTTGGAGTGCGGCGCCTTGTCGCCGCTTAGGTCCGAGGCGGCCTGCCGCCGGTCGTCGCGAGAATTCAAGGTTCGACTGCCGCGACAGGTCGCGGAATAACAAAGCGCTGACAGGTCAGCGCACTCCAAAATTACACACTACCGAACGGCAGAACAGGTTCCCGCCTATGAAACCAATGAAGACGAAATCCCGACCCGATATTCGAGCGCTTACCCGACTCGTGCCTTCCAGCGGCAATCTTGTCCAGGGCCAGTCGGAACTCTCTATTAATCCCGCATTGGCTAGCGCAGCTAGTCGGATCATTGCGGCTAGCCAGAACCACTACGGCCCGGCGGAGGGTCTAATTGAGCTTCGTCGCACGGTGGCGGAAAAGATTTCTACGTTTAATGGAATCTTGATCGATCCTGAAAGTGATCCGCTCCAATTGCTCGTCACTCCCGGCGCGACCGGAGCGCTGATAGCCATCGCTCAAACTTATTTGACGAGTGCCTCCGCCCTCGTGTTCGAACCTTACTATCCTTACCACCGGCACATTCTCACTGAGTTGGGAGGAAGCGCGGAAGTGCAAGCCCTTCACGGTGAGAACCTTGAACTCGACACTGATGAGTTGCGTGCTCGGTGTCGAGTCTTGAAGAACCGCAAGGAGTTCCCCCTGCGCGCCATCATTCTTTGTACACCGGCGAATCCCTCCGGCAAGGTGTTCAGCAAAACCGAGCTGGAGGCGATTGCGGCTGTGTGTCAGGAATTTGACCTCATCTGCGTTGCAGACGAGGTCTATGAACATTACGTAGTTGGTAGTCAGCCGCACGTTTCCATTGCGACGCTGCCGGGCATGTGGGAGCGGACCATCACCGTCAACTCCTTCTCCAAATCATGGAATATCTCTGGATGGCGACTCGGATACGTTTACGGTGACGCGCGTCTCGTGTCTCCTCTCAACAAGGCCAATAACGTTTTCTATGTGTGCTCGCCGACGCCGCTACAGCGTGCACTGTCCGAAGTGTTGATGATTGATCCTCGTTACTACGCTCACTTACGCGAGAGTTTTGCGGTCAAGAGGAGATTCGCCGTTCAGGCGCTCGAACAAGCTGGATTCGAGATTTACGACTCAGGCTCCGCATTCTACGTATGGACACGGATTCCTGAGGGATTTGAAGATGCCATGCAGCTTAACGAGATTCTAATCGACCGAGCAGGAGTGGCAGGCGTGCCAGGGAGCGCCTTTGCTGATAGCGATGACTGGAACCACCACATGCGTCTGTGCATTGCGCGTGAAGATGGAATGTTGCAAGGCGCGCTTGAGAGACTGCAAAGCGCCGCGGAAACGTCGCGTCGGAAGGCAAAGATCTAGCCTCCCAAAACGCTTCATGAATCGATTTTCAGGCAACGATGAATACACGACGAATAACTTCTCTGATCTTTACACTGTTTATTGCCAGCTATGTTTCCTGGTCGGCGGTCAACAACCAAAGACGCGAAGCATTGGGTGTGCAGTTTGAATCTCTCACGTTGCTTTCTCAGTGTTCTCTGTGCCTCCGTGGTGAATAAAACCTCAACCACTATTCACCACGGAGACACGGAGAACACTGAGGATGCGAAGGACAGAACCGAGACTATCACACCACCAAGCATAGCACCGCCGCCGACAATGTTTCGGCGAGCCGAAGTCAACAAGACCCATCTGGAGGAAATCATGTACCTGTGGAAAAAATCTCTACTTCTAACTCTGGTACTCGTTCTCGGATTCACCATACCCGTCCGCGGTCAAGACAAAAGCGCCGACATCACGCAAAAACTCCAGGGCTTCGACGCGTTCATGGAGAAAACGATGAAAGAGTGGAACGGTGTCGGCATTGGCGTGGGTATCGTCGTCAATGACAAACTCGCCTTCGTCAAGGGCTACGGCTATCGCGATTATGAAAAGAAATTGCCCATTACGGCTAACACGCTGTTTCCCATCGCCTCGAACACAAAACTCTTCACATCCGTGGCGGCCGGGTTTTTGGTGGAAGAAGGAAAATTGACGTGGGACCGCCCCGTTCGCGAATCCGTTCCCTCCATTCAGTTCTATGACAACTATTTGAACACTACGATTACAGTCCGCGACATGTTGGGCCACCGCACCGGCATCACACGGCACGACACCATCTGGTACAAATCAACCTACACCACTAAAGAACTCTTTGAGCGATTGAAATATCTCGAGCCTAAAGAGCCGCCGCGACAGTTGTTCCTTTACAACAACATGATGTACGCGGGCGTTGGTTATGCCACTGAGTTGCAGTCAGGAAGGACCTGGGCCCAGTTCGTCCGCGAAAGAATCTTGCAGCCGCTCGAGATGAAGAGCACTGTCTACTCGATCGCCGATATGACGAAGGCTCCGGATTACGGCGTGCCATTCACGGAAAAGCGCGACTCTATGGAGATTTACAAGATTCCTTATTACGAAGACACGGAAGGATTGGCCGCCGCCGGGGCCATCATCTCAAACATCGAGGACATGTCGCACTGGCTGATCGCTTTGATGAATCAGGGCAAATACGGAGGCAAGCAGATCCTGCCGGCAAAGACGCTACAAGCCACGCTCGAACCCGCGATCGCTCTGCCGAACACGCAGGGCGAAACGCGCGGCTGGTGGGAGATTTTGAATCGCGCGTACGGTATGGGCCGGCAAACCTTCTCATATCGTGGCCGCCTGCTCACGCTGCATGGGGGCGACCTGCCCGGCTTCCATTCGCAGGTTTCATTCATGCCCAACGAGCGCATCGGCGTAATCGTGTTTGTGATCGGCAACCACACCGCACCGCTCTACAACGCCATCAGCTACAACGTGTACGAACGCCTGCTCGGCATGGACCAGACGCCCTGGACTGATCGCCTGCTGGAAATCCGTCTGAAAAATAAGAAGGCCGGCATGGAAGCGAGGAGCAAAGCCGGCGCCGGCCGCGTGGCGAATACGAAGCCGTCGCATCCACTGGCGGACTATGTGGGCGAGTACGAGCACGCGGCTTACGGTATCTTGAAAATCGGCATTAAGGACAATGCGCTCCAGTTTGATTTTCATAAGATGCGTTTTCCCATGACGCACTTTCATTACGACCGCTTCGACACGCCTGACGACGAGCAGGACGGCAAATGGTCAGTTAACTTCGCCACCAATCCTCAGGGCGACGTTGACAAAGCGACAATGTCGCTGGATGAAGCCGAAGCGTCATTCGTGCGCCGCGCGCCGGCTCTCGATGATGCGATGGCGCGGCGCCTCGCCGGAACATACGAGACCCCGAGTGGTGGCAAGTTTCAAGTGGTAGTGAAACCTGGCGGTGGCCTCTACGTCGTTTTTCCGGGTGCGCCCGAACAAAGGCTGATTTTTTACAGAGGCCTCAAGTTCCGCGTGCAGGAGTTTGCGGACGTAATCGTTGAGTTTGTAGAAGAAAACGGCCAGATAACCGCGCTGAAACACATTGATCCGTCCGGGGAGTATATTTCAAAGCGGAAATGAGCCGCGCGCGGTCGGGTTTTTGCCGAGACGGGTTTATGCCAGAGAAGAAGAGAGTGAATAGGGCGATCAATTCCCTCGTATGTCTGCTGCTCACGGTTAACCTTGCCTACGCGAACCAGTCCACACTCCTGCCCGAACCTGTTATCGCCGCCTTGTCTCAGGAACTTTCAGGTGAGACGGCCAAACGCAACCTTGAATATATCGCCCGTCACCATCGCATGCGCGGGTCACGCGGATTTCGAGCCGCCGCCCAGCACATCGTCGAACAACTTCGTGACTATGGAATAGCGGACGCGCGCATCGAGCAGTTTCCCGCCGACGGCAAGATTTTCTACGGTACACAGAAATCACGCCCGGCATGGGATGCCGAGTTCGCGGAGTTGTGGGAGATGCGCGAAACGGACGGACGCTGGACACCACACAACCGGCTGGCAAGCTGGGAGTCAATGCCGGTGACGCTGGCTCAGGACAGCGAAAGCGGCGAAGTGACGGCGGAACTCGTAGACGTTGGCAGCGGCACATCCGAGCGTGACTACGCCGGTAAGGAGGTGCGCGGGAAGATAGTGCTGGCGGCAGCACAGCCCGGTTCAATCGCGCTTCTGGCAGTTGAGCGCTTCGGAGCTGCAGGCATCGTAAGTTACGCGCAGAACCAACGGACCGCGTGGTGGGGCGAAAATGAAAACCTTGTTCGCTGGGGACACCTCGAGACGTTCGCGGCAAAGCCGACGTTCGCTTTCATGGTATCTCTCAAACAGGCGCGCAACTTTCAGCAAAGACTGGCACGCGGAGACAAGATTCGGCTTCACGCGACAGTGCGCGCAGGAAAACGTTCTGGCTTCTACGATGTCGTCACGGCGACCATTCCGGGCGCAGACCCGCTCCTCCGCGAAGAAGAGATCGCTTTCAGTTGCCATCTCGATCATCAACGGCCCGGCGCGAACGACAACGCGAGCGGTAGCCTCGCCATCCTCGAAGTGGCGCGCACCTTCAGCAAACTGATTCGCGAGGGTAAGATCGCCCGACCTGCGAGAACAATTCGCTTCATCTGGCCACCGGAGATCGAAGGAACCATCGCACTCCTGAACGCACGTCCCGAGCTTGCGACGCGCATCAAAGCCGTAATTCATATGGATATGGTCGGGGGCGGTCCTGAGACGAAGGCCATCTTTCACGTCACCCGCGGACCAGCTAGCCTGCCGTCTTTCATCAACGACGTGGCCGAGCATTTCGGAGAGTTTGTAAACGAGCAGTCGTCGCAGTTTGCCAAAGGCGCAGCCGCTACTTATCCGATGTTCGCATTCGAAGGTGGCAAAGAAGCCCTACAGGCTGAGATGGCTGAGTTCACGATGGGCAGCGATCATCAGGTCTACAGCGATAGCTCGTTCGGCATTCCGGCCATCTACCTAAACGACTGGCCTGACCGCTACATCCATACCAATTTCGACACGCCTGCTAACGTTGATCCAACGAAACTGAAGCGGGCTGCCTTTATCGGTGCGGCGAGCGCCTATTTTTTGGCGAACGTGAAATCCGACGATGCGTCTTCAACTCTGCGCTTGCTTCAATCACACAATCTGCGCCGCACTTCAACGATGCTCACGCGTCGTGCAGCACTACCGGCCGAAGAAGCTGCCAACCTCACACGCTTCCATATTTGGCACGAACGCGCTTTGGTTGATTCGATGGAACGGTTCTTTCGCATCCCGGAGCGCACGCGAACCGATGCGGTCGCGTTTTCTACCAGCATGGAAAAGCTGCTCGGAGAGATTAAGCCCCCAGCGCCTCCGCAGGGTGACGGCCGGTTGATTTTCCGTCGCAACCTGGGTGTGAAAGGGCCGATGTCTGCCTTTGGCTACGACTACTTCACCGATCACTATGGAGCTGAACGAGAAAAGACCATCCGGCTCTTGCTGTATCAAGGATTGCGCGGAGCGGGTGGTGAATATGCATACGAAGTGTTGAACCTCGTGAACGGGCGGCGCACGGCGCAGGATATCCGCGATGCAGGCTCCGCCGCCTATGGCCCAATTCCGCTGGAATTAGTGGTGGAGTATCTGCGTGCCCTCGAGTCGATCCGTGTTATCGAAGTATTAAAGTGACCCTTGGTGCCTTCTGTTCATTTCTGACCTGACTAAAGACCTAAACAATAAGGAGCGATGAAGATGAAATCCCGGGTGATGTGTTTGGCGCTTTTGCTGATGAGCTGTGTAGTCAACATAAAGGCGCAGGAAAGGAAGCTGAAGATCTACATTTCAGCGGATATGGAAGGGGTGGTCGGCGTCGTCACGAACGAGCAATTAGGGCCTCAAGGCTTTGAGTATTCCCGGTTCCGAGAATTCATGACGCAAGAAGTCAATGCCGCCATCGAGGCCGCATTCGAAGCAGGCGCCACCGAAATCGTCGTCAGCGACTCGCATGGCAACGGTCAGAACCTGCTGATTGAGAAGCTCCCGAAGAACATCCTGCTCGTCCGCTCCTGGCCCCGACCTCTCATGATGATGCAAGGCATTGATGAAACCTTCGCCGGCGTGATCTTTCTCGGCTATCACACCGGCACGACTAACCCTCAAGGAGTGCGAGCCCACACAATGTCCAGCGCCCGCCTCGCTGATGTTCGACTTAAAGGCGTCTCTGTTTCCGAGGCCGGCATCAACGCGGCTATCGCTGGTCACTTCAATGTGCCGGTGATCATGGTCTCCGGCGACGATGCAGTGGTGAAAGAGACAACCACGCTGCTGGGCGATGTCGAAGGAGCGGTCGTCAAGTGGGCCTCAGGTTTTCACTCGGCGAAAACTCTGATGCCCGAAGCGGCTTACCAACTGATTCGCGAGAAGGTCAAAAAGGCAGTGGGCCGGATTAAGGACTTCAAGCCACACAAACTAGCGAGTCCTATTCACCTGGACGTGCGTTTCAAAAACTATCGCCCGTCGGAAGTCCTGAGCTACTTAAGCATCGTGGAGCGCACCGATGCGCACAGCATCAGATTCACCGGCAAGGACATGATTGAAGTGTCGAAGTTCCTGGAGTTTATTATGACTTACGAACCGTCGCTGGAGCCCTAATAGGTTAGAAGAGCCCTGAGGCAAGACCGGTCTGATAGGCGTACCACAATCCAAACGCGATGCTCAGCCCTGCCGCAGCAGCTTGTAGACGGTGATGGAGTCCGGAAAGGTTTCGCGCGGTCAAGGCAAAAGGCAATCCGATTAAGCCTGACATCAGCAGCATGCCGATGATCGACCCAACCCCGAAGATTGCGAGATAGAGCAGACCCAACCAGGCAGACTTGATTTGAGTCAGGACGAGCAGCGTTAACGCTCCCGATCCGGCAAGACCGTGTAGGGTTCCGACCAGGACAGGTTTAATACCAATGGAGGAAACAGCGTGAGTGTGAGTAGACGACTGGCTCTCACCATGCCGCGTCGTTGCCTCGTGAAAATGGATGTGCACGTGCGACACGCCGTCGTGGGTGTGTTTATGCACGTGGACCTCGCGTCCTTTTCGCAAAGCGCGCCACAATGCGTTGGCCCCTAACCCTAGAATCATCAGCGCGACGCAGAATTCCAGCCAGTTGCTGACATTTTCAGGAATTGTAATTCGCAACAACAGCACGATTACGCCGGTAACCAGGAGCGCAATCGTGTGCCCGGCGCCCCACAGCGCCCCAACCATCGCGGACCGCAGTAAGTTGCGATTCTGGCTGACAATGGTCGATACCGCCACGACGTGATCAACTTCGGTCGCATGCTTAAGACCGAAGATCAATCCCAGCCCGAGTAGAGCCAAGACACCAGCTGATGTTAAGGATGGGTCCATCTTGTCGGGGCTGTCGTCATGACTGATGTCGGCCCTTGGGTCGCTCTTGAATCGAACTGGGCTGCTAGTTTAAAAGGTAAGCCAACCTTAGGATTTTTATTGGGAAGCCGTCAAGGAATCGCCGTTGTAGGAAGCTTCGTAAGCCAACTCTCGGCGGTGAGTCAACTACGATTGCGCCGATCCTCGCTGAAACTTGCTACATCTGCGAACCGGAAGAGTCAGTGCTGAGTGGCAGGGGCAAATCCCAATCACGTCTGACGCGGAAGCACGGGGCGCCACGATAGCAGTACCAGATTAGGCGAGTTGAAAGGCTGATCCCCCAGATGCATCTCTCAACCTATGAGTGCATCAGGAGCGTTTACACTTCAACCCGGCCCAACCTGGCATTTTCATCTTCAGAGTCACTTCGCGGCATCAAACCGAACGGAAACTATAACGACTTCAAGTATTCGACTAAGTCCTTCTTCTCCGGCTCAGTCAAATTTAATTTCTTAAAGCCGTTGTAGTGATTGACCACATCGAGCAGAGTCGCAAAACGCCCGTCGTGATAAAAGCCGCGTTTCATGTGCGAAAACAGCCCCCGCAACGGCGATGTGCGGTACGAATTATCGGGCGCACGATTCGCGTGAAAGTCATCGATACCGATCTCCGAAGCTTTGTGCGTATTCCAACCCGGCTCAGTAAAGAGCGGTGGCACGTGACACTGCGCGCAGTTCGCCTTCCCCTTAAAGATCACTTCTCCACGAGCGGCGGCGGATCGATCGAAACTGCCTTCCGGTGGCGTCGGTGGAGGGATCGCCAGCTGATAAAATTGAAGCGCTGCCAATTTCGCGGTCACCATGTCAGTGGCGCTCCGCTTGTTTCCGAAACCGGCTCGGGCGGCAACCGGGTACTTCTTCGGGTCGTTAAGCCGAGCGTCAAAGAAAGTCCCCTGTCCCTGAAGTTCAAGGTTGGCAACATAGGCGTTCCAGTAAGTGACACCACCCCAGCCGCCACCCCATGTGTGCAGGTTAACTCCCGCCATTCCGAATGCTGGTGGAATGAGCACCGCGGCAGGCTTGCCGTCGGGGCGAAAAGCCTTTCCATCAAGGTTCAACTCCGCGTCAAACTTTCCCGGCCCCCAACTGGCAAGCACCTTCTTGACTGTGGCTTCATCAACCTGCAAGAGGTTGGTAAGCACGCTTAGATCCGGGGACAGAGAGACGATCGCCCCGACGTTTAGATCCTGGTTGGACCAGCCGTCGAGTCGGCGTCCAATGCCAGGCGCGAACGCGTCGTCAACCGTCGAGTGACAGACGGCGCAAGTGAGACCTACTGCCTTCAGACTGCCATCCGAGTTGAAGGTCCCTTTCACGCCCAGGACCGAGTTGAGTTTAATAAGCGCCAAAGTGGTTGCGGGATCGTCGAGGTTGACTTCGCCCTTCTTGATCTTCTCCACAAGGTCGGCGGGAAGCGCATCCATATCAACTTTCAGACCGACGGCAAGCGCGGTCTTCGGACTGACGCCCGGGCCGACTCCACCAAACTTGGTGCCCTGAATCGCGTGATGGAGTTTGAGCTTGTCGGTCCAATAGACTTCATCTCCGAAGGTGTCGAAGCGAAAGATTTGCTTCCCTTCCTCCATCATCCGCTGAGCGTTTTCGCTGATCTGATGATCGAACCCTTTTTCTTTTTGACTCCGAGCTCGCTCATCGGCACGGTGGGCACCCCCAGCATTAAGCGAATACAACAAAGCGCATGTGATGCCCACCAACACAATGATGAGCTTGAAGAGAATGCTGGCTCGCCGACTCAACTGGTCGGCTTCCGGCCTGCTCTTTTGTGATCTTGAATGTTCCGGCGTCGCACTATTCATGGTTCTCCCCTCCCTAGGTGTACGTCACTTGTTGATATGAGTGTTTCTGCGTGCCTTGCGTCGCATGGCCCTCATGGTTTGACATCATCCAGCCTCTCTTTTTGGGCGAAGAATACTCCCATTTCACAATAAGTCAAGGACTGTATTGACTTATTGTGTTTATCGACGTGTGGTGCAATACTCGTCCAGGAAATGAAGACAAAGCTAGACAAACGCTTCTTTGGCAGTACTCGGGGTCGCATTGTGACCCTGCTGCGGGGCGGCACGAAAACTGTCAACGAATTAGCGGCAGAGCTTGAATTGACTGACAACGCGGTGAGGGCTCACCTGCTGTCCCTCGAACGCGACGGGCTTATCAAGCAGAGCGGAATGCAACGTGGTACCCGCAAGCCACACTTCGCTTATGAGTTGACTGATGAAGCGGAGCATATGTTTCCGAAAGCCTACCACGCCCTGCTCAATCAACTTATTACCGTGCTCAAAGGACACCTCTCGCCGGCGGCCCTCGAAGAGGTCCTTCGAGAGGTGGGTCGTTCGCTAGCTGCTGGACAGATTACGGTCAGGAAGAGTGTTGATCTTGAAAGCCGTGCGGGCGAGGCGCTCGTGGCTCTTGAGTCCATCGGAGGGTCTGCGCGCCTGGAGAAGGAAGGAGGAAAACTTTTAATTAGAAGTGGGAGTTGCCCCCTGGCACTTGCCGTGGTGGAGCACCCCGAAGTTTGTCAGCTCGCCGAGGCCCTTCTATCAGAGATAATCGGTGCAGAGGTTCGAGAGCGATGCGACCGCGACGGTTCTCTGCGATGCAGTTTCGAGATCAATGAAAGTAGAAACTGAGTGAGGAAAGCGCATAAGCACTTTGAAAGAACGATCCACGCGTTATTTCTCGAAAGCAATGTTATCGACCACCACGGTTCCTTTCTCGATCGTGCATTTGTCGCAAAACACGCCCACGGTGATGGAAGTCAACTTCTTCAGGACGTCCCGCTTTAGATCCAGGGGCATCGCCCATTGCGGCTGGTTGAACGAGTCGAGCTTGAGCTTATACGTATTGAAACCGGGAGACACCCGGAAGTTTGTGGTCGGATATCCCGACTCGAGATTTGCACCGTGACCGCGAGTAATAAGTTCGATTCGAATGTGCTGGGGTCCCTTGGCAAAGAGCCGGAGCGTGATGAACTTATAGCCGCTTACGTCGTCCGCCGAAAGTTTGCCATCCTTCTCCGGCTGACCGAATACCTCCATGTTTACTCCGGCCCACTCGTTCGGTATCCGCAGTTCGTAGTCGAAGGCGGCGGCAACATCGTCCCCGACCACGCTCGCAAGAGCTGGGGCCGGCGGATCGGCGTTTTCCATACCACGGAATGCCGGCGGATTTGCGGCGTTGTAGGAGTACCGATTCAAACGCGTCAAACCACCCCGCTTGCTCAGGGGCCGACCGTTCTGTGAGTTTTGGAAGTCGGCATACACAAGCTTGTTCGCATCGGATTCAGCCGCCTTCGGGGTGTCCTGGGCAGAGACCAAGCCAGCCATCAAGATTAGGGCAGTTAAGACTCCAGAGCAAAAAAACACCATTCTCTTCATCGGTGCACCTCCGACGTTTTAGATTGGTAACGCAGGTTACTTGACCTAACGTTTTCCTTATTTTACGCGTAATCGGTTGCCCTAGGAGTCTGTCGGCTTAACGACTATTAGTGTGATCATTAGCCGTTTTTACCTTGAGTAGTCAGCAATGAACGCGTTCGCGGTCCGACTGAGAACTGAGAAGTTTGGCGCAGGCGGAAA
>Ga0187892_10001735_pt1 | contig 47835 bp, 40 predicted proteins | sample MA1701073metaG_FD_139345 | JGI IMG/M metagenome (GOLD analysis project Ga0187892, IMG submission 139345) | Bio-ooze microbial communities from a basaltic lava cave in the Kipuka Kanohina Cave System on the Island of Hawaii, USA - MA170107-3 metaG ...
GCCCCGGGTGCTGATGACACTCGGGGCGTCGCCCTGTGAGGGGCCGAGTCTATCGCGTCACGGACTGCAGGACTGCGTGGGTGGGAACGGTCAGCTTACTGCAACGGAACGTGCGCGGTTACACCTATGACGAATCCCGAATCAAGAGACTGGTTCCTGCCGGCGTTCAAATGGCGCCAGGAGCCACAGGCGTAATCATCATGTACACGGCTGGAGAGAGCTATGGTCTACCCCCGTACTCAAGCTCCTGGATGGGAGTTGACGTGGAGGGGTTCGACGCACCAGGGGGCGGCAAGGCGCGCTGGATGCTGACCGGCCTTTACAGTCCGGGGAGCGTCGCTGCGGCGCTGGCGAAGTACTTCAACTACCCAACGCGGGAGGGGTCAACCCGACTGGAACGAGATGGGCGTCGCGTGGTGATTGTTGGAAGCATGGGAGGACAGGAGATCATCCGTGCCGAGCTGGTGCTCAAGGCTGAGCCGTGCCAACGGGTTTCGGGAATGACCCACGAGGTGACACCAAAACCAGCTGCAGACACCATACAACTGATCAAGATCCCCAATGTCGGGGATTGGTGCGCGGCCGAGTCCACGAAGGTAGAGATCAGAGCGCCGGCTGGTGACCCGTTCGCTCAACTCAATCCGGTGAAGGTGCTGTGGGGCGGCTTTTACTATGGCGGATTCGGTTGGTCAGCACCTGTGAGCACGCGCTGAACTTCGCCTAGCGCGCAGCACTTGAGGCTGGAGGCCCAACAACACGCTGAACCGGAGCGCCCAACAGCGCCGCTGCGCTCGCTGTTGGGCCGCCGCGCCGCTTCGCGGCGCGGCGCCCGGTTAGCGTGAGCGATGGGCCCCGCGCTGTCCCTGCCAGGGACGGCGTGGGACCCCTACCCAAACCTCGCCCCCTCCTCGCGCGAGCAAGGGCAGTTGGTGGCCAGGATGGGCACGGCCTGGCGGGGCGTCTCACTGGCTGGGCGTCTCAATCGCCGTGGCCTCTGGAGGGGGTTCGGCGTCGGTGATCTCGGACTTCGCCTGCCGCGATCCGTCCCGGCATGCCGGGCTCCCGGGCTACCCGCTGATGGCGGATTAGTCGTATCTCCAGGAGCCATGCGAAATCGAGTACTTACAGTACGCTGCTACCAGGGCATCCCGTGGGAGGTGATGGCGCGGCATGACGGCCGGTTACCTACCCAGGCCGTCGAGTAGTGTCTGGGAGCTGAGCGCGGGGTTGACCCGTGTGCTAGTATCGCGTCGGGCGCAGACGGAATGCCCGCCGGCCTGGCGCTTGCGGGTACGATGGGAGAGAAGGAGATGGGAGACATGGAGACCACGAGGACGCAGCAACCGGACGAGAAGAAGCTCCGCGAGCTGGTCCTCCACATCGCTCAGCGGTCGGAGCGGGACCGGTACTTCGGGGCGACAAAGCTGAACAAGCTGTTGTTTTTCAGCGATTTCTTGGCGTACCGGCGGTTTGGGCGCGCGATTACCGGGGTCGAGTACCAGAAGCTCGAGTACGGGCCTGCCCCGCGGCAGATGAAGCCCTTGCTCCGGCAGTGGCAGGCGGAGGGCTTGGTTGCCGAGCAGCGCCGGACGGATGCCTGGGGCCGCGAGCAGATCAGGACGGTCGCGCTCCGGGACCCGGAACTGGGGCAGTTCACTGCGGACGAAATCGCCCTGGTGGACCGGCTGATCCGGGTGTGCTGGAAGATGACCGCGACGGAGATGAGCGAGGTCTCGCACGACTTCGTGGGCTGGAAGCTGGCCAAGCTGAACGAAGAGATCCCGTATCCGGTGGCGCTGGTAGGCGACCGCAGCATCGAGCTGACCGAAGACGAGCGGGAGTACGGGATGTCCCTGGCGGATGCCGCGCGGTCCTGTCTCGCCCGGTAGGTGTGACCCACCGGGAAATCGTCGAAGAGCCAAACTTCCGAAGTCAACTGCTCGAGATAGAGCCCGACCCGAAGCGCGCTGATGCGATCGTCGATGGTGCAAAGTGGGTGCTGTGCCGCCATCCCGAAGAGGGCACCCAGCTTGGTCCGGCCGTGCCCGTGTGGTTCCTCCCCGTGTTCCTCACGCAGGGACGGGCGGTGCTCTGGCACACGTTCGACGAGCGGACGGTGTACCTGATGTCCATCCGACGGCGGAGCGAAGTGTAACGCCCAGCGACTCCTTGGTTCCACCGAAGTAGAGCTTCACCAGCCCTTCACGCATAAGTTCCGCGCTGACGTCCCCTCCGTCACCCCAGATGATCTGCTCGAGTGTCCACCCGAACCTTCTCGTCGAACTTTTCGGCGATGAGGAAGCACCTCGGCCTCGGTGCCGTTTGGCTTCCTGGGTGCGCGACAACCGACGTGGCGAAGGCAACCGAGCAGAGGCTCAAGAGGAGGACGTTGAACCATCTGCCCGCCGGATCCCTTGGTAGTACCAAACGGGGGTGAAGGAACACTTACCTTTTCAGGCCAGTTCCTCTCCCGTTCCTGTCTCAGGTCCACCCGGGGGGGCTTGGCGAGGCTGGAGACGGTGGTAGCGACGCCCCCCTCTCCGAGCCCGAGGAGCGTCCCAGCCCAACGTCGTCTGGTTTCCTCGTCGGTCAGGCGAGGCATCCCGCACCGTGCTGGTCCCCGCGATCCCGGCGCCGAGCGTGGTCGGGCGGTCGCATGCGCGGTGCCTGAAGTGATCGCTGTACGGACGGGTCCCCTCGCGTCGGTCGGAGACCGAGCCAGTTTCGGAGCCTGATCGGACTAGTACCCACGCTCCCAGTCAACCTGGTTGAGCAGCGGTTGCCCGTCCAGGCAGCGCCGCAGGTTTTCTCGAAAGATGTCCAGCGGGCCGCGTGAGTGCTCCTCGCTCTGGTAGGAGGTATGGGGCGTCAGGATGACGTTTTCGAGCTCCAGCAGGTCGGCCGGTGGCTGGTGCTCGAACTCGCCCTCGTAGACGTCAGCCGCGAAGCCGCCCAGCGATCCCGAGCGCAACGCCTCCATCAGCACTCGCTCGTCGATCAGCTCCCCGCGCGCCACGTTGATCAGGAACGCCCTCGGCTTCATCGCGACAAAGGCCTCGGCGTCGATGAGGTGGTAGGTCTCGGCGGTCAGCTGCGTGGCCAGGACCACCAGGTCGCACTGGCGCAGGAGCTCGTGGAGCTTCGACGGCGGATACGTCTGCTCGACGTGCTCACCCGACTCCGCCGAGCGTCGCATCCCGATCACATGCATGCCCAGGGCACGGCCCAGCCTCGCCACTTGCCGACCGATCCCTCCCAGGCCTATCACCCCCAGCGTCTTGCCCGCGACCTGCCGCCCCTGAAACGCCCCCCGGTCGAGTCCCCCCGCCGACCGCTGGCCAAGCGCCCGGGGAAAGTTCTTGCTGAGCGCCAGCCCCGCCGCGATGGCCCACTCGGCGATCGCCAGCGTGTCGCCAGCCCCGCGCCCACTGGTGATCGGCACGTGGCTCTGCCACAGGTCGCCGCGCTGCAGGTTCGACACGCCCGCCGGGAGCTGGTGCACGAAGCGGAGCCGCGGCGCTCGACTTGCCAGCCGCAACGGAAAGGGGAACCCGATGCAGAGCACCTCCGCGTCCGCCAGCAGGGCGTCGCGCCGCTGCCGCTGCTCCGCGCTGTCGACCAGGCCGCGGAACCGAGCCGGCAGGTACCACTCGACCGTGTGCGCCGGCCAGTCGGCCACCAGCTCCGGCCCGAACCGCTCCCACGCCGCCTCGACCTGTAGGCGGGGATCGACGGCGGCGATCTGCGCGAGGCCCTCGGCGTCGAGTGGCGCGATGACAACCACCTTCATCGGTCACCCACTTTAACGTGCCCGCCCATGCCAGCGTGTGCCGTGCTTGGCCGCGTGCGATTGCGGCCGCCCCGTGGGCTGCCGCTCGGTTTCATGCGTGCAGCTGATCTGCCAGCCCCCGGGGGCAGATCGATCTGGGTCGTCGACTACTCCCCGAGCATGCGCCCCCGCTCACCGCCATCCGCCACGCGGTCGCCGGTCATTCGTAAAATGGAGTGACACCTATGGGATACCCGCGTGGCGTTCCAGCCTGGCCACTTGCCGCCGGGTTACGCCGAGAACCGTCGGAGCACTTTGCCTGGCCGGCTCGAGGTGGCGATGAGACCGGACTCGTCCACGACCTGGACGCCGTTGACCCACACGGCGTGCACGCCGCGAGGTTGCGTCGTGAACCGCATCGCCCCCGTCGGCAAGTCCCACGCGCGCTCCTTCGGGCCCCGCCCCACCGTGGCCGGATCGAACAGGAAGAGATCGGCCTTTCGGCCCACAGCCAGGACCCCGCGATCGGGGAGCCCGAAGATCTCGGCCTGCACGCTCGTGAGCGCTCGCACCGCTTCCTCCAGGGTGAAGTCCCCGCGCTCGCGCACCCAGCGACCCAGCAGGTGGAGCCCGAAGCCCGCATCGCAGAAGAGGAACAGATGAGCACCCGCGTCCGAAAGGCCGATCGTCACGTTCGGGTCCTTCAAGAGCCGCCTGACCTGGTCTTCGTCCGAGTTGAGGATCTGGACGTCGAACATCGTCCCGAAGTCCTCTGCCGCGCCGAAGTCGAGGAGCCAGTCCAGCGGGTGTTTGCCATCCGTCGCTGCAAGCTCCGCCACGTTCCGCAGCTCGAGGTGTTTGTGCTCGGGCCTGGCGGCCTCCACGATCGTCATCGTGTGCCATTGATCGGTGAAGCGGTTATAGGCGCCCGGCGCCACGAGCTCGCGCTTGACTGCCTCCCTGAACCCGGGGTCGGCATAGAGCTGTCCGAGCGCTGGACGCGTGCCATAGAGCGGAATCGCCGGTCGCCACGCCGCGAGCGCCTCGAACAGGTAGGCACCGGTGAGCGTGAAGTCGAAGGTGATCGGCGTGCACGGACACTGCCCGTAAAGACGCCGCCCGCGCTCCCGCGCCGCCCGGATCTGCGCGAGGTCGGTGAAGACGAACTCGGGGTCCGCATGGTCGTAGACGAGCGCGGCGATCATCACCGGCCGGCCGGTGTCGGCGGCGAGGCCCTCGAGGAGCGACACCGTCGTGTCGCGCCCCTTCGTGAGCATGAACACGCCGCGGCCCACGGCCCCGAGGCAGCCGACCAGCTCCCGGAGTTCGCGCTCGTCCGCGAGGCGCGAGGGCATGGGGGCTCCGCCCGCGCCATTGTGCCCCTCGAAGGTCGACGTGGCGAAGCCGATCGCGCCCGCCTCGAGCGCCTCGCGCACGAGCATCTTCATCGCCGCGGTCTCGCGATCCGTCGCGGCGCGCCGGCTCGCGTCGTCCCCCATCACCCAGGTCCGCACCGCCGAGTGCCCGCAGTAGACCGCGACATTCGGGACGACGCCGAGGCGCTCGAGCATCCCCAGGTACTCGGGGAAGGTCTCGAACTCCCAGCGCGTCGCGGCTCGAAGCGCGTCGAGTGACATTCCCTCGACTTGGGTCAGGTTGCGGAGCATGAGCTCCCGGTCCGCTTGCCGGCACGGGGCGATCGTGAACCCGCAGTTCCCCATGATCACCGTCGTCACGCCGAGGCCCACGGATGGCGTGGCGAACGGATCCCAGGTGATCTGGGCGTCGTAGTGGGTGTGAATATCGATGATGCCGGGCGCCAGCACCAGCCCCTGGGCATCCACCTCCTGGGCGCCCGAGCTCACGTGCGCGCCCACCTCGACGATCTCGTCGTTCCGGACCCCGACCGCCCCGTGAAAGGCGGGCGCGCCGGTCCCGTCACAAATCCTGGCGTTCCGAATCACTAGATCATGCATGGTAGAGCCAGATTCCGGATGTGTTTCGCCGCGAGTCTAGCAGGAAGGTGGGGAATTTGAACATGAATGGTCCCGATCGGGGCGCGGCAAGTCGGGGCGACCTAGCGAGATTGTCCGGAGCTCGGGGGAACCGCTTCGGGCCCGTCGAGGGACGAGGACGTCGGCCATGCTGGGCAGGCGCCCGCCAGTCGCTCGTTCAGCATGGTCCGGATGTCCCGTCCCGTCGACCGGACGTCTCGCAGCGCGACATGCTGCGGATCGCCAGGGTTCCCGGGGTCCGGCGCCCTCAGCAGCCCCCCAAGCCCACGCTCGCCGCCTGCCAGGAGGTAGTCGTTCAACGCCACGACGAACCACCGGTCCCGGAACTCGGGCGTGCTGGAGGCGAACGGACCCCCCCCGACGCGCCAGCCGTCGCGGGCGCTGCCCGACACGTTCTCCGTCTGCAGGAAGCAGCCCGCGCCGACGCACGTGGTCTTCCCGACGGTGAGGATCTCGGCGAGCCGATCGCCCTTGATCTCGACGGTCTTCACCTCGCCGCCGTACGGCAGGATGCGGAGGACGTCGAGCTGGGTCACCGGCGCTGGGCTCCCATCGAGCGCGCCCTCGGCGACGATATCGTCGACTCGCACGGACCCGCCGTTGAACATCGTGAGATCGACCGATCGTCCCGCGCCGCACGCGAGGGAGTCGCCGATCATGTCGAGCAGGGCGGGGCTGCAGGCCGGGCTCGGGCTGCTCGTCGTGCCGCGGACGCATACTTCCCGGCCATCGAGTGGCACCGCGGTCTCCGCGACGACGCGGTCGATCTGAAATGGCGGCGTCTGCCGCGCGAAGGAATCGGTCGCTCGCTGGTACCACTCGCGCGTCACCTTCTCGACGTCCGGATCCAGCGCCACCTGCGGCCCGAGCTCCCACAGGGTTGACTCGGTCCGCAGCTCTCGCGTGTCCGTGTCGAACCGCAGCCGGTGCACCCAGGCGGATTTGGCGTTCGCGTCGGCCTTGAAGATCGGCGGTGGCGTCCGCTCCGGGGCACCGGCGGAGACCGCGTGGTCAGTCCGGTAGCGGCGGTTGTCGCGCAGGCACCGGATGGGCTGCTCCAGCGATCCCCGTCGAGGAAGGCCGTTGGCGGGGAGGCCCGTGCAGGTTTCCCCGAGGGGCGGGGCGGCGTAGTGACGCTCGTGCTCGTGACCCCCGAGGATCAGGTCGATCTGCGGCGCGCGGCCGGCGACGGCCCGGTCGTCCGAGAGGGACAGGTGCGTCAGCCCGATCAGGATGTCGACGCTCGACCGCCCTCCCTCTCGAAGGCCCGTGGCGCTCGCGACCGCGGCGTCGGTCGGGGTGGAGATGTACGTGACCCACTTGTTCCTGTTCGAGTCGATGGTCGAGCCAATCAGGCCGACCCTGACGGCCGACGCGCCCTCAGCCGTCGGCACCTCGATCACGTGATGGTCGCTGGCCCGGGGATGCCCGACCGAGACGTTGGCCGAGAACCACCGCGTGTGGGAATCGGTCAGGCGCTGCTCGAAGTCGCTCCGGGAGAGGTCGAACTCGTGGTTGCCGAAAACGGCATATTCGATCAGCGGCTTCCCCTCGATCAGGGTGTTCATGGCCGCCACCATCTGAGCGCCCGCGAAGCGGCGGGACCTCGGGTCGGTCGAGTCGTCCATGGGGTTCAGGAGAGCCGTGCCCAGGGCGGAGGGGCTCCAGGCGTCGCCCGCCCAGAGCGTGATGACAGTGCCGTACTGCTCCGGGGCACTACGGAGCTGCCGGACCAGCGTGCCGACGCGAGCCAGGCCACCGATCGTGCCGTTGCCGAGCGGTGTGATCTCGTAGACGTCGTTGACGTGGAAGAGGGTGATTCGGACTTCCTCGGCGGCGACGGTGACCCGGAGGCCCAGGACCACCAGCGCGAGCAGCACGATCCACGGCCCGCGCGCCCTCTTGAGGATGATGCGGTCGCTTTCCACGGCGCCCTATTTTGTCAGGCGGGTCGATACCAGGCAAGCTCGACACTCGGCCTCGTGGACCGGGCAAGGGGCAAAGGGGCCGAGGAAGTTCCCGGCCGTCCCGGCCACCCTCGCCGTGTACAATCGTGGCCCAAATCGACCCGACTTCGGAGCGAACGATGACCGAGTACTCGACGAATCCCGCCGGCGAGACATTCCCCCTTCCGCAGCAGCATGAATACGCCGCGGAGTTCGAGCGGTTGGCGGCGCTCGCCCGCCGGGCCCGCGCCGCCGGCCAGGAGATCGTGGTGGTCATGGGCGTCGGCTTTGTCGGCGCGGTGATGGCGGCCATCGTCGCCGACAGCACCGACCAGAACGGCCAGCCGAGGAAATTCGTCATCGGCTGCCAACGCCCGAGCAGCCGGAGCTACTGGAAGATCCCCATGCTCAACCGGGGTGTCTCTCCGGTGAAGGCGGAAGACCCGACCGTCGAGGTCTTGATCCACCGCTGCGTGCAGGACAAGAAGACCCTCACGGCCACGTACAACAGCGACTGCCTGACGCTGGCCGATTGCGTGGTGGTGGACGTCCAGTGCGATTACATCAAGCGCGACCTCGGCAACCTGCGCACGGGCGCCGTCGACATGGCGGCCTTCGAGGTCACCCTGAAGACCATCGGCGCGCGAATCCCGCCGGAGTGTTTGACCCTCATCGAAACCACGGTGGCGCCGGGGACGACGGAGTTCGTCGCCTGGCCGATCCTCAAGAAGGCCTTTGCCGGCCGGGGCCTGGCCGCCACGCCGCTCCTCGCTCACAGCTACGAGCGGGTCATGCCGGGCCGGGAGTATGTGGCGAGCATCCGCGACTTCTGGCGTGTGTGCAGCGGCTGCGATGCCCGCGCCCGCCAGCGGGTGATCACATTTCTCACCGAGGTGCTCAACACCGAGAAATTCCCGCTGACGATCCTCGACCGGCCGATCGAATCGGAGACCGCGAAGATCGTCGAGAATTCCTATCGCGCCACTACCCTCGCCTTCCTCAACGAATGGAGCCTCTTCGCCGAACGCAACGGCGTCGACCTGATCAAGGTCATCAAGGCCATCAAGGTCCGCCCCACGCACTCGAACATCATCTTCCCCGGACCGGGCATCGGCGGCTACTGTCTTCCCAAGGATGGCGGATTGGGGTACTGGGCGTACAAGCACATCCTCGGGTTCGAGGATGGGGACGACGTGTTCAAAATGAGCACGACTGCCATCGATGTCAATGACACCCGAAGCCTGCACGTGGCGACCCTGACCCGCGACTCCCTGCGCAACATGGGCCGCTACATCGCCGGCGCCCAGGTGCTGATCTGCGGCGCCAGCTATCGCCAGGATGTCGGCGACACGCGCTACAGCGGTTCGGAGGTCGTCGTCCGGCGCTTGACGGAAATGGGCGCCGAGATTCGCGTCCACGATCCGTACGTCGAGCACTGGTACGAGTTCGAGTCACAGGACACGTATCCGGCGCCGGGCCAGTCCCTGGCGCGCTTCTTCCGCAACCAGGAGCACCTCGTCAACCTGCGCGTGCAGCGGAAGCTCGAGGAGGCGCTCCACGGCGCCGAAGCGGTCATCCTCGCCGTGCCGCACGAGCCGTATCTCGACCTGAAGCCGGACGACGTGGTCGGCATGGCGGGAGCGCCGCTGGCGGTGATCGACTGCTTCGGCATCCTCGACGACGCCAGGATTCGCCGCTATTTCGAGCTGGGCTGCGAGGTGAAGGGCCTCGGACGCGGGCACATCCAGCGGCTCAAGACGGAGCTGCGCGAGGGGCGGTGACGTCGCCGAGCCGGTGATGGCGGGGCGTCTGCAGCAGCCGAGGGGTGTCGCGCTGATGGATCCCGATGCTCGGCTCGTGGAGGATGGAGGACGCGGTCCGCGCCACCGTCGCGGTCGCTCGCGGGTGCCCTCGCCGACATAAAGCTCTGGTCTGGGCGCGGGACCCACTACCCTGGAACATTGTATGAGGCCGCCCCTCCCCCCAAGCCTCCCCGTGGTCCGGAAGGACCGCCCGGCGATTGCCGATCGTCTCGCGTTCAGCCGCTGGCGGCCCCGCGCCCGGCGGATCGCGATTGGCGGCCTCGTCGCACTCGCCTTGACCGCCATCGGCGCCGGCCTCCTGATCTGGACGCCCTTTGATCGCCCTGATCGCCCCGCCCTGGGCCGACACCGCATCGCGGTTCTGCCCCTCGCCAACCGGAGCCCCGATCCCAGCGACGAGTACTTCGCGGACGGCATGACGGAGGAGCTGATCTCCACCCTCTCGAGGATTCCCGGTCTCGAGGTGACCGCGCGGACGTCGATCATGCAGTACAAGGGCAAGGAAACGAGCGTGGCCGACGTCGGGCGGCAACTGAACGTCGGCAGCGTCCTCGAAGGAAGCGTGCGGAAAGCCGGGACCAAGGTCCGGGCCACCGCCACGCTGATCGACGTGGCGACCCAGGCGCACCTGTGGTCGGAAGACTACGAGGGCGAGCTCGCCGCTATCTTCGCCATCCAGGCCAAGATCGCCCAGCGAGTCACCCGCGCGCTGAACGGTCAACCGGTAGCCGCCGGCAAGCCATCCGGTCGCACCGGGCCGGCCCCGGATACCGAGGCCTACACGTTGTATTTGAAGGGCCGCTATTACCTGAATCGAGAAACGCCCGAGAGTCTGAAGACGAGCGTCGAGTACTTCGCCCAGGCCATCCGAAGGGATCCCACGTCTGCCCGGGCTTACTCGAGTCTGGCCGGCGTGCATCTTCTCTACGGACTGCGGAACGTGCTCCCTCCCAAACAGGACTTCCCCGAAGCGGAGGCCGCCGCCGCGCGGGCCCTCGAGATCGACCAGGACCTGCCTGATGCTCACGCGACCCTGGCGGCGGTCAAGCTCCTGTACGAGTTTGACTGGCCAGGCGCCGAGCGCGGGTTCAGGCGTGCCCTGGTTCTGGATCGGGGCAACGTCAGAACCCTTCTCTGGTACGCCCTCTTCCTGCGAGCGATGGGGCGCTTCGATGAAGCCATCGCGGCGGCGACCCGGGCCCGCGAACTCGATCCGCTCTCCGTCCGCGCCAGTGCCGCCGTCGGCTGGACGCTGCTCTTCGCTCGCCGGTATGACGAGGCGCTCGACGAGTTCCGCAAGACCCTCGCCTCGGATCCCAACTTCTTCGATGCGCGCTCCGGCCTCGGCTGGACCCTGCTCATGAAGCGGATGCTGGAGCAGGCTGTCTCCGAGATGGAGAAGGCGGTCGCGCTCAGCGGAGGCGACGCCGGCCTCACCGGTGATCTGGGCTATGCCCTGGGCATCGCGGGCCGGAGGGTGGAGGCGCGATCGATTCTGGAAAAGCTGGAGCGGCGATCCATGGAGGAGTATGTGCCGGCGTATGCGATGGCCGAGGTGTCCGTGGCCCTGGAGCGATACACCGGGGCCTTCGAATGGCTGGACCGAGCCTACGCCGAACGATCGAACTACCTGTGGCAAGCCAGGGTCGACCCTGCCTGGGATCGTCTCCGCGGCGATCCACGCTTCACCGCGCTGTTGAAGAAGCTGCATCTCCCGCAGTAGGCTGCCGACCCCTTGCGAGCGGAGCGCCCATCCCGCTCACCAGTCCCATTCTGGTGTTGAGCAGAGACCAGACAGTGGCCGTCTCGCTCGCAAGTCTCCTCTGAGCGAGCCTGCACCGTCGGAGCGCGTCGTACTCGGTCGGGAGCGGCGCGGCCCGGGTCATACTCGCGCGTGTTGCGAACCGCATTGGGTTAGGCTGGTCGAGGCTGGGCAAGTCGAAGCACTGCCCAGCCTACCGGGGCCGCGACCAGCGCGGGGTACGTCGTCAGCGACTCCAGCCACGTTCCCGCGCCCGCCGGCGCCGCCAGCGTGACGCCAACATACAATGCCGACGCCACCGCTGATGCCACCGTCTGCAGCCGCCAGCCGGCGCGGTGCGGCGTCAGCGCGACCGCCCCCAGCGCCGACGCCAGCAGGCCAAGCGCCAGGAGGAGCATCGTCCAAGGGTCACTCGGCCACAGGCTCACGACCGCGGCGACCCCGAACATGCCCGCCCACAGGACCACGTCTCGGCCCAGTTCGCCGCCCCCGCGGTCGAGCGCCCCGATCCGCGAGCGGAGGGCCGACGCCGTCGCCACGAAGAGCGCAATCAGCCCGGCAATCACGACCCCCGTGAGCCGGCGTCCCCACGGCCCGTCGAGCGCGAAGGCCGGCAGCTGGACCAGGGCGCCGGCGCGCGCGGCCCCGAGTAGAAGATCCGGAGCGAGCCACGCCGCGTAGACCGCCCATCCGGCCATCGACCAGAGCGCGATCAGCGCGAGTGAGAGAAATCCCGCCGCGCCGCCGCGCATCGCCGGTACCCACGGGCGTAGGAGTACGCTGCCGCCGAGACCGAGCGTCACCCAGAGGCCGAGGAGATCGGCGAGCTGTCTCCCGGTGGACCGTCGGGGCGCGAGGTCGGCCCAGGTGGTTCCGGAACGTGGCGCACCGGGGATCCGCGATCCCTCGCTGAACTGGAGCCGCGCGCCGACCTCGTAGGCGAGCCGGTCGCCTGGCCGCAGCGTGATGACGTCTCCGGGGTCCGGCCGCCATTCGTGCAGGACCGGACCGGGAGCATCGGACACGACCACGCGAAACACGTCCGCGCTCAGAGCCCTGACGGTCTGCGCCTCTGTGAAGACGAGGCTTCCCGCAGATTGGAAGGTACCGCCGCTCACCACCCACGGGCTTGTCTCCGCGAAGCGAACGTCGGGGCGAGAGGCGGCCCGCGTCCAGGCGTCCGTAGGTCCCACACCCGAGACGATCGCCACGCTCCCGAGGACGAGCAGCACGTGCGCAAGCGCGCCCGGCGCGAGCCATGGCCACATCCGGTCCGCGAACGGGACGATCGTGAGCGCGAAGGCGCACCCCGCCGCGACGACCACGCCGTGCCACCGGGGCGCTCCCGCGCTTGTGGCGACATCGCCGATCACGAGAAGGTTGGCCGTCAGCAGGAGGATGGCCGCCAGCACCATCAGGACCACGGCGAAGAGCGTCGGCTCGTGCCCGCGGTCGGCCCGGGAGCCGAGGAGGGCAGCACAGGGCACCAGCACGATGAGCAGTGCCGGTCCGAGCCCCGACGGCGCACCGGCATGGAGCTGTTCGGCCACACTCAGCAGCAGCGCCGGGCTCAACCAGAGGGCGGCGCAGCGAAGCGCGGTCATCGAGCGCTCGAGGCGATGTCGGGTGGCCGTGCCGGCGGTCGCCGGGTCCCGTCGCCTCCCGCGTCGGACCGACCGCGATCTCGCTCGGGGGCCGGCGTATCGGACGCGGCTCGCCCTATGTCGACGGCTGCCTGTCCAGAGCGTTCCGGCGGGCGGCCTGGCGGAGCATTCCCCGGTGCCGTGCGCGCCGACCGGAGGGCGCCGCGGCCCAGGCGAGCGGTGGCGGGGTCGTGGCGCCGTGACGGTCGGTCGGCCGCCGGCCGCGGCGAACGGGACTGAAGCGTCGCCAGCAGGGTGATCAGCACCGAGAGGATGGGGGCCAGCACGGCGACGTACCACCACACCAGGCTCACGCCGGCCAGTCGGATCGTGCCGACCTCGGCCGGGCCCAGCGTCAGCACCGGAAGCCCCAGAAGCAGCAGACCGATCCCGAGCTGCCCCCCTCGCTTCGGCACGAGGCCATTGTAGCGGTTCGAGGGCGTCGCGCCGAAACGGCGAGGAGCCTGGTTCCGACGGTCTGCTACACTGGGCCGGCTCGCCGGCGACATGATCAAGCGATCGCGTCTGCCGGTGAAGCGGTGCATCGATCGCAGGTCCGGATGCCGTGCCGGGCGCGACGTCGGCGCCGGCTGGTCGCAACGGAGAGTGATCGCGGGTGAGGTTCTACCGGGTGCCATGATGCGAGGGGTCATGCGGGCAGCCTTTCGAGCATCCATCTGTCCGTTTTCGATTGCCCTCCTCCTCGCGTGCTCGGGCGCGGCCAGCGCTCAGGATGCGGGCCGGCGGGTGACCGTCGAAGACACCCGGCCTGACAACGTCTACGCTGCCGGCGGTACCGTCGACGTCTTTGCCGAGCTCGAGAAGGACCTGGTCGCCGCCGGCGGCACCGTGAGCGTGGGGCGTCTCGTCAAAGGAGACGTGACCGTGGGCGGCGGGGCGGTGCACCTCGGCGGCGTCATCGGGGACGACGTGCATGCCGCCGGAGGTTTCGTCACGGTGGAGAGCCGGATAGGCGGCGAGCTGGTCGCCGTCGGCGGCGAGATCGTCCTCGATCAGAAGGCTCGCGTCGCCGGCCGCACCCGGCTCGCGGGCGGCACGGTGATCGTCAGCGGTCAGGTGGGCGGAGGCCTGCGCATCGCGGGTGGCACGGTGACGCTGGGCGGGCAGATCGACGGCGACCTCAACGTCGTCGCGCGGTCTCTGGCGGTGCTGCCAAGCGCTCGCATCACGGGGAACCTGACCTACGCGAGCCCCGCTGCCGCCCGGATCGATCCGGGCGCCCAGATCCTCGGCCGCGTGAATCGCGAGCCGGTTGCCTGGCCGGAGACTACCCGGCGGGCAGGCCGCCTCGTGTTCCGGGCGGTCAAGATCGTCGTCGGCCTCGGGTTGCTCGCCACCGGCGTGGTTGTCCTGCTCGTCTTCCCTCGCTTCACCCTGGCGACCTCACGCACGATCACCCGCACCCCCTGGCGAAGCCTGGGCGTCGGGCTCCTGCTCTTCATCGCCAATCCGGTCGCCGCGATGCTCTTCATGGTCACGCTCGTCGGGATCCCGCTCGGCCTGCTGACGATCGCGCTCTATCTGGTGTCACTGCTCGTTGGCTTCCTGGTCGGGGCGATCTTCCTCGGCGACCTGATGGCTCGATTCACCTCGACCCACGAAACGCCAGCGACAGGTCGCCGCGTCCTCGGGCTCGTGCTCGCGCTGGTGGCCCTGGTGCTGGTCGGGCTCATTCCATTCGTCGGCGGGGTGATCCAGCTCATCACGCTGCTGGCTAGCCTCGGCGCCCTCGGGCTCCACGCCAAGCAGCGCTACGCCGGACACGCGGAGGGGGGCTCGGCCAGCCTTCCACCTCGTCAGGAGCCTGCGGCCCACCCCGCCGCATAAAAGGGGGCGCACTGTCTCCAAGCAATGTCCCGAGAGCAGGATCGCGCTAGCGTCCCGAGTCAAGAGTCCGTTGACTAACCCGCGCCGGGTGGGGTGGGTGCTCTCCCCGCGGGACCGTGGCTTCTGCGGATCGCCGGAGCCGACCACCGTCGATCTCGTGGCCCATTTGGGTGCTGCGACGCTCAGCGACACAGCGTGTCCCGCGGGGAGAGCGCCCACCCCACCCGGCGCTTTGTCGGCTCATCTCTGACTCGGGACACTAGCGTGGCAGTGCGAGGCGAGCCGAGCCCCCGATTCCGAGATCGTGCGAGGCGAGCCGATTGGGCCTTGTTCAGCAGTCTGCTAGGTTCCGAGACGTGCTGACGCCGGCCCGCTGAGTCGTCGCCGAGGCGTGGAATCGGGCGGAATGATCTACGTCGGGACGTCCGGCTACAACTATCCCGAATGGAAGGGGACGTTCTACCCGCCCACGTGTCCAGCCGCCCGGATGCTTCCCTTCTACGCCGAGCGCTTCCTCGCCGTCGAGATCAACTACACGTTCTACCGGATGCCGACCGCGAACACCCTGGCCGGCTGGGGCGCGCTCACCCCCGAGGGGTTCATCTTTGTCCTGAAGGCCCCGCGCCGCATCACCCACGACCGCCGGCTCGCGGATATCGACGAGCCGCTCCGCTACTTCGTCGACACCGCGCGCACGCTCGGCCCGAAGCTCGGCCCGCTCCTCTTCCAGCTTCCGCCGACCTTTCGCAAGGACACGACGCGCCTGGGCGACCTGCTGGCCAGGCTGCCGCGCGACGGGCGCCACGCGTTCGAATTCCGGCATCACTCCTGGTTCGACGACGATGTCTACGATCTGCTGCGCGCCGGGAACGCCGCCCTCTGCGTCGCCGACACCGAGACGGGCACGACCCCCCTGATCCCGACCGCCGACTTCGGCTACGCGCGGCTCCGGGACGCGGAGTATACCGACGATGACCTGCGCGACTGGACCACGCGCCTGAGAGACCCGGCCTGGCGGGAGGTCTTCGTCTTCTTCAAGCACGAAGAATCCGGCACCGGCCCGGCCCTCGCCGGGCGACTCCGGGCGATGCTGTCCACGCCGTAAGCGCGCCCCTATCGAGGAGACGCATCGGAGGGAGCCGTCGAGGCCCCCGCCGACGATTGGCCGTCGGGCCGGCCGTCCAGGATGGCGATGACCCGGTCTCCCAGCTCACGGAGCGAGAGGTTCGCTTTCACCAGATAGCCGAGGACGCCGAGCTCGGTCACCCGCGCCATGTCCTCTTCGCGAGACGAGTTCGAGAGCACGAGCACGGGAATGTGGCGCGTGCGCTCGTCGGCCCGGAGGCTCCGCAGCACGTCGAGCCCGTTCATCCGGGGCATCAACATGTCGAGGAGGATCAGGTCCACCGGCTCCGTCCGGGCCATCTCGAGCGCCGCCGCCCCATCGATCGCCGAGAGCACGGTGATGCCGCGCTGGCTGAGGCTGACTTCGCACGCCCGCCGTAGGAAGCGATCATCCTCGGCGAGTAACACGCGTCTCCCTGCGCTCGTCATGACGCCTCACCCTCCCAGACCGGAAGCGTGACGAAGAATGTGGACCCGGTCCCCTCTTCCGACTCGCACCAGATCCGGCCGCCGAGGCGCTCGACGATCAGATGGACGAGGTAGAGGCCGAGGCCGGTGCCTTCGGTCTCCACGGTCGCCGCGTTTTCCGCCCGATAGAACTTCTCGAAGAGCCGGGGCCGGGACTCGGCGGGAATGCCGATGCCGCGGTCGCGCACTTCCCACCGCACCACCCCGTCCTCCCGGCCCATCCGGATCGCGATCTCGCCCCCCGGGTGCTGGTACTTGATCGCGTTCGAGACGAGGTTCAGGATCACCTGGCGGAGGAGCTGGGGGTCGGTCATCACCGGCGGCGTAGCGTCCCCGCCGCTCACCGACAGCTGGTGCCCGCGCTCGCGCACGAGTGGCGCCAGCTCGCTGACGACGCCGTCCGTCAGCTCGCCCAGCCCGGTCGACCGGGCGACGACGTCCATCTTTCCGCTCTCGAGTCGCGAGGTATCCAGCAGGTCATTGACGAGCCCGATGAGCCGCTCGGCGGCCTGCCGGGCATCCCCGAGGCACGCGACCGTCTCGGTCGGGATCCCGGCCTCCTGGGCGCCCAGCTCGAGCATCCACCGGATGCCCGACAGCGGCGTGCGGAGCTGGTGGGTCACGAAGGCCACGAACTCCGACTTCATCCGGCTGACCTCGCGCTCTTGGGTGACGTCCCGCAGCGTGACAGTGACCCCGACCGCCGCGCCGGTTGCGTCCCGCGTCGGCGCCGACAGCCACTCAAGTGTCTGGACACGCGAAGCCCGTGTCTCGAGATCCCCCGCGCCCGCCTCCGCCGCCGCCCTGACCGCCGCGGCCAGCGCGCGAGCCCCAGGCTCGCTCCAGGTGCCCGCGCGATCGAGACAGTCCGCGAGCGACTGACCGGCGGCCAGCCGCGGGCTGATGCCCAGCAAGTCACCGCCGCGCCGGTTGAGCGCGGTGATCCGCCCGTCGAGGTCGAGCACGAGGATCCCGTCCGACGTCGACGCGAAGACCTGCTCGAGCAGCGTCTTCCGGTGCTCGGCTTCCCGGAGCAGACGAGCGTTCTCCTGCTCGGTGCGCCGGAGCGCGTCCTCGGTCCGCCGCCGCTCGGTGATATCGAGGAAGGTCCCGAGGACGGCGGGCCGGCCTTTCCACGGCACGAGCGACACCAGGACCTCGATCCAGATCCGGCTCCCGTCCCGGCGGATGCCGCGAGCCTCGTAGCGCGTGGGGGCTGGCTCGCCCCGGAGACGCGCCGCGCGGTAGCCCTCGACCCGTGCATGCTCCTCGGGCGCCAGCAACATGAGGTACTCGCGCCCGACCATCTCGTCCATTAAGTCGTATCCAGAGATTCGCGCCATCGACGCGTTGGCAAACTGGATCACCCCGTCCTGATGGATGTACATCCCCTGGATCGATCCCTCCGCCAGCGCGCGATACTGCTCCTCGCTGGCCCGGAGCGCAACCGCCGACGCCTCCGCCTCCGCGCGCGCGGCCTGCTCGCTCGCGTAGAGGGCGGCGTTGTGGATCGCGATCGCGACGTGGTCGGCGAGCTGGAGCAAGATCGCCTCGTCCCGGTCCGTGAAGGGCATCGGGCGGCAACTGTCCACGAACAGCAGGCCGTCGATCCGATCCTCCACCCGGATAGGCACGCACATCACCGCGACGATGTGGTTGGCTCGAGCCTCCGCGAGGTAGTCCTTGGTGATGCGCGGGTCGGTTGTGTAGTTGCTGGTTCGGGCCGGCCGTCCGGTGACGAGAACCAATCCACCCACCCCCTTACCCGGCTCGATTACCAGCAACAGGTCGTCCTGGCGGACGGCACCCGCCCAGTAGTGAAACCGCATGCGGTCGGGTCCGCCGTCGCGCAGCGCGATCCGCGCCATATCGGCCCCGCACAGCTCGCGGGCGGCCTCGGCAACCTGCTGGAGCACATCGGTGAGGTCGAGCGACGCGCTCACCTTCCGGACCAGCCGGGCGAACACCTCCGCCTCCCGGCGGCGCTGCTCGCTCTCGCCGTGCAGGCGCGCGTTGCGAAGGGCCAGTGCCGCCTGAGCCCCGAACGCCTCGACCGTGCGGATTTGCTCGTCGTCGAACACGCGACCGGCGGCGTCGCCGACCCCGAGGGCGCCGATGACCCGGTCCTCGACCTTGAGGGGGACGGCGAGCACGGCCCGGTACGGCGTCACCTCGGCCCGGGCGCGCATCGCTGGCTCGAGGGTGACGCGAGGGTCGGTCAGCAGGTCCGGCGTCCACACCGGTCCTCGTTCGCGCATCGCAAGCGCGACGACGCCTGTCCCCGCTGGGAACACCGTGCCCCGCCGAACAGCCGGCTCCGTGTGCCCGGAGACGGCGGCGGCCACGAGTCCCCCCGACTCGGGGTCGAGATGATAGAGGGCCGAGCTGCGCGTCGCGAGGAGGCTCCGGACGGTGTCCGCGATGCGCTGTCCCACCACCTCCGGGTCCAGGGTCTCCGACAGGAGGCGCCCGACCGCGGCCAGGGCTTCGGCTTCGCGCCGCCGGCGCTCGCTCTCGGCGTAGAGCCGGCCCTTCTCGATGGCCAGCGAGGCCTGGTCGGCGAACGCGGAGAGGAGCGACACCTCCTCGGACGAGAAGCTCCGGAGGATCCGGGTGAAGACATTCAGCGCCCCGATAGTCCGGCCGGTCGTTCGGAGAGGGACCCCGAGAAAGCTCTTGAACCCGAGCTCGATGGCAGCGCGCGTGTGGCGGTCGTCGTCGAGCGAGTGGCCGGCCAGGTCCTCGATGACAACGGGCGCCGTGCCGGCCATCACCAACCCGCTCAGGCTCTCGGCCGCAACCGTGCGCGGGAAGGCCCGGATGTCCGCCGCGCCCTCGTTGACCGCGGCGAGCACGAGGTCATCGCCCTCGATCAGGCGCACCGCAGCGACCTCGGCCCCGACCAGCCGGCTCGCCTCCTCCACGATCAGGGCCAGGATCTCGTCGGGTTGGTGGACGGCGGCGATGCGCCGAGATACCTCGGACAGGCCAGCGTACCGGTCGCGCTCGCGCCCGGCGACTTCGGAGAGCCCGTGGCCGCGCCGCCGCCGCTCGCTCACGGCTCAGGTGACGGGTTGGCGCACCCGGCGCATTTCGGGCTTGAGCCGGGTCTCCAGGCAATTCGGGCACACGCCGTGGGAGAAGGAGGCGTCGCTCCGCTTCGAGATGTACGTCTCGAACGGCACCCAGGCGTCACCGTCGCGGATGTTCTTGCAGTACATGCACGTGGACAGGAGGCCGCGGAGGTGCTTGACCTCCTCCTGGAGGCTCAGCATCCTGTCGGCGACCCGCAGCCGGGCACTCAGCTCTTCGAGGTCGATGGGCTTGGGGAGGAAGTCGTCCGCACCGGCGCTCATGCCCTGCAGGTAGCGGGACTTGCCCTCGAGCGCCGTCACGAGGATCACGTAGGTGTACTTGCCGTGGTGACCCCCGCGGATCGCCCGCGTGAGCTCCAGCCCGTCGAGCCCGGGCATCATCCAGTCCGAGATCACGATGGGGACGTACTCACGCTGATAGATGTCCCAGGCCGCCTGACCGTCCTGGACCTCGGCGACGTCGTGCCCGAGCCTGGTCAGCGCAGAGCGGAGGAGGTGGCGTGCGACCGCGTCGTCCTCCGCAACGAGGATCTTCACCGAGTCGCCTCAGCCATCGCCGGCCCATCCGGGCCCGGAGAAGAACGCCTGCACCAGGAGCAGCTCGGCCTCGAGGCCCGTCACGAGCGGGGCAACGGCGTCGGGCCGCGCCTCCCGGCACGCGTCCTCCAGGCTGCTGGCCATGGCTGAGGCCCGCTGGGCGCCGAGTGTGGCGAGTGAGCCCTTCAGATCGTGCGCGACCCGCTGGATCTCGGCCATCGGCAACACGTCCTTGCGCATCAGCTGGAGTCGGCCCGGAAGGTCCTGGAGGAAGATCTCCACCAGCTCGCCGAGCAGCGCCCGATCACCGCCGACCCGCTCGAGCGCCCGGTTCACCTCCACCGTCGGGCCGGGAGGGGCGGTCACGCAGAAGGCGGGGGCGGCGCGGGCAGCAGCGCCGGCGGTCCCGGTCGAAAGGGCACCATAGTTCCGACTATAGCGCACGCGGCTCGCGCTCCTAGCACGCTACGCGCGGCCCCCAGAACGCTGCCCGGGCTGCTCGGTTGACTTGTGTCCCGCCCCCGATCCGGAGCGGGACCAGTCAGCGTGCCGTCCTCTGCGTTGCCTCCGGCCCGACCGCGCTCGCGCAGCACGGAGACGGGGCCGAAGCGGCGGGGCGCGCCGAGGGTGCGAGAGTGTGGAAGCGCCATCACGTCCTCGGTTCAGGACGAGGCATACCGGCAGGAGCACCGTGCCGGCGCGGTAAAATGCGGACGATGAAGCTGCGAAGCCTCCTGGCGCCGGTCGCCGTGGTTCTGGTGGCTCAGCTCGCGCTGGCCGCGCCTGTCCTCGACCCCGCCGACTGGCTGCTCGACCAGGTGAAGATTCTCGCATCACCCGAGATGGAGGGGCGCGAGTCCGGCTCGCGCGGAGGCGAGCGGGCTGCCGAGCACATCATCGGCGTCCTGCGCCAGGCGGGGCTGCGCCCAGCCGGTGAGGCGGTCGAGTATCGGATGACCTTCTCGATTCCGACCCGGGTCAGCGTGGGACCCGACTCCCGGCTGGAGCTTCTTCAGCCGAGCGGAAGAGCGTTTGTGCTCGACTCGGAGTGGGCCCCGGGAAGCGGGTCGGCGGACGGAACCGTCGAAGCCGAGGTGGTCTTCGCGGGATATGGCGTCTCCGAGCCCGATCTCGGGTACGACGACTATTCCGGCATCGACGTGGGCGGGAAGATCGTCCTGGCAATGGCGGGTGAGCCGCACCGAGATGATCCGTCGAGCCCCTTCGCGCGAGCCCAGTCCCGGCCGGTGGGTCAGCGGGCCTACAAGGCGCGGGTCGCCTGGGAGCGCGGCGCGCGCGCGTTGCTTCTGGTTCATCGCCCCGCCGCGGGGGCCGATTCCCTTCCGGCGCTCCGGGATGGCCGCGCCGCCGGGGAGCTGGTCGTGGCGCGGGTGACGCGAGCAACCGCCGACGCCCTCCTGAGCACCTCGGGCGATCGACTCGAGACGCTCCGGACCCGCATCGAGACGACCCTCCGGCCCGCCTCGCGCCCGCTACCTGGCGCCCGCGTGCATCTCCGGGTGAGCCTCGCGCGGGAAAGCGCCACGGCGGCGAACCTCGTCGGTATCCTGCCTGGCACCGATCCCGCGCGGGCGCGCGAGGCGATCGTCATCGGCGCGCACTACGACCACCTGGGGCGGAGCGGCAACGGGTCCCTCGATTCGAAGCAGACCGCCGTCCACCCCGGCGCCGATGACAATGCGTCTGGCACCGCCGGGGTGCTGGCGCTCGCGCGCACCTTCGCCGCTGCGGGCGGAACACCGCGCACCCTCGTGTTCGTGCTCTTCGCCGGGGAGGAGCTGGGCCTGCTGGGCGCCGGCGCGTACGTGCGGGCGCCCGCGGTGCCCCTCGACCGGACCGCCGCAATGGTCAACCTCGACATGATCGGGCGCATGCGGGACCGGCGTGTCGACGTCGGCGGTGTCGGGAGCGCTCACGGGCTCGACGCGATCGTAGATGCCGCGGCCCGGGGACTCGATCTCCAGGTCCATCGCCGAGAGAGCCCGTACGCGCCGTCGGATCATGCGTCGTTCTACCCGCACGGCGTGCCGGTACTCTTCTTCCACACGGGCGTGCACCCGGACTACCACCGGACCACGGACACCTGGGAGAAGATCAACGCCCAGGGGATGGAGTCGGTCGTCACCCTGGCCGCGCGAATCATCGACCAGCTCGCGCACGACCCAGCACCGGCCTACGTCAAGATCGAGCGGGCGAAGCTCGAGCCCGTGAACGTCGGGTACTCGGGCAGCGGGGCCAGCTACTTCGGCGTCGCCCCCGATCCCGGCGACGACGCCCCTGGGGTGCGCTTGTCGATGGTCCAGCCCGGCGGGCCGGCCGACCTCGCGGGGTTCCACGATGGAGACATCGTGATCCGCTTCGATGGCCTCCGGGTGTACACGCAGGAAGACCTGCGCGAGGCCATCGCCAGCAAGAAACCGCGTGACACCGTCGACGTCGTCTACCTCCGCGACGGCCGCGAGCATCTCGCCCGGGCGATGCTCAGCCTGAGGCCCGGACACTAGCAGGCTGCTGAAAAAGGTCCATCTGCTTCGTTGGCGGGGGCGTGGGGAATCTCCACACCGCCGCGGAGCGTGTTCTCAGAACGGGGTCAAGAGCGGCCACTGGGGCGCGGAGGATGACGAGATGACGCTGACCGAGATGATGGCGCGCCGCGCGGCGTCCGATCCCGGAGCTCAGTACTTCAGCGTATACGGCGAGGTCCACCCCTACGGCCGAGTGTGGGCGCAGAGCCTCCGCTACGCGGCCGGCCTGGCCCGGGCCGGCGTGCGCGCCGGCGACAAGGTCTGCCTCATCTTCCCGACGTGCGCCGAGTTCTTCTTCACGTTCCTGGGCGCGCTCCGGCTCGGTGCGGTGCCGGTGCCGCTCTACCCGACGCTCGGCGTCGAGGCCTTGGCGGAGATCTTCAAGGACTCCCAGGCAGTGGCCGTGGCGACGATCAGCTGGTTTCGACCGAGCGTGGCTGCGGCGGCCAGCGGGTGCGCGGGCGTTCGCTCGGTCCTCGAGCCCTCGGACCTGGAGGGCGATCATCCAGTGCCGCCGCTCCCCGAGGCGACGCCGGACGACATCGCGTTCATTCAATACACCTCCGGAAGCACGGGCCACCCCAGAGGCGTCGTGCTGAGCCACCTCAACGTGATGGAGACGGTCCGGTTCATGGCCGAGGCGGCCGGTCTCACCCGAGAGGACCGCGTCGTCTCGTGGCTACCCCTCTACCACGACATGGGCCTGATCGGCTGCTCGTTCACCCCACCCCTGCTGGGCGCACCCCTGTGGCTCCTTCCCCCGGACCTGCGTAGCCCCCGCCAGTGGCTCGAGACGATCACCGAGGTGCGGGCGTCGTTTACCGTGTCGCCCGACTTCGGGTACCGCAACTGCGTCCGGAACATTCACGACATGTCCGGCCTCGACCTCTCGTCGCTCAAGAGCGCCCTGTCCGGCGCGGAGCCGGTTCGCGTGTCGACCATCGAAGCGTTCGAGAAGAAGTTCGCCATGACGAATGTGATCGCGCCGTGCTACGGGCTGGCCGAGGCCACGCTCGCGGTCGCGCTCTGGCCGCGTCGGGCGCCCATCCGGCTCGACCCATCCGGGCGCTTCGTCTCGGTCGGTCGGCCCTGCCGCGGGGTCTCCGTGAAGATCATGCCGCCGCCGCCGCAGATCGGCGACGCGCTGCCTCCCAAGACCGAGGGCGAGATCTGGGTCCAGAGTCCCGGGAGGATGCAGGGCTACTACAACAATCCCGAGGCGACTGCGGAGGTCTTCCGCCCTGGCGGCTGGCTCCGGACCGGTGACCTCGGCCTCCTCGACGACGACGGATTCCTCTACATCACCGGGCGGCTGAAGGACGTCATCATCCTGGCCGGCCAGAACGTCGTGCCCGCCGACGTCGAGGAGGTGGTCGATCACGTGCCCGGCGTGCGCTACTCGGCCGCGGTCGGGGTCGAGAGCGAGCGGACCGGGACCCAGCGCCTCCACGTCGTCGCCGAGGTGCGCGAGCCAGACGCGCGGGAGGAGTCGCTCTCCCACCTCGTCAGGCACATCGTTCAGCGCGTCCACGAGCACGTCGGGCATCGACCCGCTCGCGTGCTGCTCGTCCGGCCGGGGACGATCCCCAAGACGTCGAGTGGAAAGATCCAGCGCTCCCGCCTCGGCCAGATGATCCGAGAGGGTGAGGTGCGGGAGCGGACGGTCCACACCTCCGGCGGCCCGCACGCCTGACGCGACGCTACCCGTCCTGTCCTCCGCGTCCGCTTCCGGCGCGCCTCCGGGCCGGATCGCCTGCTTGACAGGGTTCGGAACTGCCCCTAGAGTCTCGCCAACCTCGCGCTGTCACTGCCAGACGGGAGACCAACATCGACGCGTACCGACTGACGCACAAGGAGGCAACCATGAGGCTCGACCGGAAGCTGATGGCCTGCTCGGCCCTGCTGGCCCTGGTACTGGGGCTGGCCATGGGAGCAGTCGCCCAGGAGAAAGCGTGGTTCCCGTTTCCTGTCGAGGACCGCGATCCGCCCTTCGACATGGAAGGCAAGAAGGTCAAGAAGCAGTACGTCCCCCTCGACAAGGCGGCCAAGCCGTGGAACATCTGCGTGTCCTTTCCGCACATGAAGGACGCCTACTGGATTGCCGTCGACTACGGCGTCGTGGCCGAGGCCCGGCGGCTCGGCGTCAAGCTGCAGGTCGTCGAGGCCGGCGGCTACACGAACCTGGCCAAGCAGATCAGCCAGATCGAGGACTGCGTCGCCCAGGGCGCCAACGCCGTCGTCATCGGGGCCATCTCCGAGACCGGGCTCAACAAACTGATCGACGAAATCACGGCCAAGGGGACCCCCGTGATCGACGTCATCAACGGCATCAACTCGCCGAAGCTCGCCGCCAAGTCCCTGGTGTCGTTCGGCGAGATGGGCTACCAGGCCGGCGAGTACCTGGTGAAGCTCCATCCCAAGGGTGGTAAGCCGGTAAAGGTGGCCTGGTTCCCGGGCCCCCCGGGCGCCGGGTGGGTCACCGCGGGCAACAAGGGCTTCGTCGAGGCCGCCTCCAAGGGCGCGATCGAGGTGGTGTCGACCAAGTACGGCGACACCGGGAAGGAGATCCAGCTGAAGCTCGTCGAGGACGTGCTCCAAGCCTATCCCGACATCGACTACATCGTCGGGACCTCCCCCACCACCGAGGCGGCGGTGCAGGCCCTGCGTGACGCGGGCAAGAGCGACAAGGTCAAGGTGCTCGCCTACTACTTCACGCCGGGCGTGTACCAGGACATCAAGCGCGGTGCGGTGATGGCGGCCCCGACGGACTCGGCGGTGATCCAAGGCCGGGTCGCGATCGACCAGGCCGTCCGCATCCTGGAGAAGAAGCCCTACACGAAGCACACGGGCCCGGCGATCTACGTGATCGACAAGTCGAACATCAATGCGTTCCACTACGAGTCCTCGCTGGCGCCGGATACCTTCAAGCCGGTGTTCACCGTCGACTAGGGGGGAGGCGCGGAGGGGGCCGTCGAGGCCCCCTCCGATGCCCTAGGGGAGACCCGGTGCAGACGGCGGCGTCCCGGGAGCGTTCGGCCCCGCTTCTCGAGTTGCGCGGCGTGAGCAAGTGGTTTCCGGGGGTGCAGGCGCTCGACCGGGTGGACCTCGACCTCTTGCCCGGAGAGATTCACGTGTTGTTCGGCGAGAACGGCGCGGGCAAGTCCACGCTGATCAACATCGTCGCGGGCGCACTCCGGGCCGACGCGGGCGAAGTCCTCCTGCGCGGGCAGCCGGCCGAGTTCCGCTCGGTCCACGACGCGCGCCAGCGCGGGATCAGCGCGGTCTTCCAGGAGTTCAGCCTGGTGCCAGACCTCACCGTCGAGGAGAACCTGTTCCTGGGCGCCGAACCGATGGCCGGGCCGTTCGTGAACAAGCCCACCCTGCACCGCCGAGCCGAGGAGACGCTCGCCCGGCTTGGCTTCGCGCTCGAGCCGCGCGCGCGGGTGAACCGGCTCTCGCGTGGCGAGCAGCAGATGGTGGAGATTGCCAAGGCGCTCCGATCAAACCTCTCCATCCTCATCCTCGACGAGCCGACGGCCGCCCTCACTAACCGGGAGGCGCAGCGCCTGTTCGAGTTGATGCGGGAGTGCAAGCAACGGGGGGTCGGCATCATCTACATCACCCACCGGATGCACGAGATCCACCAGGTGGGTGACCGGATCACCGTGCTCCGGGACGGCCGCCGGGTGGACACCCTCATCACGCGCGACGCGAGCGACGAGAAGCTGGTCGAGCTGATGACCGGGCGCAGGATCGAGGCGTTCTTCCCGCACATCGCGCACCGTCCGGGCGACGAGTTGCTCTCGGTGGAGGGCCTCGCCAGCGGTCCGCTCCTGCGCGACGTGTCGCTGACCGTGGCCGCCGGCGAGATCGTCGGCCTCGCGGGCCTGATCGGCTCCGGTAAGTCCGAGGTCGGGCGCGCGATCTTCGGGCTCGAGCCGCTCACCGCGGGCGTCATCCGGTTCCGGGGCACGGGCATCCGCCGGCCGAAGCCCGGGGCGATGCTGGCCGCCGGGCTCGTGTACCTGCCGCCGGACCGCCGCACCGAAGGGCTGGTCCTGGAGCGGAGCGTCCGCGAGAACATCGCGCTGTCCGCGCTGCCGCTGCCGGAGTTCAGCTGGGCGGGGTTCCTGGCCCGGCGCCGCGAGCGGGGGATCTGCGCGGCGCTCGCCGATCGGCTGCGGATCACGCCGCCGAGGATCGAGCGCGCCGCCACGTATTTCTCCGGCGGTAACCAGCAGAAAGTCGTCATCGCCAAGGGACTGACGCGCCGGCCGCGGCTCTTCATCATGGACGAGCCGACCACGGGCGTGGACGTGGGTGCCAAGGCCGAGGTGTACGCCCTGATGAAGGACCTGGTCGAGCGCGAGGGCGCCGGTATCCTGCTCATCTCGTCCGACCTGCCGGAGATCCTCCACCTCACGTGCCGGGCGTACGTGATGTACCGGGGACGGATCCGGGCCGAGCTCAAGGCCGCCGAGATCACCGAACAGGCTGTGCTCTCCCACTTCTTCGAGTCGCGAGCGGTGGCCAATGGCTGAGGCCGGGGTCGCCACCGCCGGCCGCCGAGCGGCGCCCAACCCCCTCGTGCGCGCGATCCGGCTCCTCTTCATCCACCTCGGTGTCCTGCCAATCCTGCTCGTCTTCCTGGTCGTCGGCTTCGGCATCGCCGAGCCGCGCTTCCTCTCCCAGCAGAACTTCTTCAACGTGGCCCGCCAGGCGACGTACCTGACCATCGTCTCCATGGGCCAGATGGTCGCCCTGCTCACGGGCGGCTTCGACCTCTCGGTCGGCGTGAACCTGGCCATGACGAGCGTGGTCCTGGCGACGGTGATGGTCTCCGCCGTCGCGGGCAATCCCGAGGCGCTGGCCACGGGAATCCCCCTGGGCATCCTCGCGGGCCTGGGCGCGGGCACCCTGATGGGGATCGTCAACGGCGTCGGCGTGGCCGTGCTCCACGTCTCCCCGTTCATGATGACGCTGGCCATGGCCTCCATCGCCTACGGGCTCGCCCTGTTCATGACCGCCGGTGTCCCTGTCTACGGGATGCCTTCGCAGTTCGGCGCCACATTGGGGTTCGGCAAGCTCCTGGGCGTCCCGGTGCCGGTCTACGTGACCATCGTGGTCATCCTCGGCATGTACGTCGTCCTCAACTGGACACGCATGGGGCGCTACTTCTACGCCATCGGCGGCAACATCAAGGCCTCGGCCCTGAGCGGGATCTCCACCAGGACCTACCTGTTCCTGGCCTACGTGCTGGCGGGGTTCCTGTGCTCGCTGGCCGGGGTGATGCTGACGGCCCGGCTCGAGACCGGCGAGGCCAACATTGGCGCCGCCATGCCGCTCCGCTCGATCGCCGCCTGCGTGATCGGCGGAGTGAGCCTCCGCGGCGGCACCGGCCGGCTAGGGAGTGTCGTGCTGGCCGCGGTCTTCATCGAGTGGTTCGAGAACGGGATGAACCTGGTCCGCATCCAGTCGTACCTCCAGATGGTTGTCCTGGGCCTGCTTCTGATCTTCGCGGTGGTGATGGACGAGGTCCGCCACCGCTACATCGCGTCCCTCCGGGAGGACTGAGCACCATGAGGGTGAGCGACCGAGCCAACGCCGCGACCGCCAATCGCGCCATCATCGACACGCTCCCGGCGGCGGGCGAGCGGCCGCGGGTCGTCTACCGCTACGCGGGCGACCGGTTCATCCTGGTCGAGTACGGGGAGATGGTTCTCGACCTGACGATGAACTTCCGCATCTTCGGCCTGAACGACGCCCTCAAGAAGACCGAAGTCGACGGGGTCATCGAGACGGTCCCGGCGCTCCGGAGCATCCTGATCCAGTACGACAGCCTGAAGCTCCCGACGCGCCGGCTGGTCGACACGCTGCAGAAGCTCGAGGACACCGTCCCCTCCATCGACAATCTCAACATCCCGAGCCGGCGGGTCGAGCTGCCGATCGCGTTCGCGGACCGGTGGACGCGCGCCGACATCGAGCGCTACGTCAAGAACATCCGGCAGGACGCGCCGAACATCGTGAACGGCCACAACATCGAGTACATCGCCCAGTACAACGGCCTCCGGGACACCGCCGACGTCATCCGGTACATCTGCGCGACCGAGTGGTGGAACGCGTGCATCGGGTTCTGGCCGGGCCTTCCGTTCATGTTTCCCCTCGATCCTCGCCACGCCATCGTCACGCCCAAGTACAACCCGACGCGGCCCTGGACCCCCGAAGGCGCGGTCGGGATCGGCGGGCCCTGTGTGGCGATCTATCCGGTGGCCTCGCCGGGCGGCTACCAGCTCTTCGGCCGCACGATTCCGATCTTCGACCTCGAGCAGCGCAACCCGGCGTTCAGGGAGAACCCGATCCTGCTCAAGCCGGCCGATCGCATCCAGTGGGTGCCCGTCTCCGACGTCGAGCTGGAGTCGATCCGGGAACAGGTCGTGAACGGCACCTTCCGGTACAAGGTCGTCTCCTACGAGACGCTCAACGTGCGGTCGTACGTCGCCTTCCTCGACTCGATCAAGGACGAGGTGGCGGCGTTCCAGAAGCGCCAGGCCGAGGCCGTGAAACACGTCGTGATTCCCTGACAAGGAGAGATCGGCATGCTGGAGGTCCTCGAGGGCGGCATCCAGACGACGGTGCAAGACTACCCGGGTCGAGTCGGCTATCTCGATCTCGGCACGTACCCGGCGGGGCCGATGGACCACGTCGCGTTCCGGGTGGCGAACCTGCTGGTCGGCAACGCGCCGGGCGCGGCGGCGCTCGAGGTCACCCTCGGCGGCGTGAAGGCCCGGTTCCATGACGAGCGGGCGCTGGCGGTGACCGGGGCCGACATGCAGTCGACCCTCAACGGCAAGCCCCTGCCGCTCTGGGAAAGCGTGAGCGTGTCGGCCGGCGATCGCCTCGAGATGAAGACGGTGAAGGGACCAGGGTTCCGGTCCTACATCGCGATCAGCGGTGCCATCGACGTCCCGCTCTACATGGGCAGCCGCTCGACGTTCACGGTAGGCGGCTTCGGCGGGTTCGAAGGCCGCGGTCTGAAGAAGGGTGACCAGGTGAAGCTGAATCCGGGGGACTCGCCGGGCGCGCTCGCCGGCCGGCGACTCAAGGCCGCGCTTCGCCCGACGTACGGGAGCCCGTGGGCGATCGAGGCGATGCGGGGACCGCAGGCGGACCCGGACTACATGACGCCGGAGGACATGCAGTTCTTCTTCAGCCACACCTGGAAGGTCGACCGCAACTCCAACCGGATGGGCGTTCGCCTCGAGTCGCACAAGTGGGCCTGGGCCCGGACGAGCGGCGGCGTGGCCGGCGGCCACCCATCCAATATCCTCGACGACGGGTACGCGGTGTGGACGGTCAACGTATCCGGCGACCAGCCGATCATCCTGGTCGCCGACGGCCCGAGTCTCGGCGGATTCATCTGCAACGCCACGCTGGTCTCCGCAGCCACCTGGAAGGTCGGGCAGCTCATGCCCGGCCGCGACACGATCACGTTCAAGGAGGTCACGATCGACGAGGCGATCGCGCTGGCGCGCGCCCTCGACGACACGATCTCCGAGCGGTCGATCGAGAGGAGGTAGCGCATGCGAATCGACATCAACGCGGACATGGGCGAGAGCTACGGCCGGTGGACCCTCGGCCACGACTCGGAGCTGATGCCGTTTCTCAGCTCGGCGAACGTTGCCTGCGGCTATCACGCGGGTGACCCCCATGTCATGCGCGACACCGCGCGCCTGGCGAAGAAGCACGGGGTGGCCATCGGCGCCCACGTCTCGTTTCCCGATCTGATGGGATTCGGGCGGCGGCGCATGCTCATCTCGCCCCAGGAGCTGAAGGACTATGTGACCTATCAGGTCGGGGCGTTGCAGGCGTTCGCGGCCGCCGAGGGGGCGAAGGTCGAGCACGTCAAGCCCCACGGGATGCTGTACGTGATGTGCAGCCAGGACCAGACCTACGCCGAGGCCATGGCCGAGTGCGTCAAAGAACTGGACGGTGGGCTCATCCTGCTCCTGACGGGCGAGATCTGGGCCGCGGCCGCGCGCCGCGTCGGGGTGCCCTTCGTCATGGAGGGCTACATCGACCTCGACTACGACGCCCAGGGCCAGCTCATCCTGGAGCGCGCGAAGAAGCCGCGGGACCCCGACCAGGTCGCCTCCCGCGCCGTCGCGCTCGCCAAGGAAGCGAAGGTGCCGGTACGGGATGGCGGGTGGCTGCCGCTTCCGGCCCGGAGCGTCTGCGTCCACGGCGACGCGGACAACGCGCCCGCGATCGCGCGGGCCGTGCGCGAGCAGCTCGTCAAGGCTGGGATCGAGGTGGTGCCTCTCCGGGCGCTCGCCTAGCAGGCTGCTGAAAAGGGCCCACCGGCGTAGTTGGCGCCCTCGGCCGCACGCTCAACGTACAGGGAGTACGCCTCGCGCGCGGCCTTCGGGCGCCGCCTCGCATCTGGACCTTTTTGAGCAGCCTGCGGGTTTTTCAGCATCCTGCTAGACGTCGGTCGGGCGAAACCTCGAGGCGGTCGACCCGTCCGAGTGGCTCCCGGGAGGTCGGAGGAACGGGCACACGCGCGCTGGCGACCTCGCCGGCCGCGGCCATCGTCGAGGACGGACAGTGGTTCCTATGGAAGGGGAGAGACGTCATGGGGCAAACCGTGGAAGTGGTGGCGCCGGTACCGGGACTCGTGTCGAATGTCGTGGCGCCCGCGGGAACCCCGGTGGCCGAGGGTGACACGGTGGTCGTCCTCCAGTCGATGAAGACGGAGATCGCCGTCGCCACTGAGCAGGCGGGGACCGTCGATACTGTCCACGTGAGCGAGGGCCAGGAGGTGGACATCGGGGCCGTCCTGGCCACGGTCCGGACAACCTAAAAACTTAGCCCGTTATACGAGGCGCAACGTGAATTTTGTTCTTGTTGGACACGGAAGCAGGTCGCCTTGGATTGGAGGTCGATGGCAGCGATCGACGTCTCCGAGCCGTGAAGTGCTGATCCGGGCGGCGCATCTGGAGTGCTTCCCCTCTGGCCAGGCGCGTCAGACTCGCCGCGTTCGAGCGCGGGCTCAGCCCGCGCAATCCTTTCCTGGGGGAGGATCGGAGGGGGCCACCGAGGCCCCCTCCGACTGAGCGGCGTGAGTGCTTGCGGGTCCGACATTGCTTGGTAAGGTCCTGGTCGCCAACCGCGGCGAGATCGCGGCGCGCGTGCTCCGAGCGTGCCGCGAGAGCGGGATTGCCACCGTCGCCGTCTGCTCCGAGGCGGACCGCGACAGCCCCTACATTGGTCTCGCCGACGAGGTCCGGGAGATCGGGGGCCCGAAGGTCACGGACAGCTACCTCAACCTCGACCGTATCCTCGAGGTCGCGGCCCAGACTGGCGCCCAGGCGATCCACCCGGGATATGGCTTTTTCGCCGAGAGCTCCCGGCTCGTGCGCCGGATCGAGGAGGCCGGTCTCACGTTCGTGGGGCCGACGAGCGCGAGCATCGCGCTCATGGGCGACAAGCTCGCGGCGCGGCGGGTCGCCGCCGAGGCCGGCGTGCCGCTGCTGCCGGGGACCGACGCCGTGGAGGGTGCCGAGGACATCAAGCGCCTCGGACAAGAGATCGGCTATCCGCTGATCCTCAAGCCCGCCGCCGGCGGCGGCGGCATCGGAATGGCCATCGTCCGCGACGAGGCGGGGCTCGAGCGCGCGTACACGACCGCGGTTCGCTTGGGGCAGACCCTCTTCGGTAGCGCCGCCGTGTATCTGGAAGCGTTCCTCACCGGGGCCCGGCACGTCGAGATCCAGCTCATCGCCGACCATCACGGCCGCTGCGTTCACCTGGGGGAGCGCGAGTGCTCGCTGCAGCGCCGCAGCCAGAAGCTGGTCGAGGAGACTCCATCGACCGCGGTGGACGACGGGGTGCGCCGGGAGATGGCCGAGGCCGCGCTCCGGCTGGCCCGGGCGATCGGCTACGGCAACGCCGGTACGATGGAGTTCCTGCTCGGCCCGGACCGGCGGTTCTACTTCCTCGAGATGAACACCCGTATCCAGGTCGAGCACCCCGTCACCGAGATGGTGACGGGGATCGATCTCGTCCGCGAGCAGCTCCGCGTGGCCGCCGGGCTCCCGCTCAGCTTTGCGCAGGACGACGTCCGCCCGCGCGGCCACGCCATCGAGTGCCGGATCTACGCCGAGGATCCTGACCGCAACTTTCTGCCCTCGACCGGCCAGATCACGCGGTTCGACCCGCCGTCCGGGCCGGGCGTCCGTCTCGACTCCGGCGTTGCGGCCGGGAGCCAGGTATCGATCTATTACGACCCCATGCTCTGCAAACTGATCGTCTGGGACCGCGATCGCGACGCCGCCACCGTGCGGATGCTCCGCGCTCTCGGCGAGCTCCGGATCGAGGGCGTGCGGACGACCAGAGAGCTTCTGATGAAGATCTTCGACTCCGGCGAGTGGCGGGCGGCACAGCTCCACACCCGTCTTCTCGAGGAGACTCTCCTCCCCCGACTCAAGAAATCGGCGTAAAGGTCGGAGCCAGCCCGAGCCAGGGCCGTCAAGAAAGGTGACTCAGCGCGCGCCGGTACTGCTGCACCGCGCGCGCGAGGCGGGCTGCGTCGGGAATCGCCGAGGGTCCCTCGCCCTCGACCGAGAGCGCCGCCGCGCACGCGGCGTACGCCGCGGCCTCCCAGGGGCTACCGTCGCGATCCTCGTGGAGCATGAATACGGTGGCGAAGACATCCCCAGCGCCGGTCGCGTTCACCTCCGCGACACCGTACGGCTGGATCTCGTAGCGCTCCCCGTTGACGAACAGGAGGGCACCGAGCTGCCCGGCCGTGATGACCCCGACCGGAATCTGCTGGAAGAGCTCGATCGTCGCGGCCTCCTGCCCCGGGATGTCCTCGTCGCTCACGAACAGGGCGTGGAGCCGCGAGACCAGCAGCCGAGGATCGCGCCACGGCGCGGGGGCCAGCCGGCCATCGCTCGCGCGACGGCGCAGCCAGCCCTGCGCGGCCGCGCCGATCGTCGCGTCCGGGAACCTCGTCATCAGCCGGGGATCGACCTCACCGATGATTGGACCGAGCAGCACGACCTGCGCGTCCCGCCAGTCCTCGGGCAGGTCGTCGGCGCCAATGGGCTCCGCCAGCCGCTCGACACTGAGCGTGCGCCCACCGTCACCAGCCTGATGCTCGAACACGGTCGTGAACGCGCTCGGCAGGCTCACGACCTCGATCTGCGGCGGGATCGTCTCCAGCGGGAAATCATCGCCGTGTCGGGTGAGGATCCCGGCCGACACTCCCAGCCGATGGGCCGTGATCGCCGAGTAGAGCGCCGTACCGCCTGGCCGGACTGTGGTACCGAACCGGTCCAGCGTCACGTGTCCAATCGCGACGAACCGAGGCGCGCTCATGGTCCCCGCCCGAGGATACTCGCGGCCGGCGTCGTGATCCACAGGGACCGCGACCCGACGCACTCCAACCCGAGCGCTCGAGTGAGTGAGGGCGCGAAGCGAGCCTGCCGCGCGCCGGCGCTCAGGCGGCGGCGCGACTCGGGACGCGATCCCGGTTAGCCGGGCCCGGCGCCACCGGGCGCTCGACCGGCCGAGGGCGCCGCCCGGTGTCGGGCCCGCTGGGAGCAATCGCTTCGGGCTGCGGCGTCAGGACGATCGCGTACCGGAACGGCTGCAAGGTCCGGTGGACGATCTCGAGCACGCGTTCGACGACCCGGGGGCGCTCGAGGGGAACCGCGATGAACACTCGCCACGCCCCCCGACCCCACCTCCGGACGACCGGCGCCACCACCGCCCCCAGCTCCCGGTGGATCGCGTCGGTCAGGGCGATCTGCCGCTCGACAACCTCCCGGCGCCGACGGCACCGGACATCGGCCAGCAGCAAGAGCGCGATCAAGGCCCAGACCGGAGCCACTCCCACCACGATCGCCCCGAGCATGTCGAGCATGTTCTATCCCTCCGCCCGTATGACACCGGAGCGCGCCTCCTGTGAAACGGCGGGAGGGAACCGGCCGCCGCTCCGGCGTTGGCGAAAACCATGTCGGGGCTGTGGATCGTAGTAAGGTAGTGAAAACGGGTGAGGAGGAATGATCGTGAGACACATCGGGAGACATATTGTCTGGCTCGTAGCGGTGCTGGTTCTTATGCTCGCGGTGGGGCAGGCGAGCGCCTGGCAGTGTCCCGTCCACCTCAAGGCCGCCGAGGAGACGATCAAGAAGGCCGAGAGCATGAACTTGCCGGCCGAGGCCCGGGCGCTCGTGGCCGAGGCCAAGAAGCTCTGGGCCGAGGCCCGGAAGCATCACATGGAAGGCAACGCCAAGATCGACCATGCCAACTCCATGTGGAAGGCGCGCGCGGCACTGGCTCAGGCCGAGGCGGCCGTCGTGCTCGCCACCCCGTAGCTCGGGTCCGGACCGGCGGACGTGCGATCGATGGTTCGCTCTTCTCGCTTCGCCTCGCACCTTGGGTGCGTGCTCGGTCTCGGCGTCCTCGCGGCGGTCCCCGCCGCCGAGGCGGCCGACGCGCCGATCTCCCTTCAGGAAGCCATCCTTCGAGTCAAGCCGGCGACGGTGCTGATCGTTTCCGAGGTCGCCTCCGAGGTCGCGGTGAATTGTAGCGCGGGGACCGTCCGCGTGACGCCGAGCCCGTTCCGCGAGACGGGGAGCGGCTGGTTCGTGGATCCCAACGGCTGGATCGTGACGAACGGTCACGTGATCCAGCCGGCCCACGCCCCGCCGCCGTGGGTGGTCAGCGATCAGGCTCGGCGAGGCGTCGTGCTCGCGTGCGTGACGGAGCGGCTGGCGAAAGACGGTATCGGTCCCGGCCAGCGCCCCGATCTGGAGGAGGAGCTCAAGCAGGACGCGTTCGCGCGGGTGTTGCCGAGCGCGCGGGTCGCGCTCAAACCGTCGATCTACGCCATCATGTCGAACGGCTTTCGCTTTCCCGCCAAGGTGATCAAGTACAGCCCGCCCGTCAGCACCGAGCCCGGAGCCATGTCAGGGCGGGATCTCGCGCTCCTGCAGGTCGAGGCGTCCGAGATGCCGTCGTTCGCGCTCGCGCAGTCCAAGCATGTCAAGATCGGCGACCCGATCCGCATTCTCGGCTTCCCCGGCGTCGTCCTCACCCACGAGCTGCTGAACTCGACAGCCAGGGTCGAGGCGTCGGTCACCAACGGGACGATCTCGAGCTTCAAGCAGGACGTGCAGAACCAGCCCGTGATGCAGACCGACGCGCCGGCCGCGTGGGGGAACTCGGGCGGGCCGGCGATCAACTCGCAGGGAGACCTGATCGGCGTCCTGACCTTCGTGTCGCTCGCCTCCGACGCGGTGGGGAGCCTCGTCCAGGGCTTCAACTTCGTGATCCCGTCGGACGCGGTGAAGGAGTTCCTCCGGGGGACGCCGGTCAACCTGAGCGAGCCGAACCCGTTCAACGAACACTGGTTCCTCGGGCTGCGCCGATTCTTCGGCGACGATTGGAAGGGCGCGGCCGAAGCGATCAAGGCGGCCAATCGCCTGCAGCCGGAGTTCCCGGACCTCCAGCGGATCCTCGCCGAGGCGGAGGAGAAGATCAAGAACCCTCCGCCACGCCCGTTCCCGTGGCCGCTGGCCACCGCCGCCGTGGCCGCCGCGGCCGTCGGAGTGGGCGCGGTCACCTACGGCCTGCGCCGGCGCGCCAGTCGCTCGCGCGTGTCTCCCGCCGACGTGGTGCGCCTCTTCGAGAGCGGCTCGCCACCGGTCGTCCTCGACGCCCGGCCGGCGCTCGCCTATGCGCTGAGTCCCTTCCGGATTCCCGGTTCGCTCCATGTTCCGCTCGAGGACCTTCCGAGCCGGATGGCGACGCTCCAGTTCGAGCCCTCCAGGACCGTGATCGCCTACTGCACCTCGCCGGAGGAGCAGGCGAGCGCGGCCGTCGCCCAGCAGCTCGCGAAGCTCGGCCAGGCAGAGGTCCGGATCCTGAGAGGCGGGTTAGGGGCGTGGACCAATGCGGGCCTGCCACTCGAGTCGAAGCCCGTAAGCGCGGAGCTCGGCGTGGCCGGCCCGCCCTCGAGACTCGACTGATCGTCGCGACCCGTGCCCGCCCGTCACTCGGCTGCCCGCTGCGAGCTGCGAAAAACAGCCGCGATTATTTGGTCGCCAACCGCTGAGGATGTTCAGCATTGCCGATTCGATCTTTCCCGGCGTGATCTGGCCTTTGGAAGGGCAATCCACCAGCAAGAGCTCGGCCTGATTGGCGCACTGATCAGCGAAGAGGGCCAGAGGACCAGCGAAGGGGCAGTGGGTGCTTCTCGATCACTCTGCAGCGGATTGGCGAGCGATCGACACGCTGCTCAGAAACCGACAGCGGGAGCGCGGCGACGCGTCACAACTTCCGGAGGAGAGCGCTCCCGACCGTGTAGCCGGCGCCGAAGGCGGTCATGCACGCGATCTCGCCCGCCCGCATCACGTCCTCTTCGGCCAGGCAGATGCCGACGCCGCAGCTGCTGGTGTTGCCAAAGCGATCGAGGTTGATCGAGAGCCGTCGACGACCGTCATCCGATCCAAGCAGTCGCCGCTCGATGCCGTCGAGGATCAGGCGGCTCGCCTGGTGGAACATGAAGACCCGGACGTCGTCGGTGGTGTAGGTGTTGCGCTCGAGGATCTCGCGGGTGTGCGTCACGACGTACGGCACCACTTCCCGGTACACCGCGGGGCCGTTCTGGTAGAAATACCGGTACGCGGGGCTGCCCGGCTCGACGAAGGCCGCCTTGCCATCGCCGAGGGCGACATCGGCCACCAGGGGCCGCGTCCCGCCGAGACCAGTCCGGATGTTGTCGCTCAGTCGCGAGCGGCAGAGGGTATCGACGATCTCGTAGCCCCCCTTGCCCAGGCCCAGCTCCGGCGTCTCGATCACGGCCGCTGCCGCCCCGTCGCCCCAGAAGAACGCACTCTCCGGATCGCGGTAGTCGACACCGCAGGTGAAATACTCGGCGGCGACGACCACCACCCGGCGGGCGAGGCCTGCCTTCAAGAGCCCACGGGCCACCTCCAGCCCGTAGACGAAGCTCGAGCATGCCGCGAGCAGGTCATAGGCGTGGGCCCGGTGCGCTCCGATCCGGTGCTGGATCTCGATCGCCGTCGTCGGATACACCCGGTCTGGCGAGGAGGTCCCGCAGATCACGACGTCCACCTCGTCGCCGGCCACGGCCGCCGCGGCCAGCGCGCGCCGCGCGGCCTCGGCACCGAGATCGGAGGCAAACCGCCCCGAGCTGGACGCTCGCCGCTCGAGAATCGCGGTGCGATCGACGACCCGCCTGGTCCGGATCCCGATCCGCTGCTCGACGTAGTCGGCGAAGACGCGCCGGTGAAGCGCCGCAAGGGCTCCGCCTGTCCGGCCCGCCGCGGGCAGCTCGGCCACTCGCTTTCGGCACCACTCATTGCGGGCGACCCAGGCCGCCAGGCGGTCTGGATCGACCACCGAGGCCAGCTCCGCGTTGGACAGGGAATCCGCCGGCACGTGCAGCCCTCGACCGGTGATGACCGGATGCGCCACCAACGCTCCCCCTTCCTCTCCGGGCCGGGACCCCACAGGTGATCGCAGGCTGCGTCGCCCGCCGCCAAGGGGCGTCGCAATCGCGGTGGTCAACGCCGCACCGGCAGGGGCGACCGGACTGCGGAGACGCCCGCTTCACTCTACTCGATGCGCCGGGTGAATGCCTCCAGTCGTCCGAGGCTGGTCGGCCGCCCTCAGAGCAGGCCGAGCTGGAGCTTCGCGGCCTCCGACATCCGGCTCGGATTCCACGGGGGATCGAAGACGATCTCGACCTTGACGCCCGTCACCCCCGGGACCGCGCGGACGCGCTCTTCGACCTCGATGGGGAGCTCCCCGGCGGCGGGACATCCCGGAGCGGTGAGCGTCATCCGGACGGTCACAGCGCCGGACGGGTCGATGTCGACTCCGTAGATCAGCCCCAGCTCATGGATGTTGACGGGGATCTCGGGGTCATACACCGTTCGCAGCGCGTCCACGACGAGCTTCTCGATCACCGGGTGCTCCGCCATCTCGCCTCCTCCAGCCTGTCAAGCCAAACGGACAGGAACGGGCATTGGTCTTGAAGCGCCGCGCGCCGCCGCCGGTCGGCCGGGTGGCGCCGCGGCCGGGGCGCTCATTCGGGCCTCGCCTCGCAGCGGGCTCGCCGAGTCGATCGGCGGGCTCGTCTTGCCTCGCGGCTTCGGCTCGCAAGGCCGCGCTCGCCTCGCTCCGGTCGCGCGCGGCCTGGTCGCCGCACGGAGACGTACCCCGGGCCCTACTCCGTGGAGACGGGCTCAGGCTTGCCGCCAAGGGCGGCGCGCGCCGTGTGCCAGGCCAGGACGGCGCACTTGATCCGGCTAGGGAACTCGCGAACGCCCGCGAACGCGGCCAGCTTGCCGAGCGCCTCTTCCAGCTCACCGTCCGGCCGCGCCGCCGTGACCAGCCGGTGAAATCGCTCGAACACGGCCTCGGCCTCGGCGAGGGTCTGGCCCTTGAGGGCGCCCGTCATCATCGAGGCCGAGGCCTTCGAGATCGCGCACCCCGAGCCCTGGAACCCGATGTCGCGGATCACACCGCCGTCGACCTGGAGCTCGACCGTGACGCGATCGCCGCAGAGCGGGTTGTATCCCTCGGCGGTTCCGGTTGGATGCGCGAGCGTGCGGAAGTTCCGCGGCGTCCGGTTGTGGTCGAGGACCACCTGCTGGTACAGCTCGCGAAGCTCCGACATCAGGCGAAGACCTCGCGCACCCGGCCGAGGGCGCGGACCAGCGCGTCGATCTCCTCACGCGTGTTGTAGAGCGCCAGGGAGGCCCGCGTGGTGGCCGGCAGGCCATAGCGCGCCATCACGGGCATCGCGCAGTGATGGCCCGCCCGCACGGCAATTCCCTCGCGATCGAGAATAGTGCCGACGTCGTGCGCGTGGACGCCCTCGACCAGGAACGACAGCACGGCGGCCTTCTCGCGCGCGGTCCCGACCAGACGGAGGCCCGGGACGGCGGACAGCGCCGCCGTCGCGTGGACGAGGAGCTCGTGCTCGTGGACGGCCACCCGGTCGAGGTCGAGGCCGTCCAGGTAGTCGACCGCGACGCCAAGGCCGATCGCTCCCGCGATGTGGGGCGTCCCCGCCTCGAACTTGTAGGGCAGGACGTTGTAGGTTGTCTTCTCGAAGCTGACCGACCGGATCATGTCGCCGCCGCCCTGGTAGGGAGGCATGCGCTCCAGCCGCTCCGTCTTGCCGTACAGGACGCCGATCCCGGTCGGCCCATAGATCTTGTGACCCGAGAACACGTAGAAGTCGCAGTCGAGATCCTGGACGTCGACCCGGAGGTGCGGCACGGCCTGGGCGCCGTCGACGAGCACCGGGATGCCCCCGGCGTGCGCCAGCGCGATCACGCGCTTCACCGGGACCACCGTCCCGAGCGCATTGGAGACATGGGCGATGGCCACCAGCCGCGTGCGCTCGCCGAGGAGCGTCTCGTAGGCCGCGAGGTCGACCTCGCCCGCGTCATCGATCGGGATCACGCGGAGCCGGGCGCCCGTCTCCTCGCACAGCATCTGCCACGGCACGATGTTCGAGTGGTGCTCGAGGGCCGAGACGATGATCTCGTCTCCCGCGCGCAGCGCCTGGCGGCCGTAGGCCTGGGCCACGAGATTGATGCCCTCAGTCGTGCCGCGCACGAAGATGACCTCCCGGGCGTGGGCCGCGTGGAGGAACTGCTGGATGCGGACCCGCGCCGCCTCGAAGGCCTCCGTCGCCCGCTCGCTCAGGTGGTGCACGCCGCGGTGGATGTTCGCGTTCTCGATGGCGTAGTACGCGACGAGGGCGTCGATCACGGCGCGCGGCTTCTGACTCGTGGACGCGTTGTCGAGGTACACGAGGGGCCGGCCGTGAACCTCCTGCTCGAGGATCGGGAAGTCCTTGCGGATCCGCTCCACGTCCCAGAGGGTTCCCGGGGTCCGCGGGCGCGCGCTGGTCATGCGACCTCCTCGGGGACGCGCCCGCCCGGAAGGCGCGCGGTCAGCAGGCGCTCGAGCCGCGTTCGGAGGGCCACGACCGGGATCCGGCCGAGCACCTCGCCGGCGAACCCGTACGTGAGCAGCGCGCGTGCCGCCCCGTCGCTCAGCCCGCGGCTCCTGAGGTAGAAGATGGCATCGCCGGCCAGCTGACCATCGGCCGCCCCGTGGCTGCACTTGACGTCGTCCGTGAAGATCTCGAGCTGCGGCTTGCTGTCCACCTCCACGCCGTCTGACAGAAGGAGGTTCTTGTTCGTCTGGTGGGCGTCCGTCTTCTGAGCGCCCGGGCGGACGATGACGCGGCCGTTGAAGACGCCGCGCGCGCGTCCGTCGAGCACGCCCTTGTAGAGCTGGCGGCTGGTCCCGCGGGGGCTCGCATGGTCGACGACTGTATGCGTGTCCACGTGCTGCCGGCCGCCGATCACGAAGAGGCCGTTCAGCGCGCAGGCCGCGCCCTCCGCGTCGAGCCGCACGTGGACGTCGTTTCGCGTCAGGCGGCCCCCGAACGTCGTCGTGAACGCCACGAGCGTGCTGTCGCGCTCCTGTCGCGCCCGGAGCCGGCCCACGTGGAAGGCCCGCCCGCTCTCCCGCTGAATCGTGTGATGCTGGAGCGTCGCGCTCGCACCGATCGCCGCGGTGGTCGTGACGTTGGTCAAGGTGGCGGCGTCTCCGACGCTGACGTAGCTCTCGACGACCGTCGCCTGGCTCCCCCGCTCCAGGATGATGATATTCAGCGGATGGCTGGCGACCGCGATCTCCCCCCCGGTCGCGACGAAGAGGAGCTCCAGTGGCTCGTCCACGACCACCCCGGCTGGGAGATGGATGAGCGCCCCGTCCTGCCAAAGGGCCCCGTTCAGCGCGTCGAAGGCCCCGCCCAGATGCGGAGGAGTTCCGGGCCGGTCTCGGTCGAGGGCCGAGCCGGATAACCCGGTCAGGTGCGACCGGACCAGCTCGCCATCGGTGAAGACGGCCTCGGCCAGCCTCACGAGCCGGCCGCCTCCGGGGGTCGGCCGGATGCAGGAGAGCTTCGGGGCGCACCGGCCGTTGACGAAGACCAGCCGGCTCGACGACGAGACGCCCACCGAGAGCGCCGCCACCGCCTCGGCCGTGACGCCGTCGGGCGGCTCATCCGGCGCGAGCCGAAACGGCGTCGCCTCGATGGGGGCGACGCTCGTGTATCGCCAGTCCTCGTCTCGGGTCGTGGGAAACCCGGAGGCCTCGAATCGCTCGATCGCCGCACGCCGGAAGCTCTGGAGCCAGACCGGAGCCTCGGCGCGCGCGTGATGCTCGAGCTCCTGGAAGGCCGAGAGGAGGCGCTCCTTGGCGGGGTTTCGGCGGACCCCGGTTTCTCGGGCGGGCGCGACGCTCATCGGCCCACCGGCGGAAGGGGCGCGACCTCGTCCTCCAGCCAGTCGTAGCCCCGCGCTTCCAGCTCCTGCGCCAGCGCCTTGCCGCCCGACCTGACGATGCGGCCGTTCGCGAGCACGTGGACCTGATCGGGCGTGACGTAATCGAGGAGGCGCGGGTAGTGCGTGACGAGGATGATCGCGTTGCGGGGGCTCCGCAGCCGGTTGATACCGCCGGCCACGATCTTCACCGCGTCGATGTCCAGGCCCGAGTCAACCTCGTCCAGGATGGCGAGCTTCGGATCCAGGAGCGCCATCTGGAGGATCTCGTTCCGCTTCTTCTCGCCGCCGGAGAAGCCCTCGTTCACGGAACGGCTCGTGAAGCTCAGATCCATGTCGACCAGCCCGAGGGTGTTCTTGAGCAGCGCCAGGAACTCCACCGCATCCAGCTCCTCGAGGCCCCGGTGCGCCCGGATCTCGTTCACGGCCGCCTTGAGGAACTGGGCGTTGCTCACCCCGGGAATCTCGGTCGGATACTGGAAGGCGAGGAATACCCCCTCGCGGGCCCGCTCCTCGGGCGGCATGTCGAGCAGGTTGCGTCCCGCATAGACCACCTCGCCCGCGGTCACCATGTAGGCCGGGTGCCCCGCGAGCACCTGGGCCAGCGTGCTCTTGCCCGATCCGTTCGGGCCCATCACCGCGTGCATCTCGCCGGCCTCGACGTCCAGATCGATACCCCGGAGAATCTCCGCGCCGGCGACGCCGGCGTGCAAGTCCCGAATCCTCAGCATGACGCGCCCCTCGTTCCTCCCTCTCTAGCCGACACTACCCTCGAGGCTGACGCCGAGGAGCCGGGTCGCCTCCACCGCGAACTCCATCGGCAGATTCTTGAAGATCTCCTTGCAGAACCCGTTGACGATCATCGAGACTGCGTTCTCGACCGAGAGGCCGCGCTGCTTGCAGTAGAAGAGCTGGTCCTCGCTGATCTTCCGGGTCGAGGCCTCGTGCTCCACCAGCGACGAGCTGTTGGCGACCTCGATGTACGGGAAGGTGTGAGCGCCGCACCGGTCGCCGAGCAGCATCGAGTCGCACTGGGTGTAGTTGCGGGCATTGGCCGCGCCCCGTAGCACCTTCACCAGCCCCCGGTAGGTGTTGCTGCCGTGCCCGGCCGAGATGCCCTTGGAAATGATCGTGCTCCGGGTGTTCTTCCCGGCGTGGATCATCTTCGTGCCGGTGTCGGCCTGCTGGTAGTTGGCGGTGAGCGCCACAGAGTAGAATTCCCCGACCGACTCGTCTCCCTGGAGAATGACGCTCGGGTACTTCCACGTGATGGCCGACCCCGTCTCCACCTGGGTCCACGAGATCCGCGATCGCCGGCCCGCGCACTTCCCGCGCTTGGTCACGAAGTTGTAGATACCGCCCTTGCCCTCCCGGTCGCCCGCGTACCAGTTCTGGACCGTCGAGTACTTGATGGACGCGCCCTCGAGCGCGATCAGCTCGACGACGGCGGCGTGGAGCTGGTTCTCGTCCCGCCGGGGCGCCGTGCAGCCCTCGAGGTAGCTCACGGCGCTGCCCTCGTCGGCGACGATAAGCGTTCGCTCGAACTGCCCCGCCCCGGCCGTGTTAATCCGGAAGTAGGTCGACAGCTCCATCGGGCAGCGGACCCCCGGGGGGATGTAGCAGAACGATCCATCGCTGAACACCGCCGAGTTGAGCGCGGCGTAGAAATTGTCCGCGTAGGGGACGACGGAGCCCAGGTATCGCCTGACCAGCTCTGGGTGCTTCTGGACCGCCTCGGAGAAGGAGCAGAAGATGATGCCCAGCTCGGCGAGCTTGTCCTGGAACGTCGTCGCGACCGAGACGCTGTCGAAGATCGCGTCGACAGCGACTCCGCTGAGCCGCTTCTGCTCCGCCAGCGGAATGCCGAGCTTTTCGAAGGTCCGGAGGAGCTCCGGGTCGACCTCGTCGAGGCTGGCCGCAGACGCCCGCTTCGGCGCGGAGTAGTAGACGATCTGCTGGTAGTCGATCGGCGGATGACTGATGTTGGCCCAGCTCGGCTCGCCGGCCGACTGCTCGAGAGTGGCCCAGTGCCGGTACGCACGGAGCCGCCACTCGAGCATGAACGCGGGCTCGTTCTTCTTGGCCGAGATCAGCCTGACGACGTCCTCGCTCAGCCCGGGGGGGATCGAATCCGCCTCGACCGGGGTGACGAACCCGTACTGGTACTCGCGATTCGCCAGCGCCTCGATCGCCTTCGCTGTCTCGCTCACCTGTCCTGGCATTCTCCCGCCCCCCCCCAAGGATCCCACCCCGGTCCCCCGCCCTCGCTGTCGGCGCGCTCCGCTTCCCACCTAGCGCCGTCCTCAACTCGCGGCGCCGCGTGGGTGGGTTCAACCTGCCGCCCTCCCAGCCTCAGCCTCGCCGGCCGGGCCGGGCGGTCTTGGCTATCCCATCGGTGCAGAGCGTACACCCGTTTCCAAGGCCTGGCGACCAAAACTGTCGGATTCAAGAAACTGAAGAATATCCGACTGATAAGCGAGTTACATGGCAGAACACCCAGGCCGCAAAAGTGGAACTGGCCCGGAGATCACTCGGTGGACAGCCTGGCAGCGGCGTGCTCGGCGGCCGGGATCCCGCCGGGGCTCAGCCGGCGAGCGCGCTTCGCCCCGAGGGGGGGGCTACCCCTCGATAAAGGCGACGACACGGCAGACACAACCCTCGCCGCCCTGCCAGCGCCAGGGAAACGCGCCCATCGTCACCCGCCGGCCCGCGATCTCGGCGATCTCGCCGCCCAGGTTCTCGAGCAGCGGAACGTCGTTTCGCGCCGTCAGGTAGTGATGGTGGTCGAAGAGGCTTTCCGGGATTGCCTGGTCGACCGGCTGTCCGGTGACCAGCGCATACTCCCGAAGTAGGTCGGGCCGGAGGTACCGGACGCGGGTACAGAGCGAGTGATCGAGCGACGCGGTATCGGTGCCGATCCACTTCACGCGCCGGGCGATCAGGTACTCGATCACCTCGGGCCGGGGACCGGGGTGACGGTCGAAGTAGGTGACATCGTCCCGGGTCGGCTTCGTCCAGTTGTACTGGTCCCAGCCGTTGTAGAAGACGACAATGTCGCGCTCGCGGATCTCCTCGCCGGCCGGAAGGCACCCCAGAACCTCGCTCAGCGTGTAGAAGCTCCACCGGCGCGCGATCGGGCGAAGGTCGACGACCAGGCCCGTCCCGAAGAGCTCGTTGATGTCGATCCGCCCGAGGTCCCGTCCGGTCTCGCAGTAGTGGCTGGGGGCGTCGATGTGCGTGCCGGTATGCATGTTCAGCTTGACCAGCATGGTGCTCTTGCCGTCACGATGGTGCGTCGTGATGTCCGTGACCTCGATCGACTGAAACTGCGGCCAGGTCGGCATGCGGTCGCCCCACGGCTGGGTGAGATCCACGAGTCTCATGCACAGCCTCCTCTCCGGCTCGCTCCGTCCACCGAGCGGCCGGCGCCGAGGATAGCATCGCGCCGCGATAGATTTCGGCCCCGCCTGTGACGCGCCGCTCGCCCTCTTCAGGCTGAGCGGCGCGCACTGGGCCCCCCCGGTCAGACGTACTGGCGCTCGGCCTTGCGGATCGCCTGGTAGCGCTGGAAGACCTGGCGGTCGTCCTCGAGCCCCAGGAAGGAGCGGAGGGAGCTGCCCCGGAACGTGTGGCGGAGCATCTGGTGGCCGTGGCGGAGCGCGAACCAGGGGCTCCGGTGCAAGGCCTTCGGCAGGTGGTGGAGCTTCATCCAGCGCTCGGCGCGCCACCGCATGAACTCGATCTCCTCGGCGGAGAGGTGCTCGGTTCGCACCACGGCAGTGGTGCCGTCGTACTCCTCGAGGCACTCGTTGATGATCAGCCCGCGCTCCCGGAAGTCCTTGGCCATGGGCGTCCGCGGGTACGGCGTCGGGTGCTGGATGTAGGGGTAGTCGACGTAGCGGCGCGCGAACGCGAGGTTGGCCTCGATCGATTCACGGGTGTCGTCGGGGTTGCCGACGATCAGGCCGCCCACCACGTACATGTCGTTCTGGTGCAGGTGCTCGATGGCCGCGATCGACGCGTTGCCCGCGGGCTGCCCGTTCTCGCGCCGCCGGTTCTTCGCGCTCGCGCGCAGGAACCGGAGGTCTTCGTCCAGGATGTTCTCGATCCCCAGGAACACGTAGCGGAAGCCGGCCCGGCGCATCAGCGGCGCCAGCGTCGCCCCGTGATTGGCGATCGACGAGGTCATCGCCTGGAGGTAGTACTCGAGGTCGTCGAGCCCGGCGTCGACGATGGCGCGACACAGACCCTCGAAGCGCTTGACGTTGAGCGTGATGTTGTCATCGACGATGAAGATGGCCCGCGCCCCGTGGTCGCGCGCGTCGCGGATGTCGGCCAGCACCCGGTCGAACGTGTAGGTGTAGAAGCTCCGCCCGCGCATCTCGATGATCGAGCAGAAGCTGCAGTCGAACGTGCAGCCGCGAGAGGTCTCGACCACGTCCACCTGGCGACCGACCATCGTATAGCCGTGAAGCACGCGCGCGCTTCGGTCGGGTCGGCGGATCTCCCCGCTCTCGAGGCCGTTGACGCCGCGATCAGGATTGTGCGTGAAGTGATCGCCATGGCGGAACGAGAGGCCCGTGATGTGCTCGAACCCGTGACGCTGCTCGATCGACCGGAGCAGTTCGCGGACGGTCAGCTCACCCTCACCGCGGATGATGAAGTCGACCCCGCCCGCCGCCGGGTCCGTGTAGGCGTCCGTGGCCAGGCTCGGATCGTAACCGCCGACCACGACCCGGACCGCGGGCCGAAGCGCCCGCACCAGCTCGATGAGCCGGAGTGCAGTGCGGCGCTGGAAGGTCATGATCGAGAGCCCGACCACGTCCGGCTCGAGCTCCCGGACGAGCCGCTCGACCGTCTCCCGCACCCGATGCTGGACGAGGACGAGGTCGGCGACGGCGACGCGGTGGTGCGGGTCGACGTTGCCGGCGATGGACGTGAGCGCGCCGTTCGGCATCCGGATCGCAATCGGCGGCATGTGCTCGAACGAGTCGGGCATCGAGAGCAGCAGCACGTTCATCGCCACAGCCTCCATCGCGGGCGGGCGCCCGGACGCGAAACTCGGCCACCGGGGCTCGGCTCGCCTTGCACTTTTCGGACCGATCGTACCCGCTCCGCCTCAGGAGTCAAGCGTGGGAGGCCTCCGCCGGTCTACCTGACATTGGCCGAAAAAGTCGCGAAACTCGCGCGAGCTGGAGGTACCCTTTGTACCGCGCGGCGCGGCCGGGCGGCGCGCCACGGGCCACGTCGAATCCCGCGGCGTATAGAGCGACGCGTCGAGGATGACTCACGGCCGAGCGGGGCAGCCGGATGATCGAAGCGGACACGGCAGACGCGAACGGAAACACAGCGGGGTGTGAGCCGGGCGGCGCGAGGCTCATGTTCGTCGTCTCGCGGCGAGACCTGGATCGATACGACTACCTCAGAGGAACCTTCCGGGACGAAGCGCGGGTGAACGTCGTGCTCGACCGCCGGCGGAGTGAGCGCCGCTGGCGCGACGTCGAACCGGGAACGGAGCGGCGGCACGGCCAGCGGCGGAAGCTTGATACGAACGAGAGCCTCAGGAGCCTCGGCTGGGCAATGATTCGCGAGCACGTTCAGGAACCCCAGGCCGCGCACGAACCCGGGGTTGGGCAGGAATAGGCACCGATAGCCGGGCGCTGAAAAAAGGCCCGCTCAACTCGGGCCTCGCGTGGGAGCGCGCCCTCCTCTAGTGTCCCGAGTCGAAGTCCGTTGACTCACCGCGCCGGGTGGGGTGGGGGCTCTCCCCGCGGGACCGTGCGCTCGCGCGGATCGCCGAAGCCGACCACCATCGATCTCGTGGCCCCATTTGAGCGCGGCGACGCTCC
>Ga0187892_10001736_pt1 | contig 47812 bp, 36 predicted proteins | sample MA1701073metaG_FD_139345 | JGI IMG/M metagenome (GOLD analysis project Ga0187892, IMG submission 139345) | Bio-ooze microbial communities from a basaltic lava cave in the Kipuka Kanohina Cave System on the Island of Hawaii, USA - MA170107-3 metaG ...
GCCTCCCCTTCAAAACGCCCCTTAGGAACTGCAGTCCGAAAGCGCGGCGATAGTCGCTTAAGTTGTCAAAGAACGGGAAATCTAGTTGTCGTCACCCGGGAATTCTAATTGTCGCCAATCACTAAAACAGCTTCGTCTATTGCCACACGTGTTAGACCGCATCTTATCAATTGGTTTTTGAACAAGTATTTTCCGCTAAGCCCAACCCAGTACATCGTTGACTTTCTCATCGTCCCGATTGTACGCGTCAATCACGCCTCATCGGACTTCGCCATTCAAGTCGGCTTTTCACTTAGAAGCTTCGATTGGTACGAAATCGAGATACATCGGGCCGAATGCACTGTTGTGATCGATGGCATGATGCTCGCAACGTTGACAGACGAACGCATTCTGACCCTAAAACCAAACGCGGACGCTTTGCAGTTTGCACTGCTTGGACAATTGACGGCAGGCGATGTAAAGCGAGTCGAGTCGGCTTTCAAAGAACAAAGGACCAAGGTTGCTCGGTGCGGGTTTCGTTTCTCCGTTAAAACAAGATTCGGCACGGGAGTGCTTGATTTAATGGAAAAGGCTTATTGCGTTCAGTTGGAGAGATACGAATGAAACCTAAGCTGAAACGGAAAGTATGGCTCGCGCTAGAGTGGCTGATGAAATGAAACGAGCGTTGATGCGTCAAGATGCCGAAGTAACAACCACTAACTGTTGGCAGAACTGCGAACCGTCTTTTTACTCGCCGTTTGTGGCGAGTCAGACGAAGTGTTGCTTTGAAGAAGACCTGAGGATAACAGTAGCAGCCGAACTGCGTTGCAATCTCTTTACATCAAGTGCCTTAGTTGTTCGCCAACCGCAAAAACACTTCCAGGTGTTCATCGTCGGCCTCGGGCCAGTAAGCTGCATACTTGGGCACTAGTCTGCCGTCTTGAATATCAAAGGCGAATATTTCAGCCTCGATTGTGAACAACGCGTTAACGCACTCTTCAGCCCGTTCCTCTAATTGCGCTGGTGCAGTCGGTATGTCAGGATTGACGTGGTGAAAAGTGTTTCGATCATTGCCCCAAATCGTTTGAAAAGCTTTCTGGGCATCTTCAGAGATGACTCCCCGTTTTGTTAGCCGCCGAACCTGCTCTGAAGGATCTTTTTTGGCACCCAATGGATGAAGATGCGCAAGGAATTTTGATATTCCCTCTGCTACAGCTTGCGCCAAAGAGATGCTTGCATAGAAGTGTCCATTGATGAATGCGTCACGACACTCGGACGATGCTGGAGCGAAAAAGTGATTTGGGATCACTCCGTGAACCTGTGTGCGCCCTGCGCGTTCTACGCGGTGCTGGAGGGTGGCCTCATCCAGTCGTTGTAACTGTTCGCGGTTCTGTCTGTGTTCTTGGTTTTCCATTTCGGTTGGATTAGCACATAGCCTTCGCAGTTCTGTTTTTGTGATTTCTCGCGTGAATAAAGCTCTATTGCTCGACTGATAAACACAAGATGCAGTGTAAGCACTAATTGAGCGCTAAGACACAAGATGTTGTGTATGCATTAGACTGTTAGCGAGCGCTAAAAGCACAAGATATTGCGTTAACCCCTTGTTTTGCTGCTATTTAGCGTCTGATAATGTGCAGTATGTTATTACGCGAGTGCGACTGCGACGCTAAGTTGCGTAGAGACAATAGTTACGAGTTTGCGCGTGATGCGTGAGCGAGAATTGCTCAGAATTGACTTGGAACGCGTTTTTCACGCAAAGCTAGCTCTGAGTATGCATTAGAAGTGAAAAGTGCTTTCAAAACGAAGCTGAAATCGACTTCTGCGCTGAAAGCACAAGTTCTAGTGTTTGCTTGCGTCGTTTCTAGCGCTCTCACTGCTCGCGCTTAGAAGCAAAGTCTCGCGCAGCGAGCTGGCGCTTAATAGGAGTCTTTCATTCTGAACTGGGATAGGTGACTCTTCGCGCGCTAACTTGGAACTATTTCCGTCACTCAACTCGCTGACGGGCGGCTCGGCGTAAACTTCGACATAAGCGAATCCTACGCGGTGTCCTTCCGACTCCGCACTTGCTCCCTCACGGCGGCCGTATTTCTCCGGGAATTTGCGTTCTAATCGCCAAGCTGCTGCTTGCCAGACGCCGCGCAAAGCAGCTTCTGTGATTGTAGCCAGGTCGCGCATTTCGCTTTCAGCCTGTGCCTTCGCTACCGCGTCCAGAAAACCTATTAACCGGCGCTCTTCATTGGTCAGTTTTAGCGTGTCATCTTTGTCGCACCGCTCGCGCGCACGTGCCGCCGTTTTGACCGCGTCATAGAAAGTCTGTTTCGAGATCCCGGCAAGTGCGCAGGCGGTTTCGATGTACGCTCCACCTCTCAAGAACATCAAGAATCGTTCACGAGTGTTCTTACTGAGCTTCAAGGAACCTTTAGGCCTTCCGCCGCGTGCTTTGCCTTCACGCTTCGGTTTGACGAATGCTCTGTTCACTTGGGCATTCTCAATCGACATAGCTAACCTTTCACCTAGCGCCATAACGCAGGGCAGCACCAGCAGCTTTGGCCTACCCCGCGTTTGAGCGCCCAGCACGAACATAACCGAGAGTGAATATGCTCACGCTGCTCTTGCGACTCAGAGCCACCTCGTCGCAGTTACTCAAAACAGATTTGCATAAATCGGCAGCGCGGCTTGCGCTCGCTCCTGAGCGTCAATGCATGCCTGTAAGTACTCGGCCTTAAGTAACGGCCATTGTTGCTCGAATTCTTCACGCGTCATTAGACCAGTAGTCAGATAACGACGCTTCAACTCATCTTTCAATAAGGTACTCTTTGCTTCCGCTTCTCTGTCCCTCTCAGCCGCCAGTCTCTGTTCGCGCTCTCGCTTCTCTTTAGCAGCTTTGTCCTGTGCAGCTTTGATTCGCGCTCGCTCTTCGCGATGACGCTCACGAGAGGTAGCATCCATTACGGTGAACTGCAAGCCTTGTATATCCGCCGGCAGTCCGTATGACGAATTGAGATGAATTGTTCTTTGTTTTGTTGCCATGCTAGTCAAGCTCCTTTATTCAACGTCAGGCTCAGCTAAAAACCTACCACACGGAGTGCGTAATTTGTGAAATGCTCTGTGAACGATGTGAATGTTTGTGAACGATTCGCTTTCTTTAGCTCTTAGTTTCTCTCTATATAAAGAGTCATAGTGAATCGTTCACAATCGTTCACACTTCACAGCTTGTGGGTCTCATGAATTCTTGGCGCGACGCCTATTTAACTGACGCCGCTCCACTTGAGCGCTCTTCTTTTCGTTGCGCACATCCTCGGCATTGTCGAGTTCAGCTTCAGCGCTGCGTCTCAGATTGATGCCGTTCAATAGCTTTCTGCCTGTCCCGGCCTCTCTGCTCGTTGTCACGCCTTTGGTTATCTGTAGTTGCTGCGTGAATCTCTTTTGCTTCATCTCGGGTTCGCCGCTGTTGAGTAGCCAGCCTGAAAAAATTGAATAAAGCACAGATGACAGAATTTGATGCTTTGCGCCGAGCACGCACTTGTCGTTGATGAACTCACCGATGATGTCCATGTCTTCGCGATACTGTTCTGTTGCCACCATAACAATGCGTGGCGCTCGCAAGCCACGTCTCATGTATTCGTAGCAACCTTCGACGGCCCACCTAAGCAAGCCCGGCAACTCAGAGCGCAGCTGCTTGAGCAACTTATCTAGTTCGACTTGCTCAGACGTCGGTATAACTTGCGTGAACGGCACGAGCGCGATTCTGCCCCATAGCGCATCATCTTCGGCGCTCACGTCTGGCGTGAAGTTAGTCGCTAGCCAAAGCTTAAACTCGGGCACAAACTCAAAGTGATTCTCATAGAGTCTTCTAGCCTTCTCAATATCGCCGCCCATCAATTTCTTGATAAGCACTTCGTTAAGTCGCTGACTCTTTGCTGATTCAGAAGCAGTGACAAAACGCGCACCACGCAGCGACGCAATATCGGCACTACTACCACTATCAAATCGATTGACCATCAGTGTCTTTGTTTCGACGCTTCCGGCGTAGCCGCCGTCATCCATCCTCCCCAGCATAATTCGCAGCAATTCGAGTATCAACGTCTTGCCTGTATCAGGTGCGCCGTGCAGAATGAACATTTGCCGCTTTTTGCGTTCACCGATCAATGATGAACCAATCACGCGCTGAATGAACGAAATCATCTCGTCATCACCATTAAACATGCGTCGAAAGACTTTCAGAATCACCGGACATTGCGCGTCTGCAATGAAATCTACTGGCGCAAGTCGAGTCAGATAGTGCTCGCGTGTGTGCGCATGCCATGTCTTCGTACTCAAGTTGAGCGTGCCATTGTTGCAATTCAGCAAGTACGGCTCCGCGTCGAACTGATTCAGTTGCACGGCGAGCAAACTTCGCGCTTCTTTCAGCATAGCGCTCTGCTTCATAGTGCTCTCGCTTGCAGCTGCGTGCTTAGCTAGCGCTTTGCGCTGCTCGCTATCCTGCGCGTTTTTTGCTTCGTCGTAAATCGATCGGGCTGTTGCTTGCGCTTTCTCGTTTACTTTGAGCAGTTCATCGTCGCCCCAGCGCTTGCCGTCCCACACCAGCCAGTCTTTGATTTTCTTGCTGAAACGCAAATCAGCGCCATACATTCGAGCGAGCCGCTTCGCATTGCCTACGTCAGTACAGTTCTCAACTTCAGCTTGCGGCAGGACTGTTTGGCTGGTGCGCTTTTGCTCGCTATGCGCTAACTGCTCAGCTGCCCAGCGATGCGCTTCAGGCAACGTGTATTTATTGAACTTCCGCAGCATCTCCGATGCTGGTAGCGACTCACCATGCTTACGACGCCACTCCACACAGAGAGCCAGCATCTCTTGCGCAGACCATCCAGCTAAAGTCGCGTGGTTGCATAGGCTCATTTCATAAATGCTTGCTGATTGGTCAGTAAGATCCTTACGACGGCGCTCCCAGGAGTCCTTGAACTTCGGAACGTTCGCCAGCAGAGCCTCAAGCTTCTTTGTCGGCAGCTTTGCGCTTTCGAGTGAGACAACGCTGCTCGCACGTTGTGAAGCGTCTTGCTTTACGTGAGACAGCTTTAGAGTGCGCCAGTCTAGAAACCGACCTTCAATCGTTTCAAATTTGTATTCAGCTTTGCGCGATGGCTTTGCAGGTGTATAGAAGATTCGACTTGAATCACTCGCAGCAGAATCAATCTTGCCGCCGGACTTCTTAGCCGCCCACTGCCAGAGTTGTGGAAAGAGAGACGCGGGAATCGGCGTTTCGAGCGGGATCACCACGCGAAAGCGTTGCGCTGCTTTCGAGTGACTAAATGTAGTGTAAGTCAGAAGTGCACAGCTAAGCGCTCGCCATACGCTCAACTCACGTTTAAGTTCAACGTCGTGGTCGTAATCGAGCACGAGCATCGACACTGTTTCGACGTTATCCTTTGCGCGCTTGCCATTGAACTGTGCCGGACTGAAAAGCTCACCATCTTTGCGGTCCCGGACTTTAACGATGCGAAAGCGTTCAACGAGTTCTCGCCAGGTTAGGCTCTGACGTTTTGGCGTGTTGTCGCGCTTACTTGTAAAGAATGAAACGACGACGATAGGCTCAATGATGTGCAGTTCTTTGCGTGCAGTGCTCATGCTGCTGACTTTCCATACCAGTGCGGCAAAGCAACCGGAGTTCTGTCGCATGCTCCAATCTGAATGTCGCCTGAGCGAGCTAGCTTGTTGAGCAAACGTTTGAGTTGCAAGACTGACATCCCGAGCTTATCTGCCAGTCGCTGCTGACCTTCAGTGTTAAGCCATACGCCGTGGCCTTCGACGTTGATATAGTCGAGAATGATTTGCCTCTGCACGAACGCAAGTGAGCGCACAGCTAGCGCCTTTGCCTTCGAGCTTGCCGACCTGTTGTGATTGAGAGCGCGTCTTGCTCGCTTCATGGTTGGCGGTTCCTTATATGGACTTAAGTAGCTGACGGTTGGTCGCTTTGCTTTGTTGAACGACGACGAACACGACGGCCGCGAACACGATGTTTCGCCTTGTACTCTTCAATTTGCGCATCATCAATGAGAACGCGACCGCCGTCTTTATAGTGCTCAAGCTTGCCGGATGCGATGCGTCGGTCGAGCGTCGGCACACTGATACCAAGCAAAAGTGACGCTTGAGCGCGTGAGTGCATTCGATTGTTGTTGTTGTCTGAACTCACTCCGTGAACCTCCTTTACGGCAAATGAAAACAGCCGCCACAGCGTTGGGCTGTGACGACTGCGAATTATTTGATAACGCGTGACGAGAGTATAGTAGTATTGAAAAGCGCTGATTTTACTGCTACAGAAATCGTGCAAATTTTGTAGCACGCAAAACGCGTTTTTCTATGCTACTGCTTTCGCTCACGAGATAAAGTCATTGTACACATTAATAAGCATCGATGATTCCTCTGAAGCTTCAAGCGCTCGTGTTACTTGCTCTGATGCTTGCTTCGATCCGCGCAGCAGCCGTTTCATATGTGCAAGACTATAAGTCTTGCCTAACAGCTTTGCAGTGTGCTTCAACGCTAAGTCCTGCGGATGCTTTTCATACCTATCGCTCTTCTTGGCTGTTACAAGCTCTGTAATAAGCCAATCCGGTAACTCAGAGTAAAGAGCTTTAATCATTGTCTTTCGCTCTTCCGGCGTACGTTCTTTATTAGCTTTGTCAATTTCTCTTGCCTTCTTGACCTCTGAATAAACAGGAAGGAACGTCTGAATGAACTCCATAAGCTGCTCAAATTTCGCACCGTACACTTCTTCATATTGTTCGTCGTACTCTCTTCGCCAAAAGTCCACTTCGGCTGACAACATATGAATTTCAAACCGTTCCGCTGTTTCCGTTGACAGAAGTCTGTCTATTAGAATGTCGGCGCGAACGTCACCCGGGAGTATTTCAACCCAGTCCTCATAAAAATTACCACACGTAGTTTTCTGAGTCAGAACCACTATCGGCAGTTGGCTTTCTCGTAGCTCACTAAGCTCTTGCTGCGTCACCGGAGGCAAATACTGTCTTAATTTCACCTTGTGCTTGCGTGCCCATCTCTGGAACTTTTCTAGCCCCTCAGGAGACGGCTCCGGCAACTCACGCTTTCCCAATACCGTATCAGGCAAGCCCATCTCTCCTTCAGTTAAGGGAATACCATTCCGCAGTTTCCTGAACGCCGTTGACACCTTGTCTTTCAAGCACTGTTCTTCTTTAGTTACCGGCTCGCTTGAGTGCACTCTCGCCCACGCATGCTGGAACTGTGTCTTCAGCGACTCAGCTTGCTGTTTTGCTACGTTCTCGCCGACGGTGGTCTTTTCGAGTTCGATGCTCATTACTACCGGCCACACTATTGGCTTCGGATTCTTCGCATTACGCACTGCGCACTTCCTTAGTTAATTAGCTCCGGCACTGTTGTCACTGCTTCGTTGTTAAATGCATCGAGCGCTGCTGCTACTTGCATCACAGCTGACCTGTCGCGATTGAGATAGCGAAGCGTTGTTTGCACTTGCGTATGGCCCAGCTGTCCACCAATGCTCGCAAGTGAAAAACCCTCGTTATCGAGTCTACTAGCGTGTGTGTGTCGTAAGTCGTGGAAACGAACATCAGGAAGTCCGGCCAACTTACGGACCGATGCAAATGATCTCTTTGCACTTGAAGTGCCGAACACTAGCGCGTCTTTTTGTTTTTTAGATTCAGCCCAGAGGTGTTCAAGTTCTTGTTGCAGTCTTCCAGTGACGGATACCTGGCGCTCACGCATTGTTTTCGTATTGAATGCCTGCAGGGTGATTAACCTGCTCTGGAAGTCAACATCACGCCACTGCAGTTTCAGCATCTCGCCTAAACGACAGCCTGTGTCGAGAGCCATAATAATGAGTGAGCGCAGAAGCTCGCGATTCTTGTGTCCGGCATCAATTGCAGTGACTTCTTGCTCGTTGCGTGTATAGACAATGGTTCGAGGCGCGCACGCTGCTAGCAAACGCCATTCTTCTTCGCGTGTGAGAATCCGCTCTCGCTTTCGTTCTTTGGCGGCAGAAATTAACGGCTCTCCCAGCTTGAACGGGTTCTTAATAAGCCATTCCTCTTGCAATGCCACATTGAACATCCTCCGTAGCAAAGCCAGCTCGCGATTGACGCTCGCAATTGCGCGAGTGCATACAACTTGCGCGTCAACGTTTTCATTCAGTAGTTCTTGCTTGTAACGTGCTAAGTCGCCGCGAGTTGGTGTTTTCAATCGTTCAGCGCGAAAACGCATCAAGTCTGAATACTTGATTGACCGCAGAAGACGAGTCGCGAAGAAAGTGCGCAATACCTGCAATTGCAACTTGGGTGTCTCGATACTTCTTAAGCCTTTGAAGAGTTCTCCATCTCTATACTCTGCCTCAACTAGGTATGCATCTTCATAGTGCTTAGCTAGATCTTTGAACGTCACGCGTGCCTTGTCCACAGACCGAGCACCGTGGTCTTCTAGTTCATTCAACAGTTGCCGTCGAACGCGTTTGGCCTCTGTGATGTCCTTCGCCTGTTTCCATCGCTGCTTTCGTTTGTTGTTTTCGTCGTAGTAAGTGATTCGCGCGAAGAGCTTGCCGCGAAAGCGCACTACTCCCTCTGGCAGCTCTTCTTTTCGCTGCTTTGCCATGACTGTCACTCTCCGTCTTAGCTTGAAATGAGATAGCTTTGATGTGCTCAGCAACGACAAGCACATCTACGCAAGTAGGCTACACATTGAAGCTTGATAGAACTCGACAGCAGATGATTAGCGTTGATGAGAACTGCACGAGTATAGCAGGTAACTGCATATAAATCAAGCACTTACAACGCCCATCAGAAATCGCCAGAAATCATCAGAGACTTCACTACGAATCAGGGGGTCGCACGTTCGAGTCGTGCCGGGTGCACCATTCCCTCAATTACCACAGTCAAACAACCGGGCAGGTGAACGTCGTTCATAAGCTGTCTGTTCGAGATTGTTGACAGAAGAGTATGCAGGAGTACAGAGATTTTTAGAATATGCCGTCAGCGCCGCTTTCGCGCTTGAAACCTCTGCTGGCCTAATTCGTAATTAGTTGGGGATAATCAAGCAGCCCAATTCTGAGGTTCGCGTTGCCATTTCTTGAAGCTCTAAAACTTGCGCTCGCTTCCATCCTGTCGCACAAGTTGCGCTCGTTTCTGACTCTGCTGGGCGTAATATTCGGCGTGGCCACAGTGATCGTGGTTGTGTCAGTTATTGAAGGCTTTAACGCTTACGTCGACGAGAAGATTGCCAACATCGGAACTAACGCTTTCGCTGTTAGTAAGTATTCCATTGACGACTTTTCCAGCGTCGAAGCGCTCAATGCGGCTCGGAGACGTAACAAGGACGTCACTTTGGATGACGCGGCCGCTTTGAAAGAGCGTGGCGGTCCAATCCGAGATGTCGGCGCCAAAGAAGATGCCGCCGGCGACGTGAAGTTTGGCGCGATCAACCTATTTCGCGTGCGCATCAGCCCCACCACCCCCAACGTTGCCGACATTGAACGCATCGAGGCCAGCGACGGCAGATACTTTTCCAACGTTGAAGAAGAAAATCGTCGCAACGTGACTTTCATCGGCGCCGACGTTGCCGACAAACTGTTCCCGACCACCAGTCCTCTGGGTCAGACGATTCGCATCGACGGACGACCATTTGAAGTGATTGGCGTCGGCAAAGCGAAAGGCTCCGTCTTCGGCCAACCTCAGGACATGTACGTCTCGATGCCATTGTCGACCTTTCTTGCGCTTTACGGCTCGCGCCGCTCAGTAAGTTTGTCTGTCACCTCTACCAGCCCCGTGACTTATCAAGACGCAGTCGAGGAAGCCCGCGTGGTCATGCGGATGCGCCGCAAACTGGCGCCCGGCGAAAAAGATAACTTCGGCATAATTACCCCCGCCGCAATTAACGAACTGCGCGATAAAATATTCGGCACCATCCAGATTGCCGCCATCGGCATCACTTCGATATCCCTGGTCGTAGGCGGCATCGTGATCATGAACATCATGCTCGTGAGCGTGACGGAGCTGACCAAGGAGATTGGAATTCGCAAGAGCATTGGCGCGCGACGCACTGACATTCTGAAACAGTTTCTGGCGGAGTCGACCTTGTTGTCGATTGTCGGCGGGGCGATCGGCGTCACGATCGCTTATTTGCTCGCGAGTTTGGTTGCGGTGACTACTTCCGTGCCTACGTCTCTGCCGCTGTTCGCAGTGACGGCTGCGCTCGTGGTTTCAGGAAGTGTGGGTCTCGTCTCTGGTGTCTATCCGGCGTGGAAGGCAGCGGGGCTCGATCCTATTGAGGCGTTGAGGGCGGAGTGATGCGGGAGATCAAAGAAAATATTTTCCATTATTTTCCATATATCATTTGACATTTCTCATCTATCATTTGTTCACGTGCCGATTGGTCCATTACTGCGAGGCGGTAATCGCATGTGGCCAATGACAAATGAGAAATGACAAATGGAAAATAAAAACAACATGCGATTCACGCGATCGCTAAGTTTCCGTTAGCAACAGGGTATCATGAACCTCTGGCAGGGCAACCTTCTCGAAAACGTACGGATGGGTTTGGATACCCTATGGCAGCATAAGCTGCGATCGGCGTTGACTGTCCTCGGCGTGGTTATCGGCACCATGACCGTGATCGTGATCGCGGCGTTTGTGGCCGGAATCGACGCCCGCGTTTCGAAGGAGATCGAATCATTCGGAACTAATTCAGTTTATATCTATCGGTTCGATCCGGGTTTCAACTTCAATCCTTCGCAGGAAGAGCGCATGCGGAAGCCGCTGAGCTATGAGGATACGCTGGCGATTGAGACCGAATGTCCATCAGTAATTTATGCCGCCGCATTTATGTCACCGGTGGATTTCTTCGGCGGGCCCTTCACTCAACGCGTTAATGTTCGTTATCGCGATATTGAAATGACCAACGCCGCGGTGCAGGGAGCTTCGCCGTCCTATTTCAAGATGGGGGTGACGAATATCCACGAGGGCCGCTACTTCACGGATGAAGAAAACGCGCGCCACGCAAACGTGGTGGTTATCGGAAGTGATGTTGCCCACACGTTGTTTCCTTTCAGCAATGCTATCGATCGCGAACTCTCGATCAATGGAAGAAGCTACCGGGTAATCGGGGTGCTGGCTGAGCGCGATGTCTTCATCGTCGGTGCGGAGGATCCGAATAACGAAAACAAGGCTGTGTACCTGCCTTACCTGACTGTGCGGAAGCTTTACCCGGAGGTCGACGACAACTTTGTCATGGCCCAGGCTCGGCCGGGAGAGATGAAAGAGGCAGTTGAGGAGATTCGCGAGTTGTTGCGACGCCGGCGGAAAGTGCCCTACGACGCGAAAGACAACTTCGGTATCTCGACTTCCGAGCAGATCATCTCGCAGTTTGGAGCTATCACCGGCGGGGTGTTTATCTTGATGGTCGCGATTTCCAGTGTGGGACTTTTGATCGGGGGCATCGGTGTGATGAACATCATGCTCGTGTCAGTGACCGAGAGGACCAAGGAGATTGGCGTCAGGAAAGCGATGGGCGCCCGACGTCGCGACATCGTGATTCAGTTCTTAATTGAAGCGGCAACGCTCACGGGCGTGGGTGGCATTGTCGGGATACTTGTGGGCGCCGGAATCGCGCTGTTGATTCAGACGATCATGCCGACCTACATTCCGCTGTGGTCACCGATAGTAGGCTTTGTCGTTTCCGTCGGGCTGGGTTTGGTGTTTGGTCTTTGGCCCGCCTGGAAAGCGGCGCGACTGAATCCCATTGAAGCGCTACGGTATGAGTGATCGGCTGGAATGAACGGTAAATGATGCCCGGCGGGTCGTATCATTCTCCATTTGCCATTGTCATTGGGTACTAATCACTCTTTGCCGCCTTCTGCTCGGCCGCCGCACTCAGCGCAGCCTGCGCTGCTGCCAATCGCGCTACCGGCAGGCGAAACGGCGAACAACTAACGTAGTCAAGATTAATCTCATGACAGAAGGCGATTGAACTCGGATCGCCGCCGTGCTCCCCGCAGATGCCAATCTTCAGATTGCGTTTCGTACTTCGTCCGCGCTCCGATCCGATTCGGACCAGTTGGCCCACACCCTCGCGATCGAGCATCTGGAACGGATCCTCGGGGAGAATGCGCCGCTCGATGTAAGTTGGAAGGAAACGTCCGGAATCATCCCGGCTCAGACCGAAGGTTGTTTGGGTAAGATCGTTTGTGCCGAAAGAAAAGAAGTCCGCATGTTCGGCGATACTGTCAGCCATCAACGCAGCGCGCGGCAGTTCAATCATCGTGCCGACGTGATACTCGATGGTCATGCCGTGCTCACCTATCACTTGCTTGGCAGTCTCATCGATCACTTCCCTTTGCTGGCGCAATTCTTCGCTGAGCGAAACCAGCGGCACCATTATTTCCAGCTCGACCTTTTTCTTTTCGCCTTGCACTATGCAGGCGGCCTCAAAAATCGCCCGGCACTGCATCCGCGTGACTTCGGGAAACAACAATCCCAGCCGACAGCCCCTGAATCCCAACATCGGATTCGATTCGCGCGTACGGATAACCTGCCGGAGCAGCCGACGCTTCTCGTCGATCTCATCCAGTAACTTGTCCATATCTCCGAGCGTGGATGCAAGCCGCACTGCCATCTTCAATTCGGAGAGTTCACTCAGAAGGTCGTCGACACTTGGCAGAAACTCATGCAGCGGCGGATCCAGGAGACGAATCGTTACCGGCAAGCCGGCCATCTCTCGGAAAATGCCGACGAAGTCGCCGCGCTGAAGCGGCAACAACTTCTCGAGTGCTTTCTCACGAGCGCCCACGCCTTCTGACAGAATCATCTCGCGCATCGCCGCCAGGCGTTGATCGCCGAAGAACATGTGTTCCGTGCGGCAGAGTCCAATTCCCTCGGCGCCAAACTGACGAGCCACTTTCGCATCGCGTGGTGTATCCGCATTGGCCCGAACTCGCAGTCGACGGAACTTATCCGCCCAGGTCATCAACTCGTGGAAATCCGAGCTCAGCGTTGGCTGAATGGTTGGCACTTGCCCGAGGAATACACGGCCGGTGGATCCGTCGACGGTGATCCAGTCGCCTTTAGTGACCACAGTTCCGTTCACACTGAATTGTTGTTGGCTGTAATCAATGTCGAGAGAGCTGGCTCCGCTGACGCAGGTCTTACCCATGCCGCGAGCCACCACCGCCGCGTGGCTGGTCATGCCTCCGCGCGCAGTCACGATCGCTTGCGCGGCGACCATGCCATGAAAATCGTCAGGACTCGTTTCCTGTCTAACCAAAACAACCTTCGCGCCTTCGCGCGCCAGCTCCTCAGCCTCGTCAGGGCTGAAAACAACCTGCCCTTGAGCTGCACCCGGACTGGCTGGTAAGCCGACGGCAAGGACTACTGCGTCGGCTTTGGGATCGACGGTCGGGTGAAGCAGTTGGTCAATCTGCTCGGGAGTCACGCGCTGGACTGCCATCTTCCGATCGATCAGTTTTTCGTGCGCCATCTCGACCGCAACGCGCACTGCCGCCGCGCCGCTGCGTTTGCCCGTCCGCGTTTGCAACATCCAGAGCTTGCCGCGTTCGATCGTGAACTCCACGTCCTGCATGTCGCGATAGTGGGTCTCCAGCAGATTGGTGATCGAAGCGAATTCGGTGTAAACGGCGGGCAGCTCTTTCTTCAGTTGGCTAATTGGATGCGGCGTACGGGTGCCTGCGACGACGTCCTCACCCTGGGCGTTGAGTAAATACTCTCCGTAAAGTTTCTTTTCGCCGGTTGAAGGGTTGCGCGTGAAGGCGACACCGGTACCGCTTTCTTTTCCCATGTTTCCAAACACCATCGCCTGCACATTCACGGCTGTACCAAGCGAGTCAGGAATACGATTGATGCGCCGGTAGTCGACTGCACGGCGGCCCATCCACGAATTAAAAACGGCTGCGATAGCCACGCGGAGTTGTTCGTAAGGATCTTCCGGAATGGCGTGCTGTTCGGCGACGATAATCTGCTTCTCGGCCGCGATGATGTCGCGCAAGTCGTCGGCTTTCAAATCGGTGTCGCGTCCACCTTTGGTCTGGGCCTTGAAGCGGTCCATGACTCTTTCAAACTTCTCGTGGGCCACGCCCATCACAATCTCGCCAAAGAGCGACGCAAAGCGACGATAAGCATCGAGAGCAAACCGCAGGTCACCTGTTTGACCCGCCAGTCCTTTGACAGTCTCCTCGTTGAGCCCGAGGTTGAGTACCGTGTCCATCATTCCCGGCATTGAAAAGGCAGCGCCGGAGCGAACCGAAACCAGCAGTGGGTTCTTGGGATCACCGAATCTCTTGCCCACCTTTTCTTCTATCTTACTCAGACCTTCCTTTACCTGATCCCAAAGGCCCTCGGGAAACTGTTTGTTATTCGCGAAGAAAGCATTGCAGGCCTCAGTGGTAACCACGAATCCTGGCGGCACCGGCAATCCGGCGCGTGTCATCTCCGCCAGGCCGGCGCCCTTGCCGCCGAGCAGGGTCTTGTCTTCGCCACTGCCTTCTTCGAAAAGGTAGACCCATTTGGGAGTGATTTCTTCAGTCTGCGGTTCTTCGGGTAGTTCGACTGCTTGACTCACGTTCGATTCACCTCGAGGCAGGAATTCTGGGGTCGGGCCTCGTAAATCATACACTGAGAAGGGTGAGTGCGGCGATCCAGAATGTCGTCAGCGCATGGAGATGCGCTATTGTGAAACTTTCGCCGGATGCCACCGGCGGACGCATCGGACTGCTTGTGCAAAGCCGGAACAGGACAAGCGATTTGGCCGGACGAGTAGTCAGCCACTAGAAATGAACGAACTCCTGCCAGACAAGGTACGTTCCGCCGAGGAAATCGCGCGTCGATCGCTGGCTCTTTTCGGCGTGGTTGGCCTTGCATTGGACGCGCCTCGCCTCGAGATCATCAGCTGGTTAAGAGATGAGGGTCTCTGGGATGAACTGACACCTTGGGAGTTGGCATATGTTTCAGCCGAGAAGCCCGCAGAGCGGCAAACCGTAATTGCTTCATGGATGAGCGAAGCCTTGGTCGTTCTTCTTTGGGCACTTCGAAAAGTTGAAACGCTCCCGGCGCCAAATGAACAGTGCGACACGTCGCTATTCCAGGAGTTGCTGCCGCCTTTTGCGGACATGCCGGCCGCACAATTCATCGCATTTGCTGAACGTCGTTCCGATGATGCATTGCACGAAATGGCCTACGAAGTAATGCATCTTCATTGGCAGGCACGAGATGCACAGATCCATTCGAAGCCAGTTCCGCATGTTGATATCGAAATCATTCAGGAACGTCACCACGCAATCAACTGGGTCATTGGCTATGATGCGTTACCTTGGGATGAGGTTACTACCGATACCTAACAAGTGATCGAATGTCGATCGAGATCCGAGAAGAGCGCTCTTCTGACCTTGCGGACATCCGCGAAGTGAACCGGCGCGCATTCGCGCAGGATCAGGAAGCCAACATCGTGGATGCGCTGAGGTCCAACGGAGCTGTTTTGTTGTCGCTGGTAGCGACATTGAACGACCGAGTAGTGGGCCACATCATGTACAGCTCGATAACTGTGGGTGAAGAGGTCACTGGCGCCGCTCTCGGGCCTATGGCGGTAGCTCCAGAAAACCAACGTCAGGGTATCGGCAGCCAACTTATCGAAACGGGAACGCTGAGACTCAAGAAAGCGGGCTGCCCTTTTGTCATCGTGCTTGGTCACGCCGACTATTACCCTCGATTTGGATTCATACCCGCCAGCGCTCATAGGATCACCTGCGAATGGGAAGTACCCGACAACGTATTTATGGTGCTGGTTCTGGATCAGACGAAGATGCAAGGCGCTTCCGGGCTTGCCAAATACCGGCATGAATTTTCGACCGTCACTTAAACTGGCGACGATCCCGTTATCAAAAACCACCAGCCCGGCACTAATTAAAACGAGTGTTTAGTGTCCGTTCGTGTGATTTAGTGGATCGTTGATTTCGACCTCACTGAGCCCAAAAATCGTGAAGACTCCAAATACGATCCACTAAGTCGCACGAAAAAACACGAAAGGTTGCTGTCTCTCTTCTAATGCTTACAAGAAACTTTCCCGCAACTAAATAACAACATTCCGCATCGTTGTGGCTGCCGTTAGCCGCATCAAAGCCTGGGATTCCGAAACCAATCTTTGACATGAACTCAGGTTTTAGTTAGGCTTTTTTTCCTGCCCCCATTCAGGTCAAATACCCGACATGAGAATCCTCTCTCGGAATGCTGGTCATTCCCTATTTCCAATGCTGAAGGAGCCAAGAATGAGCATTAATGAGATCAGGAAGCTGCGGCCGTTCATAATGTTGTGTGCAGTCGCCTTGTTGCTGGCGGCAATGCCGGTGGCGTTTGGACAAGATTCAACAATTCAAACCAGGGACGTCAACATTCGCTCCGTACCAAGCGGTGCGAAGATGAAATTTAGAGGTGTTGTCATCCGCCGCGATGCTGATACGTTCACGATTCGTGACCGCAGCCGCGCCGATTATCAGGTGCTATTGACCGATAGGAGCAGTATCCGGGCCAATGGTGGCTTCTTCCGGAAGGGTAAAGAATATGCCGTCACGGACATCATGCGAGGCTTGATCGTGGAAGTCGAAGGACGTGGCGACAACCAGGGCCTGCTCGTAGCCGACAAGGTTCGGTTCAGAGAGTCGGACATGAGAGCAGCGCTCACCACGGATACACGCGTCGGTCCGGTAGAAGCGAACCAGGAGCGGATCGCCGGGCAAATTGATGAGCTACATGCTATCGCCGAAGAAGCCAGAGCTGGGGTCGGCGCGGCGCATGAGCGCATCTCGGCGCTTGATGATTTCGACGTGCAGGAAACTGTCTCGGTGAATTTCCGCGTGAACAGTGCGGTGCTCTCGCCTGAAGCCAAACGGCAACTGGATGATCTGGCAGCCCGAGCAAACGCCGCCAAGGGCTTCATGATCGAGATCGCGGGCCATACAGACTCGACTGGCGGCGAGACAAAGAATTTCCGGCTCAGCCGGCAGCGTGCCGATTCAGTCGTTCAATACCTGGCAGTGAATCACAAGATTCCGCTGCGCCGTTTCATTACACCGATGGGGTACGGCAAGACGGACGCGGTGGCCGATAACACGACCGCTTCCGGACGTGCCCAGAATCGCCGCGTTGATGTCAAAATACTTCTCAATCGCGGGATGACGCAGACACGGACCACTTCCAGCACCAGACCGTAAGCCGAAACGATCAGGAGTTCCTGAAACTTAGGCCGACGCCCGGGCCACTGAGGATCAACCTCGTGGCCTCGGCGTCGGTCTTGGCTTTGGGAGAGTATCCGCAGATTACGCAGATTACGCAGATTAGGAATGAAATCAGCTAACACTAATAAGCGTGCGATGCCACTGGCAGGCAACACAAATGTTCGATCTGATCGCAATGATTGGAAGCTCAACCCGGCTGTCTTCTACCTAATCTGCGCAATCTGTGTAATCTGCGGATACTAACTCCGCCAGCCGGCGACGAACGTACTTCTGCTCGACCTGATTCGCAGTCAACTCAAGCGCACGTGAATACGCCTCGGCGGCTTCATCATAACGATCGAGTCGCCTGAGCAAGTCGCCGCGTGAAGCGTGAAAGGAATAGTACTTGTCTAGCTTTCCAAACGCACCAGCGTTTTCGATCAGTGCTAAACCAGCCTCGTACCCCTCGCTCATCGCAACTGCGGCCGCATGATTTAAACCGACAATCGGCGAAGGATTGATTCGCCTTAGCTCCGCGTAAAGCGCCACGATTTGCCGCCAATCTGTTTCCGCTGCTGTGTTTGCTTCGGCATGAACGGCTGCGATGGCCGCCTGTAATTGATAAGTGCCAACGCTGCGCAGCCGCAGCGCCGTCTCGATTAGCAACAGTCCTTCTTTAATCTGTTTGCGATCCCAGAGCGAACGGTCCTGCTCCTCCAGAGTTACTAGTTCACCATCTTCGGTAATCCTGGCGTCGCGTCGCGAGTCTTGTAACAACATCAACGCCAGGAGACCCTGGTTTTCAGGATCGTCAGGTAAGAGCTGGCACAAGACACGTCCCAGGCGGATCGCTTCCGCGCAGAGATCTCGTCGGATCAAACTCTCGCCGGCCGTGGCTGAATAACCTTCATTGAAGATCAGGTAGACAACCGCCTGAACCGACGCCAGACGCTCAGCCAGTAATTCAAGGGGTGGCACTTCGTAAGGTATTCGCGCGATGCGGATCTTGTTCTTCGCTCGTACGAGTCGTTGGGCGAGTGTGGGTTCAGGGGTCAGGAAAGCTCGGGAGATTTCAGTGGTGGTCAATCCACCAAGCGTGCGTAGTGTAAGGGCGACTTGTGCTTCCTGAGTGATTGCCGGATGGCAGCAAGTGAATATCAGCCGTAGCCGGTCGTCCAAATACTCCAGGTTCTCCTCAAACAGCTCCTCGTCCGGCTGCAACTGGTTTGTCTCGTATTTCAGTTCCGCCTGTTTGTCGCTCTTCGTCCTCTCGCGCCGCAGCATATCAATCAGTTTGCGGTGTGCCACGGTGGTGAGCCAGGCCCCGGGTTTTTGTGGGGTCCCATCTCGATCCCACGTCGCGAGCGCCATCGAAAACGCTTCCTGCAACGACTCTTCAGCGAGGTCGAAAGAGCCCGAGCGGCGAATGAGTGATGCGATGATCAGACCATACTCTTCTCGGAAAACTCGTTCGAGTGTTTCGCGTGCCGGCGACATACTCCCGGGAGAGTTGCACGCGATGATTTGAGATGCAAGGCTGAGATTGGATAGACACCGCCATTGAGAAACTCGCAGTCAGGGAACCCAGGTCCTCCCTGACTGCGATCACCCGGAATTCACTCTATGCCGACGCGGCTCCCTCGCCTTCAGCCAGCGGACGTACTTCTATTGTGCCGACGCGGGCTGACGGGATTCGAGCCGCTAATGCAACGGCTTCGTCGAGATTCCTGGCTTCCACCAGGTAGTAACCCCCGAGTTGTTCCTTCGTCTCCGCGAATGGCCCATCGGTCGTGAGCTGTTTCCCGTCGCGTACCCGAACACTCGTCGCGGTTGAAACAGGGTGCAACTCAGACCCGCTGACGTAGTGTCCACTGGCCATGATCTGTTGGGTAAATTGCCCGTATTCAGCGTAAGTCTTTTGACGTTCCTCTTCCGTCAAACCGCTCCAGGCTTGTTCTTCGTGATAGATCAAAAGCATGTATTTCATTTTTGACTACTCCTCTCTGGATCAATAGTTTCGATGAAAACTCTGAGCCTTCAACCGTACGACGTGTGAAAATTGAGAAATCGACATCTCTTAACTATTTCCAGCGGGATTTGCGGTAAACTCTCCTTGCTATGGGAAAACTCAACAACTTCCTGAAAAGCATGAACAGTTTCACATTCTGGCTCCTGTGCAGTGTTCTATTTGCGACGTCAGTCGTGCTCATACTGGCGGCTTTTCAGTTTATCAAACTCAAACAGCTGAAGTTTTGGTAGACAGATTCACTCTCACATTACGATCGTGGATGCGTGAGGTGCTCTGGGTCTAACAATGCGCGAACGTTTGGCGTCAATTCCTTTGCTTGTCTATTTGATAATTGTGCTGTTGGCCGCAAGCGTCCATGCACAGGACAGAGAATGGAGAAGTAAACTCGCGGATTGGCGCACTCACCATGCACTCGAACTTAAGCAACCGGATAGTTGGTTCGCGCTGATTGGTCTCGAATGGCTGCAGGCGGGTGAGAACTCATTTGGTTCCGCGCCGGACAATAAGATTCATCTGCCCTCTAAGGCTCCGGCCCACGTGGGACTTCTTCGGCTCGAGAACAACTCGGTCTTTCTTGATCCCCCGGCAAGCGGGTTTCCTGAGGGTCTCTCTGTAGGTGGCAAGCCAGCCGAACCGCAAGCCCTTCACATCGGCACGGACAGTGACAAGGATAATCCGCGTCTGACGATTGGATCGCTAACGATGTATGTCATCAAGCGCGGGGAGCGTCATGCATTGCGCATCAGGGATTCTCAATCGCAGGCACTAATGAACTTTCGAGGACTCAAGTGGTTTCCGCCAAACGCGCGGTATCGAGTGACGGCCCGGTGGATTCCGTATGTGCCATCCAGAATGACGACTCTCGCGACCCTGGTTGGAACTAGTTACTCTCGGCCCGTTCCGGGTGCTGCCGAGTTTATGCTTTACGGCAAAACCTATCGGCTGGAACCAGTTGTGGAAGATCCTGCGGAGGCCAAGCTCTTTTTTGTGATTCGTGATCTGACCAGCAAGTCGACCACCTATGGCGCTTGCCGTTTTCTATACACGGCTTATCCGGATAACGATTTGACCCAACCCGGCAAGCTCGTACTCGATTTCAACTATCTCGAGAATCCCCCGTGTGCGTATACGGCGCACGCTACTTGCCCTCTGCCGCCGAAAGGGAATCGACTGCCGATACTGCTTCCGGTTGGTGAAAAGCGCTACCACCGGTAAAAGCTACTTAGGCAACAGCGTACACGGCAGCGGCACTGGTCCGCTCCATTGGAAGTTTGAGCCGACGGCGATTGCTTGATCCGAAATTACCCGAACGGTTGTTGAGATCTTTGTTTGGTCGATACCAGGTGGCGAAGTGAAAGTCTGCGGAGTTTGCCAGTTAACGATCAAAGTATTTGAGGAAGCAACCGGGACCGTGGCACTGCCGGTTTGACCCGGGTAGGTGGCGGCCGGCGACGTTCCAGGAATATTCTGACCTGACAAATTCGCGCCGTCTTTATTCAGGATATGCGCTGCAACGTTCGCAGTTGCTGAACTGCCATTGAAGACATACAGATCGGCGCGAGTATTACTGCCGACGCCAGAATAATGCGCTGGGGTGCAGACCCAGACATAAGGTGGCCCGCTCGCACCTGCAGGTCCCGGCGGTCCGGCCGGGCCGGGAGGACCCGGAGGTCCCTGGCATCCGATCTGAAGAAGCAAGAGGACCAGTCCGAGAAAGCTGAAACCAGCGGGTCGAGCGTGAATATTGGTGGTGCCCATTCGAGTCTCCTTCCGAGGCGTGAAGCGGTTCGAATTCAGAATTGGACGGTGCGCGTGAAATCTAGTGACGCGTTCCCAGGCTGTCAAGAAGTTTCAGAATGAAAGTTTCCCGCAAAGGCGCAAAGGCGCAAAGAAAGATGAAGGGTCTCAAGTACGATTTCACTGATTGTTGTTTGCGGGCTTTGCTTGCGCCTTTGCGCCTTTGCGGGAAACTTTTTTGCGTCGACGTGGCACAATCTCGGAAAATCAAAATTGAAAAACCATCAATGAAGAACTCAATACGATTCATTCTCGCGATTATCCTGCAAACTCTCCTCTGCAGCGTCCTTCAAGCCCAAACCCAGGGCCCGCTTACTGTCGAATCCGCGACCGTGAGTCGGGACTACATAGTCTTTTCATACGCCGGCGACATCTGGCTGGTCGATCGCAAAGGCGGAAGCGCTCGTCGCCTGACTACACATGCCGCGCGCGAGACGTATCCCGTGTTCTCCCCGGATGGCACGCAAGTCGCTTTCACCAGGGTCAACTCGGCAGGTGGTCCTTTCAGTTGGGATGTTTATTCAGTTGCGATCGCTGACGGCGAGGCGCGGCGGCTGACTTATCATCCCGACCTCGACTTTCCGATCAACTGGACTCCCGACGGCAAGGACGTCCTGATACTCTCCTTCCGGAATAGGACGTCTTTACTCGAGGGACGCCTTTACACAGTTCCGGCTCATGGTGGGTTTCCTGCTGAAGTGCCTCTGCCAAGAGGCTGGGCCGGTTCCTACTCTCCCAATGCTGACCGTATCGCCTACACGCCGTTCATTAACACCTTAGACGTCTTCGGCTGGAGAAACTATCGCGGTGGGGCAACCTCAAAGATCTGGTTAGTCAAATTGTCCGACGCCAGCGTTGAGTCCATACCCCATGAAAATTTCAACGATCTCAATCCGATGTGGATCGGCGACAAGGTTTATTTTGTTTCCGACCGGCAGGGCACTGAGAACCTCTTTGTTTACGACACGGCAAGAAAATCTGTCGCCCAGTTGACCCGCTTTGAGAAGTACGGCATCCGCCAGGCTTCCGCGAGTGCCGACTCGATCGTATTCATCCAGGGTGGAGCAATTCATCTCTTCGATCCAAAGACCAATCAAGAAACCAAAGTCGAAGTGCAATTGTCAGGAGACTTCCCCGAAGTGAAACCGAGACAGGTTTCGGCTTCGCAGTGGCTGAACTGGATTGGACTTGCTCCCGATGGAAGTAGTTTGTTGCTCGGTATGAGAGGCGAATTGATCACTGCCAGCGTCGCTACCGGAGCGAGCGAGAACATCACCCAAACCGGGGCCGCCGTTGAGCGAAGTCCAGTTTGGTCGCCCGACAAGAAGTGGATAACGTACTTTTCGGATGAATCAGGTGAACAGGAAATTGTCTTGCGTCCAGCTCAGGGCGCCGTAGGAAAGCGGCGCGTGCCGATTACCAACAAGCCGTCCTTTTATGGAGAACTTTCGTGGTCTCCAGATTCAAAGAAGCTGGTATTCTCTGATGCTCACCTCGCGTTATGGTGTTATGACCTGGCGACCACGTCGGTTCGTCGCCTTGATACGGCCAGATACACTGATGGCGATACCTCATTCCAACCAGCCTGGTCGCCCGATAGTCGCTGGCTTGCGTACTCGAAATTCGGTATTCATCGCCTGCGGCAAATCACCCTCTACTCTTTTGACAACGACAAAGCGTACACGGTCACTGGTCCACAAATGGATGCTCAGGGGCCACTCTTCGATCTCAACGGCAAGTACTTGTATTTCCTCGGCGGCACCCGCACGGGATTAGTTGAATCGCAGGGAATGTCTGGTTTCCCATTTCGCACGGTGACACGCAGCCTCTACGCAGTTGTGCTGAACCAGCGCGACCGTTCCCCGATGGTCCAACCGAGCGACTCGAAAGAGGCTGCCGCGAGTCCGCAGCGAATGGTGGTAGACGTCGAGAAGATTAGTGCGCGCGTTTTGCTGATGCCGTTCTGGCCATCGAATGGCAACCGCATTATGGTCGGCAAACCCGGCACACTGTTCATTGTTGAGGGTGGCACGCTCCATAAGTTCGTGGTTGGGAAACCAGGTCTCGAAAAGTTCGTCGAAGGCGCCGGGACTTATCGAACCACGCCAGACGGTGCGCGGCTTTTGCTTCGCCGTCAGGGAAATTGGGCGATTGTCTCTACCGACGCGCCTCCAAAACCTGAGGATGGCCGATTCAGTCTCAATCCGCTCGAGCTGACCATCGACCCGCGCGCTGAATGGAAACAAATGTACGGCGAAGCGTGGCGGCGGATGCGTGAACACTTCTATGATCCAAACCTGCATGGTCAGAATCTCGTTGCCCTAAGAGACCACTACGCCGCTTATCTTCCTAATATAGTCACCCGGGAAGATCTCAATCTCCTGCTGAAAGAATGTTTTCGCATCTCTCGGTCAGCCACATGGCAATTGCCGGCGGAGACGTGGCAGTTCCGCAAGGCGGATTCAATGAAACCGTCGGGCTCCTCGGCGTTGACCTGGAAATCGCGGACGGTCGTTATCGAATCAAGCGGATCCTTCGAGGGGACAATACTCGCGGGATAGTCAGCCCATTAGAACAGCCGGGAGTCGATGTTAAGCCGGGGGAATATCTGCTGGCGGTTGATGGCGCCGAAATAAAGTCAGCGGAAAATCTGTACCGATATTTCCTGAACAAGGCCGGCAAGACCGTGCAGCTTAGAGTTGCGACGAAACCCGACGGCAGCGACGGTCGCATAGTGAGTTTGGTGCCGATATCAAGCGAGTTTCCTCTTCGTCAGAACGATTGGATTGAATCCAATCGGGCGCGGGTTGAGGAACTTTCGGCCGGTAAGCTCGGCTACATCTACCTGCCTGACACATCCGATGCCGGTTACAACGCTTTCAACCGCAATTTCTACGCGCAGCTCGACAAGCAGGGTTTAATTGTTGACGGTCGCTTTAATGAAGGTGGGCGTGCCGCTGACTACATCATTGATACGTTGAGAAGGGTTACTCTACAACGCGCTGTTTTGCGCGATGCGGAAGACATTCGCATTCCGACGGGCATTATCGAAGGTCCAAAGGTCTTGTTGACGAATGAGATGGCCGGGTCTGGCGGAGACACCTTGCCGTGGATGTGGCAACAAACGAATCTCGGTCCCGTGGTGGGCAGACGTACCGGGGGAGCGGGTATCGGCGCCTCGACGCATCAACTGATCGACGGTGGATCATTCAGAGTGCCTGACTGGGGTTGGTACAATCCGCGCAGCGGCACCTGGCTGATGGAGAACCGCGGCGTGACGCCTGACTACGAGGTGGAGATCATGCCCGCCGATTGGCGCGCGGGAAGAGACCCGCAACTTGAGAAAGCGGTTCAGCTCGCCCTGGAGGCGTTGAAGAAAGTTAAGAGTGTTCCAGTGCGCCGGCCGGCGTTCTCGGTTTACAAGTAGGATGGGATGAGTGCGTTAGGTGATACATATTAACTGAGCGGCATTGCCTCAAGAGTCATACGCTACTGCGATACGGCTTTGCCGCCTGATGTGAGGCGGCGGCTCTGCCCCGCCGTACCGCGCGCCACCTGGAGTTTGGGCTACGCCCTTTTTCGGATTTGTACCGCAGTTTGCCAGAGGCGAAGATAAAGGGGGGCATAGCCCCAAAATCTAATTAAAGGACTCTTACGGCGGGGCAGAGCCACCGCCTCACATCAGGCGGCAAAGCCGTCACGTCAGGAGCGGATGACTTTCGAGCAAGCCATCTTGAGTCTCACATCCTTAGGCAGCCGAAGCTGCCGAAACCGAGCCCCTTGGAATCCTGTATGAGCTCTATAACTGCACCGCCTGGAGAATGTTGCGATGCCAGATCGTAGAACACAAGTTCGATGGTGGGTTTTGATCGCTGTCACTGTGATCGCCCTGTATCTCTGCTGGTTAATGGTAAAGCCGTTTGTAGCCGTGCTCGGCTGGGCGGCGGTATTGGCTATCGTGTTTTATCCGGTTCACCGCAAGCTCGCCAGCCGGATCAAACGTCCTTCATTAGCCGCTCTGGTCTCTTGCCTGTTGGTCATTCTCACGATCCTGGTGCCGGTGGTTCTCCTGACCATCGCGGTATTCAAAGAACTCTCGTCCGCCATGCAGAACTTGCAAGCGGCGATCACCTATGTGCTCGATCCAAATTCACCGACCACTGGACCAATGCTGCGTTGGCTGGGCCAATATGTGAACGTCGAGCAGGTTGGATCTCAGGAATACCTTCTGGAGCAGATCAAGAATAGAGGCGGCTCAATTGCCGGACAGACATTGGGATTCCTCGGCGGTGTCGTGGGTGTGGTGGTGCAGATGGTCTTCGTAGTTTTTACGATGTACTACCTGTTTCGCGATGGCGACAATATTTTTGAAGCGGTCAGAGACGCACTCCCATTGGACAAGGAACAGGCCACGAGGATCATGGCCAGAACTCGAGATGTGATAGGAGCGAGTGTGTACGGCGTATTCGTGATTGCCATTGTTCAGGGAACGTTGGGCGGGCTCGCTTTCTGGGTCCTCGGGCTGCCGTCGGCAATCGTGTGGGGAGTGGCGATGATTTTTCTGTCGATGATTCCCATGCTGGGAGCGTTTCTGGTCTGGGTGCCGGCCGCTATCTACCTGGCAATAACCGGCCATCCAGTGAAAGCCATTTTGTTGGTGCTGTGGGGCACGCTCGTGATCGGTATGATCGACAACTTTCTGCGACCCAAATTAGTCGGCGGCCGCACGCGGCTTCACGAGTTGCTAATCTTCTTCGCCGTGCTCGGAGGTCTGCAGGTATTTGGCATTTTGGGAATCGTTCTGGGTCCAGTGGTTCTGGCGATCGCGATGGCTTTAGTTGACGTGTTCCGAGCTGTGGATCGTTCGGCCGAAACGTAAATTGGAAACCGGCCTTGCCTCAAGGGTGATGCGCTACTGGCGTGACGGCTTTGCCGCCTGATGGTTTTGAGACAAGCCCAGGAACACATTCCTAGCGACGAAAGGTTCAATAGATGACCTCAATTCATAAATCAATACTTGTTGCCATTCTCACAACGCTGGCGATCTCTTTCGCCAACTGCAGTAAACGATCGCCTTCAACCGAGACGTCCTCGGCAACTCAACCCGCGGCTTCTGTAACCGGCACTGAAAAAGTTAAGCCTGCGCCAGGAACGGGTAACGTCCAGGGAAAAGTCGTCTTCAACGGAAAGCCGGTTGAGAACATTGAGGTTAAGCTCTGCGAAAAGTTTAATCGATTCTTTGGCGGCTGCAGCGGCAAGACCTACGTTGCGCGAACGGACAGCGGCGGTGAGTATGTAATCACCAACGTGGAACCGAAGGTTTACGAAGGCTTACTGGCACGGGTCTTCGATACTGACTCCTACATCTTCGCAACCACCGGCATTGGCGGCCTCAGCTCGAGTCAATACAATATCTCCGCGGACAAGACCTTGTTTGTCTCCCCAACCAATCTCTTCAAGAGCGATTTAAAGCTGCTCAATCCCAAGGCTGGGGCTAAGGTAAGCGGGCAGAACCTGGAGCTGAAGTGGGATTCGTATCCTGATGCGGCTTATTACAAGTTCAGTGTCTACCCCGAAGACGCCAGCGTGGCTGCACCTTACGTCAACGAACGTGTTGACGGAACTTCCTTCGGCGTGGACAAGCCTCTGGCAAAAGGAATTTATCGTTGGCAGGTTGAGTCGTACAACAGTGCGGATCAAAAGCTGGCTGAAAGTAACGATAATATTAAGTTCACGATAACCGATGGCGCTCCTTAGCGCACCGAAGTAGGGGTGACTATCGGTGAAATAGTTTATAGGTCCTATATGACCTATAGGACCTATTGCCACAAAGCTCACCGCAGGAGCGCGAAAGCGAGAGTGTAGCGCAGTTCTTAACTCCCTCGACCTTCGCGCCTGCGATGAACCCCCTTGGAGGAGACCGAAATCATTTTCCATTGGTCATTTGACATTAGTCATTTGACCTTTGCGATTTGAACGGGGCGCTCTCTCGACAGGACCGCCCGAGAAATTCAACCTACTTAACCAGCACCTCACGAAAGAATTCGACCGCGCGTGGATCACCCGACTCACCGAGAGCGCGGATCGCTTGCTTTCGTACCAGCTGATTTCCGTGGGTCCGGGCGATCTTGATTAATAGCGGCACCGACTCATCCGCTCTCCGTTCACTGATCGCTCGCACCGCCTGTATCTGCACCTCGGTGTTACCGTCGGTGCTTTGCGCGGTGGCGCTAAGGAAATCGAGACTGCGTTTACCGGCGCGCTCTCCCAACAGTCGAATGGCCTGGCGCCGCAAATCAAGATTTTCATCCTGTTGGGCCACCGCAAAGATTTTGTCTTCGACGCGAGTGCTCTTGATTTCAGACAGTGCTTGCAGCACCGTGCGCCGGACGTCGGGTGCTCGCTCCGTGTCGTAGAGATTAATCAATTCTTCCATCGCGGCCTCGCCCCGTTCGGCCAGCACGTGAATCGCGCGTTTGCGCAACTCGGTATTCGGCTCAGTGCGAGCCAGACTCAGGAGTCGTGCCTGAGCTCCAGGGCTCTTGGTTTCTGCCAACGCATGAAGCACCGCGCGCTTCACCTCGGCGTCCTGATCGGATGTGTAGATCTTCATCAGTTCTTCGACGATATTGGCGCGTTCAAACTCAGCCAACTGATGAACTGCCGACCGGCGCGCCTGCCGTTCCGGATCGGTTTTGGCGACTTTCAGCAAGAACGTCAGGGCGGCGTCTTGTTCGTGACTATTTCCCGCGGCATTGATGATGGCCCGTCGCACCTCCGCATCTTTAAGCCCGTCATAAAGGCTCTGCAGCGTCGTTAAGGCGCCGCGATCGCGACTTTCGCCAATGGCGTGAGCAGCCTGCCGCCGCACCTTTCTGTCTTCCGAGTCGTTGCGAACCAGGTCAGCAAGAAATGCCTGTTCACCCCCGACCTGACCCAACCAGTAGACCGAAGAAGAACGGATGCGTTGATTCTGCGACGTGCGGATGAAGTTCTTCAGCATCGCCGCCACCCGCGCATCGTCGTGCAGCGAGATACCAAGAACCGCGCGCTCAGCCAACAGGTTCAAAGGCGCAGCGTCGGATAAGCTCCGCATATAGTTGAGACTCTCTTCGTTGTTGGCGCGACCGAGCCAGTAGACCGGATAACTGCTGTATTCGCGTTTCCGCTCGAGGTTATAGATCTCCATTCGCGTAATCTGACTTCCACCGGGATCGCGGAGCAGGAAGATCGCCAGGTTACGGGTCTCGACCGTTCTTCCGCTGGCAGTGGTCCCCACAAAGACCGAGGTGTCGCCGATCGTGTTCATCGAACCGTGAAACTCGTGAATTCCGGGATCGACCGCTACCCCCGGCCTCACATCGAAGGCGTAAGCTGACCAATAAGGCGTTTGACCACTGCGACCACGGCCCCTCGCCGCTTCCAGCCGGGCGACGAGATCGACGCCTTCAACTGTGGTGAAGCTCTGGATAGTAGTCGCGGCTGGTTGATTCTGGGTCGACTCTTCCTTAACTTCGGCGGCTTCTGTGGTTGCCAACAACGTCGCATGATCGTTTCGAGCGCAAGCAACACTCGCGACCGCGAGGCCCAGGATGAATGAGTGAAGTATTTTGGATTTATGCATTGTCAGCCTCAGTTCTATGAGAAACCTTCGGTTCTGTCGGGGACTCAGAGCGTCTTCATTTTCCATCTAACATTTGACGGTTCTCAGTTGTCATTCAGGAACCAACCAAGACTCGTAAGCTTGTGTTGGGAAGGGGGCAAGCGGAGCGCGCCCCCGCTGAGATCCATAACCATTAACTACCCCGTTACTTACTCGATCTACGCGGCTGCTGCAATTCTTGAACTCTGATGCAACTTGAGCGGGGGCGCCGCTGCGCTGCGCTCTGCCCCCTTCCCAACACAAGCTTTCGGAGATTGAGTAGTACCCCAATGACAAATGAGAAATGTCAAACGACAAATGGAAAATGAAACGACCACTCAAGCTCCACCACCACTACGCCCCCTCGACGATCATTTCAATAGATCCTCAAGAAACTTCAATGCTTCCGGATCTTTACTTTCACCCAGCAGCCGAACGGCCATCTTCCGCAGATCCACCGATTGATCTCCGCGCGCGATGGTCATCAATTTGTGGAGCGCATTCTTCTGCGGCGAGTCGCCGAATCCCCGAATAAGCATCGCTTTCACTTGCACCTCGTTGGCCGAGTCGTACATCGCGATCAACTGATCGATAGTTTCGGCATCATTACGGTCGCCCAAACGGCGAATGGCGTACATCCGCAACTCAGGTGACGGATCGGTGCGGGCGATTTCAAATAACTTGGCGCGGGCTCGAGCATCGCTGATATCGGCGTACGCCCGAATCAATCCTTGCTTAATCGCAGGACTGGTTTCCGTTGAATAAAGCGTGAGCAGCTCATCAATCGAGGTCGCGCCGCGATCGCCCAAACGACGTATGGCTTCCACGCGTAACTCCGGCGTCTCACCGCGACGTGCGATTTCCAACAGTTTGGCGTGGGCCCGCGGATCATCGCGATCCGAAAGGGCGCGCAGGATTTGAGCGCGAATTTCAGGCGTTTTATCACTGTCAAAGATCCGCACCAGCTCATCCAGCGACCCACTACCGCGCTGCTCGCCGAGGTAGCGAATCGCCAGTTGCCGCAGGCCTACCTCGTCGCCACTGCGCGCCACTTCAACCAGCTTCGCTTCAGCCCGCGTGTTATGCATCTCGGAAAAAGCTCGGAGGATCTGCACTCTGATTTCTTTGGTCCGGTCTGCGTCGTAAAGCTTCACCAGTTCATCAGCCACTGTTTCGGCGTTCTGTTCGCCAAGTCGCCGGATAGCGGTCAGGCGTAGTTTCAAATCCCCCTGACTACGAGCAATTTCAACCAGAAAAGGAACCGCTTTTGGTCCTCCATGCGAGCCCGCCAGCGAAACCGCGGCCGACTTGAAGCCAGGACAGCTTTCAGGACTAGTCTTCAGCGCTTCGGTAACAAAAGTAAGCGCTCGGTCCTCATTCGCCTGAAACAAACTCTGCAAAGCAAGGATTTTGATCTCGCAGTTGTTCTTATCGAGGGCCTGCTGGACCGCATCGCTTCGTCCCAGCACCACCAGCATCGACTCCGCCTCGCGCCGCCAGCTGGAACTCGGAAAATCCTTAATCAGACGCAGCAGAGGGGTCGCTGCCTGATCTTTTTTGTCTTGCTTCTGAAGCGCGTAGGCATACCAGTAGAGCGCGGCATCGACGTCGCGATCCTTGGGGAACTCGACGATGAAACTCCGGAACTTATCCGCCGCCTGCTGCCAGTTCTCGGCTTCGATGAAGTCGCGACCCTCACGAAATCTAATCATCGCCGGCGTGTTGCTGCGAGATGTCTGAACAAAGCGATTTAGCTTCTGGACGTCCTGTTCGTGTCCGTAGGTTAGTTGGACACTGACTACCGCAGAAATACTGAGGGCTAAGCTCATGAATCCGGCCCAGGCGAAGCGTCTGGCGCTGGGGAGAGTTAATAAACGAACAATGGCTGTCATGGTTGTTTCCTTCACTTAAAGATTGATCTGTTCACCACACAGGCACAGAGAACGTGAGAGCAAGCGCAGAACGCGCGAGCGGTGAACAAGAGCGCTGAGCCGTTCCCGGTTCTCTGTGTCTCTATGGTGAAGGGATCTTTTTTCAATTAATCAAATAGGACCGATATGTCCTATACTTCTAGTCATTCGCCCTTGCCAAAGCCGATGAATTGATCTGCAACAACGCCACCAGGCTCTTGCGCTCGACGCGGTCCTGGATCGCTACCAATTCTTCGGTGCGCGGCTTCTCGCGGAGATTGGCGATGTCGAGCAGGATTGGCTCCAGGTTGGTAAGCAGCGTTGACACTTGCACGTCACCGGAGGTGTCGGCTTCGCGCCGAAGCATGATGTTCTGATTAACCAACTGGCGAGCTCTCCGGCGTTCGTAGTTAACGTCAGCAACCAGACCACTGGCCGGCAAACGAAGGTTTCTAAACGTGCGCAGCAGCACCTCAGCTTGTTCGAGGTGACGCATGGTTTGACTCTCGGTGTCGACAGCGCGAGTCGCGGTCACGCCTGGCAATGTCGGTTCCGTTATGCCGGCGTAAGTCAGCGGAGCCAGATTACGGGGCTGCGGTATCGCCGGAGGCGGTGCGCTGCGCTCCCGGTTGGGCTTTGAATTTGGTTTACGAACGTTGGGCGCTGTGCCTCTGGGGCTAGCATTCAGGGGCTTTCGCCCGCGCCTGGGGTTAACATCCGTCGACGGATCGGGTCGGTTTGAAGAGTCGCTACCTGAGGCGGTCTTGCTGGTTGAACCAGTCTGGGCCGTCTGGTCGTTCGCAATTTCTGGTGCAGGTCGACTGCGCAGAACCGCAAAAATGCCAATCGTGAAGGCGACAACCAGTAGCGCGGCGAAGGCGGCCAGAGGAGCATTGAAACCGCGGGCGTTGAAGATTGAGACAAAGCCCGGAAAAGCGTTTCGAGTATCGATACGAACGGGTTTGGCAGTCGGCCTTGCCAGGATCTTTGCCAAACTGGCGCGCGGAGCTGCTGGTTCAAGTTGCGGGCTGTAGGCCGTGATCTGACTGCGCATTTGCAGAAAGCTCGCGCGTGCCTCCTGGCATTCGCGACACTCCAGCAAATGAAGTTCGACTTGTCGTGTCTCTGCCTCGGGCAGTTCACCATCAATCAGCAGTGAAACTCTTTCCGTTTGTTCGCAGTTCATCGAGATTTCCTCACCCTTGGTTATCGTCCTGTATGCAACTCGTTAGTGTGAACTCGCGCCTTGAACTCTCGTCCGCTTGGACCAACCTTCCCGCAGCGCCGTACGGGCCCGGAAGATGTCAATCTTGACTTTACTTTCTGAGACATTCAGCACCAGTCCGATCTCGCGGTAACTCAGTTGTTCCTGTTCACGCAGTAGCAACGCGGTACGTTGGTCTTCCGGCAAACTCTGCAACATATTCAGCACTAACTGCCCTCGCTCCCTAGTCTCATACTCTTCTTCCGGATTGCGCGCCCGTGGGCGCATCACCTCAACTACTCGATCAAACAACCGGTAACGCGTCTGTCCCTTGCGAAACTCGTTTATGGCAAAGTTACGGGCCACGCGATAAAGCCAGAAGCGTGCTTCCCCAGCCGGCAATGTCTTCCAGGCAGTGCGATGAAGCTGCAAAAAACTTTCCTGCGCCAGGTCTTGCGCGAGGGCCGCACGACCACCCAGCAGGCATTCGAGGAACCTGCAAAGGCTGGGGTAGAAATCCTGAAAGAGCATTGTGAACTCGTCGTCTTCACTCGCCATAAACTGCGCTACACTACCTAAAACACGTGACCTCCATAAAAGTTACAAACGAATTGATGGCCGTATAGGTCCTATAAGTCCTATTGGACCTATGACTCCCTGGGAGCGTTCAAATTAATTTACTCATCTCCGAAACTTTGAAAGCTATGTCGAAAATGGGATTCGGTTTCCCGAAAGTGAAACTGCTTCGCCGTGATGAGCCTTGCATCCCGAGTCGAGTCCGTCAGCCTCCATTCCAAAGATCAACGCTTTTTTCAGGCAGAAACTAACAGTCAACACTTAACTCAACCCGCTTGTCACAATGCTGGTACAGCCTTTGATAGGTTGGCACGTGGGAGAACTGTAGGCTTGAGGAGAAATCTGCACGTGGGCTCCAGCAAATTTCGCCGAATCAACCGCTCTCAGGTTCAGTCTGCAGTTCTCCGATTTAAGTCGACGCTAATCCTTGTAGAAGAGCGAACGACTTCCGGAATGAATTGATGTCGGTCTTGATGATTAGGTTTTTATGGACATTAAGCGCACCCCCAAATCGAAAGTTAAGAAGAGAATTCGTAGCGCAGTTCTCGTGGTTACAGGTCTCATTGCGGTAGGGGGAATAACCTTTGCGCTGGCAAAACTAAAGAAGGCGGCGCCGACGGCTGAACGTTCCACGATCGTGATCGACACGGTGAAACGCGGCCAGATGCTTCGACAGATTCGGGGGAACGGCACTCTGGTGCCAGAGCTGACCCGCCGAATCCCCGCGCCCGCTGATGGTCGAGTTGAAAGGATTGCCGTTCAGGTAGGAGTGGAAGTCGACTCCAGCACGGTCATTGTCGAGCTGTCGAATCCGCAGATGGAACAACAGGCAATGGACGCCGACTTTCAATTAAAGGCTGCGCAGGCGGATGAAGAGAATCTGCGCGTCCGCCTGGAAAGCGAGAACATGGCGCAGCAGGCAGCGATTGCCAGCATAAACGCCGATTACAGCCGGGCCAAACTGGAGCTCGACTCCAATGAAGAACTCGGAAAGCAGGGACTGGTCGCTAGCCTGACTCTCAAAATGGCCCGAGTTCAGGTGCAGGATCTGGCAAATCGTTTGAAGGTCGAACAGCAACGACTCGCCATTTCCAGCAGGTCGACCAAGGCTCAACTTAACGCCCAACGCAGCCGGATCGAACAGTTCAGAGCTTTTGCCAAACTCAAACATGATCAAGTGGAGGGCCTCAAGGTACGCGCCGGCTCGGCCGGAGTGTTGCAACAGGTGTCAGTCCAGGTCGGACAGCAGGTAACACCCGGTTTCGACATCGCCCGAGTCGCGGATCCCGCCTCTCTCAAGGCTGAATTGAGGATCGCCGAAACCACAATCAAGGACGTTAGGTTGGGTCAACCGGTCGAGGTTGACACCCGCAACGGCATCATTCAGGGACGCGTTTCGCGTATTGACCCGGCGGCCCGCGAGGGCACATTCACAGTTGACGTGGCTCTAACGGGCCCATTGCCAGGTAGCGCCCGACCCGATCTGACGGTTGACGGAACGATAGAACTTGAGCGACTGGAAAACGTTCTGCATGTCAGTCGACCCGCATTCGCGCAGGGGCAATCAACGATGAGCATGTTTCGAGTGACCGCTGATGGTAGTGAGGCATCCCGCACGCCGGTCGTGCTGGGCCGAACATCGGTCAACAGCGTGGAAATAATCAGCGGCCTGCGCGAAGGCGACCAGGTGATTCTGTCTGACACCACCGCCTGGGACAATTACGACCTGATAAGACTTCGCTAATCACGAGACTTTGGTCCTGGGTCTTTGAACTTTGGACTTCTCGGGTCATGAAGTCAGTACCACCTCGCGGTAGCGGGTGGGTCTGTCATTGCTGATGCTAACTTCCGATTATCAAAATTGACGATTGCCACGTTGAACCCACCCGCTACCGCGAGGTGGTACTGACTTCATGATCCGAGAAGTCCAAAGAGCCTAAAGACCCAGGACCAGAGCCCGAAGACCGGAACTGAGAACCCCGGGCTTACTAAATCAAGGAGACCCAACAAAGATGAGTTCAACCCAACCTCTTATTCATCTCTCAGACGTGAAGAAGATCTTCTACACGGATGAGGTTGAAACCCATGCCCTATCCGGTATCCACCTCGATATTCACAAGGGTGAATACATTTCGATTGCCGGCCCATCGGGATGTGGCAAATCAACGCTGCTCTCGATTCTCGGATTGCTCGATACGCCATCCGATGGTGAATACGTTCTCAACGAGAACGCCGTGGAAAACCTCTCACTATCTCAGCGTGCGCGCATCCGCAACCGCGAAGTAGGTTTCATTTTCCAGAGTTTCAATCTTATCGGCGATCTCAACGTCTACGAAAACGTAGAACTTCCTCTGACGTATCGCGGGATGAATTCGGCGGATCGCAAAGAGCGTGTGACCGCTGCTCTCGAACGAGTAGGTATGGCGCATCGTGCCAAGCATTTGCCCAGCCAACTTTCGGGCGGTCAACAACAACGCGTGGCAGTAGCGCGAGCGGTCGCCGGTCAACCCAGCATCCTTCTGGCAGACGAGCCCACGGGAAATCTCGATTCAACCAACGGCGAAGTGGTGATGGAGCTGCTGCGGGAGTTGCATCGCGGCGGCGCCACCATCTGCATGGTCACGCACGACCCTCGCTACGCGCAGCACGCCGACCGAATCGTGCACCTCTTTGACGGCTTGATTGTGGAAGAGGAAACAGGCGCCCAGCGAAGACAGGCTGAGAAGGAACTAAAAGAGAGCGGGTTTGGAGCAATCTCGTGATTAGCCTCCGTAATGTCGACAAATTCTTTTCTCAGGGGACGACGAAGACCTATGTCCTGCGTCGCATCGACCTTGATATCAAACCAGGCGAGTTCGTCTCCATCATGGGACCGTCCGGCGCCGGCAAGTCGACCTTGTTGCATATCATTGGCATGCACGACCACTCCTGGACCGGCGAGTACCAATTCGACGAGGTGGCAGTTCACACTCTGGATCACAAGAAGCGGGGCCAGCTGCGCAACAGCAACATCGGCTTCGTCTTTCAGAGCTATCACCTGCTTGACGATCAGACAGTTTTCGAAAATCTCGAACTGCCGCTTTCGTATCGTGACGTCGGCCGGAAAGACCGGCAGTCGATAGTGTGCGACACGTTGGATCGCTTCCAGATCGTCGGCAAAAAGGATCTCTTCCCCACACAACTTTCAGGTGGTCAACAACAACTCGTGGGAATTGCCCGAGCGGTGGTAGCTAAACCCCGCCTGATTCTTGCCGATGAGCCGACGGGAAACCTTCACTCGGGCCAGGGCAAGGAAATCATGGACATGTTCAAGCACTTGAACAACGAAGGCACCACCATCATTCAGGTTACCCACTCCGAAACCAATGCCGCCTATGGCAATCGCATCGTCCGACTCGAGGATGGCTGGATCGTAAAAGAATGATAGCCGCGAGAAGTCTTATGAATAGCATTAACGCAAATCCCCTGGGGGTTCCTGGCGCCCGTGCTCTGATCGCAGACGATCAACCGGATGTGGTAACCGCGCTGCGTTTGCTACTCAGAGGAGCCGGCTATCAAACCGAAGGGGTTAACTCGCCGGCGGCCGTGATAGACGCGATCAAGCAGGGAGATTTCGATCTGGTCTTGATGGACCTCAATTATGCCCGCGACACCACGTCGGGTCAGGAAGGCCTGGAACTGATAACTCGCATTCGCGCGCTCGATAACACTCTGCCAGTGGTGGTGCTAACGGCCTGGGGTTCGGTGGAGCTGGCGGTGGAAGCGATGCACCGCGGCGTACGCGATTTCGTCTTAAAGCCCTGGGACAACTCAGAACTGCTCAAGAGTTTGCAGACCCAAATCGAACTGGGCCGTCGGCGACGCCAAAGACGACGGGAGAACAAGGTTCGCCAAGGCATTCAACACCGGCTGCGTCAGGAGCTGACTGAATCGCAGGAAATTCAAGCGGCTTTGCTGCCCAGGGATCTACCTCAAATCGATGGTATCGAATTGGCAGTAGCCTGGCAGCCGGCCCGCACAGTTGGCGGCGACTACTTCGATGTTTCGAAATTTGATGATCGCCATAGCGCCATTTGCATTGCGGATGCGGCCGGAAAGGGTGTGCCTGCGGCGCTCTTGATGTCGAACGTGCAGGCGGTCATGAAATCCTCAGCGTCAGCGGAAGTCAGTCCGAATGATCTGTGTGGACAAGTGAATCGGGTCATGTGCCACAACATGGTTCCGCACAGATTCATCTCCCTGTTCTATGGACTCCTGGATAGTCGCACAAAGAAATTCTCTTATGCCAATGCGGGACATTCTCACCCGATGCTGGTGCGAGGCGACACCTGCGTGCGTCTGAAAGAAGGCGGCCCGGTATTGGGAGTGTTTCCTGACGGCGAGTATGCACAGGGCGAGATCGAGTTGAGATCCGGCGACCGCCTGGTGTTTTTCACCGACGGCGTGACCGAAGCCAGCGATTCTGAGGGCATTGAATTTGGCGATGAGCGTTTGCAGGAATTGCTCTCGCGGCGCGGTTGGTTCAGCGCGGACGAACTCCGAGACCTGATTATGGCAGACGTGGCGGAGTTCAGTGACGGCCCGGTCCAGGACGATGCGACTCTGATCGTCGTTAAGGTCGAATAGAAGAATTTCGGATTTCGGATTTCGGATTTCGAATTTCGCGTTGGTGAGGTTAAGAAATTTTTAAAAGGAGGCAACGGTTCGGACAAGAGACGCCTGGCAGAAACTATTCCGTTCAAGCCAAACAAAATTCGAAATTCGCAATTCGAAATCCGAAATTCCTATCCGAAATCCGAAATTCTTATGGAGTCCCTTCTAAAAGATGTCCGTTACAGCATCAGGTCTCTCATGCGACATCCGGCTATTACCATCGTCGCGATCATCACACTCGCCATTGGGATTGGCGCGAATAGCGCGCTCTTCAGCGTAGTCGACTCGCTGCTCCTCAAGCCGCTTCCATTTCCGGAGCTCGATCGTCTGGTTGCAGTTTGGGAAAATCAGCCTAGCCGCGGAGTCGAACGGAACGAGGCTTCCATGGCGAATTACCTCGACTGGCGAGCTCAGAACCAAAGCTTTGAAAACCTCGCTCTCTATCGCTGGTGGAGTTGCAATCTCACCGGCCAGGAAACGCCGGAACGGATCCAGGGTTTTCTGATCACCGGAAATTTTCTCGACACGCTGGGATCCAAGCCACTATTGGGCCGCGTATTCCAGTCAGACGAGGATCAACCTGGTAAAGATCCCGTCGCAATCCTCACCTATGGTTTATGGCAACGTAGATTCGCGGGCGATCCAAACGTAATTAGCAAGACCATCACCATCAACGGCATTGCCCGCACTGTAGTGGGCGTGATGCCGCAGGGATTCAACTATCCTCCGGGCGCGGAAGTGCTGGCGCCGCTGACCATCACCCCTGAACTCGCCAGAAGCCGGCAGAGTCATTCCTATTACGTTCTCGGTCGCTTGAAACCTGGGGTCACGCTCGCGAGCGCGCAGGCAGATCTGAGCACAATCGCTTCTCGACTGGAAAAAGACTATGCGCAATCGAATACGGGTTGGGGTGTAGTTGCATACCCGATCGTCGAGGACACGGTGCGACTCTACAAGACAGCCACTCTGGCTTTGATGGGAACCGTCGGGTTTGTCCTGCTCATCGTTTGCGCCAACGTCGCAAATCTAATGCTGGCCCGAGCAGCAGGAAGACAGAAAGAAATTGCCTTGCGTGCAGCACTCGGGGCAAGTCGTTGGCGACTGGTCCGGCAACTTTTGACGGAGAGCGTCATCCTTTCACTCGTCGGCGGGGCATTCGGAATTCTGGTGGCCTACTGGACTGTTGATCTGCTTCGCGCTGCCAATCCAGGTGAAGCGGCGAAATTCGCGCCCGGGTTTGATCAGATGGGAGTCAGTTTGCCCGTCCTCGGATTCAATCTCGCCCTGTCAATCTCCGTCGGCTTTTTATTCGGTCTGGCCCCGGCGTGGCAAACGTCAAAAACAGATCTCAACGGTGCACTCAAGGAAGGCGGGCGGCAGACCTCACGAGGATCACATCGCCTGCGCGGGCTGCTTGTGATTTCGGAGGTAGCGCTTTCGCTGATGTTGTTAGTCAGCGCCGGATTACTAATGCGCAGCTTCCTCTCGCTGCTAAAAACCAATCCCGGTTTCAATCCTGACAGCCTTATCACCATGAATCTGATACTGCCCGCCGCAAAGTATAAGGAAAATCCGCAACGCGAGACTTTCTTTTCCGATTTGGTGCGGCGTGTCGAGACTGTACCCGGAGTGGAATCCGCGGCGTTGGTGAATTATCTGCCACTCGGCGGCAGTAATTCTTCCGACGCCTTCTTGATCGAAGGTCTTCCCGAGCCACAACCCGGTCAGGAATTCATGGGGCGTTATCGCGTTTGCACGCCTCGTTACTTCGACACAATGAGAATCCCAATCCTCGAAGGACGCAGCTTCACGGACCAGGATAAGGCCGGCGCGCCACCAGTCATCATCGTCAACGAAACGCTGGCCAAACGATACTGGCCGAATACGTCAGCGATCGGTAAACGCATGCGTTTCATGGCACCCCTGACTGAGGCGCCCTGGATGGAAGTAGTGGGAGTTGTACAGGACGTCAAACATGACCTTAAGACCCCCATTACCGCCGATTTCTATTTACCACACGCCCAGGATTCCTGGGGCTCGATGGTCCTGGTTGCGAAAACCAAAGTCGAACCCATGAGTCTCGCGGCGCCAATCCGCCAGCAGGTGTGGGATATCGACAAGGACCAACCCGTCTTCGCGATTCGCTCCATGGATGAAGTTCGGGCTTTCTCAGTATCCCTTTACAGCTTCTCCTCAGTTTCAATAGGCATCTTCGCTGTCATCGCTCTGATCCTGGCGGTCATAGGGATCTACGGGGTGATGTCTTATGCGGTTTCGCAACGGACTCAGGAAATCGGCATTCGCATGGCGCTCGGGGCGCGCACCGCGGACGTTTTGAAACTCGTGGTGAGAAACGGAATGACGCTCGCCGTGATTGGTGTGGTAGTCGGACTTGCAGGGGCATTCGGAGTCACACGACTGTTGTCGAGTCTATTGGTCGGCGTCACTCCAACTGATGCATTGACGTTTTCGATTGTCACGGCCGGGCTACTTCTGGTGGCTCTGCTCGCCTGCTTCCTGCCGGCTCGGCGCGCAACGAAGGTCGACCCATTGGTAGCGCTTCGATATGAATAGAGGAATTTCGGATTTCGAATTTCGAATTTCCCGTGGATTAGATTGAGCGGTTAAACCAAGAGCAGGTTGAAAGTTAGCCCAGGTTGGGGTCTAGCGCGGGGTGGGGTTAGAGCGCCGATCACCGAATTGACAGAGACACGATCAGGGTAACCAAGACTCGAAACGCGAAAGCCGAAATTCGCAATTCGAAATTCGAAATCGGGATTTTCATTATGGAGACGCTGCTTAAAGACATTCGCTACGGAATCAGAGGGCTGCTCAAGCGTCCGGGCTTCACCGCTATCGCTGTAATCACGCTGGCGCTGGGCATCGGCGCCAACACGGCCATTTTCAGTGTCGTCAATGCAGTTCTACTGCGCCCGCTCGCATTTCAGAACCCGGGGCAACTCGTAACGCTGTGGGAACGAAATCCCAAACAGGGATACGAGCAGAATCCTCCGGCAGCCGGTAACTTCGTTGACTGGCGCGAGCAGAATCGGGTCTTCGCGCAGATGGCGATTTACGCGCCTTCGAGAAAATTTAATCTCAGTCGCGGAGATCAACCAGAGCGTATCAACGGGGCGGCAGTCTCATCTTCTCTATTTGATTTGTTGGGTGTGCGTCCCGACCTGGGGCGCACCTTTTCATCTGAGGACGAACAGCCCGGGAAGGATCAAGTGGCGCTCATCAGTAAGAGTCTTTGGCAAAGACACTTTTCGGCTGATGGCAATCCGGTGGGACGGCAGATCACTCTCGACAACAAAACCTACACAATCGTTGGGGTGATGCCGGAAGGCTTCCAATTTCCGGGTGGGAGCGGAACGGTGTTGCGCATCTTTACACCGGAGGTCGCAGAGCTATGGGTTCCTCTCGTCCTGGACGCTGACACCCTTAGCCAACGCTCGGCTCACTCGTTGAACGTCATTGCTCGTCTCAAACCCGGAATAACCGTGGAACAGGCGACGGCAGAGATGGACGTCATTCAACAGCGAATTGAGAAGCAATACCCGACGTTTTATGTTGGCTCTAACGTCAAGGTTGTTCCTCTCGCAGAGCAGATCGTCGGCAAGGCACGCCGGCCTTTGCTGGTCCTCTGGGGCGCTGTTGCATTCGTGCTCCTCATCAGCTGTGCGAACGTCGCCAATCTGCTGCTCTCTCGGTCCAGTTCGCGCAAGAAAGAGTTTGCTCTTCGCGCGGCACTCGGCGCGGGTTGCCTTCGCATCATTCGCCAGTTGCTGACCGAGAGTTTGCTCCTTTCTTTCGCCGGAGGGATCACAGGAACGTTGCTGGCAGCTTGGGGAGTGCAGGTTGTGTCAACAATCGTGCCCTCTGATTTCCCGCGTCGTGGAGAAATTGCCATCGACGGTTGGGTGCTTGGGTTCACTCTGCTCATCTCAATGTTGACGGGCATCATCTTCGGACTAGCTCCAGCCATACAGTCAACAAAAATGGATCTAACGGAGGCTCTCAAGGCCAGCGGTAGAAATTCCGCGGGATCCAGTCATCGTCATAGCCTGCGCAGCCTGCTGGTGATGTCGGAGATGGCCATGGCACTGGTTCTTCTGATCGGTGCTGCCCTGATGATTCAGAGTTTTCTCCGGTTGAGACAAGTCGGCGCCGGGTTCACGTCAGACAATGTCCTGACGATGGAAGTGTCGTTGCCTCTTAGCAGTTATCCGCCTGAACGCAGACCTGTTTTCTTCCAACAACTGCTTGAGCGCACCCGATCCGTTCCCGGCGTGCAGGTAGTTGCCGCCGCAAAACATCTTCCGCTTAGCGGCGACAACATGAACTTTGCATTCGATATAGAGGGACAACCTTTCCCGCCAGGCAGGTCTCCGGGCGCCGATGTTCGTTTCGTCACCGCGGATTACTTCAAAGCGCTAAGGATATCCCTCATCAAAGGCCGCGCTTTCAGTGAAAGCGATGGCCCGCAAGCGCCGCATGTTCTCCTAATAAATAAGGCCATGGCTGATCGCTTCTTCCCTAATGAGGACCCTATAGGCAAGCGACTGCAATTGGGCATCAACAGCTTCGCTGGGCAAATCGTCGGCATCGTCGGAAATGTGAAGCACGTTGGTCTGGATGCGGAGGTTAACGATGAAGTCTACCTGCCGTATTCACAGGGGCCGTTTGCCTTGGATATGACGTTGCTGGCGCGCACGACTGGCGACCCGATGAGCCTTTCGGGGGTGATCCGAAATGAACTGGCAACTCTCGACAAGCAGGTATCGATCGGGAAAGTGCGAACCATGGATACGATCGCGTCAGAGTCAGTCGCGCAACCCCGCTTCCGCACCCTCTTGCTGGGCTTGTTTGGAATCGCAGCCTTGCTGCTGGCTTCTATTGGTATCTACGGGGTGATGTCTTACGCAGTCACTCAGCGCACGCAAGAGATCGGCATCCGCATGGCGCTCGGCGCGCAGGTGGGTGACGTGCGTAAGCTGGTAATCAGAAATGGAATGACGTTGGCCCTGATCGGGGTGGCCATCGGACTTGCCGGAGCATATGCACTAACTCGATTGATGGCAAGTTTGCTCTTTGGAATAAGTTCGACCGACGTCCCAACATTCGCTGCCATTTCAGCGGGGCTGGTCGCCGTGGCGCTGATTGCGTGTTACATCCCGGCGCGACGCGCGACGAAAGTCGATCCGTTGGTAGCGCTGCGATACGAATGAGAATTTCGGATTGCGGATTTCGAATTTCGTCTGGCGCAAGCAGGACGGCCCAAGGGAGAAGGCACTTATGACGATCGCAAACGGGCAAGCTAAAGATCAGAGCTCGAGATTCGAAAGACGAAATCCGCAATTCGAAATCCGAAATCCGAAATCCGAAATCCTAAAAACCATGATTTCACAAACCCTCCAAGACATCCGCTACGGCCTTCGCATGCTGGCCAAGAATCCTGGTGTCAGTCTCGTCGCTGTCATCACCCTGGCGCTGGGCATCGGCGCCAATTCCGCGATCTTCAGCGCTGTGAGCGCTTTCGTATTTCGTCCGCTTCCGGTTTCTGAGCCCGATCAACTGGTCAGGCTGATGGAGGTCAAGCAGGACCGGACCTCCGACGAACTCTCCTATCCCGACTACCGAGACTATCGCGACCAGAGCACGCTGTTCGCTGGATTGGCGGTTGAGGAAATGGCGCAGGTCGCATTTGGCACCGAAACCGAAAACGACGTGATCTGGGGTCAGGTAGTTAGTGGCAACTACTTTGACGTCCTGCGAGTTAAGCCCGTTATTGGTCGCGCTTTCGCGCCGGAAGAAGATCGCACCCCTGGCTCACACCCCGTCGTAGTTTTCAGTCATAGCTTTTGGCAGCGCCGGCTGGGCGCCGATCAGAACATTGTTGGTAAGACAGTTCACCTGAACGGTCGCTCCTATAACGTGATCGGCATCGCGCCTGAGTATTTCAAAGGTACCGAGTTTAGTTTGTCGCTCGACTTCTGGGTGCCGATTATGATGATGGAGGACCTCGGGCGTTCTCCTCAACTGCTTACCTCACGCGACAGTCACTCGCTCAATGTACTGGGCCGTTTGAAACCCGACGTGTCTCAGGCTCAGGCCTCGTCTGAACTGGCCGCGATTGCGCAGCGTTTGAATCAGTCGTATCCGAACGAACGCGCTGCCAACACAAGCGCCAGGGTCCTTAATGAAATCGAAGGACGGTTTGACGACGCCGCACCAGTCATTAGAAGCGGCGCCGCCATCGCCATGGCCATTGTCGGTCTGGTGTTGCTGATTGCCTGTGCCAACGTCGCAAATCTAATGCTGGCCCGAGCATCTGCGCGCCGAAAAGAAATCGGTGTCCGCCTGGCCCTGGGCGCCAGTCGTGCCCGTTTAATTCGTCAACTGCTGACCGAGAGTTTGATGCTGTCAATCCTGGGCGGAGTTTTGGGGTTGCTGCTCGCCTTTTGGGTAACTCACTTGATGCAAGCGTTTGCTCCGTCTCTTCCATACAACTTCGTGGACGATATCTTTGCAGTTGATTACCGCACTCTAATCTTCACGATGGTCATTTCCCTCATGACGGGCCTGATCTTCGGACTGGCTCCGGCGTGGCAATCCTCAAACACAAGCGTCTTTCCAGTTCTGAAGGAAGACAGCGCGCCGGCTCTGCGCGGGATCGGCCGGCGCATTACGCTGCGAAATTCACTGGTGGTCGCCCAGATGGCCCTGTCTCTGTTGGTGCTGATTTGCGGTGGACTGTTCATCAAGAGTTTTCGTAACGCGCAGTCGATGGACCCCGGCTTTGTCACCAGTGGAGTCATGCTCGCTTCTATCAATCCCCAATTCGTTGGATACACCGACGAGCAAACGAAGAACTTCTTTAAGCAGATAGTCGAACGAGCCGCAACTCTGCCAGGGGTTAAGTCTGCGAGCCTGACCCGCTTGATGCCGCTGGGCGACAGCTCAAATTCGCACGGCCCGATTCTGAAAGAGGGCGAAACTCTGGCGCGTGGCAGCGAGGGTCTCAACGTCAGGAACAGCACAGTCAGCCCGGGTTATTTCAAGACTCTGGAGATCCCCATCATCGATGGACGCGACTTTGACGAACGAGACGAGCAGGGCAAGCAGCGGGTGGTGATTGTTAACCAGAAGATGGCGGAAGTTATTTGGCCGGGCGAGAGCGCGATTGGAAAACGACTCTTCATCGGGACCGACAGCCGCGAGCCGATTGAAGTCATCGGCGTCGTGAAAACCGGCAAGTATCAATCAATCGCCGAGGAACCGAGGCCTTTTTATTACTACCCGATGGCCCAGCGACGTCCCGGCAGAATGACTCTTTTGCTTCGTACTGATCAAGACCCTCGATCTCTGGTTGGCGGACTACGCCGCGAGGTGGAGTCGCTTGATCGACGTATGCCCTTGTTCGACGTCAAGACGATGACTCAACACATGTCTTACGCCTTTTGGGGCCCGAAGATGGCGGCCACTCTATCGCTGGCATTCGGACTGGTAGCGCTGGTGCTGAGTGCTGTCGGCCTCTACAGCGTGATGGCTTATGTCGTTTCGCAACGCACACGCGAGGTCGGTATCCGCATAGCGTTAGGTGCGCAGCGTGGTGACGTTCTGAAGTTGATCGCAAGTCAGGGGATGAGGCTGGCGCTGGTTGGACTCGCGATAGGCCTGGCACTTTCTCTGGTGCTGTCGCGAGTCTTGTCGACGATGTTGATTGGCATTAGTGCCTACGACGTAACTCCGTTCGTCGTCGTGCCGCTATTGCTGGCCATTGTGGCGCTCATCGCTTGCCTGGTGCCGGCGCGACGCGCGACGAAAGTCGATCCATTGGTGGCGCTGCGGTATGAGTGAGGAGAATTTCGGATTTCGGATTTCGAATTTCGCATAGCGTAAGTGAAACATATTTTACGTTGGGCTCAATCGACGAAACAGAATTCAAGATGGGCGAGAAGAATTTCCCGTGGATTAGCTTGAGCGGTTAAAAGCGCAGGTTGAAAGCTAGCGCAGCTTGAAAGTTAGTCCAGGTCTACCGCGGGTGGGGGTTAGAGCGCCGATTACCGAATTGACGAAGTCCCGATCAAGGTAACCCAAGACTCGGAACGCGAAATCCGAAATTCGCAATTCGAAATTCGCAATTCGAAATTCGAAATCTTAAAAGGTTGGGAGCAAATCATGGACGGCCTTCTAAAAGACATTCGTTATGCGGCGCGCGGCCTGCTGAAGCACCCGGGATTTACGGCGATCGTGGTCCTGACTCTCATGCTGGGCATCGGCGCGAGCACGGCCATTTTCAGTGTCGTCAACACAGTGGTGTTGCGGCCGTTGCCTTACAACGACGCCGGCAACATCGCCGTGATCCAGGAACTCAACCGGGAAGGCAAGCGCGTGCAGGCTACCCCGGCGAACTTTCTCGACTGGCGCGCGCAAAACACAGTCTTCGAAAACCTGGCCGCCATTCACACTCGCAATGCCAATCTCACCCTCTCGGATCAAGCAGATCGTCTTGATGTCGCGATGACGTCGGCAAACTTCTTCTCGGTCTTTGGTGTGCAACCTCAATACGGACGCTTGTTCATTCCAGCGGATGAGCAAGCAGGTCATGCGCCTGTTGTCGTCATCAGTCACTCGTTGTGGCAAAGGCGGTTTGCCAGCGATCCGGAGATCGTGGGCAAACCCATCACACTCGATGGCCAAAACTACAACGTGATCGGCATCGCGCCAGTGGGTTTTGAATATCCCGACAAGACCGAAGCGTGGTTGCCTCCGTTGAAATTAGCGCCAACCCTAAATGAACGCATGGACCCAACTCAGGTGCGTGGTTTTGGGTTTCTGAGCACCGTCGCGCGGCTCAAACCTGGCATCTCGCTGCAGCAGGCGAGCGCTGAAATGGAAACCATCACCGCCAGGTTGCGGCAACAGTATCCCGACACCAACAACCGTCGTTTCAATCGAGTCGTTTCGCTGCACAAGCATTTGGTGGGCGACACGGATGAAATGTTGATGTTGTTATTCGGCGCTGTGACCTTTGTTCTGCTGATCGCCTGTGCCAACGTCGCGAACCTTTTGCTGGCGAGCGCGGCCTCACGTCAGAAGGAAATAGCAATTCGTCTTGCCATGGGAGCATCGCGATGGCGCCTGATGCGCCAACTGCTCACTGAAAGCACGATGCTCGCGCTCGCCGGTGGGGCGTTGGGGCTAATACTCGCGCTGTGGGGAGTAGCGTTGATGATCAGGCTATTGCCCGCCGATTTCCCGCGCGCCGCTGAAATCAATATGGACTGGCGTGTGCTCGGCTTCACGCTCGTCGCTTCCGTGCTCACCGGCATTCTGTTTGGCCTGGCTCCCGCTCTGCAATTCTCGAAGGGCGATGTGCAGGATTCGCTGAAAGAGTCCGGACGTTCAACTGCCGGAAGCGTGTCGCACACGCGCATGCGACACTTGTTGATTGTCACGGAAGTGGCCTTGTCAGTTGTGTTACTCGCCGGAGCGGGGCTGCTGTTCCGCAGTTTTCTGCAATTGCAGTCGGTTCACACCGGGTTTACGGCGCAGCAGGTTCTAACGCTCCGGCTCTCACCCTCGGGCGCCAACTATCAGCGCGACACCGACTACACCTCGTTCTACAACAACGTTATCGCCCGCATCAGTGCAATTCCCGGGGTGCAAGCGGTTGGTGTGATTAATACCCTGCCTCTGAGCAAAGGCCCAACGGCCGGGTTCAGGATAGAAGGGCGACCGCCTCTCACATTGGATAAGTGGCCCGGAGGTAACTATCGCAGCGTCACTCCCGACTACTTTCGCGCAATGAACATCCCCGTTGTGACCGGGCGCGGGTTTACGGAGCGCGACAGAGACGGCGCGCCGCTCACGATGGTCATTAATCAGGCGCTCGCCCGCCGCGACTTCCAGAACGAAGATCCGATCGGTAAGCGGATCAACTTTGGAAACACAGATTCGAATCAGCAACCCGTGTGGTTCGAAATCATCGGCGTCGCGAACGATGTTCGCAGTCTGGAGCTGAAAGAAGAACCAGCTCCTGAGTTCTATCTTTCGGCACTACAAGATCCAAATGCCGCCGCGTCAGTGGTGATTCGTACGGCGATCGAGCCTCAAAGCGTCGTCTCGGAAATCCGTCGCATTGTTGTCGAAGTCGACAAATCGACTCCGGTGACTGACGTGAAAACGATGGAACACATCGTGGAAGCGGCGACCACTCAACCCCGATTCAATTTGTTTCTGCTGGGACTCTTCGGCGGCATCGCCCTGCTGCTGTCAGCTGCCGGGATTTACGGAGTCACAGCTTATGGCGTGACCCAAAGGACCCACGAGCTTGGCATTCGGCTGGCGCTCGGGGCCCAGGTCGGCGATGTGCTGAAGATGATTCTTCGTCAGGGAATGATGGTGATTGTTCTTGGTCTGGTGATTGGCCTGGGAGCTTCGTTTGCGCTGACGAGGCTGCTCAACAGTTTGCTTTTTGGCGTGAGCGCAACTGACCCGTTGACGTTCGTAGGAATCACGTTGGCGTTGGCACTGGTCGGACTGATTGCTTGCTACATCCCGGCGCGACGCGCGACGAAGGTGGATCCGCTCGTAGCGCTGAGATACGAGTAGGAGAATTTCGAATTTCGGATTTCGAATTTCGGATTTCGTTCGGCGCAAGCAGAAGAGCTTAAATGGGAAAGTGTTTATGGCTAAGCGAATAGGACAGATTAAAGATCACAACTCGAGATTCGACAGGCGAAATCCGCAATTCGAAATCCGA
>Ga0187892_10001737_pt1 | contig 47800 bp, 45 predicted proteins | sample MA1701073metaG_FD_139345 | JGI IMG/M metagenome (GOLD analysis project Ga0187892, IMG submission 139345) | Bio-ooze microbial communities from a basaltic lava cave in the Kipuka Kanohina Cave System on the Island of Hawaii, USA - MA170107-3 metaG ...
GGCACGACGATCAGCGTCTTGTTCTTGTGCGGCGAGCCGTCGGAGGTGTTGGCGAGCAGGCACATCCAGTCGGCCTGCAGGCTGTTGGTGATCCACATCTTGGCGCCGTTGATGACGTAGTCGGCGCCGTCCTTGCGCGCCGTGGTGCGGATCGAGGCGACGTCCGAGCCAGCGCCCGGCTCGGAAACGCCGATGCAGGCGACGTGGTCGCCGGAGATCGCGGGGGCGAGGAACTGCCGGCGCAGCTCGTCGGAGCCGAAGCGCGCGAGCGCCGGCGTCGCCATGTCGGTCTGCACGCCGATCGCCATCGGCACGCCGCCGCAGCGGATGTGGCCGAGCGTCTCGGCCATCACCATGGCGTAGCTCCAGTCCAGGCCCGCGCCGCCGTAGGCCTCGGGCTTGGTGAGGCCCAGCAGCCCGAGGTTGCCGAGCTTCTTGAACACCTCGTGTGCCGGGAACTGCTCGGCCTCCTCCCACTCGTCGACGTGGGGGTTGATCTCCTGGTCGATGAAGCGCTTCAGGTTCCTGCGGATCTCCTCGTGCTCCTGCGTGAATTGCATGCCGCCTCCCGGGTCTCTCATGGTCGCGCCACGCCGAACTGGACCGGTCGCAGCGCGCGCGCATCGGCGTCCTTGCAGATCGAAAGCGCGAAGCCGAGGACGTTCCTCGTGTCGCGCGGGTCGATGATGCCGTCATCCAGCAGGTGCGCGCTCGTCACGAAGGCGCTCTGCTGGCGCTCGAAATTGTCGACGATGCGCCGCTTCAGCTCTTCGGTTTTCTCCCGGTCCACCGGCTGGCCCTTGCGCCTCGCGCCCGCCTCCGTGACGATCGCCATGGTGAGCGCGGCCTGCTCCGCGCCCATCACCGCGGTGTGCGCGTTCGGCCAGGAAAAGAGGAACCGCGGCCGGTAGGCGCGCCCGCACATGCCGTAGTTGCCGGCGCCGTAGGAGGCGCCGCACATCAGCGTGATCTGCGGCACGCTCGCGTTCGACACCGCCTGGATCATCTTCGAGCCGTGCTTGATCATCCCGGCTTCCTCGGACGATCTTCCGACGATGTAGCCGGTCGTGTTCTGCAGATAAAGGATCGGCAGGCCCGCCTGGCAGCAGGACTGAATGAAGTGCGTCGCCTTGTTCGAGCCCGCCGGGTCGAGCGGCCCGTTGTTAGTGACGATACCGACCCGGAAGCCTTGCACCGCAGCGTGACCGCACACCGTGGCGGGACCGTAGTCGGGCTTGAAGTCGAGGAAATCCGAATCGTCCACGAAGCGCGCGATCGCCTCGCGCATGTCCACGGGCTTTCTCGGATCCTCGGGCATCACCCCGAGCAACTCCTCCGCGGCGTAGCGCGGCGGCTCGCCGCCCGGGGCTGTGCCCTGCGTCCATCCGACGCGCCCGAGCACCTCGCGCGCAAGCCGCACGCCGTCCGAATCGTCCTCGGCGAGGTATTCGCCGAGCCCCGAAACGTGGGTGTGCATGACCGCGCCGCCGAGCTCCTCGTCGGTCGCGATCTCGCCGGTCGCCGCCTTCAGCAACGGCGGCCCGGCGAGGAAGGCTTTTGCCCGCCCCCGCACCATGATCACGTAGTCCGAGAGCCCGGGCATATAGGCGCCGCCCGCGGTCGAGGAGCCGTGCACCACGGTCAGGACCGGCAGGCCGGCCGCGGAAAGCCGCGCCAGGTTATAGAAGATCGCGCCGCCGTGAATGAAGCCCTCGACGCGGTACTTGAGGAGGTTTGCGCCCGCGGACTCGACCAGGTGCACGAAGGGGAGCTTGTTCTCGAGCGCGAGCTCCTGCGCGCGCAGGAGCTTCTCGCGTCCCATGTGCTGGATCGCGCCGGCGTCGATCCCCGAGTCGCTCGCCACCACCATCGCGCGCACCCGCGCGACGTACCCGATCCCGGCGATCATGCCGCCGCCTGGGATGGACTTCTCGGGGTCCGCGTGGTCGAGGCAATAGCCGGCCATCGAGGAAAGCTCGAGCCAGGGGGCACCGGCATCGAGCAGCCGCGCGATGCGCTCGCGCGGCAGGAGTTGCCCGCGGCGCTCGAACAGGGGCTTCGCCTTGGCCGATTCGTCGCGCGTGCGGGCCTCGAGCGCGCGCAGCCGCGCGATCAGCTCGAGCATGCGCGCCCGGTTGCGCGCGAACGCCTCCGAGCCGATGTCGAGTTGCGAATCGATCGCAGGCACTAGTCGAGCACCCTGGGTTTGCGCGCGAGGTGAAAGCCCTCGAACGCCTCGGTCTTCGCCGCCTGCTGCGGCGCGTGGTGGCGCTTGGCGTTCGGCACCGCGCCGTCCACCCGGATGCAGGCGCCGGAGACGAACGCGGCCGCGGGCGAGAGCAGGTACACGATCGCCGCCGAGACTTCCGACTCGGTGCCGAGGCGCCCGGCGGGAACGTGCTTGTGCAGCGCGCGGATGTGCGCCGCCATCTCGGGCGGATAGTGGTCGAGGCCGCTCGAGGCGATCCAGCCCGGGGCGACGGCGTTGACGCGCACCGGCGCCCATTCGAAGGCCGCGGTCTCGGTGAGATTGAGCATGCCGGCGCGCGCCGCGCCCGAGTGACCCATGCCGGGCATCCCCAGCCACATGTCGGCGACGATGTTGACGATCGCGCCCCGGCGCTCTGACTTCATCCATTGCGTGTAGCACTCGCGCGCAAACAGGAACCCGCCGGTGAGATTGGTGCGCACCACCGCGTCCCAGCCCTTGGCCGAGATCGCCTCGAGCTGCGCGGCGAACTGCCCGCCCGCGTTGTTGACGAGCGCGTCGATGCGCCCGCAGTCGGCGAGGATCTGCGCGACCGTTTCATGCACCCGTACTTCCTCCCGGATGTCGCAGACGTACGCCTGCGCCTTCCCGCCCGAAGCGGCGATCTCGCCTGAAACTGTCTGCAGCTTGTCGGGCTTGCGGCCCACGAGCGCGACCCTCGCCCCGAGCGAAGCGAGCTCGTGCGCCGTGCAGCGCCCGAGCCCGGAGCCGCCGCCGGTGACGACGGCGACCTGGCCGTCGAACAGGCCCGGGCGGAAGATCGAGCGGTAGCCGGAAGGGATGGTCACGGTTTCACAAAGCAAATGCTTGGTGAGTGTGGAACAAGGGTTATCATTCGTCAATTCGCCGCCGAGCGCCTGCAGTGATCCCGCGTACCCTGTTCAAGCCCGAGCACGAGACCTTCCGCGACAGCGTGCGGCGCTTCATGGAAGCGGAGGTCGTGCCGAACGACGAGCGCTGGCAGGAGCAGGGCTACGTGGACAAGGAGGTCTGGCGCAAGGCAGGCGCGCACGGGTTGCTGTGCTGCTCGATGCCCGAGGAGTACGGCGGGTCGGGCGCCGACAAGCTCTACAGCGTGGTGCTGATGGAGGAGCAGGCGCGGGCCAACAACTCCTCGCTCGGCTGGGGCCTGCACTCCGAGATCGTCGCCCCCTACCTGCTGCACTACGGCGGCGACGGGCTGAAGAGGAAGTACCTGCCCAAGATGGCCTCGGGCGAGATGATCGGCGCCATCGCCATGAGCGAGCCGGGCGCGGGCTCCGACCTCCAGGCGGTGAAGACGACCGCCCTGATGAAGGGCGACCGCTACCTCGTCAACGGCTCCAAGACCTTCATCACCAACGGCTGGAATGCCGATCTCGTCATCGTGGTCGCGAAGACCGACCCCGCGAAGGGCGCCAAGGGCACGAGCCTCGTCGTCGTGGACACCTCGATGAAGGGTTTCTCCAAGGGCAAGCGGCTCAAGAAAATGGGCCTGAAGGGCCAGGACACCGCCGAGCTCTTCTTCGACAACGTCGAGGTCCCGGCCGACAACCTGCTCGGCCAGGAGAACAACGGCTTCATCTACCTGATGCAGGAGCTGCCATGGGAGCGCATGCAGATCGCGATCGCGGCGGCCGCCAAGGCGGAAGCCGCGATCGACTGGACGCTCGCCTACGTGCGCGAGCGCAAGGCTTTCGGCAAGCCCCTGGCAGGGTTCCAGACCACGCGCTTCAAGCTCGCGGAGCTTGCGACCGAGGCGCAGGTGGCGCGCGTGTTCGTCGACCGCTGCATCGAGCTGCTGCTGGAGAAGAAGCTCGACACCGCGACCGCGTCGATGGCCAAGTACTGGACCTCGGACCTCGAGAACCGCATCATCGACGAGTGCCTGCAGCTGCACGGCGGCTACGGCTACATGTGGGAGTTTCCGATCGCGCGCGCCTACGTGGACGCGCGCGTGGCGCGCATCTACGGCGGCACCAACGAGATCATGAAGGAAGTGATCTCGCGGTCCATGGGATTAGGAGGCAAGGATGGCTGAGGCAATGGTTTTCGACGCAATTCGCACGCCGCGCGGCAAGGGCAAGAAGGACGGCTCGCTGCACGAAGTGAAGCCGATCACGCTGCTCTCGGGCGTGCTCAGGGACCTGCAGCGGCGCCACGATCTCGACACCTCGCAGGTGGACGACGTCGTCATGGGCTGCGTGACTCCGGTGGGCGAGCAGGGCTCGTGCATCGCCAAGACCGCGGCGCTCGCCGCCGGCTGGGACTGGCACGCGGCGGGGGTGCAGCTCAACCGCTTCTGCGCCTCGGGGCTGGAAGCCGTCAACATCGCGGCGCAGAAGGTGCGCTCGGGCTGGGAAGACCTGGTGGTGGCGGGGGGCGTCGAGTCCATGTCGCGCGTGCCGCTCGGCACCGACCGCGGCGCCTGGGCCTGCGACCCGGAGACCGCGTTCTACACCGGCTTCATCCCGCAGGGCATCAGCGCGGACCTGATCGCGACGCTCGAGGACTTCTCGCGCGAGGAGGTGGACGCGTTCGCGCTGCGCTCGCAGAAGCGCGCCGCGGCGGCGCGCGAGGCCGGGCGCTTCGCCCGCTCGCTCGCGCCGGTGAAGGACGGGGTCGGGGACACGGTGCTCGACCAGGACGAGTTCATCAAGCCGCACACCACGATGGAAGGGCTCGCATCGCTCAAGCTCTCCTTCGACAAGATGGGCGAGACGGGCTACGACGCGGTCGCGATCCAGCGCTACCCGCAGGTCGAGCGCATCCGCCACGTGCACACCGCCGGCAACTCCTCCGGCATCGTCGACGGCGCCGCGGCGGTGCTGATCGGCAGCGAAGAGAAAGGCAAGCAGCTCGGTCTCGAGCCGCGCGCACGCATCCTGGCGACGGCGCTCTCCGGCGCCGATCCGACCATCATGCTCACGGGCCCGATGCCCGCGGCGCGCAAGGCCCTTGCCAAGGCGAGGATGAAGATCGAGCAGATCGAGCTCTTCGAGGTGAACGAGGCCTTCGCCGTTGTGCCGATGAAGTTCATGAAGGAGTTGCACGTCTCCGACGAGATCGTGAACGTAAACGGCGGCGCGATCGCCATGGGCCACCCGCTCGGCGCCACCGGCGCCATGATCCTCGGCACGCTCATCGACGAGCTCGAGCGCCGCAAGCTCCGCTACGGCCTCGCCACGCTCTGTGTCGGCGGCGGCATGGGGATCGCGACCATCGTCGAGCGGCTGTAAACCGGGAAAAGAAGTCGTCCCCGCAGGCTTCCGGCGGGGACCCACCATGTCGATTCGCTTCGAGCAAGGCGCCGACGGCGTCGTCACCCTCACGTTTGACGAGCCCGGCGCCGCGGTCAACACCATGAGCGCCGCCTGGCAGGCGGCGTTCGCCGGGGCGGTCGCGCGCCTGCAGAAGGAGAAGGATTCCTACAGGGGCGTCATCCTGTGCTCGGCGAAGAAGACCTTCTTCGCGGGCGCGGAGCTCAAGGACGTGCTCAAGTACGGACCCGAAGACGGGCCCAAGGTCTTCGGCTGGGTCGAAGGCGTGAAGAAGCACATGCGCGCCCTCGAGCGGCTCGGCAAGCCGGTCGTCGCGGTGATCGAGGGCGCGGCGCTCGGCGGCGGCTGGGAGGTCGCGCTCTGCGCGCACTGCCGCGTCGTGCTCGACGATCCCAAGGTCCAGCTCGGCGTTCCCGAGGTGACACTCGGGCTCCTGCCGGGCGCGGGCGGCGTCACCAAGATGGTCCGCATGCTCGGCTTGCAGGCGGCCTTTCCGTACCTCGTCGAGGGCAAGACCTTCAATCCCCAGGAAGCAGCGAAGCTGGGTCTGATCCAGGGCTTGGGCGCGAACCGCGAGGTGCTCTTCGCCATGGCGCGCGAGTGGATCGCGAAAAACCCCTCGCCGAAGCAGCCGTGGGACGAGGAAGGCTACCGCGTGCCCGGCGGCTCGCCCGCGAGCCCGCAGATCTCGCAGATGCTCTCGATCGCGCCGGCCATGTTGACGGAGAAGACGCGCGGCCTCCTGCCGGCGCCCGAGGCGATCATGGCGGCGATGGTCGAGGGTCTGTACGTGGACTTCGACACCGCGCTGCGGGTCGAGTCGCGCTACCTGGCGAAGCTCGCGGTCGGCCAGGTGGCGAAGAACCTGATCGCGCTGTTCTTTCACCGCACCGCCATCAAGTCCGGCGCCTCGCGGCCCAAGGACGTGCCGAAGTGGAAAGCGACCAAGGTCGGCATCCTCGGCGCCGGCATGATGGGCGGCGGCATCGCCTGGGCGAACGCGAGCCGCGGCGTGCCCTGCGTGCTGAAGGACGTGTCGCTGCAGAAGGCGCAGGCCGGCAAGGGCTACTCGCAGAAGCTGCTGGCGAAACGGGCGCGCGCCGACGGCGCCGAGATCCTCGGCCGCATCCAGCCCACGGGCGAAGCGAAGGACCTCGCGGGCTGCGACCTGATCATCGAGGCGGTGTTCGAGAGGCGGGAGCTCAAGGCGCAGGTCACCCGAGAGGCGGAGCCGTTTCTCGCACCCGGCGGGATCTTCGCCTCCAATACTTCGACTTTGCCGATCTCGGGTTTGGCGGCCGCAGCCGCCAAACCCGAGACGTTCATCGGCCTGCACTTCTTCTCGCCGGTGGACCGCATGCCGCTGGTCGAGATCATCAAGGGCGCGAAGACCTCGCCCGAGACGCTCGCGCGCAGCTACGACTACGTGCTGCAGATCGGCAAGACGCCGATCGTGGTGAACGACGCGCGCGGCTTCTACACCAGCCGCACCTTCGGCACCTTCGTGCAGGAGGGCTGCGCCATGCTCGCCGAAGGGATCCCGGCGGCGCTCATCGAGAACGCGGCGCGCCAGGCCGGAATGCCGGTGGGGCCGCTCGCGGTGATCGACGAGACCTCGATGTCGCTCTCGGTGCAGGTGATGGAGCAGGCCATCGCCGACCTGAAGGCTGAGGGGAAGCCCTTGCCGCCGCCGCACCCCGGGCAGGAAGTGATCGTGCGGATGGTGAAGGAGTTCAAGCGCCCGGGCCGCGCCGGCGGCGGCGGGTTCTACGAATACCCGAAGGACGGCAAGAAACACCTGTGGCCGGAGCTGGCGAAGATCTTCGGCAGGAAAGGCGCGGCGGCGGATTTCGAGGAGATGAAGGAGCGCATCCTCTATCGCCAGGCGATCGAGACCGCGCGCTGCCTCGAGGAAGGCGTGCTGGTTTCAGTGCACGACGGCAACATCGGCTCGATCTTCGGCATCGGCTTTCCGTCCTGGACGGGCGGCGCGCTGCAATACGTCAACCATGTCGGGGTGGCGAAGTTCGTGGCGCGCGCCGACGAGTTGGCGAAGAAGTACGGTGAGCGCTTCGCGCCGCCGAAACTGCTGCGCGATAAGGCCGCGAAGGGCGAACCGCTCGCCTGAGCTACACTGCCGGCGTGGCGCGCGGCTACAGGCTGATTCGAGGTTCACGGAACGCAAGCTATCGCGCGGCACGTGCGTCGATGCTTGAGGATGCCGTCGATCGTGCGCTTGCGACGCGCGCTCTCAAGCGTCGCTCCAAGCCCAAGCCGCTGAAGATGCGCAAGGCCCTGGGTCTTGATCGCTGACGCGGCTGCCAAGGCCTGCCGAATCTGCGGCAACACCGAGGGCAACCGGTCGCACTTCCCGCAAGAGCGGATGTTCGGCTGGGGCGAGACGTTCGAGTACCTCGAGTGCGCCGCCTGCGGCTGCCTGCAGATCGCCGAAGTGCCGGCGGACCTCGCCAAGTACTACCCCCGGGACGAGTACTACTCGTACCAGCCGCCGCGGCGCAAGACGCCGCCCGCGTGGCTGCTCGCGCTGCGCCATGAGCGCACGCGGCATTTCCTCGGCGAGCGGAGCACGGCAGGCGCGCTCCTCGGCCTGCTGTCCACCGAGCCCGAGCACTTCGACTGGCTGCGGCGCGGGAAAGTCACGCTCGACTCGCGCATCCTCGACCTCGGCTGCGGCGCCGGGAAGCTCCTCCTCAAGCTGCAGCGCGACGGGTTCAGGTCGCTGCTCGGCGCCGACCCCTTCCTCGAAGCCGACATCGACTACGGCAACGGCGTGCGGATCCTCAAGCGCGGGATCGAGGCGCTCGAAGGCAGCTTCGATTTCGTCATGCTGCACCACTCCTTCGAGCACCTGCCGGACCCGGGGGGGACGCTGGCGAGCCTCGCCGAGCGCATCGTCCCGGGAGGCACGCTGCTCCTGCGCATCCCGGTGGCCGACTGCTGGGCGCGGCGCAAGTACGGCGTGCACTGGGTGGCATGGGACGCGCCGCGGCACCTCTTCCTGCACACGCCGAAGAGCCTCGAGCTCATCGCCGGGCGCGCCGGGTTGGAAATCGGCGAGGTGGTCTACGACTCGGGCACGCAGCAGTTCGCCTCGAGCGAGCTCTACCTGCGCGGCATCCCCTACGTCGAGCACGGGCGCTACAAGCCCGGCAACAGCCCTGGATCGTTCTCGTTCGAGCAGTGGCGCGCCTGGGAGCGCGAGGCGGCAGAGCTCAACGCGCGCCGCGACGGCGACACGGCCTGCTTCTACCTCGAGCGCCGCTAGCGCGGCGCGCCGCGCAGCACGAGGATGTTGCCCGCGACCGAGATCGCGACCCCGGCGAACGTCAGCGCGTGCCAGCTGAACCCCTCGAAGACAGTCGAGATGAGGAGCGCGACGATCGGCACCATGACGCCGATGTAGGACGCGCGCGCCGCGCCGATGCGGCCGAGCAGGGTGAGAAACCCGGCGAAGGCGAGGATCGACCCGGGCACGGCGAGATAGAGCAGCGACAGGACATAGGCGGGCGAGGGATCGAAATCGAGCGGCCGGCCGAGCGCGAGCGCCACCGCGAGCGCGGCCAGGCCGCCGTAGCCCATGCTCCAGGCCATCGTCGGCCAGCCGTGCAGCCCGTGCTGGTGGTTACGGTGCGCGACTAGGCCGCCGGTCGTGGTGACGAGCACCGCGAGGGCGGTGAACAGCGCGCCGAGCGCAGCGCCGCCGCCCGCGGCGAGCTTGCCGAACTCGGGCCAGTAGACGAGGGCGATGCCGGCGATGCCGAACACGGAGCCGAGCGCCATGCGCGCGGTCATCGGCTGGCCGAAGGCGAGGCGCATGCCGAACATCGCGAGCAGGGGACTGGCCGAGTAGCCCACCGCCACCAGCCCCGAGGCGACGTGCCGCTCGGCGTGATAGATCAGGATGTAGCTCACGCTGTACATGGCGAGGCCGAGCGCCGCGAGCGCGGCGTGCTCCCGGGGCCGGAAGCGCAGCGACAGCCCGCGCAGCCGGCACCAGGCGGCGACCAACAGCCCGGCGATGAGGAAGCGCCAGGCGACGCTCGCCTCTGGCGCGACCGCGCCGAGCTGGTAGGTGATGGCGAGCCAGGTGGTGCCCCAGATCGCGACGCAGCCGGCGAAGATCGTCAGTGTGTTCACGCGCGGGCGCCTGCGGGCGAAGCGCGCCATGATACGCTCGCACGCCGCGCGCCATAGGAAAAAAGACCCGCAGTGTCCCTGCCGCCGATCCTGCAATCGCTGCGCCTCCCGGTGATCGGGGCGCCGATGTGCTCGCTGCCGGGTTCGACCCCGCGAACCTGCCCAGGTCCGACCCCAAGAAGATGAACTTCAGCTCGGGCTCGGGCGCGGAGAAGAAGGTGTGGCGCGACATCTGGAGCGCGGGGCAGGGCGTGGGGCAGATCGACGCCGTGCTGCCGGCGAAGGCGGTGGTGGACAAGCTCGCCGACGAGTACGCCGCCGCGCGACAGCGGCTGCAGATCACCAACTGAGGCGGCCATGGAAGTCCTCGAGCTCGAGCGCCGCGGTCCCGCGGCCTGGCTCTGGCTCAATCGGCCGCAGGTCAGGAACGCGCTCGACGACGCCGTCACGGCCGCGCTCGACAAGGCGCTCACGGTGCTCGAGCGCGATTCGACCGCGCGCGTGATCGTGCTCGCCGGGCGCGGGCAGGCGTTCTGCGCCGGGGGCGATCTCGCGCGCATGGAGCAGGCGGCGAAGATGACCCGGGCGCGCTCGCGGCGCGAGGCGAGCCGTTTCGCCAGGCTGATCTACCGCATCTACTCGTATCCGAAGCCGGTCCTCGCGCGCGTGCACGGCGCGGCGTTCGCGGGCGGCATGGGGCTTGCCGCGGCCTGCGACCTCGTCCTTGCGGCGGAAGAAGCCGAGTTCTGCCTGCCGGAGGTGAGGATCGGCCTCGTGCCCTCGATGATCAGTCCCTACCTCGTGCGCGCGCTCGGCGAGCCGCAGGCGCGCCGCTACATGCTGACCGGCGAGCGCCTGCCGGCGCGCGAAGCGCACCGCATCGGCTTCGTGCACGAGTGCGTTCCGGCGGCCGAGCTCGACGCGCGCATTGAGCGGCTCGCCGCTCAGCTCGCGCAGGCCGGGCCGCAGGCGCTGGCGCGGGCGAAGAAGCTGATTGCGCGGGTTGCGAATGCTCCAATCTCAGCCAGGCTCGGGGCGGAGACCGCGGCGGCGCTCGCTGAGGTGCGCGCCTCGGACGAGGCGCGCGAGGGAATCCGCTCGTTCCTGGAGAAGCGCCGCCCGCGCTGGTCTAGCTAGTCTCCTCCTCTCCGAGGAGGGCTGCCCCGAAGGGGCAGGGTGGTGCTACGGCGCCGCTTTCACCGCGCCGGCGGCCTCGCCGAAGCCGATCGGGACGTAGCCGTCGCGCGCGCAGCGCCCGCGCTGGATCACTTCGTCGCCGTCCTCGATGAAGAGGCGCGTCTCGCCGGTAGGCAGCGAGAGCGGGCGCTTGCCGCCCTGCGTCAGCTCGAAGATCGAGCCGAACGAATCGGGCGCGGTGCCCGAGATCGTGCCCGAGCCGAGCAGGTCGCCCGGGTTGAGGTTGCAGCCGTTCGAGGTCTGGTGCGCCACCATCTGCGCTGGCGTCCAGTACGAGTCGGTGAAATTGCCGCGCGAAAGGCGATACGGCTTCATCTTCTGCGCGCGCATCTTCGCGCTGCGCAAGTACATCTCCAGCTCGATCGCCAGGCCCCCCTCGCGCTGGTCCGCGTCGTCGAGGAGGTACGGCAGCGGCTGCGGATCGCCGGCGGCGCGCCCGTACGCCGGGCAGCGGAACGGCGCCAGCGCCTCGAGCGTCACGATCCAGGGCGACATGGTCGAGGCGAAGCTCTTGGCGAGGAAGGGCCCCAGCGGCTGGTACTCCCAGGCTTGGAGGTCGCGCGCCGACCAGTCGTTGAATAGGACGACGCCGAACACGTGCTCGAGCGCGCGCCCGACTGGCACCGGCTTGCCGAGCGCATTGCCCGGGCCGATGACGAAGCCGAGCTCGACCTCGTAGTCGAGGCGCTTCGCCGGCCCGAAGGACGGCGCCGGCGCGTCGGGCGGCTTCGACTGGCCGCGCGGCCGCACCACCGGCGTGCCGCTCACCACGATCGAGGACGCACGGCCGTGGTAGCCGATCGGCACCCACTTGTAGTTGGGCATCAGCGGATCGCCGCCTGGGCGCAGGATCCGCCCCATGTTCGTGGCGTGGTTGAGGCCGGTGAAGAAGTCGCTGTAGTCGCCGATCTCGATGGGAAGAAAAAGCTCGGCTTTGGCCATCGGTATGAGGTGCTTCGCGAAGCGCTTCTGCTGCCTCGGATCGGACAGCGCGCGCGAGAGCAGGGCCCGCAGCTCCTTCCAGGTGGCGCGTCCGGCTGCGGCGAGGCGGTTGAGCGTCGGTCCGGTCTTGAGGCCGGCCGCGGCAAGGTCGAGGATCCGGTCGCCGATCGCGACCGCGCCGCGCGGCACCTCCTTCGAACCCTTCCTGCGGAAGATGCCGAAGGGCAGGTTCTGGATCGGGAACTCGCAGCCAGGCCGGTTCGCCGACTCGACCCAGCTGCGCCGCTCCGGGTCGTGCGTGGCGTCGAGCCTCATCGGCCCGGCGCGCGCCTGCGAAAGCCGTCCCAGACCGCGTCGTAGCCCTTCTGCAGCTGCGGAGCGCTGAGCGCGAACTTCGTCGGCCGGAACACCCAGCGCGACTCCCACATGAAGGCGAGCGTGTTCTCGATCTTGTGGGGCTTCAGCTCCGCGGCCGAGGCCTTGTCGTAGGTCGCGAGGTCCGGGCCGTGCGCAGAAAAGCAGTTGTGGATCGAGACGCCGCCCGGGAGGAACCCTTCGGCCTTGGCGTCGTAGACCCCGTGCACGAGTCCCATCAGCTCGCTCATGACGTTGCGGTGAAACCACGGCGGGCGGAAGGTGTTCTCCGCTACCTGCCAGCGCGGCGGGAAGATGACGAAGTCCACGTTCGCCACGCCCGGTTGGCCCGACGGCGAGGTCATCACCGTGAAGATGGACGGGTCGGGGTGGTCGAAGCTCACGGTGTTGATCACCATGAAGTGCGCGAGGTCGTACTTGTAGGGCACGTAGTTGCCGTGCCAGGCGACCACCTCGAGCGGCGAGTGGCGAAATTCGCTCGCCCAGAGGCCGCCGAGGAGCTTCGCCACCACCTCGCAGCGGCTGTTGCGGTCCTCGAAAGCAGCCACCGGAGCGAGGAAGTCGCGCTTCTGCGCGAGGCCCTGCGCGCCGATCGGTCCAAGCTCCGGCAGCCGGAACGGTGCGCCGTAGTTCTCGCACAGGTAGCCGCGCGCCGGGCCGTTGCGGATCCCGACCTTGAACTTCATGCCGCGCGGCACCACCGCCATCTCGCCCGGGCGCAGCGCGAGCCGGCCGAGCTCGGTGAAGAGATCGAGTTCGCCCTGCTGCGGCACGAGCATCATCTCGCCGTCGGAGTTCCAGAAGTAGCGGTCGGTCATCGAGCGGCTGGCGCGGTAGACGTGCACCGCGACCCCCATCTGTGCGGCGGGATCGCCCGAGCCGGCGATCGTGGCGAGGCCGTCGATGAAATCGGTCGGCTTCGAGGGGATCGGCAGCGGGTCCCAGCGCAGGCGGTTGGCCGGGGTCTCGACCTCGTCGAAGGGCCCCGAGCGCATCAGGCCGTTCGCGATCCGCCTGTACGGAGCGTGCGTCGCCGAGGGGCGCAGCCGGTAGGTCCAGGTGGAGAAGTTCTCGGCGCGCGGAGCGGTGAAGGCACTCCCCGAGAGCACCTCGGGATAGAGGCCCAGCGGCGGCCGCTGCGGTGAATTGCGCCCGACAGGCAGCGCGCCCTTCACGGCCTCGGTCGAGAACGTGTTGCCGAAACCGGATTGGTATTTCAGGCCGGCGCGAGCGCCGCTGCCGTGGCGCTTCGGCTTCGTGCTCGCCCTCATTTCCATCGCTGACTCCGCGAAAAGGCCATTCTAAGCGCCCTTCAACACGCCGCGCTCGATCTGGTCGCGCTCGAGCGACTCGAACAGCGCCTTGAAGTTGCCCTCGCCGAATCCTTCGTCGCCCTTCCTCTGGATGAATTCGAAGAACACCGGGCCGAGCAGCGTCCCGGAGAAGATCTGCAGGAGCAGGCGCTGCTTGTCTTCCCCGGTCGTGCCGTCGAGCAGGATGCCGCGAGCCTGCAGCTCGGCGGCGTTCTCGCCGTGGCCCGGCAATCTCTCTGCAAGCATCCGGTAGTAGGTCGCCGGCGGCGGCGCCATCAGCGGCACGCCTGCCCGCCGCAGACTGTCGACAGTGGCGATCAGGTCATCGGTGAGCAACGCGATGTGCTGGATGCCTTCGCCGTTGAACTTCATCAGGAACTCCTCGATCTGCCCCGTGGCGCGGGAGGCTTCCTCGTTGAGCGGGATGCGGATCTTGCCGTCGGGCGCAGTCATCGCTTTCGAGGTGAGACCGGTGTACTCGCCCTTGATGTCGAAGTAGCGGATCTCGCGGAAGTTGAAGAGCCGCTCGTAAAAGCCCGCCCAGTAGGCCATGCGACCGCGGTACACGTTGTGGGTGAGATGATCGATGATCTTGAGGCCGTGCCCCTCCGGGTGCCGGTCGATGCCCTCGATCCATTCGAAGTCGATGTCGTAGATGGACTTGCCGTCCTCGAAGCGGTCGATCAGGTACAGGGGCGCGCCGCCGATGCCCTTGATCGCAGGCAGCCGCAGCTCCATCGGGCCCGTGTGCATCTCGAGCGGCTGCGCGCCGAGCTCGAGCGCGCGCGCGTACGCCTTGTGCGAGTCCTTGACGCGGAACGCCATGGCGCAGGCCGACGGTCCGTGCTCGGCGGCGAAGTACGCGGCAAAGCTCTTCGGCTCGCTGTTGACGATGAAGTTGATGTCGCCCTGGCGGTAGAGGTCGACCCGTTTCGAGCGGTGCCGCGCCACCTTGCGGAAGCCGAGCTTCTCGAAGACGGGCTCGAGCACCCCGGGCGTCGGCGAGGCGAATTCGACGAACTCGAAGCCCGTCAGGCCCATCGGGTTCTCGAACAGGTCGGCCATGTCCTGCTCCGGAGTGCTGCGGATCGGGTGATTATCGCCCCGCGGCCCCGGCATGCTCACATCCTGAGCGCTGCGGGCAGCCAGAGCGCGAGCGCCGGGAACGCGACGAGCAGCCCCACCAGCACGAAATCCGCCGCCACGAAGGCGAGCGTGCCGCGGTACAGGCGCCCCACGGGGATGTCCGGGTTCTGCGCCTGGATCACGAACACCGTGAGCCCGGTCGGCGGGCTGACCAAGCCGATGGTCGCCATGACCGTGACGAAGATGCCGAACCAGACGCCGTCGTAGCCGATGCCGGTGACGAGCGGCAGGATCACGGGCACGGTGATGAGGATCGTGCTCACCTCCTCGAGGAAGGTGCCGAGCAGGAAGTAGAGCGCGATCACGGCGCCGAGGATCGCGAGCGGCGGCAGCCCCACCGCCTGCACCCAGCGCGCGAGCTCGTTCGGCACCTGGGTGAGCACGATGAAACGCGAGAAGATGAACGCCCCGGCGACGATGAAGAAGATCATCGCCGTGGTGTACGCGGTCTCGAGCAGCGCCTCGAGCAGCCCGCGCCATCCCAGCGTGCGCGTCGCGAACGCGATCACGATGGCGGCGAACGCGGCGACCGCCGCCGCCTCGGTGGGCGAGAACCAGCCGAGGTAGATGCCGACCACGGCGAAAAAGAAGAGCAGCGCCAGCTTCCACAGGCCGCGCCCCGAGCGCAGGCGCGCGCCGAGCGGCATCGGCGGCACGCGCGGCGCGAGGTGCGGCCGCGCGCGCGCGATCAGGGCGACGGTTGCCACGTAGAGCGCGGCGAGCAGCAGCCCGGGCAGGAGCGCGGCGGCGAACAGCTTGGGCAGCGACTGCTCGGCGGCGATCGAGTAGATGGCGAGGATCACCGAAGGCGGGATGAGGATGCCGAGCGTGCCGGCGGAGGCGACGCAGCCGCCGGCGAAGCCGCCGTCGTAGCCGTGGCGGCGCATCTCCGGGATGGCGACGCGCGAGAAGGTCGCCGCGGTGGCGATGGAAGAGCCGCAGATCGAGCCGAAGGCGGCGCAGGCGCCGATGGTGGCGTTGGCGAGCGCGCCGCGGAAGCCGGAGAAGATCGCGTTGGCTGCCTCGAACAGCTCGCGCGACATCTCGGCGCGCGAGGCGACCGCGCCCATGAGGATGAAGAGCGGCACGACGGAAAGCGAATAGGCGCGCGCCAGCTCGAACGGCACCGAGCCGATCATGCGCAGCGCCGTGGCCCAGCCGTCGACCGCCGCATAGCCGAGCAATCCCGTCGCGGCGAGCGCGATCGCGATCGGCACGCGCGCGAAGATCGCGGCGAGCAGCGCCCCGACGCCGATCAACCCGACGGCGAGGGCGCTCACTTCCGCCCGCGCAGCAGCATGACCAGGGCTGCCAGCGCGCCGCCGCCCAGGCCGATGAGCACCGGCGTCCAGTAGTAGATGCGCGGCAGCGAGAGGTCCATGGTGACGTCGCCGAACGCCCAGGTGTCGCGCGCGGCGCGCCCCCCCTGCCAGGTCATGACCACGAGCATCGCGACCGCGAGCGCGCCGGCGAGGCGCCGCAGCCAGGGCACGGCGCGCGGCGCGTGATGGTCGACCACGTCGACGACGATGTGCCCGTCGCGCAGGAACACCGCCGGCAGGGCGAAGAAGAACGCGCCCGCCAGCAGCAGCTCGATCAGCTCGAAGGTGCCGTGGATCGGGCGGTTGAGGGCGCTGCGCAGCGCGACGTCGGCGACGGTGAGCAGCATCATCGCCGCGACGCAGGCCGCGGCGGCGAAGCCGAACGCCTTCGCCGCGATCTCGAGCGCGCGCTTCAGTTCCAGAAGTTCCGCGAGGTCCTGGCGTGCTTCTCGGCGAGCGCCTTCATCGTCTTGAACACGGCGCTCGCCGGCATGCCCTTGCCGTCGAGCTCCTTGAGCCTCGCCTCGGTGACCTGGGCGCCGATCTGCCGGAACTTCGCGTCCTCGGCCGCGGAGAGCTTGATCACCTGCGCGCCGCCGTCGACGATCTCCTTCTTGCCCGGGCCGTCGAGCGCGTCCCAGCCCTCGCCGAGCTCCTTCTCGATGCCCTTCAGCGAGTCGTCGATCAGCTTGCGCAGGTCGGCCGGCAGCTTGGCGTGGAAGTCCGGGTTCATGCCGACGCCGAACGAGGCGACGTACGAGTACATCTCGGTCGAGTACTTGAGCGTGCCGCCCATCTTGAAGGCGATGCCGGCGCCGCCGTAGTCGATGAACACGCCGTCGATCGTGCCCTTCTGCAGCTGCTCGACCTGCTCGGGCGGCGGCACGCCCACCGGCGTGCCGCCGAGGGCGGCGATGAAGTCGCGGATCACGGGCGAGGCGAAACGGATGCGCAGCCCCTTCATGTCCTCGACCGTGCGGATCGGCTTCTTGGTCGTGTGCACGTTGCCCGGCTGGTGCGTGAAGAGCACCAGCACCTTGATGCCGCGGTGCTCGGCGTCGAGGTACTTGGCGCGCAGCTCGGCGTCGTTCAGCACCTTGGTGCCGATCTCGGCGCTGCCGACGAGGTACGGCAGCTGGATGAGCTCGGTGAGCGGGAAGCGGCCGGGCGTCGCGCCGTGCAGGAACCAGGCGACCTCGGCCTGGCCGGTGCGCGCGAAGTCGTAGTGCTGCGGCGTCGGGCCCATCTGCGCGCCCGGGAAGTGCTTGAAGGCGAGCCGCCCGCCCGAGGCCTTCTCCAGCTTCTCGCCCCATTTCACCAGCCACTGCGTCATGAAGTGCTGCGCGCCGACGAACGCTGCGACCTTGACCTCGTGTTTGTCCTGCGCCGCCGCGGCGGCACTGATCACGACTCCCGCAAGTACACAAGCTGCCCGTCTCATCGCTGTCTCCTCCCCAGTTCGTTGCAGCGCTGCCGCTTCAGGGCGCGAGCGCCGGTAGCGCACGGAGTCTCGCATAGATCGGCGTGAAGTCCGGCGCCGTCTCGCGCATCAGGTGTTCGAACGACTCGATCACGAAATAGGTCGTCTGGTAGCGGTCGATGCGGTACTCGGTGCGCAGCACGCGCTCGAGGTCGAACTCGAGCCGCTGCGGCTCCGGGCTCTCGACGCAGTAGGCGAGCTCGCCTCCCGAGGAGAGCAGCCCCGCGCCGTAGGCGCGCACGCCCTCGGGCGTGCGCATGAGCCCGAACTCGATCGTGTACCAGTACAGGCGCGCGAGCATCTTCACCGCATCGAGCCGCATCGCCTTGAGGCCCCCCTTGCCGTACTCGTACAGGTGATCGGCGTACACGCGATCGAAGAGCAGCGGCACATGGCCGAAGAAGTCGTGGAACACGTCCGGCTCGACGATGTAGTCGAACTCCTCGGGCTTGCGCAGCCAGACCGTCACCGGGAAGCGCCGGTTGGCGAGGTGGGTGAAGAACGGCTCGTCCGGGATGAGACCCGGCACGGCGACGATCTCCCATCCGGTGGCGCGGCGCAGGCGCCGCGAGAGCGCATCGAACCTCGGGATCTCGCGGCCGGCGTCGAGCCCGGCGATCGCCTCGATCCACTCCGGGCAGGCATAGTGCGGCACGAGCTTCGACTGGCGCTCGAACAGCCGCCGGAAGAGCGCGTGCTCCTCCGCGCTGTGCGCATCCCAGTCCTGCTCGACCGAGAAATCCGCTGCCGCGCGCGAGTAGTCGCCGCGCAGCGCCTTGACGTCGGACGCCGTGTTCACGCGGGGAATGATAGCCTTCCCCATCGTACCGGGGAGGGCAGATGAGCACATTCGTCCTGGCCTATATCTACGCGGAGGGCTGGGCGCCGTCCTCCTTCACCCCGGTCTACCAGAAGCTCAAGGGCCAGCCCGGGTGGACCGTGCTCACTTCCCCGGCCGGGCATGACGTCATGCTCGATGACCCCGAGGGGCTCGCGCGCATGCCCGCGCAGGCCGCCTAGCCGACGCGCACCGGCAGGCTGCGAAAGCCGCGGAAGCGCACGCGCCGGTCGCGCGCCGGCTCAGCCGCCGGCTCGAGGCGTGGAAAGCGCGCGAGCAGCCGGGTGAAGGCGATGCGCGCTTCCATGCGCGCGACGTTCATCCCGGCGCAGGCATGATCGCCCTGACCGAAGGCGACGTGGCGGTTGGGCTTGCGCGCAGCATCGAAGCGCTCCGCGTCGGGGAAGTGCGCCGGGTCGCGGTTGGCGGCGCCGATCCCGATCGTGATCGAGGTCCCGGCGGGGAACATCCTGCCGCCGAGCTCCATCGGCGCGACGAGGCGCCGGTTGTTGAGCTGGATCGGGCCCTCGTAGCGCAACATTTCCTCGACCGCGACCGGGACTAGCGCCGGATTGGCACGCAGCTTCTCAAGCTCGCCCGGGTGCCGGAGCAGCAGCCACAGGCCGTTGCCGATCAGGTTGGTCGTGGTCTCGTGCCCGGCGTTGAGGAGAAAGATGCAGTTGTGGAGCAGCTCGTTTTCCGAGAGCCGTTCGCCGTCCGCCTCACCCTGGATGAGGCGCGTCAGCACGTCGGCCTCGGGATCGCCGGGGGCGCGCCGCCGAGCGGCCACCAGCCCGCGCAGGTACTCGAGGAACTCGCTCACCGCGCGGTTGCCATGCTCGAGCAACTCGGCGCCCGGCGCGGGCTCGAGGCCCGAGAGGATCGCGAGCGACCAGCCGCGCAGCGGCGCGCGCTCGGCGTGCGGCACGTCGAGCAGGTTGCCGATCACCTCGACCGGGATCTGCGCGGCGAAATCGCCGATGAAGTCGGCCTCGCCGCGCTGCGCGATCCGAACGAGCAGCGCATCCACGAGGCGCACGACGTCGGCCTCCATGCGGGCGATGGCGCGCTGGTTGAGGGCGCCCATGATGAGGCGCCGCACGCGCGTGTGCAGCGGCGGATCGTTGAAGACGAGGCTCGTGGTGTGATGCTCGTAGAGCGGTGAGTCGCCGAACTTGGGCCGGAACTCGATTTTCTTGTCGGAGCTCGCGCGCCGCGCGTCGCGGTACACGGCGATCGCGTCCTCGTAGCGCGACAGGAACACGCCGCCGCCCTCCAGCTCGTGCAGCGGGTCGTGCGCGCGCAGCGCGGCGTAGTATCGGTAGGGATCGTCGAAGAAGTCGGGCGGAACGCGCGTCAGCTGGAAGCCGCGCGCGAGGTCGGCCGAAACCATGTCGGGTATTATGCACGGGCGATGCCGCGCGTCCCGCTCGCCGAGTTCGAACCGGCTTTGAAGAAGCGCCTCGCGGAGCTGTGGGGCTCGCCGCCGAACCTGTACCGCGCGCTCGGCAACCACGCGCCGCTCGCCGCGGCGTGGACCGAGTTCGCGCGCGCAATCCGCTACGAGAGCCGCACGCCACGGCCGCTGCGCGAGCTCATGATCCTGCGCGGCGCGCAGCTCATGCGCTCGGAATACGAATGGGCGCAGCACCTGCGCATGGCGCGCAAGGCGGGCGTGCGCGAGGCGCAGATCGAGGCGCTCGCCGCCTGGCGCCGCTCGACCGAGTTCGACGCGGGCGAGAAGGCGGCGCTGCTGCTGGCGGAGGCGGTGACCGCGGGCGACCTGGATGACACGACCTACGCCGAAGTGGCGCGCCACTTCGGCCACGCCGAGTTCGTCGAGCTCGCGATGACCGCGGCGTTCTACGCCATGGTGGCGCGCATGCTCGATGCGATGCGCGTCGAGCTGGAGCCGGACGCGCGCGACTACAAGCCCAGGCTGCCGTGAGCGCGGCGCCGCGGCAGTTCCGCTATTACGAGTTCGTGATGGCGGCCTTCGTCACGGTGCTGATCTGCTCGAACCTGATCGGCCCGGCAAAGGCGGTCGAGGTCGAGCTTCCGCTCGTCGGCGCGGCAGTGTTCGGGGCGGGAGTGCTGTTCTTTCCGATCTCCTATGTATTCGGCGACATCCTCACCGAGGTCTACGGCTACGCACGCGCCCGGCGCGTCATCTGGGCCGGATTCGCGGGGCTGGCGTTCGCCTCCTTCATGGCGTACGTCGTCGTCGCCCTGCCGCCCGCGCCCCAGTGGCCGAACCAGCAGGCCTACGAGATTGCGTTCGGAAGCACCTGGCGGATCGCGGCGGCATCGATGTTCGCTTATTTCTGCGGCGAATTCGCCAACTCCTTCGTCCTCGCCAGGATGAAGATCCTGACCGCCGGGAAGTGGCTGTGGACCCGCACCATCGGCTCCACCATCGTGGGCGAGGCGGTGGATTCGGCGCTCTTTTATCCTCTTGCGTTCTATGGCAGCGGCATCATGCCGAACGAGATCATCCCGAAGCTGATGCTGGCGCAGTTCCTCGGCAAGGTCGCGGTCGAGGTCGTGTTCACGCCGATCACCTACAAGGTCGTGGCGGCGCTCAAGCGCGCCGAGAACGAGGACTACTACGACCGCGACACCGACTTCACGCCGTTCAGTCTGAAGACCTGATCTTGCCGCTGCGGTACGCCTCGAGGATCCGGCGCAGGCTGGCGCGCGTTTCGCTCGGCGTATCGTCCATGAGGAACTTGCCCTCCACCTCGACGAAGTACTGGCCGGCGAGGTGCTCGCCGTGCTTCAGGCGCCAGATGAGCAGGCGGTGGCGCCCGATCGCGACCTCGGCGAGCAGGCGGTTCTCCGGAAAGAAATACTGCGCGAACACGCGCCGGAACTCCTCCTCGCCGATCGAACTGCGGTAATCGCGGAACACCTCGTAGCGGCGGCGCGGCGCGTTCGAGAGCAGCGCCGCCTCCTCGATCTCGCCCGCCGCGAGGTGGCGGTTGATCAGCTTCGCTGTGTTGAGCGCGCTGGTCGGCGCAATCGGCGTCGACGTGTCCTGCAGGTGTGCGTCCGGGGGGTGCGTGCGCAGCAGGTAGTCGAGGCGCGCGCCATCGACATCGAGCGTGCGCGGCTGCGCTTCCAGCGCCAGCGCCGGCGCGGCCGCTAGCAGCGCCAGGGCGAGCAGCCGGCGCATCCTCAGGCGGCGGCGCGCCGCGCTGCGGCTTCACCGCCGAAGCGCGCAAGCAGGCTTTCCTGCTTCCGGCGCGCCGCGCCGATGCTCTTCTCCTTGATGTGGCCGTAGCCGCGGATCTCCTCCGGCAGCGAGGCGATCTCGACGGCGAGCGCATGGTTCCCGCGCGCGAGGCTGCCGAGCAGCCGCTCCACGGTCTGCTCGTACTCGGCGATCAGGGCGCGCTCTGCGCGGCGCTCCGCGGTGCGACCGAAGGGATCGGCCCAGGTGCCGCGCAGCCCCTTCAGTCTCGCGAGCAGCCGGAACCCGGTCATCATCCAGGGTCCGAAGCGCATCTTCTTCGGCTCGCCGGTGCGCGGATCGGGCCTGGCGAGCAGCGGCGGCGCGAGATGGAACACCAGGCGATAGTCGCCTTCGAAGGTCGCTTGCACCTCCTTGAGGAACTCGCCATCGGTGTAGAGCCGCGCCACCTCGTACTCGTCCTTGTAGGCGAGGAGCTTGGCGTAGTAGCGCGCGACCGCCTCGGCGAGCTTGCTCGACCCGATCCTCTGCTCGGCTTGGCGCACGCGCTCGACCAGCGCCTTGTAGCGTGCCGCGTAGGCGGCATCCTGGTAGCCGGTGAGCAGCTTCACGCGCCGCTCGACCAGTTCCTCGAGCGAGCGCGACAGGCGCTGCGCGAGCGGGATCACCTCGGCCGGCATCGCGATGCGCCGCACGCGCTCGGGGTCGATCGCCCCGCGCCGGCCCCAGAGAAAGGCGCGCTTGTTGAACTCGACCGCGACCCCGTTCAGCTCGATCGCACGCTCGAGCGACTCGCGCGCCAGCGGCACCCAGCCCCTCTGCCAGCAGAACCCGAGCATGAACATGTTGGTCGCGATCGCGTCCCCCATCAGTCCGGTGGCGAGCTCTGTCGCGGCGACGAACTCGACGTTCTTGCCGCCGCAGGCCTCCGCGATGTCCTTCTTGAGATCGGACCCGGGCAGCTGCCAGTCGGGGTTGCGCACGAACTCGGCGGTCGGCGTGACGCTCGCATTGACCGCAGCGCGCGTGTGGCCGGGCGCCATCTTGCCGAGCGACTCGGTGCTGCCCGTGACCACGAGGTCGCAGCCGATCACCAGGCTCGCCTCGCCCGTGCTGAGGCGCGCGGCGTGCAGGCTCTCGGGCGCGGAGGCGACCTTCACGTGCGACATCACCGCGCCGTACTTCTGCGCCAGGCCCGACATGTCGAGCACCGACACGCCCTTGCCCTCGAGGTGCGCGGCGACCGCCACGATCTGGCCGATGGTGATGACGCCGGTGCCGCCGATCCCCGTGACGAGGATCCCCCAGGGCGAAGCGAGCGAGGGCAGCGCCGGATCGGCGAGCGATGGGAAGGCATCTGCGATCTGCGCGCCGGCCGACTCGGCGAGCGCGGCGGCCTTGCCCTTGCGCAGGCGCCCGCCCTCGACCGTGACGAAACTCGGGCAGAAACCGTTGACGCAGGAATAGTCCTTGTTGCACGAGGACTGGTTGATGCGGCGCTTGCGCCCGAACTCGGTCTCGAGCGGCTCGACCGACAGGCAGTTGGACTTGACGCTGCAGTCGCCGCAGCCCTCGCACACCATTTCATTGATGAACGCGCGCACCGCCGGGTCGGGATACTCGTTCCTCTTGCGCCGGCGGCGCTTCTCGGACGCGCACGTCTGGTCGTAGATGATCGCCGACACCCCGGGCAGCTCGCGCAGCTCGCGCTGTACCGCATCCAGCTCGTCGCGGTGCCGGATCGTGACTCCCGGCGCCCAGTTGGTTCCGGCAGGGTATTTCTCCGGCTCGTCGGTCACCACGACGATCGGCTGCACGCCCTCGTTCGCGATCTGGCGCGAGATGATCGCGGGGTCGAGCGGGCCGTCGTGGCGCTGGCCGCCGGTCATCGCCACCGCGTCGTTGTACAGGATCTTGTAGGTCATGCTGACCTTGGCCGCGACCGCGGCGCGGATCGCAAGCAGGCCCGAGTGGTAGTAGGTACCGTCGCCGAGGTTGGCGAAGATGTGCTTCTCGTCGGTGAACGGCGCCTGGCCGATCCACGGCACGCCCTCGGCGCCCATGTGCGTGAAAGTCGCGGTGGCGCGGTTCATCCACACCGCCATGAAGTGGCAGCCGATGCCGGCGGTGGCGCGGCTGCCCTCCGGGACGCGCGTCGAGGTGTTGTGCGGGCAGCCGGAGCAGAAGTAGGGCATGCGCACCGCTGCGACTCGTGGGCGGGCGAGCGCCTGCTCCTTGAAGTCGAGGAACGCGATGCGCTCGCGGAACTCGCTGCCGAGTGAGCGGTCCATGCCGAGCTTGGCGATGCGATCGGCGATGGCGCGCGCGACCACCGCGGGCGAGTGCTCGTAGTGCGCCGGCAAGAGCCACGTGCCCGCGGGCTGGCCGGCGGCGCGGCTCCACTCGCCGTTGTCGTCGAACTTGCCGACGACGCGCGGCGCGCGCACCCCTTCCTTCCAGTTGTAGAGCTCTTCCTTCAGCTGATACTCGATCAGCTGGCGCTTCTCCTCGACCACCAGGATCTCCTCCAGCCCCTCGGCGAAGCGGCGCGCGCCCTGCGGCTCGAGCGGCCACGAAAGCGCCACCTTGTAGACGCGCAGCCCGATCTCGCGCGCGCGGGCCTCGTCGATGCCGAGATCGGCGAGCGCCTGCATCGTGTCGCCGAAGCTCTTGCCCGTGGTGATGATGCCGAGGCGCGCGCGCGGCGAGTCCCAGACGATTCGGTCGAGGCCGTTCGCACGCACGTAGGCGAGCGCGGCGTAGACCTTCCAGTCGAGCAGCCGCGCCTCCTGCTCGAGGAAGCCGTCGGGCCAGCGGATGTTCAAGCCGTCGAGCGGGACCGGAAAGCGCTCGGGCAGGCGCGCCTGCACGCGCTCGGGGTCGACGATCACGGAAGCGCCGGACTCGACCACGTCGGTGACGCACTTGAACGCGATCCAGCAGCCCGAGTAGCGGCTCATCGCAAAGCCATGCAGGCCGAGGTCGAGGTAGTCCTGCACGTTCGAGGGATTGAGTACCGGGATGCAGCATGCCTTGAAGATGTGCTCGCTCTGGTGCGGCAGGGTCGAGGACTTGGCGCCGTGATCGTCGCCCGCGAGCACCAGCACCCCGCCGTGCTTCGAAGTGCCCGCGGCATTGGCGTGCTTGAAGACGTCGCCGCAGCGATCGACGCCCGGCCCCTTGCCGTACCACATGCCGAAGACGCCGTCGTACTTTGCGCCCGGGAACATCCCCACCTGCTGCGTGCCCCACAGTGCGGTCGCGGCGAGATCCTCGTTGAGGCCCGGCTGGAAGCGGACATGGCTGCGCTCGAGGTGCTGCTGCGCGCGCCACAGCGCCTGGTCGAGGCCGCCGAGCGGCGAGCCGCGGTAGCCCGAGATGTAGCCCGCGGTATTCAGTCCGGCGCGCGCGTCGCGCTCGCGCTGCAGCATCGCGAGCCGGATGAGCGCCTGGATGCCGGTCATGAAGACGCGGCCGCGTTCCAGCGTGTACTTGTCGTCGAGGGAAACCTTGGCGAGCGTGGCGGGATCCACTGGCGCGTTCATCCGGTGTCCTCCTGCAGACGAAGTTCTAGCACATCCCCTTAGACAACGGCGCGCGCCTTGATTCGCGGTTTTGCCGGCGCCGCGCGCCCGCCGAGCGGCCGGTCCCAGTAGGGCTCGGGCCCGAAGGACTCCACGAGGAAGTCGATGAAGACGCGCGTCTTCGCCGGCAGGTACCGCCGGTGCGGATAGACGGCATAGATCGCGACATCCGGCCCGAAGTCGTAGCCCGGCAGCAGCGGCACGAGCGACCCGTCCTCGAGGTGCCGGCGCACGTCCCAGGTCGACTTGAGCGCGACGCCGAGCCCGGCCACCGCCCACTCGCGCAGCACCTCCCAGTTGTCGCACGCGTAGCGTCCCGAGACGCGCACCGCGCCGCGCCGGCCGTCGGGGCCGTTGTACTCCCAGCTCATCTGGAAGTCGGTGGTGGTGAGGCAGTTGTGCTGCGCAAGATCGTCGGGCGTGCGCGGCGCCGCGTGGCGGCGCAGATACGCGGGGCTCGCGCAGACCACGCGGCGGTTGGGGGCGAGCCGGCGCGCGGCAAGCGACGAGTCCTCCAGCTCTCCGATGCGGACCGCGAGATCGTAGCCTTCCTCGACCACGTTCACCGTGCGGTCCGAGAGGCTGAGCGCGAGCTGGACCTTCGGATAGCGCTCTGCGAACAGCGGCACGAGCGGCGCCACGTACAGGTGGCCGAACGACGCCGGCAGGGCGACCTTCAACACCCCTTGGGGCTCCACGCGTCGCGCGGCGGCCGCGGTGTCCGCCTCCTCGATCTCGAGCAGGATGCGCGTGCAGGCCTCGTGGTAGCGGGCGCCTTCGTCGGTCAGCGCGAGCCGGCGCGTAGTCCGGTTGAGCAGCCGCACGCCGATCCGCGCCTCGAGCGCGGCGAGCTTGCGGCTGACGACCGCAGTCGAGACCCCCAGATCTCTCGCTGCGGCGGACAGGCTGCCGGCCCCGACCACTTTGGAGAACACGACCATTTCGTAGAGGGAGTCGCCCATGATCTTTGCAAAATCCGCAAAAGAGTTTTTCTTTCCCGCGTGATTGTATGTCAATCGGCAACGGAATAGATTGATGCAGCGCAGCACGACCCGGTCGTGCGAGTGCAAGGGATTTCAGAACGCGCCCTCCGCGGTCTCCTCCCTCCTCCTCCGCGGAAGGGGTTCGTCCCCTCCGCATCTGCCCTAAACCAGCAGTGCGGAGCGGGACCGCGTCTTACGCGGCCGCGGGCTCGAGCCAATTCTCGAGCGCGCGGCTGACTATCTCCAGGTCTCTCGAGCGTCGCCAGGTGACCGCAGCCGCGCAGCACGACGAGCTTCGCGCCGCGGATGCTGCGCACGATCTCCTCGTGGCGCTCGGGCGGAGTGAGCAGGTCGCCGTCGCCGCACAAGATCCGCGATCCAGGGCTCGATATGCTCGCCGAGCGCATCCATCTGCGGCTGCCAGAGCTGCGCATCGCAGAGCAGGCCCGGCAGGAAGACGACCGGGTGCCCGCTCAGGCAATCTCCTTCCACATCTCCCGGTCACGCCGCGCGGTCCAGATGCGCGGGTGCTTGATGCCGCGCGCCTCGTCGTAGGCGCGCGAGACGTCGAACGGCATGCAGTGCTCGTAGATCGGATAGGCGGAGTAGCGCGGGTCCATGCGCCTGCGCGTCGCCCGATACACCTGCTTGAGCGACTTGTGCTGCTTTACTCCGCGCTGCGCACTGGCGTAGAGCCCGCGCACGAAGTCGCGCGTGTAGCGGATCGCCTTGGCGCAGGCCGCGGGCGTGGTGAGCGCGGGGCCGCGCCCGGGGACGAGCGCGCGCGGCTTCAGAGCGCTGAGCTTCCCGAGCGTCGCGGGCCACGCTTCGAGGTGCGCATCGCCGGTGTAGATGCCCGCCTCGTATTCGACCAGGTCGCCGGAGAAGAGCACGCGCTGCGACGGCACCCACACGATCGTGTCGCCGCCCGTATGGCCCGGGCCGAGGTGCAGGATGCGGACCTCGAGCCTGCCCATCCTCACCGTCATCTCGTCCTTGAACGTGAGCGTCGGCCAGGTGAGCCCTGGAATCGAGGCGGCGCCGCGGAACAGCCGCGGGAAGCGCCCGATCTCGCTCGCCATGTCCTGGCGGCCGCGCTCTCGGATGAGGCCGAGCGTGCGCTGGCTGGCGATGACCTGCTCGGCCTTGTAGGCGGAGGCGCCCAGCACCCGCACCGCGTGGTAGTGCGACAGCACCACATAGCGGATCGGCTTGGGGGTGACACGCCGGATGCGACGGATGACTTCGCGCGCCATCGCGGGCGTCGCCTGCGTATCCACCACCATCACGCTGTTGTCGCCGACGACGACGCCGGTGTTCGGGTCCCCCTCGGCGGTGAAGGCGTAGCAGCTGCGCGAGAGGCGCTGGAAGCGGATCTTCTTGGGCGCGAGGTCCGCCTGCGAAGCGAAACTGCGGGTCATGCTCGGCTCCTGGGTTCGCGGTGGCGCGCCATTCTAGCGGAGGAGCGGCTTCCCTATAATCGCGCATGGCGTACACGCGCGATCATCCCAGCGCGCGCTATCGCGCGCTGCTCGAGCAATACCGGCGCATGCACGAGGAAGGCGAGCGCTTCCTCGGCGTTTCCGCGCAGGACACGTTTCCCGGCAAGAGTCTGCTGCCGCACCTAGTCCCGATCCGACGGCTGATCGAGGCAACCGGCGCGAAGACCGTGCTCGACTACGGCGCCGGCAAGGGGCGGCAGTACCGTCCGCGCCCGGTGGTGGTGGAAGGGGTGCGCGTCGCCGACAGCGTCGCGGAATACTGGGACGTCGACGAGGTGCGCTGCTACGACCCGGGGTATGCGCCGTACGCGCGGCTGCCGACCGAGCGCTTCGACGGCGTCGTCTGCACGGATGTGCTGGAGCATTGCCCGGAGGAGGATCTCGCCTGGATGCTCGACGAAATCCTCGGTTTCGCGGAACGCTTCGTGTTTCTCAACGTGGCGTGCTTCCCGGCGCGCAAGCGCCTGCCGAGCGGCGAGAACACGCACGTCACGCTGCGCCCTCCGGCGTGGTGGCGCGACCTGGTACGCGGGCGCCCGGCGGCGCAGAGTGGGCTGCTCTGGCAGCTGCGCGCCGCTTACCGGGAGGGCGAGCGCACGCTCGAGACCGTCTACCGCAGCGACCGGGCGGACGAGGAGTGGCCGCCGGCCGCGGACGTGACGAGCGTCGACATCGACGGCCGGCCGGCGCGGTTCTACACGCCGAACGAAAAGACACGCTGGCGGGCTGCGACGCTGTACACCAAGGAGCCGGTCACGATCGAGTGGCTGCGCGCTATGCCGAAGGGCGCGGTGTTCGTCGACGTCGGCGCAAATGTCGGCGTCTACACGGTGTACGCGGCAGTGGCGCGCGAGGCCAGGGTCTACGCATTCGAGCCCGAGGCGCAGAACTTCGCCCTTCTCAACCGCAACATCGGTGCCAACGGCCTCGGGCGGCTCGTCGTCGCGTTCTGCGCGGCGCTCGCGGACGTGCGCACCGTGGACCGGCTGTACCTTGCCGAAGGGACGGCGGGCAGCTCGTGCCATTCGTTCGGCAGCGAGGTCGGGTTCGACCTCGAGCCGCGGCCCGCGGCCCATGTCCAGGGCTGCCTGAGCCTGCGGCTGGACGACCTCGTCTCGGAAGGCGTGGTGCCCGTCCCGCGCTACGTGAAGATCGACGTCGACGGATTCGAACACAAGGTGGTTGCCGGCGCGCGCCGCACGCTCGAGCGGCCCGAAGTGCGCGAACTGCTGGTCGAGATCAATCACAACCTCGAGCAGCACCTCGATCTCATCGGGGAGCTGAACCGGCTCGGCTTCCGGCACGACCCGGCGCAGGTGGCGCGCGCCGAGCGCCGCGAGGGCCCGTTCAAGGGCGTGGCGGAGTATGTCTTCAACCGTTGAGGCCCATGTGCTTGCGCGCATCGCCGCGGCGCCCGTGCTCGAGGCGCCGTTTCCGCATTGCGTGATCGATCAGGTCTTTCCCGCCGAGTTCTTCGAGGACATCGTCGATCACTGGCCCGACGGGTCGAGCTTCCGCTCGATCGTGCAGACGGCGCGCGTGATCGGAGATGCCTACCGCGCGCGCATGGTGGTGCGCCTGGAGGAGGGCGATCTTGCGCGCCTGGAGGAGCGCGCGCGCAGGTTCTGGTCGGAAACGGTGGGTTCCTGGCTGCTCGATGACGGGTTCGCGCACGCACTCACGGAGAAGTTCCGCGACGCGCTGCTTGCGAGCGGCCACTACCCCGCGCAGGGCGTGAGCGCGGACGCGCTCATCGTGGCCGATAGGACCGACTACGCGATCGGGCCGCATACGGACGCGCCGCACCGCGTGGTCTCGGCACTGTTCTACCTGCCCGAGGACGCCGCGTTCAGGCGCTTCGGCACCAGCCTCTACCAGCCGCTCGACGGCGATTTCCGCTGCCGCGGCGGCCCGCACCACCCGTTCAAGCGCTTCCGCCGGGTGAAGACGATCGAGTTCGTGCCGAACCGCCTGCTGCTCTTTCCGAAGAGCGACCGCTGCTTCCACGGCGTGGAGCGCGTCGATCTTCCCGGGATCGAGCGGCGGCTGCTGATCTACGACGTGCGGCGCAAGGCCTGAGTCCTAGGCCGCGAGGCGCGCAGCGAGGCGCGCCTCCACCGCGGCGATGACGGGGCGCCACTCGCCGTAGAGCGCCTGCCGGAACACGCGCGCCGACGGGTACCATGCCATGGTTTCGGCGCGCAGGCCGTAGCGCCAGTCCGGCACCAGCGGAGCGAGCACCCACACCTCCTTGCCGATCGCGCCCGACAGGTGCACGGTCGTGTTGCACACCGAGATCACGAGATCGAGCGCCGCGATCAGCGCGGCGAGCTCGTCGAGGTCGCGCGTGATGCCTTCGTGCTCGGCTATGCCGATCCCCGTCTCGGCGCTGTAGCGGGCGACCTCCCCCTCGAGAGGCGCGTGCTGCAGCGAGACCCAGCGCGCGCCCGGCCTCTCGAGCAGCGGCGCGAAGGCCTCGAGCGCGAGTGACCTGCGGCTCCTGCCGGTGCGCTGCAGGCCGCCTTGCCAGGAGAGGCCGATCCTGAGGCCCTCACCGAGGTCCGCGAGCCGCTCCTGCCAGCGCCCGACCTTGGCCGGGTCCGGGCGCAGGTAGCCGCCGTGGCGCGGGAAATCCTCGAGGCGCCTGCGGAACCACTTGCCGAGGCTGCCTGCGCCCGCCTGGAAGTCGATTCCCCGGAGCTGAGCGACGCGCGCCGCTTGGCGCTCGTGCGCCTCGCCGATCACCTCGATCCCAGGAAAGGAGCGCGCGAACAGCGCACCGAAGCGCGCCTCGCACAGGAGCGTGACGCGCCGCGCGCGCGTGAGCACATCGGGCAGCATCGAGGCGAACATCATCTCGTCGCCCAGACCCTGCTCGCCGTACACCAGCAGGTGCTCGCCCGCGAGCGGCTCCCCGTTCCATTCCGGGAATTTGAAATGGCGGTGGTGGATGCGCTGGTCGAAGGTGCGCTTGCGCGCGTCGTACCGGTCCCAGCCGGCGGCGTAGTTGCCCTGGAGCAGGTCGAGGATCGCCTCGGAGAGATGCGGCCGCGCATCTGCCGAGAGCGCCTGGGCGCGGCGGAACCAGCGCCGCGCCTCCTCGAAATCGCCGCCGCATTCCACCACCAGGGACCCGAGATCGGTGCACAGCTTGGCGTTGTCCGCGGACGAGGGCTCGACCGAGCGGTACAGCTCGCGCGCCTCGGCGATACGCCCCTGGTCCTTCAGGATCAGGGCGAGGTTGAGCACGTTGTTGAGCATCTTCGGGTTGAGGCGCAGCGCTTCGCGGCAATGCGGCTCGGCCTCCGCGAGCCGCCCCTGGCCCCACAGCGCCGCCGCCAGGTTGCTGTGCGCGGCGTCGAGCCCCGGGTCGAGCTCGAGCGCCCTGCGCGCATAGAACTCGGCGCGCTCCTCGTTCCAGGGGTGGAACAGCGCCGCGACCGCGGCGAACACCACGGCCGAGCCCGGCTCGAGCCGCAGCGCGGCCTCCGCGCTCGCGACCGCCTCGTCCAGCCGCCCGAGCTTGGAATAGGCCTTAGCGAGCGAGATCCAGTAGTCGGTGACGTCGGGGCGGCGCTCGACCGCGAGCTTCAGCCTGTCGATCGCGGCGTCGCTCTCTCCGGCCTCGCCCAGCGCCATGCCGAGAAGGTTCATCGCCTCGGCGCTTTCGGGCGCGCGCTCGGCGAGCGCACGCGCCTCCGCGAGCGCCTGCGGAATCTTTCCCTCGACCAGCAAGCGCCGCAGGCGCCCCGCCTCCTGCGCGAGGCCGGCTTCGAGCGGGTCGCGCGGCCGTAGCTTGGCGCGCGTCTGCACCTTCCAGCGCAGGAACGGCGGCAGCATGGCGCGCACCTTGAGCGCGAGCGCGCGCTGGAACGCGCGCCGCCCCTCGTTGAGCTTGCCCTGCGCGCGCAGCGCGGCGCCGAGGTTGGCGTGCGCCACCTCGTGGTCGGGCTTACGCTCGATCGCAGCGCGGAAGCACTCGGCGGCCTCGGCGTGCCAGCCCTTGGCGTAGTACGCGGTGCCGAGGTCGTTGTGCACCTCGGCGAGCGAATCGTCCATGCGCAGCGCGCGCCGGAAGCAGCTGATCGCACGGTCGGTCTTCTTCTGGTCGAGATAGACGTTGGCGAGATCGTGCTGCAGGCGCGCGTCGCGGCGCTCGAGCGCCGCGGCGCGCGCGAGCGCGTCGGCGGCGCCTTCCAGGTCGCCGAGGCCCTTGCGCGCGAGGCCGGCGCAGCGCAGCGCGCGCGCGTTTCTAGGCTCGCGCTCGAGGATCGGTTCGCACAACGCGCGCGCGCGCGCGAAGTCCTTGCGCTCGAGAGCTGCGTTTACGGGCTGCAGCGGATCCGGGCCGGCAGGTGCGTCCATTGCAGTGGCGTGCCGCGGACTGCGCGCGTCGGCGACGTCCCCGGCCGGGGCGCAAGTATAGAGCTTTCGCTATACTGGCCGAGTCCGGGTACTGAAGGAGCGCCCATGGCCACGCCTGCTCCCGCGCGCGTGCAGAAGGTGCGTCTTGGCGACGTGCTCGTCAGCCAGAAGCTGCTCTCGCTCGAGCAGCTCAAGCTCGCTCTCGAGGAGCAGAAGCGCAGCGGCCGCCGGCTCGGGCGCGTGCTGGTCGAGAGCGGCTTCACCACCGAGGACCAGATCGCCGAGGCTCTCGCCAAGCAGCTCGGCATCGCGTACGTCAACCTCAAGTTCTACAACCTGTCGAACGAAGTCGTGCGCAGGCTTCCCGAGGGGCTCGCGCGGCGCTTCCGCGCGATCGTGCTGGAGGACCGCAAGTCCAGCTACCTCGTCGGCATGACCGATCCGACCGACCTGTTCGCCTCCGACGAGATCGCGCGCAACCTGAAGCGGGGAATCGAGGTCGCCGCGGTCACCGAGGAGCCGCTGCTGCAGACGATCGACCGCGTCTACCGGCGGACCGAGGAGATCAGCGGCCTCGCCAGGGAGCTCGAGCAGGACCTCGGCGACGCCTACGTCGACTTCGGCTCGCTCGGCGCGACGCTCGGCGCCGAGGACGCACCGGTGGTGAAGCTGCTGCAGACGATTTTCGAGGACGCGGTGCAGGTGAACGCCTCCGACGTGCATGTCGAGCCGCAGGAAAGCCACGTCCAGATCCGCTTCCGCATCGACGGCGTGCTGCAGCCGCAGACCGAGGCCGACGTCAAGGTCGGTCCGGCCGTGGTGCTGCGGCTCAAGCTGATGGCCGGCCTGGACATCTCGGAAAAACGCCATCCGCAGGACGGTCGCTTCAACGTGCGCGTGCGCGACGAGCCGATCGACGTGCGGATCTCGACCATGCCGATCCAGCGCGGCGAGTCGGTGGTGATGCGGCTGCTCAACAGGAAGGCGGGCCTGCTCGGATTGAACGAGCTCGGCATGCCGCCCGAGCTGCTCGCGCGCTACCGCCGCCTGATCCAGCGCACCAACGGAATGATCCTGGTCACCGGGCCGACCGGCAGCGGCAAGACCACCACGCTGTATTCCACGCTCGCCGAGATGAACTCGGTCGAGAAGAAGATCATCACCGTCGAGGACCCGGTCGAATACCGGCTGCCCGGCATCAACCAGGTGCAGGTGAACGAGAAGATCGAGCTCACCTTCTCCAGAGTGCTGCGCTCCGCCCTGCGGCAGGACCCGGACATCATCCTGGTGGGCGAGATCCGCGACGAGGAGACCGCGCAGATCGGCCTGCGCGCCGCGCTCACCGGGCACCTGGTGCTCTCCACCCTGCATACCAAGGACGCGATCAGCACGCCGATCCGGCTGATCGACATGGGAGCGCCGCACTACATGGTCGGCACCTCGATCCACGCGGTGGTGGCCCAGCGGCTGATGCGCGTGAACTGCGAAAACTGCATCGAGCCGCGCGAGCTCGAGGCGCAGGAGCGCGAGTGGCTCGCGACCGAATACGGGCCGCAACATGCCGGGCACGCCTTCCGGCGCGGGCGCGGCTGCTCGCACTGCAACGCCACCGGCTTTCGCGGCCGCACCGGCATCTACGAAATGCTCGAGATGACGAGTCCGCTGGTGAGCGCGATCAACCGCAACGACACCAACGAGTTCATGCGCGCGGCGCAGGCCGCGATCAAGGGCAGATCGCTGCGGGAGCGCGCGCTCGAGCTCGCGCTCGAGGGCAAGGTGCCGCTCACCGAGGTGATGCGGGTGACGAGCGAGCTGGGCGAGTAGTGGCGTACTTCGCCTACCGCGGACGCAATACGCGCGGCGACCTGATCGAAGGCCGGCTCGAAGGCGCCGATTCGGGCGCCATCGCCGACCAGCTTTTCAACACCGGGATCACGCCGATCGATATCCGGCCGGCGGGGGTGGTCGCGAGCGAGGCCCCGGCTCGCGATTGGCTGCGACGGCTGCAGCGTCCGCCGGTCACGCTGGTGGACCTGATGCTGTTCTCGCGCCAGATGTACACGCTGATGAAGGCCGGAGTGCCGATCCTGCGCGCGCTCGCCGGCCTCGAGGAGTCGACCAGCAACCCGAGCCTGCGCGAGGTGATCGCGGACCTGCGCGCCAGCCTCGACAGCGGCCGCGAGCTCTCCACGGCGATGCGCAGGCACCCCGAGGTCTTTTCCGCGTTCTACGTGAGCCTGGTGCGGGTGGGCGAGATGACCGGTCTGCTCGAGACCGTGTTCCTGCGGCTGTTCGAACACCTCGAGTTCGAGAAGGATATCCGCGACCGGATCCGCGGCGCGCTGCGCTACCCCGCGTTCGTGCTCGCCGCGATGGCGCTCGCTCTGGTCGTCGTCAACGTGTTCGTGATCCCGGCGTTCGCCAAGATCTTCCAGGGATTCAACGCGCCGCTGCCGTTCATGACCAGGGTGCTGATCGGCTTCTCGGACTTCACGGTCACGTACTGGCCCGTGCTCCTCGCGCTCGCCGGCGCCGCGCTGGTGGGCTTCAACGCCTGGCGCGCCACGCCCGCCGGCCGCTACACCTGGCACAGGTGGAAGCTGCGGCTGCCGGTCGCCGGCAAGATCCTGCTCAAAGCGACGCTGGCGCGCTTTGCGCGCAGCTTCGCGCTGTCGGTGAAGAGCGGCGTGCCGATCGTGCAGGGCCTCACGACCGTCGCCTCGGTCGTCGACAACGACTACATGGCGCAGCGCATCGTCCAGATGCGCGACGGCGTCGAGCGCGGCGAGAGCGTCATTCGCACGGCCGCGACCACGGGCATCTTCACGCCGGTGGTGCTGCAGATGATCGCGGTAGGCGACGAGACCGGCGAGCTCGACGACCTGATGCTGGAAGTCGCCGAGCTCTACGAGCGCGAGGTCGACTACGAGGTGAAGACGCTCGCGGCGCAGATCGAGCCGATCCTGATCGTGTTCCTGGGCGTCCTGGTGCTGGTGCTTGCGCTCGGCGTGTTCCTGCCGATCTGGGACCTGGCCCAAGTTGCGCTCCGACGCTGACTTCGCGCCGCGCGCGCTGCGCGGCTTCACCCTGATCGAGTTGATCGTGGTCATCTGCGTGGTCGCGACGCTGATGGCGATCGCGCTCGACCGGCTGCTGCGCTACCAGGAGTTCGCGGAAAAGACCGGGATGGAGCTCAACGTCGCCGCCATCAACACCGCGCTCGGCCTGAAGTTCGCGTCCGACGTGATCCGCGGCCGCCACGCTGCCGTCGGCGTCCGGCCGCGGCAGAATCCGGTGCACCTGCTCGCGCGGCCGCCGGGCGACTACCTCGGGGTGCTCGACGACCCGGACATCTCGCGCCTGCCGCGGCGCACCTGGTACTTCGATCGGATGAGTGCCGAGCTCGTCTACCTGCCCGGCCAGACGCGCTACCTGAGGGTCGGGGACGGCGCGAACCGCGGCATCCGCTTCCGGATCGAGTACGTCGGCGACCCGCCGCCGGAGGATCCGGGCGCGCGGGTCCTCCAGCAGCCGGTTCTGCGACCGGTCCACCCTTATCGCTGGGAGATCCGGCCGGATTAGTGAAATTTGGTCAGTCCGTACTGTGGGATAAGCGACAAATGTCATGCCCCCCGGCCACTTTATCCCATAGAACCCAAATGATAGGTGACAAACCAGCGAAAATAGATTAGTTTTGTCGGGGAGAGGGGGGCGTGCTAAGTTTCGTCCCCGGTTCCACGAATCCAGCGAGGGCGGGGAATGAGAAAAGTCAGCGGCTTCACCATCATCGAGCTGATCGCGGTGATCACCATCCTGGGGATCCTGGCGGCGGTCGCGCTGCCCAAGTTCTTCGACTTGACGAACGACGCCCGCACCGCGGGAGCTCAGGGAGTCGCCGGCGGCGTCGCCTCGGGCTCGTCGCTCAACTTCGGTGCGAGGCTGGTGCAGAACAGCCTGGGCGGGACGGCCACAGCGGTGACGGCATGCACGACGGCGATGCTCGGGCGCGTGCTTACCGGCAACACCTTCCCCGCGAACTACGTCGCGAGCGCGGGTGCAGCGCCGACGCTCACAACGACCATGGCGAACGGCGCGGTCGGCAACTGCGACATCTACCACAGCGCCGGCGGCACGACCGCGACCGCGGCAGTCGTGTACGTGTCGAACTGAACCGCGGCCTGGAATGCCCCCGCAGAGCTGAGGAACCCGGCATGCGCAGAGTATCGGGATTCACCATCATCGAGCTCATTGTGGTCATCACGATTCTCGGCATCCTCGCCGCAGTCGCACTGCCCAAATTCTTCGACCTGACGAACGACGCGCGCACCGCGGGATCCGCCGGCGTCGCGGGGGGCGTCGCGTCGGGCTCGTCGCTCAACTACGGCGCGAGGCTGGTGCAGAACAGCCTGGGCGGGACGGCCACAGCGGTGACGGCATGCACGACGGCGATGCTCGGGCGCGTGCTTACCGGCAACACCTTCCCCGCGAACTACGTCGCGACCGCGGGCGCAGCGCCGACGCTCACGGCGGGCATGGCGAACGGCGCGGTCGGGAACTGCAACGTCTACCACAGCGCCGGCGGCACCACCGCGACCGCTGCGGTGGTGTACGTGTCGAACTGAAAGAGCTGCGCGCGCCTGAAGCGCGCCGCACGCGCGCGCGACGCAGGGGAGCCGCGGGCTCCCTTTTTTGTTCACGCCACCGGATCGCGAATGAGCACAACCGCCGCGACCAGCCGCATGGGGGAGGGCTTCACCCTGCCCGAGCTGGTCGCGGTGCTGACGATCGTCGGGGTGCTGGCGATGTTCGTCGCCCCGCGTCTGAGCGGCACGTTCGCCGGCACCCGGGCCAGCTATGACCAGGTGCTCGCGCAGGTCCAGTTCGGCCGCAAGGCCGCGATCGCGCAGCGCCGCCCCGTGTTCGTGCGCATCGACGCCGCGCAGTCGCGGCTTTGCTACAGCGCCGCAGGAGCCTGCATCGGCGCCGACGGCGTCGCCTCACCGGCCGGGCAGGTTCCGTTCACGGTCGCGGTGCCGGCCGGCGTGACGATCACCGCCGCGACCTTTCAGTTCGATGCGCTCGGGCGATACCTCGACGCCGCGGGGGCTTATCCCGCCGCCGCGCTCGTGATCACGGTCAGCGGCGACAGCACCCACCAGTTCACGGTGGAACGGGAAACCGGATATGCGCACCCGTGAGCGCCGCGGCTTCACGCTGATCGAGCTGATCGTGCTGGTCGTCGTGATCGCCGCCGGCCTGGTGGGGCTGCTGACCGTGTACGTGTCGGCGGGGCGCGGCAGCGCGGAGCCCGTGGTGCAGAAGCAGGCGCTCGCCATCGGCGGAGCGCTGCTCGAGGAAGCGCAGCTCAGCTCCTACGACTCCGTTGCGGGGACCGGGCCGACGCGCGACCAGTTCAACGACGTCCTGGACTTCAACGGCTATGCGACCACCGGCGTCGAGACCATCGACGGCACGCCGATCCCGGGTCTTGGCGCCTACAACGTTTCGATCTCCGTCGCGACTCCGGGCCTGAACGGCGTGGCCGAGGCGCGCCTGATCACCGTGACTGTCACCGGCCCCGCTGGCGTCAACCTCGCCCTCTCGGGCTACCGCGTGAAGTACCCCTGCGTCGCGCCGTGCCCGTGACCTCCAGGCAGCTGGCGGGCTTCACCATGATCGAGCTGGTCATCACCATCTCGGTGCTCGGCGTGCTCGCCGCGCTGGCCGGGGTGCTGGTGAAGCCGACGATCGACGGCTATTTCGCCGCGCAGCGCCGCGCCGAGCTGAGCGACATCGCCGACACCGGGCTGCGACGCATGGCGCGCGACATCCGGCTCGCGCTGCCCAACAGCGTGCGCACCACGGTCGTGGGCGCCGAGGTGTACGTGGAGCTGCTCCTGACGCGCAACGGCGGCCGCTACCGCGCGCAGAACGACGACGGCACCGCGGCAGGCGAGGACTTGCTCGATTTCACCGTCCCCGACACGGCATTCGACACCCTAGGGCCGCTCGTGACGGCGCCGGCCGAGCAGCTGGTCGCGGTGGGCGATTACGTCGTGGTGCACAACTTGGGGATTGCGGGGGCGAACGCATACGCGCTCGACAATGCGAGCGACGTGACCGGCTACAGCACCGCTCCGGGCGGGGGCGCGGCTGCCAACGAGCACCGCATCTCGATCAGCGCAAAACAGTTCCCGCTCCAGTCCCCCGGACAGCGTTTCTTCGTCATCTCGGGACCGGTGAGCTTTCGCTGCACGCCGGGCGCGGTCAACTCCGACGGCGACGGCACCGGAACCCTGCGGCGCTACTCGAGCTACGCGATCGCCGCGGCGCATCCGACCCCGCCGGCCTCGGCCACCCTGATCGAGGCCCGGCTTGCAAACTACGTCACCCTTTGCGACATCCAGTACACGCCTTTGCCTCTGCAGGCGCGCGGGCTGGTGTCCGTGCGCCTGGGGCTGACGCGTGCGAACGAAACCGTCAACCTCTACCATGAGGCGCACGTCAACAACGTTCCGTGACCGCGTGGCGCCGGCGGGCTTTGCCACCACGCTGGTGGTGGTGCTGCTGGTGCTGATGGTCGTGCTCGGCACCGCCATCGTCACGCTGACGACGACCCAGAGCGCGAGCCTAGTCACGGACGTGCAAGGCGTGAAGGCGTACCAGGCGGCGCGCGCCGGTCTGGAATGGGGTGCGCACCACGTCCTGCGCACGCCGACCGTGCTTTCCTGCGCCGCGATCGACAGCGGCGGGATCGGGACCACCTTCGCGCTGACCGGCAACCTGTTGGATTTCCGGGTCACGGTGCGCTGCGCCTCGACCGATCACACCGATCCTGCGCCGGTCACGACCTACGAAGTGAGCGCCGTCGGCTGCAACCTTCCCGCAGGGTCGTGCCTCGGGGCGAGCCCGAGCGGTCCCTTTTACGTCGAGCGGTCGCTGCGCATCACGCTCTCGAGCACATGACCGTGACAGTTTATCTCTCCGACCTGCGGGGAAGAATATTTTGTTATTGACAACAATGGGTTATTACGATAATTTGAAGTGACGGCTAGGGTGAGCGGAGGGATCGCGTGCTTGCGTGGTTGAGTCGTCGGAAGAAAGGGCCGGGCTGGCTTGCGTTCACGATCGACGAGCAGGCGGTGAGCTACGTGATCGGCCACAACGCCGGCCGCGGCAAGGCGCAGATCGCGCGCTACGGCAGGCATGCGGTGCAGGGCGGCGGCCCGCATCCGGAGAAGTTCGCGCGCGAGCTGCACGCCGATCGCCACCAGTGCTCGACCCTGTTGCGCCCGGGCGAGTACCAGATGCTGCTGGTCGAGGCGCCCAGCGTGCCGCAGAACGAGTTGAAGAGCGCGATCCGCTGGCGCATCAAGGACATGATCGACTACCACGTCGATGACGCCGCGCTCGATGTGCTCGACATCCCCGCCGAGGAGAGCCCGGCCGGTGCACGCAGCCACTCGATGTACGCGATCGCGGCGCGCAACGACGTGATCCAGAGCTGCATAGAGCGCAGCGAGAGCCTGCGCGTCCCGCTCTCGGTGATCGAGATCCCCGAGACGGCGCAGCGTAACATCGCGTCGCTTTTCGAGATGGAAGGCGATGCGCGCGGCATCGCGCTGCTCCACCTGGACGAGAGATCGAGCCTGCTCACGGTCAACTGCCGCGGCGAGCTGTTTCTCGCGCGGCGCTTCGAGATCGGCCTCGAGCATCTGCGCGGCGCGCGCGACGACGCGACCGACCGGATCCTGCTCGAGCTGCGCCGGACGTTCGACCACTTCGAGCGCCAGTTCCGCAATGCCTCGATCGGGAGGCTGCTGCTCGCGCCTCAGCCAGGGCGCGACTCTCTGGCTGCGAGATTCGCCGATGAGCTCGGCCTGGCGGTGGAAACCGCCGACCTCGGCGCCGTGCTCGCGTTCGACGGCAACGGGACGCCCGACGCGGAGACGCAATGGCGCCTGTTCCACCTGTTCGGGGCTGCGTTGCGGTACGAGGCGAAGGCTCTCTGACGTCCCGGGGCGCGACCGTGAGCCAGCAGATCAACCTCTACAACCCGATCTTCCTCAAGCAGAGGAAGCACTTCTCCGCCGTCACGATGGCGCAGGCGCTCGGCCTGGTCGTGCTCGGCATGCTCGTGATGTACGGCTACGCGCTGCAGCATGCGAGCACGCTGACGCGTGTCGACGCCGAGCTGAAGACGCAGGTGGCGCAAGAGCGCGACCGCCTGGTCATGCTCGGCGCGCAGTACCTGCCGCAGGGCGGCAGCAAGCTCCTCGAGGACGAGGTCGCGCGCCTCGAGTCGCTCGCCGCGCGGCGCGAGGAGTTGCTCCGCACGCTCCAGACCGGGGCCGGCGGCGACACGGCCGGCTTCTCCGAGCTTCTCGCCGCGCTTGCGCGCCAAGCGATTCCGGGCGTGTGGCTCACCGGCTTCGCAACGAACGGCGGCGCCGACACGGCCACGATCAAGGGACGGGTGCTGTCGGCCGACCTGGTGCCGGCGTATCTGCGGGCGCTGAACCGGGAGCCGACGATGAGCGGCAGGCAAGTCACCGAGCTGAAGCTGGCTGCGCGCGAGCAGCCGGCCGCGGAGAAGGCGGCTCAGGGAGAGGCGGGGAAACCCTCGGCCACGGGGCCGTCGAAATTCGTGGAGTTCACGGTGACCGCGCCACGGCGCGCCGCCACGGCGGCGAAGGATGCAGCAAAGCCGAGCGCGGTGCAGCGCAAGGGGGCGACGTGAAGCGCGCGCTGCTCCGGATCGCGGAACGCATCGACGCCGCGAGCCTGCGCGAGCGCGCCCTGATGTTCGCGGCGGCGGCGGCGCTGGTGGTGGTGGTGCTGAACGCGTTCCTGCTCGACGCGGAGTTCACGAAGGGGAGGGCGCTCGCGCGCGAAATCGCGCAGCTCCAGGCCGAGGGCGCCGCGCTGCGGGCGCAGTCGATGAAGCTGCTCGAGCTGCAGACCGCCGATCCGGACCGCGAGAAGCGCGCCACGCGTGAGCGGCTGAAGGGGCGCGTTTCCGAGCTCGAGGCGCAGATCAGCGCCGAGCAGCGCAAGCTGACCGATCCGGCGGCCATGGGTGCGGTCATTGAGGAGATGCTCGCACGCCACCGCAAGGTTCGCCTCGAGGCGCTCAGGACGCTCGCCACGGAATCCGTGGGCGACGCGCGCCAGGGCGAAACCGCTCCTGCGCCGCAGAGGCCACTGGCGGCAAAGCCGGCGGCGAAGGCCGCCGAGCGCCAGATCTTCCGTCACGGGATCGAGTTGACCGTGTCGGGCGCGTATCTCGACCTCCTCGGCTACTTGCGCGACCTCGAGCGCCTGCCGACGCAGCTGTACTGGGGAACGCTCGACTTGAACGCCGACGCCTATCCGAAGGTGGTCATGAAGGTGACCGTCTACACGCTGAGTCTCGACCGCGCATGGATGAACGTATGAAGCGCGCCTGGAGCTCGTTCGCGGCGGGCGTGATCAGCCTGGCGATGGTGGTCCCCGGAGCCCTCTCCGCGCAGGCGCTCGCCGACCCGACGCGGCCCCCCGGCGGCGACACGCCGGGGGCCACGGACGAGGGTGCGGCTGCAGTGTCGCGCCTGCAGAGCGTGCTGATCGCTCCCGGCAGGAGGATCGCGGTGATCGATGGCCGGGCGGTCGCACTTGGCGGCACGATCGGCGACGCAAGAGTGGTGCGGATCACCGAAACCGAGGTCGAGCTCAAGCGCGGCACGGAGTCCGAGATCCTGCGGCTGCTCGCGGGGACGGAGAAGAAACTGGTGCGCTCGCGCGGCTCGGGCGTGCGCGAGGCGGGAGGGGCGAAGCGATGAGCCGCATCCTCATGGTGATCCTGGGCGGACTGGTTTTCTCCGCGTGCACGCTGCCGCCGCCTTACAAGGCGGATGTGGATCAATCGCTCCGCGCCGAGATGGACAAGGCGACCGAGCGCCGCCAGCCGCCGCCGCCGGTCGAGGTCGAACACGCGCTGCTGCCGCCCCTGCGCATGGAGATGCCGGCGCTGCGCGGCCAGCCGATCGATCAGCGCTTCGATCTGTCGGTGAGCAACGCGCCCGCGGCGCAGGTGTTCATGTCGCTCGCCGCCGGCACGCGCTACAGCATGCTGCCGCATCCCGGCGTGACGGGCTCCATCACGGTCAACCTCAAGGACGTGACGATCCACGAGACGCTGGATTCCTTGCGCGAGCTGTACGGCTACGACTACCGCATCGAGGGCAACCGTATCTTCATTCACCCTGCGGGGCTGCAGACGCGCGTGTTCCAGGTGAGCTACCTGCCCGGCCAGCGGCGCGGCCTGACCGACGTGCGCGTCCAGTCCGGAGCGGTCACGGACGCCGGGGCCGCGGCCGCCGCGCCGCCGGGCGGTGGGGCTTCCGCCCCCGCGACGAGCTCACGCTCACTCGAGTCGAGCCGCGTCACGACGCAGCAGCAGTCGGATTTCTGGGCCGACCTGCAGACTGCCCTGCGCGCCCTCGTCGGATCGGGCGAGGGGCGCTCGGTCGTGGTCACGCCCCAGTCGGGGGTCGTGGTCGTGCGCGCGCTGCCCTCCGAGCTGCGCGCAGTCGAGCAGTACCTGCGCGCGACGCGCGTCGCGATCGAGCGCCAGGTCATGCTCGAAGCGAAGATTCTGGAAGTGACCCTCTCCGACGCCTACCAGGCTGGAATCAACTGGGCGCTGTTCCGCAACTCCGGCCCGGACGTCACGGTGGGGCAGCTCTCCAGCTCGACCTCCCCGACTACCGCGACGCAGCTTGGCACCCGCGGCCAGGTTCTCGGCACCGGGCCGGCGCCCGATGGCCTGGTCGCCAATCTGCCGGGTCGCGCCGCCCTCGTCACCGCGGGTGCGCTGGGCGCCACCGGTCCGGCGGGCGCGATCTTTGGACTCGCGCTGCAGACGTCGAACTTCGCCGCGCTGCTGAGCTTCCTGGAGTCCCAGGGAAACGTTCAGGTGCTCTCCAGCCCGCGCATCGCCACGATCAACAACCAGAAGGCCGTGCTGAAAGTGGGCACCGACGAGTTCTTCGTCACCAACGTGACCACCACCACGACGACGACCGGAGCGACCTCGCAGCAGTCGCCGAGCGTGACCGTGCAGCCTTTCTTCTCGGGTATCGTGCTCGACGTCACCCCGCAGATCGATGACAGCGGCAATATCATCCTGCACATCCATCCCTCGATCAGCGAAGTCACCGAGAGCACCCGCATCGTCAATCTCGGCGGCCAGATCGCAGAGGTCCGGCTGCCGCTCGCCAAGAGCACGGTCAGCGAAACCGACACCATCGTGCGCGTCACCGACGGCAACATCGTCGCGATCGGCGGACTGATGAGCGTAGACATCAAGGACAACCGCGGCGGGCTGCCCGGCGCGGCCGAGCCGCTGCGCAACACGAGCCGCAGCGTGCGCAAGAAAGAGCTGGTCATCCTGCTCAAGCCCACCGTCATCCACTCGGACCGCAACTGGGAGAGCGACATCCGGGAAACGCGCCAGCGCCTGGAATCGCTCGGCCAGCCCGCGGCCGCGCCGCCGAAGTGAACTACCTGCCGTATTTCGGCTTGCGCGAGCCGCCATTCGGCATCACCCCGGACACGAGCTTCTTCTACGCCTGCCGCAGCACGCAGGCGGCTCTGAACACCCTGCTGGTCGCGGTCGCCAACGGCGAAGGCTTCATCAAGATCACGGGCGAGGTCGGGACCGGAAAGACGCTGCTGTGCCGGAAGTTTCTCGCCACGCTCGACGCGGGCTGGGTCACGGCCTACATCCCCAACCCGAACCTCGAGCCGCGCACGCTGCTGCTCGCGCTCGCCGAGGAGCTGGGCGCGCCGGTCGATGCCTCGGCCGGGCAGCACCGGCTGCTGAAAGGGATCACGCGCTCGCTCCTCGATCTGGCGCGGCAGCGCAAGCGCGTCGCCTTGTGTATGGACGAGGCGCAGGCGATGCCGCTCGAGACGCTCGAGGCGGTGCGCCTGCTCACCAACCTCGAGACCGAGAAGCGCAAGCTCCTGCAGGTGGTGCTGTTCGGACAGCCCGAGCTCGACCGCAAGCTCGCGAGCGAGGCGATCCGGCAGCTGCGGCAGAGGATCACGTTCCAGTACGTGCTGCGCGGGCTCGCCGAGTCCGAGGTCGGCTCCTACGTCGCGCACCGGCTCGCAATCGCGGGTTTCCGCGGCGAGACGCTGTTTCACCCGCGGGCGGTGCGCGCCCTGCACCTCGCGAGCGAGGGCTTGCCGCGGCTCGTCAACATCCTCGCGCACAAGGCGCTGCTCGCCGTGTTCGGCGAAGGCGGCCGGCTGGTGGAGCGGCGCCACGTCGGCGAGGCCGTCGCCGACACTCCCGCCGCGACGCGCCTCGCACCCTGGTGGTGGCCGCGACTGCGGCTGACGCGCGCCGCGGACTGACGCCCGGCGAGGCATGAGCCTCATCAACAAGATGTTGCAGGAGCTCGATCGCCGGCACGCGATATCGACGCCGGACGGGGCCCTGCCGCCGCGCCAGGTGCGGGCTCTCGACCCGCAGCGCCCGGGGCGGGAGTGGTTCTGGCGCATCTTCGCCGGGCTGATGCTGATTGCGGTCGCGTGGGTCCTCTGGATCGCCTACCAGCTGCAGCCGCGGTCGCTCGCCACGGACGCCGCATTGCGGGCTGCGGACGCTGCGCGCCGCGCCCCGGTGGCGCCGCAGGCTCAGGCCCTCGCGCCGGCTCCGGCGCCCGCAGTCGCTCGGCTCGCGACGGCGCAGGCGGCAAAGCCGCCGCAGCCGGTAGAGACCTTCAGGCTGGTGTCCGAGATCTCGACCCCGATCTCCGAGCGGCAGCGCGGCGCGGCGACGAGTCCGGCCGCGGCATCTCCGACCGCGCCGAAGCTCGAGTCGCAACCCGCCGCGCCGGCCGCAGCGCTTGCGCAGCCGCGCACGCAGAAGCCGCCGGGGAGGCTCGGCCTGGACCTGCCGCCTGCGCGCATCCTCAATGCCACGGCATCCGCCCCGCCGCGCGTGGAGAAGCGCGACCGTGAGCGCACCGCCGGGGAGCGCGCCGAGGCCGAATTCCGCCGCGCCGCTGCGCTGCTCAACCAGGGCAGAGTGAGCGAGGCCGAGGAGGTGCTCGGCGTTGCCCTTGCGAGCGACGCGGCACATGAGCCCGCGCGGCAGGCGCTGGTGGCGCTGTTGCTGGAGCAGCGACGCGTGGACGATGCGCGGCGCCTCCTGCAGGAGGGTCTTGCGATCAATCCCGCGCAGGTGCAGTTCGCGACCGTGCTCGCGCGCATCCTGATCGAGCGGCGCGACTACGCGGCCGCGCTGGAGGTGCTGGCGCGGCCCGCCGGCAACGCCGAGACCCATGCATTGCGCGGCAACGCGCAGCAGCGCATGGCGCGGCATCGCGAGGCAGTGGAGGCGTACGACGCTTCGGTTCGCGCCGCGCCGCAGGTCGGCGCGGCATGGCTCGGCCTCGCGATCTCGCTCGAGGCAATCGAGCGCCGGACCGAGGCCGCGGAGGCATACCGGCGCGCCGTGGCGACCGGCACTCTGGGTGCCGAGGTGCGCGACTACGCGGAGCAGCGCGCGCGCGCGCTGCAGTGAGGGCTAGGCGTCCGGGCCGATCTGCTCGAGCCGATAGCCGTAGTTGTAGACCGGCACGACGCGAAAACCCGTCTCGGCCCTGAGGTCGAGCTTCTTGCGCACTTGGCTGACGTGCGTGTCCACGGTGCGCGTGTTCAGGTCGCCGGTGCGCCCCCACACCGCTTCCTGCAGGTGCCCGCGCGACATCAGGCGGCCCACGTTGCGGAACAGCAGCACGGCCAGATCGAACTCCTTGGGCGTGAGCTCGAGCTTGGCGCCTGCGCGACGGATCTCGCCGCGTTGCGTGTCGATCTCGAAGGGCGGGATCGAGAAGCGCTTCTGCTCCTTGCGCGGGTAGGCGCGCCGCAGCAGCGCGTGCACCCGCGCCAGCAGCTCGTGCTGGCGCGCCGGCTTGACGATGTAGTCGTCGGCCCCGTTCTCGAGCGCGAACACGATGTCCTGCTCCGAGTCGCGCACGGTCACGAAAAGCACCGGCACCTGGCGCGAGACGTTGGCGCGCAGCCACAGCAGGACCTCGGTGCCCGAGACGTCGGGCACCTGCCAGTCCAGCACGAACAGGTCGAAGCTCTCGCGCGACGCCCGCGTCATCAGTTCGCGGCCCGCGAGGTAACCGTGCACGTCGTGCCCGTCCTGCACCAGCCAGCGCTGCAGCAGTGCCAGTTGATCAGAGTCGTCTTCGAGGATCGCGATCCGCAATGCTTCCTCCCCCGGGCGGGCCGGTCCCGCGCACCGAATGATAATGCCGCGGACGGGTCGCTCAAAGCGGGGGAACAGCCGGCGCTATGGCAGAATTCCGCGGCCCGCTGGACTCCCGGATATGCGACTTGGCCTGCTTGGCGGCGGCACGATCGCCCGTCTCGTGCTGGAGCATCTCGGCGCGCTTGGCGGCATCGAGGTGGTGGCGCTGTGCGGCCGCGGCGCAGGATCGCGCGGCGCGGCGCTGGCGCGCAGCTTCTCGGTCCCGTACGTGGTCGGGCTCGAAGCGCTGCGCGCCGCGCGCCCGGCGGTCGTGCTGGAAGCGGCTTCGCACGCCGCGGTGCGGGAGCATCTCGTCGATCTTCTCGAGGCGCGGATCTCCGTGGTGGTGCTCTCGGCCGGTGCGCTCGCCGACGAGGGATTGCGGCGCCGCGCCGAGGACGCCGCGCAACGCTCCGGCGCACTGTTGTACGTGCCTTCGGGCGGAATCGGCGGCCTGGATGCGGTGAAAAGCGCCTGCGCCGCCGGGGTCGACGAGGTCTCGATCGAGGTGGCGAAGCCCCCCGCCGCATGGAAAGACATCGCTTTCGTCGAGGCGCTGGGGCTCGAGCTTGACGCGATGCGCGGGCGTGTCACCCTGTTCGAGGGACCGGCGCGCGAAGGTGTGCAGCATTTCCCCCAGAACGTGAACATCGCCGCAGTGCTCGCGCTCGCCGGCGTCGGGTTCGATCGCACGCGTCTCAAGGTGGTCGCCGACCCGGCGCTGTCGCACAACACGCATACGGTGGAGGTGCGCGGCCGCAGCGGCCGGTTCCGGGTGGTGCTGGAAAACGTGCCGTCGCCGGACAACCCGAAGACTGCAGTGCTCGCCTGCTACAGCGCGCTCGCGGCGCTCAAGGAGCTCCGCTCCCGCTCGCGCTACGGGACCTGAGGCCACACGACCTCAAGTCGTTGATTTGCCTGATGCGTAGGTCCGTCCCGAAGTGCACGGCGCAGGAGATGCTCGAATGAGGTCCGAAGCGGGACCCCTGGTCCACGGCGGAAAAGACGCCAACTTCTTGACCTAGCAATAGAAATCTCGCATAATTTTCGGTTCCGCCGGAGGGGTGCCCGAGCGGTTAAAGGGGGCAGACTGTAAATCTGTTGGCCTTGCGCCTACGTTGGTTCGAATCCAACCCCCTCCACCACGATCGCAACGGGCGCGCGGCGGGATTGCGGTGGACTGTGGGCGAAGCGAGCGGCTCCGGCGCAGCCGGTGGCGAAGCAAAAGGAAGCGGGTGTAGCTCAATGGCAGAGCAGAAGCCTTCCAAGCTTACGACGAGGGTTCGATTCCCTTCACCCGCTCCAGCGCCGCGCACGGGTTTCGGCCCATGTAGCTCAGTGGCAGAGCACTCCCTTGGTAAGGGAGAGGTCATGCGTTCAATCCGCATCATGGGCACCAGGATTGGCGAACTCATCAACCGATAGGCGTCAGCGCCATGGCCAAGGGCAAATTCGAGCGCACCAAGCCGCACGTGAACGTGGGCACGATCGGGCATGTGGACCATGGCAAGACGACCTTGACCGCGGCGATGACGCACATCCTGGCGAAGCGCTAC